>Ga0182745_1004222_pt1 | contig 12013 bp, 12 predicted proteins | sample eDN3rd30CKraftBY_FD_128523 | JGI IMG/M metagenome (GOLD analysis project Ga0182745, IMG submission 128523) | Enriched backyard soil microbial communities from Emeryville, California, USA - eDNA 3rd pass 30_C Kraft BY (version 2) (version 2) | ecosystem: Environmental > Terrestrial > Soil >... | reverse complement strand
CGCTGACGTCGCTGGTGGCCCGGCCGCATCGCCCGGACCTGGTGGCAAACCTGGAGGAAGAAGCGGGGCGGGCGGTGCACATGGTCTATCTCGGCACCTGCACCGGCGGGCGTACCAAGGATTTCCGGGAAGCGCTTGACGTGCTGCGTGCTGGCGGCGGGATCGCCCCGGATGTGCAGCTGATTGTGACGCCGGCCTCGCGCGCGGTGATGGAAGAACTGGCCAGCGGCGGCGAACTCGCCGAATACCTTGCGATGGGCGCCACGGTGGTGACGCCGGGGTGCGGTTCCTGCTGCGGCACATGCGGCGCCATTCCGGGCGACAACGTCAACGTGATATCGACGGCGAACCGGAATTTCAAGGGACGGATGGGAAACCCCAACGCCAATATCTATCTTGCCTCGCCGGTCGCCTGCGCAACGGCGGCGGTGAGCGGTGTGATTCAAGCCCCCGGGAGCGCTCCAGAATGATTGACCTGAAAAATTGCCGGACGCGCCTGCTCGGCGATGACGTCAACACCGACTACATCATTTCCTCGCGCCGCAAGCGCGAGAGCCTGGATCCGCAAGTGCTTGGCGCCTATCTGCTGGAAGACCTGGACCCGGGATTCGCCGCCACCGTGCGGCAAGGCGATATCCTGGTGGCAGGGAGCAACTTCGGCTGCGGTTCGGCCATGGAGGTGGCCGCCACAGTCGTGCTCGGGGCCGGCATTCGGGCGGTCGTCGCAAAGAGCTTCTCGCGCACCTATTACCGCAACGCCGTCAACAACGGCTTGCTTCCTATCATTGCCGACACATCGGGTTTCGAGGAAGGAGATGGGATTTCCATCCTGGCGGCCCGGGAGGTCGTGGTTACCAATCATCGGACCGGGAAGACCGTGCAGGCGGACCCGATGCCCGAGATCATGATGCGCATCCTGAGCGCCGGCGGCATCGTTCCGTACTTTGCCGTGCACAAGGATTTCATCGTTTAGAACGAGCCCGATGCGAATCGCCGGCGGACGATGAGGTGGAACGACTGCAATTCCAGGAGTGCGATTCGCTCCAGGACGCAGATTCGCTCCAGGACGTCGATCCGGTCCAGGAGTCCGACACCGTCTCGTATTCGGAGTCGTCCCGGGTTCCGACCAGGGAATCTTCCGAAGACATGCTGGCGTCGGCAACGGCCGCTGCTTGCGCCACGCGCTGCGGCCGGCGAGATGTCTCTCCACCGAAGATGCGCGTGGCTGCCTCGATCTCATGGCCGTCGGGCCCGCAGCGAAACGCCAGGCCAAGAAAGGGTGCGAGGAATTTCTTGATATGTTCAAGCTGGTCGTTCTCCGCGATCGCCTGCGTGGCCAGGAACAATGCTTCCAATTCCGACCTTTGCGCTCCCATCAGCAAAAGAAACTCGCATATCCCGTCATGGATTTCCCCTCTGGCGGTAGTCCGATCCTGGGCAGCAAGGCGGCGCCAGTCCAGCAAATCTTGCGCGATGAAATGCAAGGCCAGGTATTCGTTGGCGCCGACGGCGATGGTCTTGTTATCGTCGAAACGATTCAAGTTCTTGTGCATGCCTTGCCGATGGTAGCGAAAAAGAATGTCGGCTTCGCAGATCCGCTTGTTCTTGACGAACATCTCCCTCAGCTGGGCCGGTTCGTAAGTCTCGCGCAGCATGCGCGCCTGGCGCTGGCGGCGTTTGGCGGTGTGCTCGGCTTTCCAGCGCTTGTGATACTTGACGACGCAACCGCTCAGGTACAGCGCCGATACCGCCGTCAAGGCCACGCCAAGCGCGATGCCCGCGCTGCCAACCGCGAGACCGGTCAGGGCCGCGATGAAAACCGCGAGCGAGGCAGCCCCGAGCTTGATATCGAGTATTCCGCGGATAAGCCGCATGAAAGAGAAATACTTCTCGCGCTTGGCCTGTCTGTAGAGGCGTTTCAACTGCTTGAGTTGCGTCTTGCGCAGGGCATGCAGATACGGCGCGGAGGGTTCGTCCTCTGCCAGAGCCTGCCCGTTCAGGTGCTCGATTTTTTGTCTGGCGTCCTTGCGCTGGTAATGGCTCTTGCGCAGTTCGGTCCGGGCGATGTGGCAGTGCAGGGAGCCGGAAATGATGTTGACCACCGATCCCGCCCCCGACAGCAGGCGCGCTGCTTCGGGCGCCAGGGATTGCGCCGCCAGGCCGCTTTCCCGCGTTGCGCTCAGCCCCGCGCCGGCATTGCGGGTGACGCCCAGCCCATAGAAATTGCAATGCACGCGCTGGTGCTCGTTGCGCAGCTTCTTGTTGAGTTTTTTCGTATTGCGCGCAGCCTGCATGAAGCGCAGATAGGCTTGCGCTTCTTCCGGACTGCATCGCTGCTGCTTGTCTCTTTTTCGGACATAGCGCCGCGCCAGCGCCCGATTCTCGATCAGGAGGACCTTGGCTTTGGCGATGCCGCTCGAGATGCGCGCCGCGTCGCGCCCATACATCAGTGTGGTCGCCAGCGCGAATGGTGCAATCAGCGTGGCGCCGGCGGCGGCGTCGGGGCTGGTTTCCTCGATCTCCAGGAATTCCCTGGCCAGGGTGCTGGCGCCCTTGGCCAGATGGGCCTTGGCGCGTCCGCCGTATAGCAATTCGGTGCGCTTGTGATCCAGGATCTGACCGGCCACCCCTGTGAGCGCCGCGCGCAAGCGATGGACCACTTGTTCGGTGCTGCGATTGATCGTTTCAGAGAGATAGGGTTTCCAGATGCGCTCGCCATCGTCGCCGATGATGAGGCGCCCTTTGGCGATGGCGCGCCTTTCCTGCGCCCGCGCATAGCGGCATGCCAGTGCGAACGGATCGGCAGGGGCGGAGGCCGGCTGCTTCGACACGGGCTTCTTTGGCATGGATGGATGATGCGCATTGCGCTGCGCGCTGCGCAGCGCGGGCGGCCTGGTGTGCCGGCCCGGCTCTGTTGCCGCACGCTCCCGTGCCGGCGCCGGGTATCGGACGGTGCCAGTTTCCCAAAGCCTCGCGCTGGCATATCCGGAAGGCATGCCGCCCAGCATCAAATGCGCCACGTATTTCCCTCCATCTGTTTCCCGGGCATTTCCTCTTTTCCTTTCCTGTTCGCCGGCAATTGAAACAATCATTCTCCATGCGACGGATACCTAAAGTAGCCTCGACACATGACGGCTTGATGACATATTCCTTGGGTGAGCGCGGCATGCCGCAGGCGCAGCGGTCCGATCTTCGTCCTGGCTTGCCATGCTAACGGCAGCCCTTATTCGAATCCACTAAGGATTTCACTCTTCCTTATGCTGTTTCTGAATATGGCAATGCACCCGGTGGGTATGGCACTGAATCGGGGAGGGGGGGCGCTCGGTACGTCGCGGCGGGACGGAAAGACTGGCTTGGAGCGAGGGGTTCTAAATGCGCGGGTTTTTAATGCGAGTCTTCGCTTTGGGCGGGACGCCAGCCATTCCCCCCAGTACCTCGCTTACCGAAGCGGTGTCTTGCTGCGCCAACCCTTGCGCCATGGCGGCGCTATAGATCGGCGCGCAGGCGCTGAACAGCGGAACCGGGCAATCGACGGCCTTGGCGGCATCGCCGATGACTTGCATGTCCTTTTGCCAGACTTCGACCTTCATGGTGGCGGGGGAGTACTCGCGCTTGATCATGAAGGGCATGCGCAGGCGCATCACGCCGGTGCCGATCACAGGGCTGGGACCGAACAGGTCGAGCACGTGCTGGGGATCGAGGCCGAGCTTGCGCGCCAGTGTGACGGATTCGGCGTATGCCACATTGTAGATCGCCACCAGGTGGTTGGCCGCCAGCTTCATCCGGGTGCCGTTGCCGAATGCGCCGACATGCGGGACCTGATCGGTAAACACCCGCAGCAATGGCTGCACGCTCCGGACCGCGGATTTCGGACCGCTGCAGAAAACGGTCCAGGCCCGTTCCTTCATGCGCGCCGCGGTTCCGCTGATCGGGCAATCGAGCATCGTGATGCCAGCCGCGCGCAGCGCTTTCAGCGCGCGCTGCTTGTCGGCCAACGGCAAGGTGCTGGTTTCGATCACGATGCGCCGCCCGGCGCCGGCCGGGCGCGCCGTCGCGGCGATGGCTGCCACCGTGGTGTCGAGGGCCGCGCTGGTGGACAGGGAAACGATCAGGACATCGGCGCCGCTGGCGACTTCGGTCGCGGTGCGCATGGCTTTGCCGCCCGCTTTCCTGAAGCGTTGTCTTGCAACTGGCGCGATGTCGTAGCCGATCACCTGGTAGCCGTTTTGCAGCAGCGCTACCGCCATTTCGCCGCCCATGATGCCCAGCCCTACCATGCCGACCTTCAGTTCGTTCATTGCCTCTCCCGGCGATTGTGCATTTGCTCGTCTGTCCGTCGTTGGACGGTGCTCAGGCCGGCGCGGCGCCGGTATCCGGAACCAATCCGGCTTGCTCGATGCCGGCCACGGCGCAGCGCTCGTCGTTTTCCGAAGTCTCCCCGCTGATGCCCACCGACCCGATCACATCGCCGGACGCGTTGCGCACCAGAACGCTGCCCGGCGCGGTGATCACCTTGCCGTCGGTCATTGCATGCAAGGCGTTATAGAACAGCGGGGTGGCGGCGCCGCGCTGCGCCAGCGCGCGGCCGCCATAGCCCATGCCCAAAGCGCCCCATGCCTTGGCAAACGCGATATCGAAGCGCAGCAGGCTGGTGCCGTCTTCGGCCAGGAAGGCCCTCAGCGTGCCGCGGGGATCGAGTACCGCGACCGCGATCGGCAACATGCCTTGCGCGCGCGCATGCGCGATCGCATGGCGGCAGATGTCGCTGGCCGCCTCCATGGAAATGCTTTCCAGGCGTATGCTCTTCATGTCGGTTTCCTCACTGTGGATGATGCGCATGCGTGACAACCACATCCCGCTATGGGTGTGGCCATATTTGGTGTGGCCATATTTCGTGGGGACGGCGGGCTTCATACTTGCCCAAACCCGTCCCCCTTGTCGCGCTGAATCAGTCAGCCTTGATGTTCGCCGACTTGACCACCGCGCCCCATTTCTTGATCTCGTTCCTGATGTAAGCCTCGAACTGTTCCGGGGTGTCGCCGACCGGAATGGCACCTTGCTGAACCAGCTTTTCCTGCACGTCCGGTTGCTTGAGGATATCCACCACCTCGCGGTTCAGTTTCGTGACGATGTCCTTGGGAGTATTGGCAGGGGCGACTAGGCCGACCCACGAATACGCCTCATAGCCCGGGACGCCACTCTCGGCGATGGTCGGCACGTCGGGCAGGGAAGAAAGGCGTTGCGCGCTGCCGACGGCAATCGCCTTCAGGCGCCCCTGCTGCACGTATTGCATCACGGAGGGAATGCTGCTGTAAAGCAGCTGTACCTGGCCGGCCAGCAAGTCCGTGACCGCCGGCCCCTGTCCCTTGTAAGGGACGTGGGTGATGCTGACGCCCGCGAGCGAGTTCAGCAATTCCCCGGCCAGGTGTCCGGAGTTGCCGCTGCCGGGCGATGCGTAGAATACCTTTCCGGGATTCGCCTTCGCATGGTTCACCAGTTGCTGGGTGGTCTTGGGTTCGAAGGATGGGTGTGCAACCAGCAGCAACGGGAAGTTCACCATGTTGGTGATGGGCGCGAAATCCTTGGTCGGATCGTACGGCAGCTTTTCGTACAGGCTGGGGTTGACCGCCAAGGGCCCGGCCGCACCCACGCCCAGCGTATAGCCGTCCGGCGCCGCCAGGGTCAGCGCCTGCAGCCCGATGATGCCGTTGCCGCCGGCGCGGTTGTCGATGATCACCTGCTGTCCCAGGCGCTCGGTCAATTTCTGGCCGACCACCCGGGCGATGACATCGTTGCCGCCGCCGGGCGGGAAGGGCACGATCAGCCGGATCGGCTTGCTGGGATAAGTCTGGGCAAAGGCATTCGCGGCGACGAATGCGGCCAGCGCAAACGACAAGGCGATCTTCCTGGGAATGGCGTGTCTTAGCATGATGGTCTCCATAGTTATTATCAAACCGCTACTCCACACTGCGGCATGCTGGGTCTGCCCCGCCTGCCGCAGTGTGCTACCAGCGCATCAGGCCGCGGCGGCCATGCGCTTCCTGGTTTTGCTTGCTGTTTTTTCTCCGGGTATTTTCTTCGCCGTCGCCCGCGGCTTTGCCGCGACGGCGGCCCTGGCCGCTTTCTTGCCGGCCTTTTCCAGCGCCTCGATTTCCGGCATCGCGGTGCGGATTACATTGAAGGCATCGACCGAAGCCGGTCCGCCGCAATAGATAAATGCGTGCAGCAGCAGTTCGCGGATTTCCGTCTTGCTGCAACCGTTGCGCAGCGCGCCGCGCAGGTGCAGCTTGATTTCATGCGGACGGTTCAGGGCGATGCACATCGCCAGCGTCAGCAGGCTGCGGGTTTTCAAGGCCAGGCCGGGACGGGTCCAGACCTTTCCCCAGGCGAACTCGGTAAGCAGTTCCTGGAACGGCAGCAGCATGGCATCGCTGCTTTGCAAGGTTTTTTCGACGTAGTCGGGACCCAGGACTTTCTTTCGTATGGCCAGTCCATCGTCGTAAGCTTTGCTCTTCATGTATTCCTTCTCCTTGCTGGTCGGCTTGCCGGTGCGGCTTCGCGTCGTGTTCAAATATCTATCGGCTGCCGTCCACCAGTGCGCGGACGCTGGCGGCGATGCGCTGTGCATCGGGAATCAGCACCTGCTGCAATTGGGGCGCTGCGGGAATCCTGCAGTCCTGCGTGGCGACCCGCTCCACGGGCGCGCGCAGCCTGCCGAACATTTCCTTTCCCACCCGTGCCGCTACCTCCGCGCCAAAGCCGCCGGTCTGCACCGCCTCGTGCGCGATCACCAGGCGTCCGGTCTTTCCGACGCTGCGCATCAAGGTGTCCCAGTCAAACGGGTTGAGCCAGCGCGCGTTGATCACTTCGGCCGATATGCCTTGCTGTTCAAGCTGCTGGGCGGCCTGAAGCGCTTGAAACAGCATGGCGCTCCAGGACAGGATGGTGACGTCGGCGCCTGGACGCATTACCACCGCGCCGCCGATCGGTTCGATCTCTCCAGCGACTTTCACATTCTGCTTTTCCCCGTGATACAGGCCGCGGTTCTCGATGATCAAGGTCGGATCGTCGCAGTGCACGGCGGCCAGGGTCATCGAATAGGCATCCTGCGCGGTCGCGGCCAGGCCGACCCGCAATCCCGGCACGTGGGTGTACAAGGCCTCCAGATTTTGCGAATGCTGGGCGCAAGAACCGGGCAGGAAGCCCTGCTGGGTGCGGATCGTCAGCGGCGCCCGCAGGCGACCCGCCGATACGTAGCGTATGTTGGCGGCCTGGTTGACGATCTGGTCCATCGCCACCAGCGTGAAGTCGATCCACATGATTTCGACGATGGGACGCAGTCCGGTAATGGCAGCGCCGACCGCCGTGCCCAGCATGGCGGTTTCGCTGATCGGCGTGTCGAATACCCGGTCGCCGAACTGCTGCTTCAGGTTTCTCGTGACACCGAAAATACCGCCGGCCTCACCGATATCCTCGCCGTAAAGTATGGTTTCCGGCAGTTCGCGGAGCGAGCGCTCCAGTGCGGCGTTGATTGCTTGCGCATAAGACAGTTCCAGAACCTGTACTTGCAACTGCGCCTGCGCCTGTACTTTTTCGCTATGCATACAAATGCTCCATGACGTGACTGGGATCGGCCAGGGGCGCTTCCAGGGCCAGTTGCGCCGCGGCCTCGATTTCGCTGCGGACTTCCGCCTCGATCCGGTCCAGCTCCGCGCTATCCATTCCGGTCTGCAGCAGCGCCTGGCGCGCGCGCACGATCGGTTCGACTTTCTTCGCTTCGGTGATTTCGCCTTTGGGTCGATAGGACTGCATGTCGCCGTAGTAATGGCCCACCAGGCGCTGCGTCATGGCCTCGACCAGCGCGGGCCCCTGGCCCTGGCGGGCGGCCTCGGCAAAGCCGCTGACGGTGCGCCGGACCGTTTCCGGATCGTTGCCATCCACCCGCGTTCCTGGAATTCCGTAGCCGTGCGCGCGCTGGTACATCTCGTTGCGGCGAACCATCTTGGCGGTCGGCGTCAATTCCGAATAGCTGTTGTTCTCGCAGATGAAAATCAGGGGAAGGTCTTGGTAGGCGGCGAAGTTCATGGCTTCGTGGACGGCGCCCTGGTTCATCGCGCCCTCACCGAAAGCCGTGACGACCACCCGTCTCTTGCCCTCCATTTTTGCGCTGAGCGCCGCCCCCAAGGCGATCGCCGCGCCGGCACCGACGATGGAGTTTTCCCCGTAGAAGCCCCAGTCGGCGGCGCTGAATTGGGCCGAGCCTCCGCGTCCCTTGCACACCCCGGTTTCCCGGCCCAGCAATTCCGCAAACGCCGCCGCTGGCGGCACGCCGCAGGCCAATGCCCAGCCATGCCCGCGGTAGGTCGCGAAGACCCGGTCCTCGCCGGTGAGCGCGGCGCGCGCGCCCACGTAAATCGCCTCCTGTCCGATGCACAAATGCACCGAGCCGACGATGATCTGCTGCTTGCGCAACTCGGTGACCTTCTCCTCGAACAAGCGGATGCGGATCATCGCCTCCAGGTACTGAGTCAGGACGGGTTGCTCCGCCACGGTCCAGTCTTTGCCCATTTGCCGTCTCCCCACGGTGTTAATCGGGATCCATGATAGGTAATGCCTATTTCACTGACCAACGGAGATTTCCGATGCCTGCCATCGGAAACTCGAGGGGCGGACGGGACACTGGTGGAAGGCGTGCGGCGGGGTTTCGTAGGGGAGGGTTTCAAACCCGCCCTGGAAGTTTAATGCGGACGGCCTACAGCGGCGGACGGTCTGCAGTGCTCGACGGCAGCCAGAAGCGCCTGGATCGTCGGATCCTTTTGGCGCGCTGCCAAATAGATGAAGGAAAGATCCGCGTTGGTCTTTCCGCTTTCCCAAATGAAGATTTTTCCGTCCGCGCAGGCGGCGCGGGCGCGGTCTTCGCGCAGCAGGCACAAGCCCACCCCCGCGCTCACCAGGCTTTGGGTAGTGGCCTCCCGGTCGGTTTCGACGACCTTGTTCGGCTTGACGCCATGCCGGGCAAGCAGCTCGGTTGCCAGACGGGGATAGGATCCCAGGGGCGGCACCCATATCCACGGCAGCTTGCCGACCGCTTCCCAGCCGCCGGACTCGACCTGCTCGCGCCAGGCGATGGGGCCAACGATGCAGTAGGGAATTTCCCGGATCGGTATGGAGCGGATTTCCGGATCGGCGATCGGCCCGATGAAGAAGCCGGCGTCGCACTGGCCGTTCTTGACTTCGTTGAACGCCCAGCCGGACAGGCCATGCCAGATGAGAATCGTGATGTCCGGGTGCTGTTGCCGCATGCCGGTCATGATTTCGCCCAGGCCGAGCGTCTCGGCGTCATTGATCACGGCCAGGCGGATCTGGCCGCTGATTCGTCCGGCGTAATCGCGCGCCTCGGCGAGCAGCTCATCCGAGCTGTTCAGTATGTGCTGTGCCTTGTCGAGTATTTGCTGGCCGAAGCCGGTCAGCTCGACGCCGGCGGCGGTCCGAACGAATAGCGCGACCCCCAGCTTGCCCTCGAGCGCCTTGATGTGGCCGCTGACGGTGGATTGGGTGAGATGCAAGGCGTTCGCCGCCGCGGTGATGTTTGCATGCCGCGCCACCGTGATGAAAGTACGCAGCTGGTAGATTTCCATGTCGACGGTCCCTGAATCCGAGAGCGTATGATAGTGGCACAGATACGGGCCTATTGTCATTCGTCATGCAAAGTCTTGGCGGGGCGCTTGAGCAGGCTTGGCGGGTGGCCGTAGTACCTCTTGAAAGCCTGGGCATAGGCGCCTTCGGTGGCATACCCTACGGACAGCGCAACGTCGAGCTGGCGCATGCCAGACATGTGGAGTTCGAGCGCCCTTGTCATCCTCACATGGTTGCGCCACTGCTGGAAGGGCATGCCGGTGTGCGCCAGGAATAGCCGTTGCAGCGTCTTCGCGCTGGCCCCGACCTCCACGGCCCATTGTTCCAGCGACGTCTGGATGGAGGTGTCTCGCTCGATCGCCCGGCAAATGATGGCGAGCCTCTTGTCTTCCGGAATACGGATGGAAGAGCCGGTTCGCGGGGCGCGGACGATTTCATCGACGATGACATACGCACGCCGCATTTTTTCTTCATTCGTAAGATTGCTCCCCGGCCATGCCGACACGTCGAGTATGAGTTCGCGAAGCAGCGGGCTGAGAACGAAAACTCCCAACACCCCGTGCTTGCAAAAATCGCTGTCGATATAGAGGCTGTGGTAGCGGAATCTGCGATCCAGGAAGATCGCATGAGGTTCGCCGGCCGGAAGCCATGCCGCACGGTCGGGCCCCATGCGAACCATCCCTCCGCGGGTCTCGAGCAGCATGGGACCGTGTTGCGCGAAAACCAGTTGCCCACACGTGTGGACGTGCGCATCGAAGTCCACGGCATCTCCCTCGCGTACCACCGCGCACAGGGGAAAGTCACGGCAAAGCATCTCGGAAAGCGGTGGATTCGGCTGCATAGGATGTCCGGTTCGGAATGGATTATGACTGTTGTGCGACGGTGCGAAGGGCACTGTGAGGCCTATATTAGCTCATCGCAACCAACCAGAGATAAGACATGTTTCTTGATTTAACGCTTGCCATCGATATGCACGACCCCGTTATTGGAAAGGCCAACCAGGACCAGAACAGCTTCATGTCACGGGGACATATCGGTACCCACCTGGACGTATACCAGGGGCAGGCCCACCCGCCGGTCGAATACGCGGTCCGGCGCGGCCTGGTCGTCTATGTCGGCGATGTCGGGGAAGCCGAGATTACCGACAAGGTGCTCGAAGGACACGACATTCGCGAAGGCGACTTCGTCATATTCCACACGGGCTACCTGGCCAAGTATGCATACGGGACGCGCGACTACTTCAAGGGCCATCCGCAGATGTCGTGGGACTTCATCGAAACCCTGGCGAAGATGAAGCTCGGCTTCATTGGATTGGATTTCGCCGGACTGCGTCGCGGCGAGCAGCACGGCCCGGCCGACCTGCTGGTGGGCCGCCACGGCGGTTTTATTGTCGAAAATATGAACAACGTAGACGAGCTCTACCAGGCCATCGGCAAGAACGCGTTCACGATGCACACGGGCTGGACCGGCTTCCTCGGCTTCAGCGGTCTTTCCTGCCGGGTGGTGGCGGAACTGCCCGCCGTGGTGCAGTGAACCTCGGGGAGGGCGTGATGCTTAATCAGGAACAACGGAACTATAGGGCGGCGATGGCCAAGCTGGGGGCCGCGGTGCACGTCGTCACCAGCGATGGCGCCGCCGGGAGGGTAGGCATCACGGCCTCCGCTGTGTGCAGCGTGACCGATACCCCGCCGATCCTGCTCGTCTGCATCAACCAACAGTCTTCGGCACACAACGCATTGATCGAGAACGGCGTTTTGTGCGTGAACACGCTGAGCGCGTCGCATGAGACGTTGTCGCGCAAATTCGGCGGAGGTGTTTCCATGGAGGAGCGTTTCGATGGATCTCCGTGGACGACGCTGGAAACCGGCGCCCCCGTGCTTGAAGATGCGCTGGTGGCGTTCGATTGCAAGGTGGTCGATACCGTGTGCCAGGGCAGCCATCGCGTCTTCTTTTGTGAAGTGCAAAAGATGAGATTGGGTGTCCACGAGGCGGTCGGCGGGCTTATTTATTTCGATCGCCGCTATCACCATGTGCATGCGTGAACGAGCCCTTCGGAAGATAGATCAAATCCAAACAAAACAGGAGAGCAAGATGGCCCGCTTATTTACTTACTTACCTATCGATGACTATGCACCTGCTTCCCGCCGCCGGCTGGTGCTGCAAACCCTGGCGTTTTCCATGCTATCGATGGCTACGGGCGGTGTACTGGCCCAGGGAGAGTATCCAAATAGAGCGATCAGGCTGGTGGTGCCGTACGCCCCTGGCGGCGCCACGGATTCCGTCGCCCGCATCGTCGCGCAGCAACTCAGTCAGCGTTTGGGGCAGCCGGTTGTGGTGGAGAACAAGCCCGGGGCCGGCGGCAACATCGGAACCAAGT
>Ga0182745_1004221_pt1 | contig 12014 bp, 6 predicted proteins | sample eDN3rd30CKraftBY_FD_128523 | JGI IMG/M metagenome (GOLD analysis project Ga0182745, IMG submission 128523) | Enriched backyard soil microbial communities from Emeryville, California, USA - eDNA 3rd pass 30_C Kraft BY (version 2) (version 2) | ecosystem: Environmental > Terrestrial > Soil >... | reverse complement strand
TGGATTCAAATGTGGCGGAATACCCACCGACGTGGCGGCGATGACCGTCGGATGCATGACCAGCGGCACCGGCAAGGCCCCACCGCCGCCATCGGCGGCCGCTGGCGCCACTGGCACCATGGACGCTGGTGCAGGACGCGGTAGCGGCGTGAGTTCGCGCAATGCCTTGCGTGGGGGAGCCGCAGCTTCCGGGAGCTCGACGAGCTTTAGCGGTTCGTTCTCGCGCCGATCAGCAGCATCTGCGGCAGGATCGTCGTCGACACCATCGGTGGCGCGCGCGGCGGCGATACGCTGCGCGGTCTGTCGCACCGAGCCGGTGACGTCATCGAGATTGTTTTCCAGCGTCGCCACGCGGGTGACGAGCTTTTCCCGGTCGGTTTTCAGCGCCTCGATCTGTACGGCGAGGCGGCCGATTTCCACCATCGGATCGGCGGCAGTTGGCCCGACTTGCCGCGCAACTTGCGTCGTCGCCGCGGCCGGCGCTTTCGCTGGTCCGTTGAGGCTGGCGAAAACCTGCTGAATGCGCTCCACGCCGCGGTCGGTGCGGGCGACCGTGACCGCCATGCCGAGCGCCAGCGCCATGCTGAAGCCCCAGCCTCCCAGACGCAACAGCGTCCCAAGGCTCGGCCGCGTAGCGGCGGTTATCGGCGGCGGTGCGACCCGGTCTCGGCCCTCGACGCCGAGCGAGGGAACGCGCAGGGACTTGTCCAACTGCTGGAGATTGGGCGTCTTCGTCGGCGTCTTGGTGGGCGTTCTGGCCATCGTCTTGGATATCGGCTCGATCGTGTTGCGTGGCCGGGCAGGGTTCCCGGGAAAGCTAGCAGATTCGCGCCGACGAGACCGGCCGGGCTTTTGCCGGCGATCCGGCTCGGCTATGAGCGTCGCATGAATTCATCGCATCCCGAATCTGTCTCTTCACGCTCCTGCCTCGCCATCGTTCTCGCAGCCGGCGAGGGAACGCGCATGCGCTCGGCGACACCGAAGGTCCTGCACCAGATCGGCGGACGCTCGCTGCTCGCCCATGCGCTCGCCTCCGTCGCCGCGGCCGGCGGCAGCAAAGTCGCCGTGGTGATCGCGCCGGAGCGCGAGACAGTGGCAGCGGAAGCGCGGCGGATCGCTCCCGATGTGCAGGTTTTCGAACAGGCCGAACGGCGCGGCACCGCCCATGCAGTACTGATGGCGCGTGCGGCCATCGCAGAGGGCGCCGACGATATCCTGGTCGTTTTCGGCGATACGCCGCTGCTGCGGCCGCAAGTGCTGCGGGCGATGCGCGAGCCGCTGGCTGCCGGCGCCGCGATTTCGGTGCTTGGCTTCCGCCCCGCAGACCCGACCGGTTATGGCCGGCTGGTGGTCGAGGACGGCACGCTGGTCGCCATCCGCGAGGATCAGGACGCCAGCCCCGAAGAGCGCAGGATTACGCTGTGCAACGGCGGCCTGATGGCCTTCGCCGGGCGCACCGCGCTGGCCATTCTCGACCGCATCACCGACGCCAATCGCAAAAGGGAATTCTATCTCACCGACGCCGTCGCCATCGCCCGCGACATGGGGCTTTCCGCTGCGGTCGTCGAAGCCGAGGAGGACGACGTGCGCGGCATCAATACCAAGACGCAGCTTGCGGAAGCCGAAGCGGTGCTGCAGCAGCGGCTGCGCAAGGCGGCAATGGATGCCGGCGTGACGCTGGTGGCGCCGGAGACGGTATTTCTGTCGGCCGATACGCGTTTCGGCACCGACGTCATCGTCGAGCCCTATGTCGTGTTCGGACCGGGCGTCACCGTCGAAGACGGCGCGGTGATCCATTCGTTCTCGCATCTGGCCGGCGCGCGGATCGGCAAAAGCGTTTCGGTCGGTCCTTTCGCCCGGCTGCGTCCCGGTGCCGATTTGGGCGACGGCGCGCGGATCGGCAATTTCGTCGAAGTGAAAGCCGCCAGCTTCGGCGCCGGCGCCAAGGCCAATCATCTTGCCTATATCGGCGATGCCAGCGTCGGCGAGGGCGCCAATGTCGGCGCCGGCACCATCACCTGCAATTACGACGGCGTCGGCAAGCATCGCACCGAGATCGGCAGCCGCGCCTTCATCGGCTCGAATTCGGCGCTGGTCGCTCCGGTGTCGATCGGCGAAGGCGCCTATGTCGGTTCCGGCTCGGTGATCACCAAAAACGTGCCCGCCGACGCGCTGGCGATCGGCCGGGGGCAACAGGTGGTTAAGGATGGCGGTGCGGCGCGATTGCGCAATCTCCACCAATTGAAGAAAAAGCCCTAAATTCGGTCGGCCCGCAGCGACCGAGGATGCGCTGGCGACGCATGTCACACGGTGCAATGGCTTGTGATTTCCATGCAGACGTCTGCATCGGCTATAGGCTGGTAGCGCGATGCGGCCTCGCGCTTCCTGAAGAATATATGTGAAAACAGAAACCTGACATCATTTCTTCTAGTTTTGTCAGAAGCAGGCAGGCGCCAGAGAGACCATCGCTGTCGCCGGCGTCCGGTCAGGAGTTGACTCGAATATGTGCGGGATTGTCGGCATTCTCGGCCGCGAGCCGGTGGCTGAGCAACTTGTCGAGGCGCTCAGACGCCTTGAATATCGTGGTTACGATTCCGCCGGCATCGCCACGCTGGAGAACGGCGGCACACTGACGCGCCGCCGCGCCGAAGGCAAACTGAAGGCGCTAGAGGGACGGCTGGAGCGCGAGCCGCTGCTCGGCAGCGTCGGCATCGGCCATACCCGCTGGGCCACGCACGGCAAGCCGACCGAGAACAACGCCCACCCGCACGCGACCGACAAGGTGGCCGTCGTTCACAACGGCATCATCGAGAATTTCCGCGAACTGCGCGAGGCGCTGACGGCAGCCGGCGCGGTTTTCGGCAGCGACACCGACACCGAGGTTGTCGTGCATCTGGTGACGCAGGAGATGCAGCGCGGCAAGTCGCCCGTCGAAGCCGTCGCGGCGACGCTCGGGCAATTGCGCGGCGCCTTCGCGCTCGCCTTCCTGTTCGCCGGCGAGACCGACCTGATGGTCGGCGCTCGGCGCGGCTCGCCGCTGGCCATCGGCTATGGCGAAGGCCGGATGTATCTCGGCTCCGACGCTATCGCGCTGGCGCCGTTCACCGACCGGATCAGCTATCTCGACGATGGCGACTGGGCGGTACTGACACATGAAGGCGTAACGGTGCGCAACGCCACCGGTGCCATCGTCGAGCGGCCGGTCATCAAGACCCAGGCTTCGGCGCAACTCATCGACAAGGGCAACCACAAGCACTTCATGGCGAAGGAGATCCACGAGCAGCCGGAGGTGGTGGGCCACACGCTTGCCCATTACATCGACATGACGAACGAGGAAATCGTCCTGCCGGGCGAGATGCCGTTCGATTTCCGCGACCTCAAGCGGGTGTCGCTCGCTGCCTGCGGCACCGCCTATTATGCCGGGCTGGTCGGCAAATACTGGTTCGAGCGCTTTGCGCGTATCCCGGTGGAGATCGACGTCGCGTCGGAGTTCCGCTACCGCGACGTGCCGCTCGATCCCGGCAATCTGGCGATCGTCGTGTCGCAGTCCGGCGAAACCGCCGATACGCTCGCCTCGCTGCGTTACGCGAAGGAGCAGAGGCAGCACGTTCTCTCGGTGGTCAATGTGCCGACCTCGACCATCGCCCGCGAGAGCGACGTCGTGATGCCGACGCTCGCCGGACCGGAGATCGGCGTCGCCTCCACGAAAGCCTTTACCTGCCAGCTTGCGGTGCTCGCCTGTCTTGCGATCGCTGCCGGGCGCGCCCGCGGCACGTTGTCTCGCGACGACGAACGGGCGCTGGTGCGCGCGCTGATCGAGACGCCGCGTCACATTTCGGCGGCGCTGTCGCTCGAACCGCAGATCGAGCAGGTGGCGCAGAGCCTGTCGAAATGCAAGGACGCGCTCTATCTCGGGCGCGGCACCAGCTATCCGATTGCGCTGGAAGGCGCGCTGAAGCTGAAGGAAATCTCCTACATCCACGCCGAGGGCTATGCCGCGGGCGAACTCAAGCATGGGCCGATCGCGTTGATCGACGAGACCGTTCCGGTCGTCGTCATTGCGCCCTACGATCAGGCGTTCGAGAAGACCAATCTGCACGACATGGTGGAACTGTCGCGGCGTGCCTATCGCCCGGCGGCGGTCTTCGAAAAGACCGTCTCCAACATGCAGGAAGTCGCGGCGCGCGGCGGGCGGATCATCCTCATTTCCGACCCCAAAGGCGTCGCGGAGGCGGCGACGGAGTCGCTGGTGACGCTGACCATGCCGGAAATGCCGCTGTCGGTAACGCCGCTGGTCTATGCCATCCCGATCCAGCTCATGGCCTATCATACGGCTGCGGTCATGGGCACCGACGTCGATCAGCCGCGCAACCTCGCGAAATCCGTCACGGTGGAATAAGCTGCCGGCATGGATCAGATGCTCCCTCCCGAACCCGACGACGGCAAGGCCGTGCCGCATGCCGGCGTCGCCGGCCGCCTGCGCAATTATTTCCTGACCGGCCTGATCGTCGCCGGTCCGATCTTTGTTACCGCCTATCTGGCGTGGTGGTTCATCAACTGGGTCGATGCGCTGGTGCGGCCGTTCATGCCGCCGGCGCTGCAACTTGAAACCTACGTACCGGTCCATATTCCCGGCACCGGCCTGATCATCGCCGTCATCGCGCTGACGCTGCTCGGGTTCCTCACCGCCAACCTGGTCGGCCGCAAGCTGGTGGAATTCGGCGAGGGGATCGTCACCCGCATGCCGATCGTGCGGCCGGTCTATCGGACGATGAAACAGATTTTCGAGACGTTGTTCTCGAAATCCGGTTCGAGTTTCCGGCAGGTGGCGCTGGTGGAGTTCCCGGCGCCGGGCCTGTGGTCGCTGGTGTTCCTGTCGCAGCCACCGAGCGCGGATGTTGTCGCCGGGTTGCCGGAGGGCGAGCATGTCTCGGCATTTCTCGCCTGCTCGCCCAACCCGACGACCGGCTTCTATTTCTACATTCCGCGCTCCAAGCTGATCCTGATCGATCTGCCGGTGGAGACTGCCATGACGCTGCTGATGTCGGCCGGCATGGCCGGCGGATCGTCCGCAGGAGACCAGGCAAAACTCGCAGCGCTGGCGGCACAGGCTCGTGCCGCGCAAGCTGCTGCTACTGCTGAAAAGGCCGATTTAGCTCTATAAGGGCCGCCCTTAACCCTCAGATGCACGACTTATTGCACTCTCGCCCAAGTTGAAGGAGATTTTCAGCAAGGGGGGGAGAAAACATGCAGATTGGGCTTCGAGGGCTACCTTTGGCAGGATTGCTTCTGTGCAGTTGCGCGTCGAGTTCTTCCGATATCACACCGCAATACATATCGCCGCTACAATACCAGAATTACTCATGTGTTCAGTTGGCAGAAGAAGCGAGATCCGTTTCGTCGAGAGCCGCGCAGGTCTCTGGGGTGCAAGACGGTAAACGTACCAATGATGCCGTAGCGACGACTGTCGGTGTTGTAATTTTCTGGCCGGCGCTTCTGATGATGAAAGGCGACGGGGCTACAGCAGGAGAACTGGCTCGACTGAAGGGTGAATTGGAAGCGGTTGAGCGAATGTCGATTCAGAAAAAATGCGGAATCGAGTTCAGAAAAGAAACGCTTCAGACAAACTGATCGGTAGTGCTTTAGCATTTTCCGGTTGCCGAGAATCAGAAAGTCATCCTGCGCGCAGCAGCTTGATCGCTTCGTCCTTCTCGAACAGATAGAGCAAGTGACGCAGCGCATGTCCGCGTGGCGTCGCCAGTGCCGGGTCTCGCTCCATGATCAGCGCCGCGTCGTCGCGGGCAGCACTAAGCAGCGATCCGTGAACCTGTAGCTGTGCGACGCGGAAACCCGGAACGCCGCTCTGCCGCGTGCCGAGCAGATCGCCTTCGCCGCGCAGCCGCAGGTCTTCCTCGGCGATGCGGAAACCATCCTCGCTGTCGCGCAGGATCGCCAGCCGCGCCTTCGCCGTCTCGCCGAGCGGTCCGCGATAGAGCAGCAGGCAGATCGAGCGCCCCGAGCCGCGCCCGACGCGGCCGCGCAACTGGTGAAGTTGCGACAGGCCGAACCGTTCGGCGTGTTCGATCACCATGACGGTCGCCTCCGGCACGTCGACGCCGACCTCGATCACCGTGGTCGCGACCAGCACCTGCGTCTGTCCGGCGGCGAAGCGCGCCATCGCCGCATCCTTGTCTGCGGCTTTCATCTTGCCGTGGACGAGATCGACGGCGGCGCCGAAGCGGACCTTGAGCGTTTCGTAGCGCGCCTGCGCTGCGGCGAGGTCGCTGTTCTCGGATTCCTCGACCAGCGGGCAAACCCAGTAGCAGCGCCGGCCGTCGCGGATCGCGCGGCCGACTGCGTCCTCGACCTCCGCCAGCCGCTCGAGGTCGATGGTGCGCGTATCGACCGGCTGACGGCCGGCCGGCTTTTCACGCAGTTCCGACACGTCCATGTCTCCGAAGAAGGTCAGCACCAGCGTGCGCGGGATCGGCGTCGCGGTGAGCACCAGAACGTCGACGGCTTCGCCTTTTTGCGTCAGCGCAAGCCGCTGATGCACGCCGAAGCGGTGCTGCTCGTCGACGATGGCGAGCGCCAGGTCCTTGAACGTGACATCGTCCTGAAACAGCGCATGGGTGCCGACGACAAGGTCGATATCGCCGATCGCCAGGCGCTCCAGCATCTCGCGCCGATCCTTGCCGCGATCGCGGCCGGTAAGGATCGCGATGCGCAGGCCGGCGGCGGCGGCGAGCGGCGCAATCGTGCTGTAGTGCTGGCGTGCCAGGATTTCCGTCGGCGCCATGATCGCCGCCTGCCGTCCGGCCTCGATCACCGTCGCAGCGGCGACGAGCGCGACGACCGTTTTGCCGGAGCCGACATCGCCCTGCAGCAGTCGCAGCATGCGACGCGGCAGAGCAAGATCGTTGACGATGTCGTCCACCGCGCGCGCCTGTGACGGCGTCAGGGAGTAAGGCAGCGCATCGATCACTTTTTGCCGCAGCACGCCTTCGCTGGCGCTGCCGCGACCTGATTGTTTGCGCATATGGGCGCGCACCAGAGCGAGCGCGAGCTGGCCGGCGAGCAGTTCGTCGTAGGCAAGGCGTTTCCACGCGATGCTGTCGGGCAGGATGCCGGAGGGATCATCGGGCTGATGCAGCGCGCGCAGCGCCTCGGCGAAGGGCGGAAACCGCTCGCGCACCAGCCACGTTTCGTCCTGCCATTCCGGCAGCGCCGGAATTCGCTGCATGGCGCCCTGCATGGTGCGGCGGACATTGCCCGCCGCCAGCCCCTCGGTCAGCGGATAGACCGGCTCAACAAGCGGCAGCGTCGCGAAACCGTCTTCATCGACGACACGGTCGGGGTGCACCATCTGCAATTCGCCATCGTAGAATTCGGCGGTGCCCGAGACGTAGCGGCGCGAGCCTTCCGGCATCTGTTTTTGAAGCTGGTCGGCGCGCGCATGGAAGAAGGTCAGGGTCAGCGTGCCGGTCTCGTCGCTCGTGAAGATGCGGTAGGGCGCGCGGGAGCGATGCGGCGGCGAGGGGCGGTGCTGTTCGATGGTCACGGCGACCGTCACCATGGTGCCGGGTACCACCTCGGCGAGTTTCGGTTGTGCGCGGCGATCGACGACACCGGAGGGAAGGTGCAACAACAGGTCGATGACATGCGGCTCCTCGCGCCCCAGAAGCCGACGGTAAAGCCGCTCCAGCTTGGGGCCGACACCGGGCAGGCTGGTGAGCGATGCGAAGAGGGGATTGAGGATGGTCGGGCGCATCTGCTCCATCGGCGCGTGAGACGGTCCGGACGACGTGGTAACCGATTTTGGCGTTCGAACACAGTCGGCGGCGGCGCGGGTAAAGGCATCGCGGTGGAATAAACCGGCCCGACCGCTGGCAAATACCGTGCAGCCGTTTATATAAATCGCGCCCGGCCCTATGTCCGGGTTTTTGGCGTTGGCGGGATCGGAAGCTGCGGATATGACGACAGGAACCAAACGGTCGAGCGAGGGGCTGGACAATCGCCGGCGCCGTCTGTTGTTCCGCTCCTGGCATCGCGGCATCCGGGAGACCGACCTGATCATGGGCGGCTTCGCTGACGCGCACATCGAGACGCTCACCGATGCCGAACTCGACGATTACGAAGGGCTGATCGAAGTGCCCGACGCCGATCTGCTGTCATGGGTAACCGGCGAGCAGCCGGTACCGTCCGAATACGACACGCCGCTGTTCCGCCGCATGCGCGCCTTCCATTTCCGAACCGACAGACACCCGTGAACGTCGCACCGCAACGGACCGGACCGTCGCCCGTCGCCAAGCTGTCGCCGGGAACGACGCTGACGCTCGCGCAAGTGAGCGACGGCGCCGAAGGTCTGGTCATCGGCGATCTTGCCCGTGCCGTTGCCGCGCGTGCCCATGCGCCGGCCACGAGCCTCGCGGTCATCTGCCGTGACGGGCCGCGCATGAATGCGCTGGCGCGCGCGCTTTCCTTCTTCGCGCCCGAGATCGCGGTGCTTGAACTGCCGGCCTGGGACTGCCTGCCTTACGATCGCGTGTCGCCGAATGCCACTGTGATGGCGCAGCGCGTGCTGACCCTGTCGCGATTGGCACGGATCGAAGGCCGCGACCGTGCCTCGGTGCTGCTGACGACGGTGAACGCCGCCTTGCAGCGCGTCCCGGCGAAGGCGCTGATCGCACGGCAGGCCTTGTCGGCGGCGCCCGGCAACGTCATCGGCATGGGCAAGATCGTCGAATGGCTGGAGCTCAACGGCTATGTCCGCGCCGCGACGGTGCGCGAGCCCGGCGACTATGCGGTGCGCGGCGGCATTCTCGATCTCTATCCGCCCGGGCTCGATCTGCCGGTGCGGCTCGATTTCTTTGGCGATGCACTGGAGACGATCCGTTCCTTCGATCCGCAGACGCAACGCACCGAGATGGACGTCCGCACGCTGGATCTCGTGCCGGTATCGGAGTTTCAACTGACGACGGAGACGATCCGCCGCTTCCGCACCGGCTATGTGTCGGAGTTCGGCGCGGCGACACCCGACGATCTGCTCTACGAGGCGGTGAGCGAGGGACGGCGTTATCCCGGCATGGAGCACTGGCTGCCGCTGTTCCACGACCAGCTCGATACGATTTTCGATTATCTGCCGGATACGCCAGTGGTCTTCGAACCGCTCGCCGAGGATGCCGCCCGCGAACGCTTCGCGCAGATCGCCGACTATTTCGAAGCGCGCACGCAGGCGCTGGCCGACAAATCCGGCGTTCCGTATCGGCCGCTGCCGCCGCAGCGTCTCTATTTCTCCGACACCGAATGGACCGAGCGGCTCGACGCCGCATCGCGCGTGGTGCTGACGCCGTTTGACGTGCCGGATGCGCCGCGCGTTGTCGATACTGGCATCCGGCCGGGCCGCAATTTCGCAGCGGAACGCGCCATCCCCGACGCCAATGTCTTCGACGCGGTGACGGCGCATGTGCGGGCACTGCAGACCGATGGCAAGCAGGTCACTGTCGCGCTGTGGAGCGAGGGTGCGCGCGAGCGCATGCGGCATGTGCTGTCCGATCATGGACTCGACAATCTCGCACTGGTGCGCTCCTGGGCGGAGGCGCAGGCTTGCCGCTTGCCGCAAATCGCGCTCGCGGTGCTCGGTATCGAGGCCGGCTTCGAAACGGCAGACGCCGCGGTCATCGGAGAGCAGGACATTCTCGGCGATCGCATGGCGCGGCCGCGCCGTGCTGCGCGGAAAGCCGAAAACTTCATCGCCGAAGTGTCGAGCCTCGCCGCCGGCGATCTCGTCGTCCATGTCGATCACGGCATCGGCCGCTTCATCGGTCTGACGGCGATCGAAGTCTCCGGCGCGCCGCACGATTGCCTCGAACTACATTACGCCGAAGGCGCCAAGCTCTATCTGCCGGTCGAGAACATCGACCTGTTGTCGCGCTACGGTTCGGAAGACACCAGGGTCGAGCTCGATCGCCTCGGCGGCGGCAACTGGCAGGCGCGCAAAGCGCGCATGAAGAAGCGCATCCTCGAAATGGCCGGCGAGCTGATCAAGGTCGCCGCCGCGCGGCAGGTGCGCGAGGCGCCGCGTCTGGCGATCAGCGCCGGCGCCTATGACGAGTTCTGCGCCGGATTCCCTTACGAGGAAACCGACGACCAGCAGCATGCCATCGACGCGGCGCTCGACGATCTCGGCGCCGGCAAGCCGATGGATCGTCTTGTCTGCGGCGATGTCGGCTTCGGCAAGACGGAGGTCGCATTGCGTGCGGCCTTCGTTGCGGTGATGGCCGGTAAACAGGTCGCCGTCGTCGTGCCGACGACGCTGCTGGCGCGCCAGCATTTCAAGACCTTCACCGAGCGGTTCCGCGGTTTCCCGGTCAGGATCGGGCAGGCGTCTCGGCTTGTCACCGCGGCTGAGCTGTCGGCGACCAAGAAGGGGTTGACGGACGGATCGGTCGATATCGTTGTCGGCACGCATGCGCTGCTCGGCAAGAGCATCGCTTTCAAGGACCTCGGTCTGCTGATCGTCGACGAAGAACAGCATTTTGGCGTCGCTCACAAGGAGAAGCTGAAGCAGCTTCGCGCCGAGGTGCATGTGCTGACGCTGACGGCGACGCCGATCCCGCGCACGCTGCAGCTTGCCCTGACCGGCGTACGCGATCTGTCGATCATTGCTTCACCGCCGGTCGATCGCCTCGCGGTGCGCACCTTCATTTCGCCGTTCGATGCGCTTGTCGTCCGCGAGGCCTTGCTGCGCGAACGCTATCGTGGCGGGCAGTCGTTCTATGTCGTGCCGCGTATCGAGGATCTCGCCGGCGCCAAGGACTTTCTCGACAAGAACGTTCCGGAAATCAAAGTCGCCGTCGCGCACGGACAGATGCCGTCGAGCGTGCTGGAGGAGATCATGTCGGCCTTCTACGAAGGCCGCTACGACGTGCTCCTGTCGACGACCATCGTCGAATCCGGTCTCGACATTCCGTCCGCCAATACGCTGATCGTGCATCGCGCCGATCGCTTCGGCCTGGCGCAACTCTATCAGTTGCGCGGCCGCGTCGGCCGTTCGAAGCTGCGCGCCTACGCACTGCTGACGCTGCCGGAAAAGGCGAAGATCACGCCGCGCGCAGAGCAGCGGCTCAAGGTGCTGCAGTCGCTCGACACGCTGGGCGCCGGCTTCCAGCTTGCCTCGCATGACCTCGATATCCGTGGCGCCGGCAACCTGCTCGGCGACGAACAGTCCGGTCACATCAAGGAAGTCGGCTTCGAGCTCTATCAGCAGATGCTGGAAGAGGCAGTGATGAGCCTCAAGTCGGGTCTGACCGACGTCGTCGAAGACAAGTGGGCGCCGCAGATCACCATCGGCACGCCGGTGCTGATCCCCGAAGATTATGTCGCCGATCTGTCGGTACGGTTGTCGCTCTACCGGCGGCTGGCGGAGATCGAGGACGAACGCGAGATCGACGGCTTCGCCGCCGAAATGGCGGACCGCTTCGGATCGCTGCCCGACGAGGTCAAGCATCTGTTCGCGCTTGTCGCCATCAAGTCGCTGGCGCGACGCGCCAATGTCGCCAAGATCGACGCGGGGCCGAAGGGGGCGGTGATCTCGTTCCGCAACGACGAATTCGCCGATCCGGCGCAACTGATTGCCTTCATCGGCAAGCGCGGACGCGACGCCAAGGTGCGCCCGGACATGAAGGTCGTCTTCCTCGACGACTGGGCGAAGGCGGAAGACCGGCTGAAGGGCACCACGTCGATTCTGCGTAGCCTCGCCGCGATCGCCGACAAGGCGAAGAAGCAGGCGGCGTAAGGCTTTTCAGGTTTGATAGGACGCTCGAGCTGTGTCATTGCCGGGCTTGACCCGGTAATTCGTCTCTTTTCAAGAGAGGATGGATGCCCGGATCAAGTCCGGGCATGACGGCTGTGGCTTTCGCCGGCAATGGCGAGCGGCGATGATGCCGGGGCTTTACGCGCTCGCCTGCGTCTGCTCGTCCGATATCTGACGGATCGCCTGCGCCAGTGCCGCC
>Ga0182745_1004220_pt1 | contig 12015 bp, 15 predicted proteins | sample eDN3rd30CKraftBY_FD_128523 | JGI IMG/M metagenome (GOLD analysis project Ga0182745, IMG submission 128523) | Enriched backyard soil microbial communities from Emeryville, California, USA - eDNA 3rd pass 30_C Kraft BY (version 2) (version 2) | ecosystem: Environmental > Terrestrial > Soil >... | reverse complement strand
AGGATGGCGCATTAGCTCAGCCGGTTAGAGCGACGGAATCATAATCCGCAGGTCCCCTGTTCGAATCAGGGATGCGCCACCAAGAAATTTAAAAGGGCCCGCACACTGTGCGGGCCCTTTTGCATTCGGGCTGGTTATTTACACCCGAAGCACCACATTAAACCCGATAGACCGCATCACGGCGGCGGCCGCCCCAGGTGGCAGCCAGGCTCGCCACGAACGCGCCGATCAGCATCGATGCAAAGCCCCACAACGCGAACGCCGCGGCAGCCTTGCGGGCTGCGTCTGCAGCTTCCTTGGCCTTCACCTTGGCCTCTTCCGCGGTCTTCTTGGCGTTCTGGATCGCCTCGTCGACGCGGCGCTGCGCCACGGCGGGCTCCACACCGGCCTGCGCGGCCACGACCTTCACCACGTAGTCGCGATCGGCCGGCGTCATGTCGCCGCGGGTGATGCTCATGGCGACGATGCGACCAACTTCGGCACGCGCCGCTTCAGGATCGGTGTTGGCCTCAGGACGTTCCGAGCGCATCAGGGTGTCGGTGAGATAGTCGGTCGCGCGCTCCATGCCACCGCCACTGCTCGCACCGGCAGCGCCGGCCGTCGCCGCTGCGGTTACCGCCGTACCGGCCGTGGCCGCCACCGAAGCGCCTGCCTTGGCAACGCCGGAAGCCATCGACGCGAGCGCGGAGCCCAGCAGCGCGGCGCTGACCACGGCGCTCAGCGCCCAGACCAGAAAGCCGTGCGCGGTGTCGCGAAAGTAGACCTCATCGGAATGCACGTCGACCCATTTCGTCCGCAGGCGCCCGGCGACATAGCCGCCAATGCCGTACGAAATGATCTGCGTGAGCAGCATCCAGACAATGATGCCAATGCCGACGGCGGGGCCGACATGCCCTCCTCGCCCCAGGGCGAAACGGACAGAAAACCGAGGCCGGTGCCGCCGGCAAACAATGCCAGCGACAGCGCCGCGGCGATCACCGCGCCGGCGAATACTGCCGCCCACGACACGGCCGAAATGGATGACTCACGTGGAGGCACGCCATCGGCATAAGGTTGGCTCAATGAAGACGTATTTTGCATGATCGATCCTTGTCCAGAGACTTACGCAGCCGCGCACACGCGGATGCCAAAGCGGAAATGACGCACCGGCCTTCAGTGCCAGAACAGAGCCAGCAGGATGATGATGGGAATGGGCACGCCGAGCAGCCACAACAGGATTGAGCGCATGGAAACCTCCTTGCTTCGATGAAGGGATCGGAATTGAAGTAATGCTGGCCGCAATCAGGCCAGGTCGATGGTGCCGGGCGCGCGGGGATCCGGCGCGGGCGGCGTGGGGTCGATGACGTCGGGGTTGTCCGTGGGACGGCCCGGGTCCGGACGCGGATCGTCCGCAGGCGGATTTCCCGGCAGCGCCGGATCGTCAGGCGTGAGATCGTCCGGCTGACCGGGCTCTCGATGCGGGATCTGGGACATGATTGCCTCTCCTCAAGCAGCGCAAGATGCGCCTTGCATGAGCATCAGCAAATGTCGTGCCCAAGACCGGTCGGCGGTGGGGCGCCATGGAGGGGCGACGCGCGGCGTCAGTCCTTGCGTTTGCCGCCGCTTGCGGCCGGCGCGCGTTCAGGCGTGCCATCCGCGAGAAATGCAAGGACGGCGGCCTTGCCGGCCGTCGATGCTTCATCCTGGCTGGGATATCGCCTGTCCGAGTAATTGGTGCTGCGCACATTGCCGGATTCGGGATCGAGCAGGGTAATGATCCACGCAAATTCGCCGGGCGAAAGCTGGCGGACCTGCAAGGTGGCGCGCGTGCCAGGGCGTAGTTTTTGCGGCATCTGGCGGCCTCTCCGGTGTTTTGATCACGCCATCGTAGCGCAATCGCGCCGGGTTGCCGAAGCCTGTTCCGCCGTCAGAAATTGCTGCGTCCGCACACGATTTTCATGCTGCACACTGCGCGGCAAATACGCCACAAAGCCGCCCGCCAGCAAGGAAAACCCTAGGGTGCAGTCTCGCAATACAGGCGCACAATCGACACAAACATCAAGACCGCACAGCGGCGCCGCATCCCCTAAATCAGGCGAGGACGGAGACAACATGACTTACGTAGCAGTTTTCATGAGCTGTTTGATGGTTATGGGTATCGTCGCGTTGGTGGTTCAAACGATACGAAGCGCAGGGCCCGAGCCCTTGCTGAAGATATCGGCGGCGATTGTCAGTTCCACTTTTGCCTCGTTGCTGCTGGTTCCCTTGGGGTTCGCAGTCGCCCTGACGATGCTCGTCGAGTAAATCTCCCCCTCTCACGACACGGCCCGGACTATCCGTTGCGGGCCGGTCTGCCGCGCGTCGCTGCCCAGCACAACAATGAACCGGCGGTGACCATTGCCACGCCCTGCCAGAACGACAGGGTGAGCGGCGTGGATAGCCACAGCGCGGCAAAGAAGGTGGAGAAGACCGGCGTGAAGTACGACGCGGTAGCCAGCAGGGTCAGGTTGCCCCGCAGTATTCCCACGTTCCACAGTGCATAGCCGCTTGCCATGGCGCCCGCGGCCACGCACAGTTCGACCGTGGCTGGCGCGGCAAACACCAAGGCGGGTTCCGCGCTGAACAGGTACTTGATCCACAAGACCGCTGCCGTGAGCATGAAAAACAGCGCGACGCCATTCTTGCCGTCCGCAAAGCGCTTGGTCACATTGCAGTAAATGGCCCAGATGATGGCGCCGCTGAAGGCCAGCCCATAACTCAGAGGATTACTCGACACATTCGCGGCGGTGCGTTCAATTGACAGCCCGCCCGTTCCGCCCACGACCCAGACGATGCCGCAAACCGACAACAAGATGCCCGGCGCCACCCACCAGCTCGCCCGCTGCCCATTGATGAGCATGGCGAACACCACCGTCAGGCATGGCCACAGGTAATTGACGATGCCCAGCTCGATGGCTTGCGCACGATCGGCCGCGAACCCCAGCGACAGCGACAGGCATATCTCATAGGCCACGAACAGCAGGCTGCCCACGATGAGATACGACCGGGGAAACGTGCGCAGCTTGGGCAATCCCAGCAACAGCACCAGGAAGATGGACCCTCCCGTATAGATCAGCGCGGCGCCGCCAATGGGGCCGAAGTTTTCACTGACGCCCCGGATCAGACCGACGACCGTGCCCCACAGCAGGATAGCCAGCAGCCCCAGGGTGGTGGCCGCGTTCCGGCCAGGATTCAATTGCATTACCGTTTCCGATTGCGCGCCGTGCATGCCCGGCAATCAGACCGGACCGGCGCCAAGGCGGCAAGTTTAGCGAAAACCCAACGGAGAAATAGCGGCATGGCCATTTCCACACGCAGGATGAGCGACGTGCTGGCAAGCACGGATTCGGGCCGCCTTTACCGCATTGAAGTGTTTTTGCGGGCGGACGAGGCGGGCGCCAGTCCCATGCCGCTTGCCGCATCGCGCTACATACTCAGAACATCCGAAGGCGACCCTGTCGTCGCGCTGGACGACAGGCGCTATCGCTTGAAATCCGGCGAGGTCCTGACCGCGCTGTCGCAGCGACAGGATACGTGAAGCGCATGGCGACGGGCGGCGGACCTACTGGTCCTGCGCCACCCGGCGCTTGCCTAGGCCTTTGGCGCGGTACAACGCCACATCCGCGCGCTCGAGCAACTGCAGCATGGTGGCGCCCGATTGCGGATACACCGCGATGCCGATGCTTGCCGACACCGCGACGCGCACGTTGGGATACGGCAAGGACAGGCTCTCGACCAGGGCCTCGGCCACCGGCCGCGCGTTCTCCTGGTTGGCGCCCAGCAGCAGCACCGCGAATTCGTCGCCGCCCAGCCTTGCCGCCACGTCCGAGACCCGGATGGCGCTGGCCATGCGATCGGCCGCCTCTTTCAGGACCGTGTCGCCGGCCGCGTGGCCGTGCATGTCGTTGACCGCCTTGAAGCCGTCCAGGTCGATCGCCAGGATCGAGAACGAATCGCCGCTGCGCTGGGCGACCGCCAATTCACGCAGCACCAGTTCGCCGAAGAGTACCCGGTTGCACAGGCCGGTGAGCGGATCGTAGTGCGCCAGGTGCTGGGCGCGCGCCAGCTTGCGCGACGCCTGCAGCATGGCGGCGCCCACTTCCTGGGCTTCCTTGATGCGCGTGGCGGGCAGTTCCACGGTCCGGCCTTCGCCCAGCGCGAGCGCCGGCGCGACCAGCCCCTGCACGGCCGACGTAAGCCGGCTTGCAAGCCTGAGCGCCAGCCACAACCCCAAACCGAACGCGAACAACGTGCCCAGACCAATCCACGCAATGGAGCGGTACAGGTCCGTGGTCAGCAACTGCATGGGCGCGCCGGCGGCGACTGTCCAGCCCGACAGCGTCGACCGGCTGAACGCGGTATAGACGGGCGTGCCCTCCTTGGTGATCGTTTCCAACGAGCCTTCGCCTTCCTGCTGCACGGCGCGGGCCAGCGCCGGGACCGCTTTCTGGCCCACGAACTTGGAGGTGTCGCGGGTGCGGGCGATGATGGTTCCTGAGCCGTCCAGCACGGCCGCCACCCAGCCCTCGGGCAATGCGCGGCGGCCCAGGACGTTGCCGATGCGCTCGGGCGACAGTCCCACGTTCAGGCTGTACACCACCTCTGCGCCCCGCACGACCGGCACGCCGAGCGCGATGGTGGGGTCCTTGGTCAGGCCGCCTGTGAACAGGCTTGTCAGCACCGGCATGCGCGTCTGGAAGACGCGGCCCAGTTCATCGGGCGCGCTGCCGGTCGGCAAGGGCGTGCCGTAGGGCACCTGCGTGTTGATGATCTGCCGGCCTTCCTTGTTCGTCAGCACGTAAGCGTCGGCGATCTGGAAGCGCACGGACTCGCGCGCGCGCCGATGGAAGCCGGCGAGATCGCCCTCGACCAGATCCGGCGAGGACGCCAGCATCTGCAAACCGGCTTCGACGCCGGTGAGCTCGCGATCCAGGATCGCCGTGAGATTGCGCGCCAGGAAGATCGTGTCGCGGAAGATCCGCTCTTTCTGGATGACGTAGCTTTCGTAGACGGCGACCGTCGCCACGATGAGAGCCGGGGTAATACAGGCAAAGACGAGGGCAAGCAGACCCGTCCGCATGGAATAGCGGCGCGTCCGGCGGCGCCGCACGCCAGCAACCGTTTCGCCGTCAGCCATCGCGCGGCCTGCCCCTCGGTCTGCCCATCGCCCTGCTCTATCTCTCTTGCAGGTCGGGAGTGCCTGAAAACTGGCTCTTGAGCAGCGTCAGCGCACCTTTTTCGGCCAGCGCTTCGTTGGGGAACACGTGCTTGGTGTCTTCAAGAACCGGAAAGCCGAAGACGCGCACGCGTGTGTGGTATCCCTCGGGCGTTTCGGCGAACTCAATGTCGAAGTTGCGTTCCTCGATCCAGCCCGACCGATGCAGTTTCCATTCCATATCCGGCGCGCTCCTGTTTGGCGAAGTTGACACGAAAGGCCGGCCGCGGTTCGGCCGGCGCTGCTACACCTTACACCGGGCCGGGCGCACGCGGGCGCCCGGCGCGATCATTCGTCGCGGGACTGGCGATCCTTGGCAAGCGCTGCCTGCGCACGCGCGCCGGCGCCCCCGGACGCCGGCGGCGAACCGGCCACGGGGTTGCCCGGCAGCGGCGCGCCAACTGCGTGCACACCGCCCGGGTCGCCTGCCGCGGGCGAAAACAGATCCCAGCTTGCCATGAACAACGCTGCGATGAGCGGACCGATCACGAATCCGTTCAGCCCGAACAGCGCCATGCCGCCCAACGTGGAGATCAGGATCACGTAGTCCGGCATCTTCGTGTCCTTGCCCACCAGAATGGGCCGCAGCACGTTGTCGACCATGCCGATGACCAGCACGCCGAACGCAATGAGCACCGCGCCCTTGACCACGGCGCCCGTCAGCAGGAAGTACACGGCCACCGGCGCCCAGATCAGCCCCGCCCCGATCGCGGGCAGCAGCGACAGGAAGGCCATGATGACGCCCCACAGCAGCGCACCCTGGATCGAGAGGATGGAAAAGATGATGCCGCCCAGCGCGCCCTGCGCCGCTGCGACCGCAACGTTGCCCTTGACGGTGGCGCGCACCACGGTCGTGAACTTGCGGAACAGGTGCTGCTTGTGCGTGTCGCTCAGCGGCACGGCACGGCGCAGTCGCGCCGACAGTAGCGGACCGTCGCGCAGCAGGAAGAACAGCAGATACAGCATGATGCCGAAGCTGACCACGAACTGGAACGTGTCCTGCCCGATGTTCAAGGCCTGGGTGGCCAGGAACTGGCTGGCCTGCATTGCACCGGCCGTCAGCTTGTCCTGCAGGCTGGCAATATCGGCCAGGTCAAAGCGCGCCAGCAATGCGTGCACGGACGGCGGCAGTGCGTCCATCGCCTGCTGGAAGTACGCGCCAAAGTTGATTTGCCCGGACTTGATGCTTTGGTAGAAATTTGCCCCTTCGTTCACGAGCGACCCGCTGATCACGACCAGCGGAAGAATCACCAGCAGCAGCACGAGCAGCAGCGTGATGAGCGCGGCCAGATTGCGCCGCCCGCCAATGCGCGCGACCAGACGGCGCTGCAACGGCGCGAAAAGGATGGCAAGAATGGTGCCCCAGAAGACGGCGCCATAGAACGGCCACAACAGCCAGCCGAACGCGATGGTGACCACCACGAGCAGGAGCACGAAGGTCCTGTAATGCACGCCTGAAGAATCGCTCATAGTCAGTCCAAGGCGCGGCATTCGCCGCAAGAGCCGCATTGTACAAAGCGCGGCCGGGCGCCGCTCGGATCGCGACAGGGCTGGCGCATGGCTAGGGCGCGGCCGAGCCCGCGCTGGCAGCCTGCAGCAGTGTTGCGCGCGCCGCTTCCAGCCCACCCGACTGCGCGTTCAATGCTTGCAACCGCTGGTTCAGCTCCTGTTGCAAGGTCGGCTTGGCCACCTTTGTTTGCCCATCTTCGAATTGAATGTCCGCGGCATTGGCCGCCACGAAGTCCGCAATGGCCAGCGCATCGCGGGCAATCGCATCCATCCTGGATGCCGCGTCGATCAATTCCTCGGCCGGCGCCGTCACCGCCTCGTCATAGACGCCGTCATAAACGGGCGCCAGGTCGGCGGGCAAGGCAAGATCCGCGCGCGCCTTGTCTGCCTTGCCGCGCGCCGCCTGGACCTGGGCAGCACTGCCGGCCAGCGTCTTGCGTGCGGCCTCCAGGCTGCCCCGGCGCGCCACGATCTCTCCAACCGACTGGATTGTCTCCACCGACAGCACCTCGCGCAGGGGCCGCGCGGCCTTGGCCAAGGCCTCCTGGAAATCCGTCATGACCTCGTACGCGTCGTCGTAGCCGCCAATGGCTTCCTTTTCCGACTTGCCCAGCATGCCGATCGGCACGAGCGTCACGTTGTTCATCCGACCCTGCAGCAACTGTATGAATGCGGCGCGTTCCTGCGGTTCCTTGTTGACGCACGCCGCCAGCAACATCGAGACGACCGCCATGCCTGTCACCCACGCGCGAACCCAAACCATGCGCATCCTGTTAGCACTCCGATTCCGCAGATTACGGCCGCCCCCGGGCGGGCCATTTCGGCAGATTATCCGGTAGCGCCGCCAATGGGGCCAGAAGGGGCGGAATTTGTTGCCATCGAAGCGAGTTGACACAGTGAGCGCCGCGCCGCGCGCCCGCGTCGCAGCCTTTACGCTTCCTCTAAAATCGAGCATTTGGCGGCCCGTTGCCGCCTCCTCTCATTGCCTTGGCTGACGACATGACTCAGAACGCTTCCCCCCTTCCCTGGGGCTTCACCCTGCCGGACTGCCGCGGCGCAAACGCCCTGCTTCATTTCATGAATGACCTGGCGCGCGTGGTCAATCAATACCTGGGCCACGGCAAGTTGTCGGAGGAAGCGCTGGCGGATGCGCAAAAGGCGGTCAATGCGTTACTCGAGCGTTATGTGGAAATCCAGGCGGCCCCGGAGGCCTTTGACGACGAACGTATCGAACTCGCCCTGGAAACCCAGCAGCAGCCCGATGGCACGACTGGCGCCCAGGTGGCGCTGCGCATGTCGCCACGCCTGGAAGGGCTGATCATCGAGGCCCAGCGACAGGCCCGGCCCGCAACGCACTAATATGCAAGGGCGCACGTCCCGCGCCCTCCTTTTCGAAAAGGCTTGCATAATCGCTCAAATGTCGATAATATCGACGGTTGGATCTGAAAGAGCAGACCCCGAGGGTCAGCCCGGCCAAGCTAAACGCCTGTGGCCACCCCCTGCCAAGATCCGCCCGACAGCGCTGCCGTCTTAGCGAAGTACAACGCAAAAAACGCAAACCCAGCGCAGCATCGGGAACGCCTTCACCCGTCCGCCAGTCCGGACCGGCATGAAGCAAACCCAACCCAAATGATGACTTCACCCGCGACCATGCGGGTGTACGTCAACGGGCCGGCAATCTTGTCTTTCGCCGCGCAGCCCGAATCGATGCCCTCCAAGACTGGACGAAGGCATCACTTTCGCCGGACCCGGCGCGCAAAAAACATGAGAATGCGCAAAAGGACGGCAGCAGCAATGCGTTAGTGTCATGAAACGCGTGTCCAATTACATCCGGCGGACGCAGCGCATCACGCACATTCCCGGCGGCAACTTTCCCGTCCAGTGCGTTCACCATGGCAAGACGCAGCTTTTCCTATAACTAGAACCTAAAGAGAACACAACATGAATACTCGTTTCACCACCTCCGACCTGATCCGACGCCCGGCCCATACGCAGCTCGACGACATGCCCATCCACATCGGCGACATCGTCTATCTGCAACCGGCCGACGGCCCCGAGATTCGCGCCACGGTCATCTTCAATGCGCCGATCAACGGCACGACGACCTACACCACCGAAGTCGTGCCCTGCGGATCGGCCGTTCAGAAGGCGCCAGGCCAACGCATCCGGTTCCGCCACGAGCACGTGCATCGCATCGAACCGGTGCGCCGCAACGCGCGCTGATCTGAATCAAAACCGCCGCCCGCCTAGTGCGGCGGTTTGCTTTGTGCGTGATAAAGTCCGGGCAACTCCAGTCCGCCGATCTCAACATGCAGAACAATCGTCTCGCGGTCCGTATCTGGGACCTCCCCACACGACTCTTTCACTGGGCCCTCGTCGTCTGCATCGTCGGCGCGTTCGTCAGCGTCAAGCTCGGCGGCCTGTACATGGACTGGCATGTGCGTTTCGGCTGTACGGCGCTGGGCCTGATCCTGTTTCGCCTGCTCTGGGGCTTTGCCGGACCGCGCTATGCCCGGTTCATGCATTTCGTGCGCGGCCCGGGCGCCGTGGTCCGCTACCTGAAGGGCGCCGCCGCGCCCGCCGGCCACAATCCGCTGGGCGCGCTGTCGGTCATGGCCTTGCTGCTGGTCGTCGGCTTTCAGGCGGTCAGCGGCCTGTTCACCACCGACGACATCATGACGCAGGGCCCGTTGTTCGGGCACGTCTCGGAGGCCACCGCCAGCGCGATGACGTCCTGGCACAAGCTCAACGAGTGGGTCATCATCGGCCTGGTCGCGTTGCACCTTTTGGCCGTCACCTGGTATTCGGTCGTGCGCCGCAAGCGCCTGGTGCGCGCCATCATCACCGGCAACGTCGACGCCAAGGATGTGCCGGCGGGCACGCCGCCCGCACAGGATGGGCTGGCGGTCTGGCTGCGCGCCCTGCTGCTGGGCGCCTGCGTGACGGGACTGGTACTGTGGATACGATCGCTCGAAATCGTGTCCGACATGTCCTTCTCCTGATCGCGCACCCATGAAAAAAGCCCCTTGACGGGGCTTTTTGCTTGTTGGGCGGCGGGCCGGCACGGCCGGCCCAGCACCTTACTTCTTCTTGCGGTACGCGTCGTGGCAGGCCTTGCAGCTGGCACCCACGTCGCCGAACGCGGCGCGCAACTTGTCGAGATCGCCCGCGTCGGCAGCCGCCGACAGCTTCACGATGTTGTCTTGAAACGCCTGCTGCTTCTGCTTGAAGCCCGCGGCATCGCTCCAGATTTCCGGACGGGCGTCTCCGCCTTCCGTACCCGGGCCGAAGCCCGCCCAAGGCAATGCCGACAGCGTCTTCAGCACGTCAACGTTGGCCTTGATCTGCGCGGCGTCGTAGGGCGCCTGGCCCTTGACCACCGGCGCCATGCGGCCAAAGTGCGAGCCGATCAGCGAGAGCGCCGACTGGCGGTACTTGACCGCGTCTTCGGGCTTGGCGAATTGCGCGGAGGCGGACGTCGCCAGCAGCGGACCCACCGTCATACAGGCCAGCGCTGCGAGCGTGGACAACTTCTTCATTGCGATCTCCCGTAGGTACAACGTGAAAGCCGCACGCATGACGCGCGCGGCACGGCGACTATACCGCCCGGGCCAGCTCGGCCGCCAGGCCGATGTAGGAGCGCGGGGTCATCGCCAGCAGGCGGGCCTTGGGCTCTTCAGGAAGCGCCAGGCCCTGGATGAATTCTCGCAGAGCCTCTTCGGTGATGCCCTTGCCGCGCGTCAAGGCCTTGAGCTGTTCGTAGGGTTGCGGCAGACCGTAGCGGCGCATGACGGTCTGCACCGGCTCGGCCAGCACTTCCCAGCACGCGTCGATATCGGCGTCGATGGCGGCCGTGTTGACTTCCAGCTTGCCCAGACCACGCATGCAGGCATCCCATGCCACCAGGCAGTAGCCCAGGCCAACGCCCAGGTTGCGCAGGACGGTGGAATCGGTCAGGTCGCGCTGCCAACGGGAGATGGGCAGCTTGTCGGCCAGATGGCGCAAGACGGCGTTGGCCAGACCCAGGTTGCCTTCGGAGTTCTCGAAGTCGATCGGGTTGACCTTGTGCGGCATGGTCGACGAACCGACCTCGCCTTCCTTCAGGCGCTGCTTGAAGTAGCCCAGCGCCACATAACCCCAGATGTCGCGATCCAGGTCCAGGATGATGATGTTGGCGCGGGTGATCGCATCGAACAGCGCGGACATCCAGTCGTGCGGCTCGATCTGGATGGTGTGGCGATTCTGGGTCAGGCCCAGCCCGGACAGCACGCGCTTGCTGAATTCGGGCCAGTTGATTTCCGGATAGGCGGACAGGTGGGCGTTGTAGTTGCCCGTGGCGCCGTTCAGCTTGGCCAGGGGCTCGACGGCCTCGACGGCGGCGATGGCGCGGTTCAGGCGCGCGGCCACGTTGGCGAATTCCTTGCCCAGCGTGGTCGGGCTGGCGGGCTGGCCATGCGTGCGCGACAGCAGCGGCTGGTCGGCGTTGGCGATGGCCATTTCATTCAGCTTGGCAGCCACTTCCCGCAGGCGCGGCACCACGACCTGGTCGCGGGCGCGCGACAGCATCAGCGCGTGCGAGGTGTTGTTGATGTCTTCGGACGTGCACGCGAAGTGGATGAACTCGGCCGCCCGGGCCAGTTCGGCGTCATCGGCGACCTTTTCCTTCAGCCAGTATTCAACGGCCTTCACGTCGTGGTTGGTGACGCGTTCGATCTCCTTGATGCGGCCGGCGTCGGCCTCGGAGAAATTGGCGACCAGCTGGGCCAGGCGCGCGCGGGCGCCCTCGGAGAAGGCCGGCAGCTCGGGCAGGCCGGCGTCCGACAGCGCGATCAGCCAGGCGACCTCGACTTCGACGCGGTGCGCCATGAAACCGGCTTCGGACAGCAGACCGCGCAGCGCGTCGCCCCGGGAAGCGTAGCGGCCATCCAGTGGCGAAAGGGCATTAAGTTGGCTCAGCTGATCGGCGATTTGCATGGTCTGGTAGAGAAAAAGCGACGGATGGGAAAACCCGGCGATTTTATCATCCGGGGCGGCCCGACATTGTGGCAAACTGACGAAGATTCCGCCCTGCGGACAATTCCGGCCGTCATGCAGCCTGCTATACTTCGGCCGCTTTCCGACTCCGCTTGTGACTCCATGAAACTGATCGGCTCGCTTACCAGTCCCTACGTGCGCAAAGTGCGTATCGTCATGGCCGAGAAAAAGCTGGACTACCGGCTTGAACTCGAAAACGTCTGGTCCGCCGACACGCAGATCCAAACGTACAACCCGCT
>Ga0182745_1004217_pt1 | contig 12021 bp, 11 predicted proteins | sample eDN3rd30CKraftBY_FD_128523 | JGI IMG/M metagenome (GOLD analysis project Ga0182745, IMG submission 128523) | Enriched backyard soil microbial communities from Emeryville, California, USA - eDNA 3rd pass 30_C Kraft BY (version 2) (version 2) | ecosystem: Environmental > Terrestrial > Soil >... | reverse complement strand
GGCGCGGCCCAGTTCCCCAAACGGTAGACTAGAACCTCGCCCGAGCTGGCCAGCCAGCAGAGGTAAAGCGCGACGGCCAGCAGCGATGCCGTGCCCGCGATCGAGAAGACGCGCTGCAGCAGCAGGTCGGTCCGCATCCACAGGATGATGAGCGCGCCAATGACCGCCGGAAGGATGACGGGGGCAATCAGGATGTGGTTCATGCGCGGCGTTCCGGGGTTTCGCCCGCAGGCGCAAGGGCGGCTTCCGGCTCACGGTCGGCGCGCGGCATGTCGACCCGGTCGTCCCCCCCTTCGAGGAAGGCGCCAAGCGCCATCATCACCGTCACCGCCGTCATCCCGAAGGAAATCACGATCGCCGTCAGCACCAGCGCCTGCGGCAGCGGATCGGTGTATGAGGTCACGCCATCGGCCAGGATCGGCGGCTGGTTGACGACCAGACGCCCGGTCGAGAACAGGAACAGGTTGATCGCATAGCTGAGCATGGTGGTGCCAAGCACCACGGCAAAGGTCCGGCGGCGCAGGATCAGATAGATTCCGGCCGCGGTCAGCATCCCTATCGCGCTTGATAGCAGAAGCTCCATCAGCGGCCTCCTTCGGCTTGTCTTGGGTCGATATCCATGGGGTTGGCGTTCACCGTCTCGCCCGCCTGCCGCGCGATGCGCGACAGCGAATCCAGCGCCAGCATCACCGCGCCAAGGACGCAGAGGAACACGCCAAGATCGAAGCCCATGGCCGAGGCCAGTTCGAACTTCTCGATCCCCGGCAGCTTCACATAGCCATAGGTCGAGGTCAGGAAGGGCATCCCCGCGAACCACGCGCCGATCCCGGTCGCGCCGGCCGCGATCACCCCTGCCCCGATCAGGCCGTGATAGGGCACGCGGTTACGCTCCTGCGCCCAGACATAGCCCGAGGCCATGTATTGCGAGACCAGCGCGATCGCGACGACGAGGCCGGCGATGAAGCCGCCGCCCGGCATGTTGTGCCCGCGCAGGAAGATATACAGACCGACGACCAGCGACATGGGCAGGATGATCCGGGTGATCACCACCAGCAGCAGCGGATGGCGCGCACCGGCCCGGCGCGTGTCATAGACCCACTCGCGCAGCCTGCGCCCGCTGGCGCCCAGCAACAGCGTCTGGGTCAGGGCAAAGATGGTGAGGGCGGCGATGCCGAGGACGGTGATCTCGCCGAAAGTGTCATAGCCCCGGAAATCGACCAGGATCACGTTGACGATATTGTCGCCCCCGCCAAGCCTGTGGCTGTTCTCGACCATGTAGCCCGAGATCGACGGCAGCGCGAAGTCGCTGCGCATGATGACATAGGCCAGCGCGCCGAAACCAAGGCCGGTCAGTGCGGCGATGAAGGCGTCGAAGCCCCGCTTGCCGTCACGGCTTTCGCGAATGGTGTGCTTGGGCAGGAAGTTCAGCGCCAGCAGCAGCAGGACGACCGTGACCACCTCGACCGAGATCTGGGTCAGCGCAAGGTCCGGCGCGGAAAGAAAGACGAAGCTGCCCGAGACGATCAGCCCGATGATCCCGACCAGCACCAGCGCCAAGAGGCGGTGGCGGTGGAACGCGACCATGCAGGCGGTTGCGACCATCAGCAGCACCCAGCCGATCAGCGCCACGGCCGAGACCGGCAGCATGGGCCGGGTCGCGCCGCTATAGCCGCCGGTCGAGAAGGCCCAGCCGCCGCAAAGCAGCACGGTCAGCGAGAAGGCGGCAAAGGCGCGCGCCATCGAGCCATTGGTGAAGCGGTCGGTCAGCCGGTGGGAGACGCGCAGCGACCAATCCGTCAGGCCATCGAACATCACCTTGGCATCGGGGCGCGGGAAGGCCTCGCGCAGCGCGACGAAGCGGGGATAGCTCGCCAGCGCCACCACCCCTCCGACCAGCGCGATGCAGGACAAAAGCAGCGGCAGGGTGAAGCCGTGCCACAGCGCCAGATGCGGATGGGGCGCGCCCTGCGTGACCGCCGCGGCCGAGGCATCGACCAGCCAACCCGCCAGAAGATTGGGGAAAAGACCGATCAGCACCACCAGCACGACAAGGATCGCGGGTCCGACCCACATTCCGAAACCGGGGTCGTGCGGTTTGTGGGGATAGTCGCGCCGCTCAGGCCCGAAGAAGACCTGCCAGACGAAGCGCAGCGAATAGCCGACCGAGAAGATCGCGCCGATCGTCGCCATGACGAAGATCAGGCTACCATTCCCGGCCCATGTCGCATGGGTCGCCGATTCCAGCATCATCTCTTTCGAGAGAAAGCCGTTCAGCGGCGCGACCCCGGCCATCGACAGCGCGGCGATGGTGCCGATCACGAAGGTAATGGGCATCAGCCTGCGCAGCCCGCCAAGCCGCGCGATCGAGCGTGTCCCGGCCTCGTGGTCGATGATCCCCGCCGTCATGAACAGCGCGGCCTTGAAGGTCGCGTGGTTGATGATGTGGAACACCGCCGCGACCGCCCCCGCCTCGGTCCCGAAGCCCAGCAGCATGGTGATCAGGCCCAGATGCGACACGGTCGAGAAGGCGAGGAGCGATTTCAGATCATCGCGGAAGAACCCGATCCACGCCGCCATGACCATGGTGACAAGGCCGGTCGTCGCGACGATGTAGAACCATTCCGGCGTCCCCGACAGCACCGGCCACAGCCGCGCCATCAGGAACAGCCCCGCCTTCACCATGGTCGCGGAATGCAGATAGGCCGAAACCGGCGTCGGCGCGGCCATGGCGTGCGGCAGCCAGAAATGGAACGGGAACTGCGCCGATTTGGTGAAGGCGCCCAGCAGGATCAGCAGCAAGGCCGGCAAATAGAGCGGGCTGGCCTGAATCGCCTCGCGCGCATTCAGGATGTCCGAGATGTCATAGCTGCCCGCGATATTCCCGAGGATCATCATGCCCCCGATCATCGCAAGGCCGCCCATCCCGGTCACGGTCAAGGCCATCCGCGCGCCCTGCCGCCCCTCGGGCAGGTGCTTCCAATAACCGATCAGCAGGAAGGAGGAGAGCGAGGTCAGCTCCCAGAACACCAGCAGAAGCAGGATGTTGTCGGACAGCACGATGCCCATCATCGCGCCCTGGAACAGCATCAGATAGGTATAGAAAACGCCCGCCGGATCGCGCCGCGACAGGTAGAAGCGCGCATAGGTGATGATCAGAAGCCCGATCCCGAGGATCAGGATACCGAACAGCAGCCCCAGCCCGTCGATGCGGAAATTGGCATTGAGCCCGAGTTCGGGCAGCCATTCGAACCGGGCGGTGACGACCTCGCCCGCCATGATCGCGGGGATGTGCAGGCAGAGGCCCAGCAGCGCCGCAGCCGTCGCCGTGGCGCAGGAAATCGCGGCAACGTCTCGACCAGAGCGGATCAGCAGGCCCGGCAGCAATGCGCCGATGAATGGCAGGGCGGCGATGAGTGCGGGCGACATGGATCCTCTTTCCAACTCCGCCCCTTATGTCCTTGAGACGGTCCGGCAATGTCAACCCGAAGACGAACTTGCCGCTAGGCGATGTTCGCGTTTCGTGCTAGCGATCGGATAAAAATCGGGACAGGCATGAAGATTATCGGCATCGATCCGGGATTGCGCAACATGGGCTGGGGCGTCATCGCCGTAGACGGGCCAAGGCTGCGCCACCTCGGAAACGGCATCATCCATTCCGAGGCGGGCGAACTGGGGCCAAGGCTTGCCATCCTCTATCGCGGGCTTTGCGAGGTTCTGGCGCAGCACACCCCCGATGCCGCCGCGGTCGAGCAGACCTTCGTGAACAAGGATGCTGTCGGCACGCTGAAGCTGGGACAGGCGCGCGGGATCGCGCTGCTCGCCCCGGCGAGCGCGGGGATCGCGATCGGCGAATATGCCCCGAACGCGGTCAAGAAAAGCGTGGTCGGGGTCGGCCATGCCGCGAAGGAGCAGATCCAGCACATGGTCCGCTTCATGCTGCCGGGGGTCGAACTCGCCGGCCCGGACGCCGCCGACGCGCTGGCCGTGGCGATCTGCCACGCCCACCACTTGCAGGGCCGCGCGCTCCGCATCAAGATCAAGGCATGAGGGAACGCAGATGATCGGACGTATCGCGGGCACCATCCTGCACCGGGCACAGGACCATGTCCTGATCGACGTGCGCGGCGTGGGCTATATCGTCCATGTCAGCGAACGCACCGCCGCAAGCCTGCCGCCCGCCGGTCAGGCGACCGCGCTTTATACCGAGCTGCTGGTGCGCGAAGACCTCTTGCAGCTTTTCGGCTTTCCGACCCTGCTTGAGAAAGAGTGGCACCGCCTGCTGATCTCGGTGCAGGGGGTGGGGGCCAAGGTCGCGCTGGCGATCCTCGGCACACTCTCGGCCGAGGGGCTGTCGCGGGCCTTGGCGCTTGGCGACTGGTCGGCGCTGCGCAAGGCGCCGGGCGTCGGGCCGAAGCTCGCGCAGCGCATCGCGATGGAGCTGAAGGACAAGGCCCCCGCCATCATGGCGCTTGGCGGCAGCCTGACCGTCGATACCGGCCCCCTGCCCGAGACCGATGTGATCGAGGCGCCGCGCACCGCCCGCAAGGACACGGCCCCGCAGCGCGCCGATAACGGCGCCGCGCAGGCCACTGCCGATGCGCTGTCTGCGCTGTCGAATCTGGGCTATGCTCCTTCCGAGGCGGCAAGCGCAGTGGCCGAGGCTTCGGGCCGGGAACCGGGGGCCTCGACCGCGGCGCTGATCCGGGCCTCGCTGAAGCTTCTGGCCCCCAAGGAATGAGGCGACCATGACCGGCAACCTGCGCACTTTCGTCCTGATGGCCGCCATGACCGCGCTGGTCATGGGCATGGGCTGGCTGATCGGCGGTCAGGGCGGGGCCGTCATCGCGCTGATCTTCGCCGGGGCGGGTAACCTATGGGCATGGTGGAACAGCGACAAGGCGGTGCTGCGCCAGCAGGGCGCGATGCTGGTCACGCGCCAGCAGGCCCCGGAACTGGTCGACATGGTCGCGGCGCTGGCGCAGCGGGCGAACCTGCCGATGCCCAAGGTCTATATCCTCCAGACCGACCAGCCGAACGCCTTCGCGACCGGCCGCAACCCCGAGAATGCCGCCGTCGCGGTCACGCAGGGCATCATGCAGGTGCTGAACCGGGACGAGCTGGCCGGGGTTATCGCCCATGAGCTGGCCCATATCCGGCATCGCGACACGCTGACCATGACCGTCACAGCGACCATGGCGGGCGCGATTGCGATGCTGGGGAACATGCTGATGTTTTCCAGCATGTTCGGCGGGCGCGACGACAATCGCGGTGGTGGGCTGGCCGCGATCCTCGCCATGATCTTCGCGCCCCTCGCCGCGGGCCTCGTCCAGATGGCGATCTCGCGCACCCGCGAATATGAGGCCGACCGGACCGGGGCCGAGATCTGCGGCCAGCCGATGGCGCTGGCCTCGGCGCTGGCCAAGATCTCGCGCGCGGCGGGTCAGGTCGTGAACATCCCGGCCGAGCGCAACCCGGCCTCGGCCTCGATGTTCATCATCAACCCGCTGCATGCGCTGCGCATGGACCGCCTCTTTGCCACCCATCCGGCGACCGAGGACCGGATTGCCCGGCTGCGCGCCATGCCCGGCGGCAGGGGTGGCGGCGCGGGCGTCAGCCCCTCTCGCGTGCCGCCCAGCGGCGGGCGCGGCAGCGGCCCCTGGGGCGCGTGATGAGCCAGTCCGACCCGATGCTGCGTCCCGAACCGCTGGAGAGCGATGGCGAGGACCGCGCACTGCGCCCGCAACTGCTCTCTGATTTCGTCGGCCAGGCCGAGGCGCGCGCGAACCTGCGCGTCTTCATCGAAAGCGCCCGGATGCGCGGCAAGGCGATGGATCACACGCTGTTCCACGGCCCGCCGGGCCTCGGCAAGACCACGCTTGCGCAGATCATGGCGCGCGAGCTGGGGGTGAATTTCAAGATGACCTCCGGCCCGGTGCTGGCGCGGGCAGGCGATCTTGCCGCGATCCTCACCAATCTCGAGGCGCGGGACGTCCTTTTCATCGACGAAATCCACCGCATGAACCCGGCGGTCGAGGAGATCCTCTATCCGGCGATGGAGGATTTCGAGCTGGACCTCGTCATCGGCGAGGGGCCAGCCGCCCGCACCGTCAGGATCGAGCTTCAGCCCTTCACGCTGGTCGGCGCGACGACCCGGCTGGGCCTTCTGACCACGCCGCTGCGCGACCGCTTCGGCATCCCGACCCGGCTGCAATTCTACACGATCGACGAACTGGACCTGATCGTCACCCGCGGCGCCCGACTGCTCGACATCCCGTCCGAGCCCGAGGGCACGCGCGAGATCGCGCGGCGCGCCCGTGGTACCCCCCGCATCGCCGGGCGGCTGCTGCGCCGCGTCATCGACTTCGCGCTGGTCGAGGGGGACGGGCGGCTGACGCGCGCGATCGCCGACCTCGCCCTGACCCGGCTTGGCGTCGATCACCTTGGCCTCGACAGCGCCGACCGGCGCTATCTGACCCTGATGGCCGAGCATTACGGCGGCGGTCCCGTGGGGGTCGAGACCCTCTCGGCCGCGCTTTCCGAAAGCCGCGACGCGATCGAGGAGGTGATCGAGCCCTATCTGATGCAGCAGGGCCTTGTCAGCCGGACGCCGCGCGGGCGGATGCTGGCGCGGCTGGGCTGGCGGCATCTTGGGCTGGACGTGCCCCGCGTTCAGGAAAGCCTGTTCGATGACTGAGATCGAGGCGCGCATCCGCGACAGCTTCGCCCGCCAGAGCATGATGGCGACCCTCGGCGCGACGCTGGCCGGGATCGAGCCGGGCAAGGTCGCGATCACCGCGCCGATCCTGCCGACCTCGTTGCAGCAGCATGGCGCCGGACATGCCGGGCTGGCCTTCAGCATCGGCGATTCCGCGGCGGGCTATTCGGCCCTCAGCCTCATGCCCGAGGGGGCAGAGGTCATGACGGTTGAGATGAAGATCAACCTGATGTCACCCGCCACGGGCGAGCGCCTGATCGCCGAGGGCCGGGTCATCCGGCCTGGACGCCGCATCGTGGTCGTCGCCGCCGATGTCTGGGCGCTGACGGGCGAGGCGCGCAAGCATGTCGCCATGCTGCAGGGCACAATGATCCCGGTCTAGGCTCGCGGTTCCTTCAGGACGCGATCCTCCTGCGCGATGAAATGTTCCATCATCATGCGCCAGAGCCCCTCGGCCAGTTCCGGGTCGAGGCCGTGGCTGGCGGCAAGCTTGCGGGCGTTCGCCGCCACCTCCTCGACCCGGCTGTCGATGCGCGCGGGCAAGCCTTCGCGTGACTTGATCCGCGCCGCCTCGTCGATCATGCGCGAGCGTTCGGCCAGAAGCGCGACAAGCTGCGCGTCGAGCCGGTCGATCCGGGCGCGGAGCGCCGGCATTTCAGAATTCGGGGCAAGCTTTGGTTCGGCAGCAACCATGGGCCGACCTCCTTCGGGACAAGCGTGATGTTGCCGAATGGCAACATGGCATAGGCGGCTTTTCGCCGAATATGGAACTTCGGGGCCAAGCGCGGGTTTTGCTTTCAACCGGGGCAAATGCTCGCCCCGCTGGAAAGGAAGGCGCCGATGAAGACAGCAAGCTTCGTGATCCATATCGGTTTCGGCCTTGGCATCGCGCTGGGGGCAGTCGCGCTCCTCTTGCTCTGACCGCAGACCGGACCGGTCACAGGAAAAAGAAAACCCCCGGCCTCGACCGGGGGTTCTTCATTTCCATCTCAACCCTGCGGCTGCGGGGTCGCCGCCGGCGCGGGCGCGCTGCCGGCACGCGGGATCGACGTCACCGAGGGGATGGTCGAGCCGGGCGTATCGTCATCGCCGCCCAGAGCCTCGCCCCGGATGATCTTGCCGATATCCTCGCCGGTCAGGGTTTCGTATTCCAGAAGGCCCTTGGCGAGGCGCTCGAACTCCTCGGTCTTTTCGGTGAGGATGCGGTAGGCGTCCTGATAGCCCTGCTCGATCAGGTCATGGACCTCCTGCTCGATCAGTTCCTTGGTCGCGGCCGAAACCGAGAAACCGCCGGTATTGCCCGAATAGCCCTCATGCGCTTCGGCATAGTCGATATTGCCGACCTTGTCGGACATGCCCCAGCGCATCACCATGGCGCGGGCAAGCTGGCTTGCCTGCTGGATGTCGCCGGCCGGACCGTTCGAGACCCCTTCCTCGCCATATTTGATGATCTCGGCCGCCTTGCCGGCCATGGTCATCGCAAGCTTCTGCTTGGCCTCGTCCTTGTGATAGTTCAGCCGGTCCATCTCGGGCAGGCTGACCACCATCCCCAGCGCGCCGCCGCGCGGAATGATTGTGGCCTTGTAGACCGGATCGCATTTCGGAAGGCTCAGCCCGACGATGGCGTGACCGGCCTCGTGATAGGCGGTCTTTTCCTTCTGCTCGGGGGTCAGGACCATGCTGCGGCGCTCGACCCCCAGCATGACCTTGTCCTTGGCATTCTCGAAATCCTCCATCGCGACGAAGCGGCGGCCAAGGCGGGCGGCCATCAGCGCGGCTTCGTTCACGAGGTTCATCAGGTCCGCGCCCGAGAAGCCGGGCGTGCCGCGCGCGATGATGCGCAGGTCCACGTCGGGGCCGATCGGCACCTTGCGGGCATGAACGTTCAGGATCTTCTCGCGGCCCTTGATGTCGGGGTTCGGGACATAGATCTGGCGGTCGAAGCGGCCGGGGCGCAGCAGCGCCGGGTCGAGCACGTCCTTGCGGTTCGTCGCCGCGATGATGATGACGCCTTCGTTCGCGTCGAAGCCGTCCATCTCGACCAGAAGCTGGTTCAGGGTCTGCTCGCGCTCGTCATTGCCGCCGCCGATGCCGACGCCGCGGGCACGGCCGACGGCGTCGATCTCGTCGATAAAGACGATGCAGGGCGCGGATTTCTTGGCCTGCTCGAACATGTCGCGGACGCGGCTTGCGCCGACGCCGACGAACATCTCGACGAAATCCGAGCCCGAGATGGTGAAGAAGGGCACGCCCGCCTCACCCGCGATGGCGCGGGCCAGCAGGGTCTTACCGGTGCCGGGCGGGCCGACCAGCAGCGCGCCTTTCGGGATCTTGCCGCCGAGGCGGCTGAATTTCTGCGGGTTGCGCAGGAATTCGACGATCTCCTCCAGCTCTTCCTTGGCCTCGTCGATGCCGGCCACGTCGTCAAAGGTCACGCGGCCATGCTTTTCGGTCAGAAGCTTGGCGCGGGACTTGCCAAAGCCCATCGCCCCGCCTTTGCCGCCGCCCTGCATCCGGTTCATGAAGAAGATCCAGACGCCGATCAGCAGCAGGAAGGGCAGCCAGACGCCCAGAAGCGACATGAAGCCGGATTGCTGCTGACGCTCGACCCGGACCTCGACGCCCTTGTCGATCAGCCGGTCGGCGATCTCCTCGCCCTGCGGGCGGACGGTCGAGTATTGCTTGCCGTCCTTCGCGGTGATGCCGATCGTTTCGCCGTCAATGGTGACAGCGTTCACTTCGTCCTTGTCGACGCGCTGGATGAAGTCGGAATAACTGATCTGGCGACTGTTCATCTGCGACGAGCCGTCGCTGAACAAGTTGAACAGCGCCAAGATCATCAGAAACAGCACCACCCAGAAGGCGATATTGCGCGCGTTGCCCAAAGGCAGATCCTCCACGGGTAGACAGGCTTTGGCCTGAAAATAAGGATTCCGGCGTCAGGTTCAATGAGTATACAGCAAAGCCTGCAACTCTGGCAGTCCGCGCAGCGGGATCGCCGTGATCCCCGCTGCGGGTTTCAGAAGCGGCGCGGCCAGCAGAACCTCGCCCTGCCAGACCGCCGGGCTGGCCGCCGCCTCCTCACGCGTGAGGCCCGAGAGCCGCCATTTCAGCTCCGGCAGCGCCTCGTATCCCAGCGCCCGGACATGCTGTCCCGACGCGAGGCCGGAAAGCAGCCAGCGCTGGTCCCAGAGGCATTTCCCCTCGCCATCAGGCACCGCCTGATCCGCCTTCAGGGCGGCCGCAGGCTCACGCGCAAGACGCAGCCAGTCGCTTGCTGCCTCGGCGATGGCGCCGTCCAGCGTGACCCTCGCACCGGTCTGGATCGCGGTCAAAGCGCGCAAGACCGCCTCGCGCCGAGGGGGATAATCGGCCCCGCTGACAAAGCGCAGCCCTGCGACAAGAAGTCGCCGCCGGATCTCCAGCGGCGCGCGGCGGAACGCGGTCAGGGGCAGGTAAAGGCTGCCATGCCGCGCCTCTGCCCCCGCTGCGGCGGTGGCCGCGGTCTCCTGCAGGGCATCCCGCGCCATCGCCAGATTCGCGGCGGATTGCGCAAGCTGCGCCGCCGGAAGCGCCAGTTCCGCCACCGCCTTGCGAATGCGCACGCGGTCATAATCGCTGTTGTCGTTCGACGGATCCTCAATCCAGCCGATCCCCCGCGCGTCGAGCCAGTCCCGCAGTTCCGCGCGTGAGACATCCAGCATGGGCCGCAGCCAGGTCGCGCCAAAGGCGCTGCGCCGGGGGGCCATGCCGGCCAGCCCGTCGACGCCCGAGCCGCGCGCCAGCCGCATCAGCACCGTCTCGGCCTGATCGTCGAGCGTGTGGCCCAGCAGGACCGCATCCAGCCGGTTGCGCACCGCCCAGCCCGACAGAAGCCGCAGCCTTGCATCCCGCGCCGCGGCCATCAGGTTCCCGGCCTCGGTCTCGCGCTGCCAGAGGAGGGTGGCGTGGGGCAGTCCCAGCGCCGCCGCCGCGCGATGACACCCGACCGCCTCGGCCGCCGATTCAGCGCGCAGGCCGTGATCGACCGTGGCAACCATCAGATGGCGCCCACGCGCCCAGCCACGCGCAAGATGCATCAGCGCGGTGGAATCTCCGCCGCCCGAGAAGGCGATGCCGATCCGCGCCATGTCGCCCGCGAATCTGTCCAATGCGGCATGGACCTTGCGCGTGACCTGATCCGCCAAACCCTTCGGTTGGTCGGGATCACATGTCATCGGCCATGTCCGCGGCCGCTTCGGGATCCATCAGCGACGGATCGGTTTCAGGCTCGGGAAGTGCGTCGAGGTCGATCGCGGGAGCGGTGCCGGCCCCCTCTTCCGGCGCATCGGAAAGCGCGCATTGCGCCTCGGCCATCCGCCGCTCGGCCTCGGCGGCCTGCGGCGCGTCGGGAAAGCGGGCGAGGATCTCTTGCAGGTAGAAGCAGCCTTCCTGCGGGCCGCCCTTCGCGCTCATCGCGCGCGACAGGCCCAGAAGCGAATCGGCGGCCTGCGGACTGTTGGGATTGGCGGCGAAGCTTTCAAGCCAGGCGATCCCGGCGCCGGGAAGATCGCCCGCGGAATCCAGCGCCGCGCCCCGCAGGAACAGCGCCTCGGCGGTCAGTGGACCGCCAGCATGGGTTTCGGCGACGGCCGCAAAGAGGTCCGCAGCACGACGAAAGTCACCTTGACCGAGCACCTCCCGGGCCCGGTCGAAATCGGCCTGCTCCGCAGCCGTGGCGGGCCCGGTCGAGGGCGCAGGTTTGGCGGAGCCGGTCAGCGCGCCCCCTTGGTTCGACGGCGGAAGCGGCGAGGAGCCGCCGCCCTGCTCGCCCAGCGTCGGCGTGGTCAGGCTGCCAAGATCGCAGCCCTCCTCCATCTCGCAGAGCCGGAACTCGATATCGCCGATGCGGGTGGTGCCGTCCCTGACGATGCGGTCAATGCGGTTCTGCAATTGCTCGGTCTGGCCGGTCAATTGCTGAAGCCGCGCCTCCATGGCGTTCATCCGGTCGATGGCGCTGTCGCCGCCCGCAGCCGCGAAACCGGCCGGGCCGGAGGCGACCATCTCGGCCCGCAGGCTTTGCAGGTCCGAGGACAGCTGCGAAAGCTCGCTCCTGATGTCGGCCAGCGACTGGCGATCCTGCGCCACGGCGGGCAGCGCGGAAAGCGCCATCCCCACCGCCAGGATCATGCCCCTGAGCGCGCGCCCCGCCATCACATGCCCGCTCCGGGGCTGACCACCGTAACGGCGCGGCGGTTCTTGGTATAGCATTCCTCGGTCGAGCAGATCTCGAGCGGACGCTCCTTGCCGTAGCTGACCGTTCTGAG
>Ga0182745_1004215_pt1 | contig 12024 bp, 9 predicted proteins | sample eDN3rd30CKraftBY_FD_128523 | JGI IMG/M metagenome (GOLD analysis project Ga0182745, IMG submission 128523) | Enriched backyard soil microbial communities from Emeryville, California, USA - eDNA 3rd pass 30_C Kraft BY (version 2) (version 2) | ecosystem: Environmental > Terrestrial > Soil >... | reverse complement strand
GACCGAGGGCGGCCATATCGATTTCGCGCCGCTCGACAGCATCGAGGACGCCATTCTCGCGCGGCTGCGGACGCGCCACCGCCGCGTATCGGTCGAGCGCGTCGTTTCGGGCCCGGGCATCGTCGACATTTACGAAACGCTGGCGAGCATGGAGGGACGCGCGATCACCCCGCTCGATGACCGCACCATCTGGACGCGCGCGATGAGCGGCGAGGATGCGCTCGCGGCCGCCGCAACAGACCGCTTCTGCCTGTCGCTCGGCAGCGTTGCTGGCGATCTCGCGCTCGCGCAGGGAGCGAGCGGGGTCGTGATCGCGGGCGGCCTTGGCCTCCGCATCCGCGACCAACTTGTCCGCTCGGGCTTTCCCGAACGCTTCGTCGCCAAGGGACGGTTCGAGAATTTCATGGCGGCGCTGCCCGTCAAGCTGATCACCCATCCGCAGCCCGGCCTGTTCGGCGCGGCAGCGGCGTTCGCGCGCCGCTACGCCTGAAATTCCGCTGGCGCCGCGCGCCGAAACGCGGCAGCAAGGGCGCATGTCCGCACGCCCCGTCCTTGGCATCATCGCCTGCAACCGCACGGTCGGGAGCGAGGTCGCGCAGGTGGTGATCAACCGCTATGCGACCGCGGCGATGCGCCATGCCGATTGCGCCGCGCTGATCATCCCGTCGCTTCCCGACTATATGCGCGCGGGCGAAGTAGTCGGGCGGCTCGACGGAGTGCTGCTGACCGGCACGCCGTCGAATGTCGAGCCGGCGCGCTATGGCGACCCGGCGGCGGGGGAGGGGCCGTTCGACCCCGGCCGCGACCGTATGATGCTGGACCTCGTCGAGGCGGTGATAGCGGCGCAGCGGCCCTTGTTCGGCATCTGCCGTGGCTTCCAGGAAATCAACGTGGCGCTCGGCGGGACGTTGCGGCGCGATACGTCGGCAAACCAGCATCTGCTGCACCATCACGCCCCCGACGGCGTGGCGTTCGATGCGATGTTCGATCATCATCACAAGGTCGATCTGGTCGAAGGCGGCTTGCTGGCGTCGGCGTATGATGCGCCGTCGCTCGACGTGAATTCGGTCCATTATCAGGGGATCGGAGAAATGGCGGATGGATTGCAGGTCGAGGCGCGCGCGCGCGATGGACTCGTCGAGGCATATAGTGCGCGCCCGAACGGTGCGCCCCTGCTCGCGGTGCAATGGCATCCCGAATGGCATACCGACGAGAGCGGCGATAGCCGGACCTATTTCCACCTGCTCGGTCGGGCGCTCAGGGGCGCTTTATGAACCGCTGCGTCACCCGCTATAACCGCTACCTCGCGCGGCTGGGCTTCTCGCCTTGAGAAAGAGGCCAAGCTCTCGTCTCCGTTCGTGTCGAGCGAAGTCGAGACACCCATCGTCGTAGCGCAAGCTCGAGGGGCATCTCGACTTCGCTCGACGCGAACGGACTCTGGATCGGGATTAAACGACATGCCCCGCAATCATAACATCGCCGAACTGCGCCGCCTCGACATCGCGCACCATTTGCCCGCGCAGGCCGACTGGGCCGAGATCGAGGCGCTCGGCGGCAGCCGCATCATCACTCATGCCGAGGGCGCGTACATCACCGACGGTGACGGCCACCGCATCCTCGACGGCATGGCGGGCCTCTGGTGCGTCAACGTCGGCTACGGCCGCGAGGAACTGGTCGAGGCGGCGGCGGCGCAGATGCGCGAGCTGCCCTTCTACAACACCTTCTTCAAGACCGCGACGCCGCCGACGGTGACTCTCGCGGCGAAGATCGCCGAACTCACCGGCCAGCGCCTGCCGCATATCTTCTTCAACGCCTCGGGCAGCGAGGCGAATGACACCGTCTTCCGCATGGTGCGCCACTATTGGAAGCTCAAGGGTGAGCCGAAGCGTACCGTCTTCATCAGCCGCTGGAACGCCTATCACGGCTCGACCGTCGCGGGCGTGTCGCTCGGCGGAATGAAGGCGATGCACGCGCAGGGCGACCTGCCGATTCCCGGCGTCGCGCACGTCCGCCAGCCCTATTACTATGGCGAAGGGCAGGGGATGAGCGAGGAGGAATTTTGCGACGTTTGCGTGGCTGCGATCGAGGACAAGATATTGGAGGTCGGCCCCGAAAATTGCGCCGCCTTCATCGGCGAACCCGTGCAGGGCGCGGGCGGCGTGATCATCCCGCCCAAGGGCTATTGGCCGAAGGTCGAGGCGGTGGTGCGCAAATACGGTCTGCTGCTCGTCTCCGACGAGGTGATCTGCGGCTTCGGGCGCACCGGCAGGATGTGGGGGCATGAGACGATGGGCTTCACCCCCGATCTGATGCCGATGGCGAAAGGGCTGTCGTCGGGCTATCTGCCGATTTCGGCGACCGCGGTCGCGGCGCATGTCGTCGATGTGCTCAAGACCGGCGGCGATTTCGTCCATGGCTTCACTTACTCGGGCCACCCGGTCTGCGCGGCGGTGGCGCTCAAGAATATCGAGATCATCGAGCGCGAAGGGCTGGTCGAGCGCACCGGCAGCGTCACCGGCCCGCATCTCGCCAAGGCGCTCGCGACGCTGAACGATCATCCACTTGTCGGTGAGACGCGCGCGATCGGGTTGCTCGGCGCGGTCGAGATCGTCGCCGACAGGGACACGCGCGCACGCTTCGGCGGCGCCGAGGGTACGGCCGGACCTATGGCGCGTGACGCCTGCATCGCGAACGGGCTGATGGTGCGCGGCATCCGCGACAGCCTCGTCATGTGTCCGCCGCTGATCATCACGACCGAACAGATCGACGCGATGGTTGCCATCATCCGAAAATCGCTCGATGAGATCGAGCCGAAACTCCGGGCAATCCAGATATAAATTCCCTCCCCTTCAGGGGAGGGCAGCGAGACTTGCGAACTTGTTCGCTAGTCGCAGCGGGTGGGGTTGTCCCGCGTTGCGCAAGGCCGATGGACCCCACCCCAACCCCTCCCCTAAAGGGGAGGGGCTTGATTCGACACTTTAGAGGAAAGTCAAACCCCCATGCCATCCGGCCTTTTTGCCCTGCTCGACGACGTCGCCACCATCGCCAAGGTCGCCGCCGCGAGCATCGACGATGTCGGCGCTGCGGCGTCGAAGGCCGGGGTGAAGGCGGCGGGGGTGGTGGTCGACGATACCGCGGTCACGCCGCGTTACGTCACCGGCTTCACCCCCGACCGCGAGCTGCCGATCATCTGGCGGATCACCAAGGGGTCGCTGTTCAACAAGCTGGTGCTGATCCTGCCGGCGCTGCTGCTGCTCTCGACCTTCCTGCCGTGGGCGATCACGCCGCTGCTCATGCTCGGCGGCAGCTATCTCTGCTTCGAGGGCGCCGAAAAGGTGCTGCACGCGCTGCAGGAGGACAAGACCAGCCTGGCCGAGGATGCCGAGATCGTCGCCGACAAGAATCATGAAGAGACGATGGTGAAGGGTGCGGTGCGCACCGACTTCATCCTTTCGTCCGAGATCATGGTGATCGCTTTGAACGAGGTGCTCGACCAGCATCTCGTCATGCGCGGCGCGACGCTGGCGTTGGTCGCGGTGCTGATCACCATCGCGGTCTACGGCGTCGTCGGGCTGATCGTGAAGATGGACGACATCGGACTGCACATGGCGAAGGAAGGCAATGCCGCGCGCCGGGGGATCGGGCGCGGGCTGGTCGCTTTCATGCCGAAGCTGCTCGCCGCGCTCGCGACGATCGGCACTGCGGCGATGCTATGGGTCGGCGGACAGATCGTGCTGCACGGGCTCGACGAATATCATATCGGCGGACTGGGCCATGCGCTGCACGCCTTCGCGCAGACGATCGGCGGCGGGCTACCGCTGGCGGGCGTGTGGGAATGGCTGATCGGCGCCGCGGGCGCGGGTGTGTTCGGGTTGGTTCTGGGCGGGCTGATCGTCGGATTGCTGCATTTCCTGCCGGGCAAGAAGGCGGCGCACTAACGCCCTTCGTCATTGCGAGCAAAGCGAAGCAATCCAGAGTGTGACAAGCCGCTCTGGATTGCTTCGCTCTGCTCGCAATGACGAGTTGATGGTTATCCCAGCAACACCACCGGACTGTCCGCACGCCAGTGCATGCTCACCTTGTCGTCCCAGGTGAAATCCTCCTGATCGTGGCGCGACAGGTTCGGGCGCGAGACGCGGAGGCGCGCGCCCGATTCGAACTCGATCTCGAACAGGGTGATGTCGCCGAGGTAGCTCATCCCCTTGATCGTTCCGCGCGCGAAATTATGCCCGTCGGGCGCATCCTGCGCGGCCGCCTTCACCGCCTTGCCCGCGCCGGGAACGTGAAGATAGATTTTCTCCGGCCGCAGCGCGACCCAGACGTCGGCGCCGTGCGGGCCGGTGACGCCGTGGTTCAGATAGACCTTGCCGAGGCCGGGGCAATCGACCGCCGCCTTGTCGGGCTCGTCGAGGATCAGCTTGCCCTCGAAAATGTTCACCGACCCGACGAAATCGGCGACGAAGCGGTTGGCGGGATATTCGTAGAGATCGGACGGGGTCGCGAGCTGCGACACCTCGCCCTTGTTGATCACCGCGATCCGGCACGCCATCGACAGCGCCTCGTCCTGATCATGGGTGACGGTGACGAAGGTGATGCCGACCTTTTCCTGCAATTCCGAAAGCTCGAACTGCATCTGCGCGCGCAGCTTGGCGTCGAGCGCCGACAGCGGTTCATCGAGTAGCAGCACCTTGGGCCGCATCACGAGGCTGCGTGCGAGCGCGACGCGCTGGCGCTGGCCGCCCGACATCTGATCGGGCATCCGGCTCTCGAAGCCGCCGAGCTTGACGAGCTCGAGCGCCTCGGCGACGCGGTCGCGCACCTCGCCGCCCTTCACGCCGGCGATCTTCAGGCCATAGGCGACATTGTCGGCGACGCTCATGTGCGGGAACACCGCATAGCTCTGGAAAACCATGTTCACCGGCCGCTTGTTCGGCGGGATGCCCGCCATATCCTGCCCGTCGATCAGGATGCGGCCCTCGGTCGGCAGCTCGAACCCCGCGATCATACGCAGCAACGTCGTCTTGCCGCAGCCCGAAGGGCCGAGCAGCACGAAGAACTCGCCCGCCTGAATGTCGAGGCTGACATTGTCGACCGCGGTCACCTTGCCGAAGCGTTTGGAGATGTTCTGGATCTGGATGATCGGTGGGGCGTCGGTCATGAGGCAGTCCTGACATTGCCGTCGCCCCCGCGAAGGCGGGGGCCGCTGGGGGCCTTGCGCCGCATCGCTGGGAAAAACCGACAGCGGCCCCCGCCTTCGCGGGGGCGACGGGGAAGGGCGGGAGCGAAGGAAGCTTGCATCAATGCGTCTCCGCAATCGCCTTCACGCCCTGCAGCTTCAGCGCGATGGCGGTCAGGACGACGGTCAGGATGATGAGGATGGTCGAGGCCGCGTTGACCTCGGGCGTCACCGAGAAGCGGAGCATCGAATAGACCTTCACCGGAAAGGTGATCGTCTCCGGCCCACTGGTGAAATAGGTGATGACGAAATCGTCGAGGCTGAGCGTGAAGGACAGCAGCGCGCCCGCGACCAGCGCCGGACGCATATGTGGGATCAGCACGTCGCGGAACATCTGCCATTCGCCCGCGCCGAGGTCCTTCGCGGCCTCCTCCTGCTCGCGGTTGAAGCTTGCGAGGCGCGAGCGCACGACCATCGTCACGAAGGGGAAGCAGAAGGTGATGTGCGCGATGGTGATCGCGCCCAGGTTGAGCGGCCAGACGAGATCGGTCGGCCAGTGGAGCCCTTTGGCGAAGAACATCAGGAAGGCGACGCCCATGCAGATTTCGGGGACGATGATCGGCAGCGAGATCGTCCCGTCGACCGCGCCTTTGAAGGGAAAGCGGAAGCGCCACAGCATCACCGCCGCGACCGCGCCGAGGATCAGGCTGAAAATCGTCGCGAGCGCCGCGATGGTCAGCGAATTGACCAGCGCCTCGATCAGCGCGTCGTTGTTCAGCGCCTTGTCGTAATATTTGAGCGTGAAGCCGCGCCACACCACGTTGCGCTTGCTGTCGTTGAAGCTGAAGATCATCAGCACGATCAGCGGCGCATAGAGGAAGACCATCACCGCGCCGACCCAGAGGCGCATCCACAGGGTGCGGCTATATTCGAGCGGGGCTACGGGCGAGCGGGAAAAGAGCGCCATCAATCGATCTCCGGCACTTTCCGGCGCATCGATTGCAGCGCGATCAGGATGAACATCGCATAGATGAGGATGAAGGACAGCGCCGATCCGAAGGGCCAGTCGTTCGCCTTCTTGAACTGGCGCTCGATCACGTTCGCGATCATCTGGCTGTCGGTGCCGCCCATCAGGTCGGGGGTGAGGTAGGCGCCGAGCGCGGGAATCAGCGTGATCATCACGCCGGCGACGATCCCCGGCGCGGCGAGCGGGACGACGATGCGCAGGATCGTGCGGAAATGCCCGGCGCCGAGGTCGAGGCTCGCCTCGATCAGGCTGCGATCGAGCCGGTCGAGCGCCGCGTAGAGCGGCAGCACCATGAAGGGCAAATGGACATAGACGAGGCCGAAGACGACCGCGAAATTGTTGAAGAGAAGCTGCACCGGCTCCCACGTCGGCAGCGGCTGAAGCCCGACGAGCGTCTTCACCCAGCTCGCGCCGTCCCACAGCGCGCCGAGCCCCTTGTTGGCATAGCCCTGCTGCCCGAGCAGGATCATCAGCGCATAGGTGCGGACGAGCAGATTGGTCCAGAAGGGCAGCATGATGCCGAGCAGCAGCCATGGCCGCCACTTCTCGCTCGCGAAGGTGATCGCCATCGCTACGGGAAAGCCGACGATCAGGCAGATCAGGGTGACGAGCGCCGCAACCGCGAAACTCTTGCCGAAGATACCGAGATAGAGCCACTCGGTCGCACGCTTGTAATTGTCGAGCGTGCCCGAGACGTGGATTTCGTTGAGCCCGGCATTCTCGCCGAAGCTGTAGAACCAGACGATCGCCATCGGGACGACGAAGAAGACGACCGTCCATAGCAGCGTCGGCAGCGACACCGCCGCGAAGACCCGCTTATTGGCTTTCCAGTCCTGTTCGGCCATCCCCCCGATGCCCCTTTCAGGATGTTGCGATCAGGCCGCCCGCACCTTGGTGAAGGCTTCCTCGTAGAGCGGCTGGAGCTTTTCGTTGAACTTCGCATATTCGCACCGCGCGAGGACGTCGGCGGGCGGATAGATGACGGGGTTGTTCTTGTAGCTGTCGGGCATCAGCGCCTTCGCCGCGGCATTGGGGGTCGGGAAGAGGATCGTCTCGGTGATCTTCTTGTCGACCTCGGCATCGAGCATATAATTGATGAAGGCATGGGCGTTCTTTGGATGCGGCGCGCCCTTCGGGATGGCGAGCGTGTCCGAATTGAACTGGCTGCCTTCCTTCGGGATCACGAAATCGAGGTCGTCGTCCTCGGTCATCACCTGCGCGATGTCGCCATTATATTCGAGCACGGCGTCGCAATCGCCCTTCATCAGCAGGTCCTGCCCGTCGTCCTCGTGGAATTTCTTCACATAGGGCTTCTGCTTGATCATCATCGCCGAGATCGTCTCGATATCGGCGGGGGTGAGGGCATTGACCGACTTGCCGAGATATTTGCCGTAGAGGCGGTACATGTCGCCCGCCTCGGACAGCCAGGCGATGCGGTCCTTATATTCGTCGCTGTCGAACAGCACTTTCCAGCTATCCGGCTTCGCCTTCACCTTCGACTTGCGATAGCCGATGCCGAGCACCAGCCAGGTATAGGGCATCGAGAATTTGCGGCCCGGGTCGTAATCGACATTCATGAAGCTCGGGTCGATATTCTTGATGTTCGGAATCTGCGCATGGTCGAGCGGTTGCAGCATGTCGGCGCGGATCATGCGTTCGACGAAATCGTTCGACGGCACGATCACGTCATAGCCGGGATTGCCCGCCTTGAACTTCGCGAACAATGTATCGTTGCTGTCGAACAGGTCCATCGTGACGTCGACGCCGGTCGCCGCCTTGAAATCGTCGAGCGTCGTCTCGCCGATATAGGTGTCCCAGTTATAGAAGTTGAGCCGGGCTTCCTCGCCGTTCGCGAGCTTCTTGCCTTCGCCCTTGCTGCACGCCGCGAGGCCGCCGAAGCTGATCCCGACCGCCGCGACCCCCAGCGCCTGAAGCAATGAACGGCGACCGCGGCTTTGCCCCAACATGTCTTTCAGATCCATGGCCGGCCTCCCTGTTTCAATGGGTCAAGCTGACTCAATAATGGCGGGTTGGAAAGAGGCTATTTTGCGGCGTCGCGCAAATTTTTGAATGGATCATGCGTTGCGAAGATACCAGTCGTAATCGAGTGTCGGAACGACGCTGAAATAATTGTCCTGCTCGACGCGCTTCACGATGCTGAACATGTCGACGAAGCGGTCGCCGAGATAGTCGCGCATCACCGCCGAGGCATGGAAGCGATCGACCGCGGTGAACCAGTTCGACGGAGGCTTGTCGCCGCCGCTGTTCTCCCGGTCATAGCCGTTGCCGACGACCGCCGCGCCGGGATCGATCTCTTTCGTCATTCCACGGTGCATCCCCGCCAGCACCGCCGCGGCCGCGAGATAGGGGTTGGCGTCGGCGCCGCAGGCGCGATGCTCGACATGGCGGCTCGCGGGCGGCCCTGCCGGGATGCGGAAGGAGACGGTGCGGTTGTTGACCCCCCAGGTCGGCGCAACCGGGGCATAGCTGTTCGCCTTGAAGCGGCGATAGCTGTTCGCGTGCGGCGCGAACAGCGCGAAGCCGTCGCCGACGCTGGCGATCATCCCGCCGATCGCATGGCGCAGCGCGGGGGTGCCCTCGGGATCGTCGCTCGCGAAGATGTTCGCGCCGTTCGCGTCATCGACCGAGACGTGGATGTGCATCCCGCTGCCCGCCTGTTCGGCGAAGGGCTTGGCCATGAAGGTCGCCTCGAGGCCGTGCTGCTGCGCGACCGCCTTGACCAGCCGCTTGTACATGATCGCATCGTCGCATGCGCGTAAGCCGTCAGGCTTGTGGCGCAACGTCAACTCGAACTGGCCCGGCGCGAATTCGGAGATCGCGCTTTCGAGCGGCAGGCCCTGCCCATCGGCCGCGGTGTAAAGCGCGTCGAAGAAGGGCCGGAAATCGTCGAGCTCGCGCAGGCCATAGACCTCGACATTGCGCGGCGCAGCGCGGCTGTAACCGGGGCGGGCGGGGCGGATCGTCCCATCGCGCGCGCGGCGCGGATCGACGAGGTAGAATTCGAGCTCGATCGCGAGCACCGGCGTCAGCCCGTCGGCGGCGAAGCGGTCGAGCACGCGCCCGAGGACGTGGCGCGGATCGAGGTCGTGCGGGGTGCCGTCGAGCTCGTAGAAACTGGTCAGGAATTGCGCGGCCCGGTCGCCGCCCCACGGGGTGCGGACGAGCGTGCGGGGAACCGGCTTCATCGAGCGGTCGGCGTCGCCATCTTCCCAGACGAGGCCGGTCTCGATCGTGTCCTGTCCGGTGATGTCGACGACGGTGATCGATCCCGGCATCATCCGGCCGCTGTCATAGACCGCGAGCACTTCGTGGCGGCGCAGCCGCTTGCCGCGCGGGACGCCGCCCATGTCGGTATAGATGAGCTCGATCGAATCGACGTCGGGGTTGGCCGCAAAAAAGGCTTCGGCCTCCGACCTCGGGGCGATCACGCCCGATGACTTCGACATGGATTCGCGCTCCTTCACCCCAATCGGTCGCGCAGCGCATACCAGAGCAGGCCGAGCGTGGCGAGCGGGCGCTGGAGCCATTTGCCGCCGGGAAACGGCCGCGACGGCAGGCTCGCCAGCACGTCGAACCGTTCGGCGGTGCCGGCGAGCGCTTCGGCGATCAGCTCGCCCGCGAACGTCGTCACCAGCGCGCCGTGCCCCGAAAAACCATGCGCGAAGAAGATATTCCCACGCCGCCCGATATGGGGCAGCCGATTCCGCGTCACCGCGACCGCGCCGCCCCAGCCATAATCGATCGGTGCGTCGGCGATCTGTGGAAAGACTTCGGTCATGAACGGCCGCACGAAGGCCGCGATGTCGCGCGGCGGCGTCTGCGAATAGCGCTCGCCGCCGCCGAAGATCAGGCGCTTGTCGGCCGAAAGGCGGAAATAGTTGAGCACGAACCGGCTGTCGGCGACCGCGGCATCGCTGGGCAGCAATTCATCGGCGCTCGCGAGCGGCGCGGTCGCGATATTATAGTTCATGATCGGCACGGTGTAGCGGCCGAGATCGGGCTCGACCTCGCCGATCCAGCTATCGGTCGCGTCGATGAAATAACGCGCCTCGACCGATGCGTCGCGGGTGAGCAATTCGCCGGGGTTGAAATCGAAGAGCCCCGTGACGCGCTCATTCTCGACGATGCGAACCCCGGCGGCTTCCGCCGCTTTCGCCAGTCCAAGCGCGTAGTTCAACGGGTGGAAATGCCCGCCTTGCGGATCGTGGATGCCGCCATGATAGAGCGGGCTCGCGATATGTGCGCCCATACCGGCCTTCGCGACAATATCGCTTGCATAGCCGAAGCGGGTGGCGAGGTAATCGGCCTCGCGCTGCATCGCGTCGAAATCCTTCGGCGTCCACGCCGCCTCCAGATGGCCGGTTTTGAGGTCGCACGCGATGCCGTGCCGAGCGATCCGCGCTTTCACCCGATTGTCGCGCCAGCAGAGGTCGAACAGCGCACCGGCGCGTTCGCGGCCGAATTCTTCTTCCAGTTCGGACGCCGTCCAACGGAGGCCGGGAATCAGTTGCCCGCCGTTGCGTCCCGAGGCGCCGAAGCCGATATGCTCGGCCTCGAACAGGATCACCGAAAAGCCTCGCTCGGCACAGGCCAGCGCGGCGCTGAGACCCGTGAATCCGCCGCCGATCACCGCGACGTCGCACGCTAGCTCCCCATCGAAGGGGCGCGGCCGCCAATCCTGCGCGGTTGCGGCGTAATAGCTGTCGGCGAGCCGGTCGGCCATCACACCCGCATCAGCAGATGCTCGCGCTCCCAGCTCGACACCACCGACTGATAGTTGAACAGCTCGTGATCCTTCACCGCGAAGAATATCTCGAAGAAATCGTCGCCGAGCAGGTTGCGAACCTTCTTGCACGCGGCGAAACGGTCGAGCGCCGCCTCCAGCGTGCGCGGCAGCGTGCGCGCGCGGTTGTAGGCGCTGCCGCTGATCGGCTTGGCGGGAACCATGCGGTCGACCATGCCGATATAGCCGCAGATCAGCGAGGCGGCGATCGCGAGATAGGGATTGCTGTCGGCACCGGGCAGGCGGTTTTCGACGCGGCGGTTCGCCTTGTCGGAAATCGGCACCCGAAATCCGCACGACCGGTTGTCCTCGCCCCACTGGACGTTGATCGGCGCCGCGCTGTCGGGGCGCATCCGGCGAAAGCTGTTCACATTCGGCGCCCACAGCGGCGAGATTTGCGGCATATAGCGCACCAGCCCGGCGATATAGCTGCGGAACATCGCGCTATCGCGGCCGTTGGCGGTGGAAAACAGGTTCCTGCCGGTCGCGGCATCGACGACCGACTGGTGGATATGCATCGCGCTGCCCGGCTGGCCCGCCATTGGGTTCGCCATGAAGGTCGCATAGACATTGTGCTGCTTCGCGACATTGCGCACGACGCGCTTGAATAGAAATACCTCGTCGGCAAGGCGGAGCGGGTCGCCGTGGATGAAATTCACCTCGAGCTGCGCCGCGCCCATTTCGTGGATCATCGTGTCGATATCGAGCCCCATCAGCTCGCAATCGTCATAGATATGGTCGATGATATCCTCATATTCGTTCATCGCCTCCAGCCCATAGGGCTGGCTCGCGGTCTCGCTGCGGCCCGATTCGCCGGTGGGCGGCGTCAGCGGAAAATCGGGGTCGGTGTTCGGCGAGACGAGGTAGAATTCGACCTCGGGCGCGATGATCGGCTGCCAGCCCTTGCCCGCATAGAGGTCGAGCACCTTTTTCAGGATCGTCCGCGGCGCGATATCGACCTCGCTTCCGTCGCCGTTATAGGCGTCGGCGATCACGAAGGCGGTGGGCGATTTGAAG
>Ga0182745_1004214_pt1 | contig 12027 bp, 8 predicted proteins | sample eDN3rd30CKraftBY_FD_128523 | JGI IMG/M metagenome (GOLD analysis project Ga0182745, IMG submission 128523) | Enriched backyard soil microbial communities from Emeryville, California, USA - eDNA 3rd pass 30_C Kraft BY (version 2) (version 2) | ecosystem: Environmental > Terrestrial > Soil >... | reverse complement strand
TCCATGGAAAAATGGTGAAGGGCATTGGCGGCGGAATATGCCAGACCTCTTCTACATTATTTAACGCAGTCGATCAATTAAACGTCAAAATTATTGAACGGCATAAACATTCAAAGGATGTTGGCTACGTAAGAGAGGGTAGAGACGCCACAGTCTCCTTTGGCGGGCTGGATTTCAAATTCCAAAACAGCCTCGGCATTCCGATTCTAGTAAGAACCTATTATCAAAAAGGCGCCGTAACCGTTCAAATCACAACATCAAGAGAATATTACAACTTCCTTAGAAATCAATAGTCGCACCGAAGACACGTTATGTGTCTTTTTTTATGAGCATACAAATATATCAAAGAGTTACGAAGTGCTTGAGGAATAAGAAATATAATAGGATAATAAAATCACTAGATGATAATTACATAGGAAACAAAAAATGTAAAAATAATTTTGAAAGGATTGATCAAGTGAAGGAATTGTGGCATGGTGGGCCTATCTATACGATGGTGAAGGAAAAAGAAACGGTAGAAGCGGTTTTGGTAGAGAATGGGAAAGTTTTGGAAGTCGGCAACATTGCACAATTAGTAGTCCAAGCGGATGCAAGGGTCGATTTAAAGGGCGCTGCTATGTACCCAGGCTTTGTCGATAGTCACCTGCATATTCTTTTCCACGGGGAAAATTTAATACGATTGGACCTATCAAAAGCCTCTTCGGCGGAAGAATTGCTTGCATTAGTATCGGAAGCTGCCCAAAATACGCCTCCAGACAAATGGCTATTCGGAGAAGGATGGAATGAAAATAACTTTCCGGACAAAAGGATTCCAACAATTCACGAGCTTGACGCCATTCGAACGGAGCCTATTTTACTGACTCGCATTTGCCACCATGTTTTTTTAGGGAATTCAGCCGCATTACAAGCAGGCGGTATAACTGAACAAAGTGAATCCCCAGCAGGCGGTAAAATTGGACGTGACACTTATGGTCGTTTAAACGGACTTTTATATGAGCAAGCTACTACTCTTTTGTCAAATGCTATACCACGAGAGGGAGAAGCTTACATTGGAGATTTAGTCGATGCACTTAATTTATCAATTGATGATATGATGTCCAAAGGTTTAACTGGTGGTCACAGTGAAGATATGAGTTATTTCGGCAAATATACAAATCCCCTCACTGCTTACGAAAGAGTAATCGGCGAAAAACAGCATTTCCGAGTTAATCTATTGCGCCATCATACCGTTTTTGAAGAAATGATGAAGGATAATTTACCATTCCATGAACCCTTTATCGAACCAGGTGCCATGAAGATTTTTGCGGATGGCTCTCTTGGAGGAGCAACGGCAGCATTAGTCGAACCCTATTCTGATGATTTATCCAATAAAGGGTTATTTATTCATACAGATGAACAACTAGAGGAGCTGGTTAAACTAGCACGTAAATACAAAGAAGCTATTGCCGTACACATGATTGGGGATGCAGCAACAGAACAAGTTTTAAGCGTTATCGAAAAATATCCTGTACCAACTGGCAAACGCGATCGTTTAATTCATTGCTGTGTGTTAAATGAAGAGCTGGTAGAACGAATTGCAAAGCTGTCAGCTGTGGTAGACATACAACCAGCCTTCGTTCCTTCTGATTTCCCTTGGGTCAGGGAACGTCTTGGAGAAGAACGTCTTGAGTACGCATATCCATGGAAAACATTGTTAAACAAAGGTATTATGTGCTCAGCTGGAACAGACGCACCGATCGAGGATATTGATCCGATTGCGAATATTTATGCTGCAGTAGAACGGAAGAAACCTTTTGCTTCGCATGATGGATATCTTGCTAAAGAAAAACTGACAAGATTTGAAGCAATTCGCGCTTATACTTATGGCAGTGCACAAGCTATTGGCAAGGAAGAAGAAAGAGGGCTAATCCAACCAGGCTATGCAGCCGACTTTTCGATTTTTGATCGAGACCTATTTGAAGGCACTTCTGAAGAAATGTTAGAAGCAAAAGCAGTTAAAACAGTTGTTGCTGGTCGAGTTGTATTTGAAAGAGAATACGAGGTAGTAAGATAAACTACTAGATGAAAAGCCGGTAAAGTAGAGCTATTTGTTCTTTTTTACCGGCTTTTGTACTGCTAGGAAGATTTCGATTAAATTAAAGCAATCTAATGGAAAAAATGGAGTTGAAACTAGAAGTAAACCGTCAAATAGAATCGATAAAATGCTAATAAAAAAGCCTGTCACTCAAAAGTGAGTAACAGGCTTCACTAAGCAACACCCCCAAATTCTTTCAAAACTTATACGTAACGCCAGTTAGTTTTTCTGAAAGAATCCATAAGTTATTGGATACATTTTCATCAAATAAGTCATCCAAAATTCCAAGTTCACAGGGGTAGCCTTTTATGCCTCTTTTACCATCTGGGCCAATATACTCGCCGCCACGGATTGAATTTTCTGTAGCTGCATATAGTATGGGATAGGCTGCCGCTTCAGCACTTTGACCGATTATTTTTAATGAGGCGCGAGTTAAGCGTCGTAATAGCTTTCGTGAACCCTTTCCAAATATATATGTCTGCGCAATACCTGGATGGCATGCGATGCTTTTTGTATCAATATTTCGTGCTCGAAATCGGTATTGAAGCTCCTTTGCAAAGAACATACAAGCTAATTTGCTTTGACGGTAACTATTCAGTGCATTTGAGCGTTTTTTCGCTCTAACAAACTCTTTAAACGAGGGTTTCATCGTATGAGCGGATAAGCTTCCAAGAGAAATCACTCTAGAATCTGGCGTTTTAATTAGTAAATCTAACAATAACCCTGTTAACACAAAGTGCCCCAGGTAGTTAATGCCAAAATGTGATTCAAACCCTTCCTTCGTTTCAGTTCGAGGAGGCATCATTACACCTGCATTATTAATGAGCAGTGATAAGGAACGAAACTTGCTTCTAAATTCCAGTGCAAATTCTTTCACGCTTTCCAAATCATTTAAGTCTAATTTTAATACATATACATTCGCATTAGGGAATGCTGCCTTTATTTTATCAACGGCTTCATGTCCCTTATTTAAATTACGCACAGCAAGCACAACTGTTGCATAATTTTCAGCCAATGCCAGGCTTGTTTCATAGCCAATACCACTATTGCCACCCGTAACAATTGCTACTTTTCCTGCTAGATCACGCATGTCTCTTTTTGTCCATTCTCTAGTCACTATTCACACACTCCTTACTTGCTTCCTATAAATTGAGGGAGTTGAACTTGACCTCTAAAAAACTAGTAAATTATGTTTTAGTATATGTTCTAAAGAGAAAAACAGAAGAGGACACAAAATGTTTTAAGAATATTGCTCTTTGCCGACGAGAATCGATACAAAGGAGCAAATAGCTGTAATTACATGGTATGTTTTAAGCGCAATTGGTTTATGTGGAGTTCTTTCATTTGGTATAATTGAATATCATGCTAGTAAAGGGGAGGAGCAATTCATGTCAATTGCAGTTATTTATGGTAGTACGCGAGAAAATGGAAACACCGAATGGTTAACCGATCAAGTCATTAATGGATTATCTGTGGAAAAAATCTATTTAAACGAGTATTCGATTTTGCCCATAAAGGATGAACGACATACAGTGGCGGGATTCCAAGAAGTAGCAGATGATTATAATTCCATCATAGCTAAGGTATTAAAGCATGACATACTTATTTTTTCGACACCTATCTACTGGTATAGCATGAGCGGGACGATGAAGCTGTTTATTGATCGGTGGTCTCAAACTTTACGCGACAAGAACTTTCCAAACTTTAGAGCAGAGTTAGGGAAGAAAACTGCCTATGTCATTGCTGTAGGTGGAGATAAACCGACGATTAAAGCACTTCCGATGATACAACAGTTTCAATACATTTGTGACTTTTTCGGCATGACTTTTGAAAGCTACCTAATCGGGAAAGCGAGTAAGCCTGGAGAAATGCAGCTGGATACAAAGGCAATAGCTGCTGCCAACCAAATGAAATTGGCATTAAAAACTCACCTCGAATCTAAAAGCTAAAACTAGGCTTTTCGTTAGCCTAGTTTTTCTTTATTCAATTCATCGAATAATCTCTTCAATATAGGGTTCTATAAAGCCACGATATTCAGACTTTAGGTTTTCTGGCAGGTTATATGGAGAAAAGTAGGCCAATGCCTGCGATTCATGATTAATCGTTAGATCTCCACTTACTGATTTCGTTATGAAAACAGCCGTTACCGAATAAAACTCGTCTCCATTTGCTACTTTACTGTAATACTCTTTACCCGAATAAACCCCCAGCATTTTTAAATCATGTATAACTAAGCCCGTCTCTTCCAATACTTCTCGGCACGCTACTTCCTCAAAACTTTCGCCTAAATCCATCAAACCACCAGGTAAGCCCCAGTTCCCGCATTCTCGTTGCTGCAGAAGGATTTCCTTTTCAGTATTCACAATAATCACCGTTGAACCCGGCAAGATTAATGGTTTATGGCCTACATAGTTTCTAATTGTTTTATAATACTCCATCGAACCACCTCGCTTTAACATATTATTAATAAGTGTTCCTTAGCAAACCTTTCCTTCTTTTCATTATATAGCGAATAAAGAAAGTTAGTAAATTCTCTAAAGCCTATGTATCTTTCATTGTCGAAATACAAGAACATTCTACTAGTTATTCTTTTGGAAGCCGAAATAGTTTATGTCATAAGTAATTCATTATTATCCTAAAAACATGAAAAAATATCGAAATGCTAAAGAGAGTTTTGTCATATTACTAGGTAAAGAGAAATAGGATGGATTGTAATCGATTATTAAATTTTTCTTCTCTGGGAGGAGTTGGATTAACCGTCAGGACAATACTTCAATTGTTTTGCTTTAAAGTTGAAAGTTAAATGGTTTTCATCTTATAAATCATTCAAGTGGGAGGTAAAAATTGAATAGCAAAACAATCCTTTTGGAGCATGACTTTAATCCAGACCAAAAACCCTTTTTTCACCAATATGAAACTGGTGATTTCTCGAATATTAAAGGGGTTAAAAAGACATATATGAAGCCTAGAATTGTCGTTTTTATACCTGCCCATAACGAAGAAAAATCCATTCGCGATTGTTTGGAAGGCTTGGCCGATCAAGTATTGCCAAATGATGTAGAAATGGATGTATTTGTTATAGCCGATAATTGTACCGATCGAACAGTTGATATGGCGAATGAGGCAGGTATGGACTTTCATCTGCATTTAACGGTTTTAATCACAAAGAATAATAAACAACGTAAGGTTGGTGCATTAAATACAGCGTGGAAAACCCTTTACGGCGACCCTCTAGATATCCATTTTAAAAATTTGTCGCCCTATCAAGAAATTTACAAAGATTCCATCAAAGCGGTCTTGGGCATGGATGCGGATAGTCGCTTAGCACCAAATGCTCTAATTCACTTATGGGAAGGATTAATGAGTTCACGCAATATCGGCGGGGTGATGGCAAAGTATACGATGCGTATGCCAAAAAAGAAAAACCTTATTCCAAAAGATGCAACAAACTATGAAGAATTGGTTTCTTCAGGTGTATACGGTGGACCCATTACTCGTTGGTGGACACATCAACAAAAGCAAGATATGGCAAGTTGGCTGTTAGACCTTCAATATCGTGGAGGTAGTACATACGTACTCGGCGGACAGGCTACTTTATTTCGCCCAGAAGCTCTTCAAAATGTTGTGGAGAACAACAAACTGGATGGTCCATGGCAAGATGATAGTGATGTGGAAGATATGCTGCTAACCTGGCAGCTCCAAAAAAATAGCTGGAAAACCTTAATAAGCCCTAAAGCACGGTGTTTTGTAGATTCCATGAAAACCTACCATACATTCCGCCAGCAGCGAAACAAATGGCAATCCGGTACAGTCAGCTTGTTAACAAGCAGAGACCTCAATATTAAAACGCGCCATAACGGGAAGCTTTGGCGTATGCAGCTTAAATTATTACAGGATCTTGTAGTGCGGTTCTTGTTTATTCTTTTACTATCTATTTCGATTGCAACGGATCAATTCGAATGGTCTTGGATTTGGATTACACCCGTAATGCTAGCATCTGTCTTGAATATTCTTCTTGCAATTAAAACCCCCATGGTACGAACCCTTGATATCATTTTAGCAGGTTTGCTGATTAGTCCAGAATTATACTTGTGGGCAAATTTGATGACCTTTTTCCAAGTATGGATAGAGAAATTCTCATCCAATAAAAAAGACGGATGGGCCAATCAATATAATGCGGAAAATGGGAAAACAAGCAGTAAGTTAAAACAGGGAATTGTATCGATTATTTTAGCCATCACAATCGTCGTCTTGCTTTGTATTCATTACCGAGATTTCTTAACAAGCACAGTAGTCCATGATGCAACAAGACCTTATTTAATGACAGGGTGGACAATTTTAACGTGCTTGACGATTTTGGCATGCCTACAAATGGTCTATCAAGTGTGGAAGCTTCGAGCGAGACATGAGGCTTAGCTATTTCACTAAACTTACTGGATAAACCTATATTCCGTTCAAATTAAAAAGCGAGAAGTAATGGAAAAATTACTTCTCGCTCGTTTTATTGTTTTAAATAATTATATTTTAGTTCATCAGTTTCTTTATTCACGTCCACTAGTAAGTTGTGGTCGTTAAAAAACCATAAGTCTGCTTGTTCGATATAAAAACAGATGTCTTCGATTATTTCTTTAACTCCAATATCATGAGGCACTTCACGATTCATGCCTAGGGAAAAACCTTCGTGAAAGGGGGAAGAACCTCCATATCTTGCATAAAAGCGAATTGTATCACCTGATGTGGCTTCCATCTCTTCTTTAAACCAATGCACCGCTTCCTCGGTAACCTGTATGTTCATCCCTTAAACATCCCTTCAAAGACCATTCTCTTATATCCATTTAACTTTTGGCTCTGTGCCATCTTTTATACGTTTAAGATTTGCGCGGTGACGATAGAAAATAAATGCTGTTAAGATTAGAACTAGAATCAGTAGGGCAAAATCACCCGTTGTAATGAAATAAATCAAACCATAAATAACCGCGATTACAGATACAATCATAGAAGTTAAGCTAACAATTTTAGTAATTTTTAATGTAATAAAGAATCCTGCGATTAATAAAAGGAATAGTGGCCAAGCATAGCCCAACAATACTCCGCCTGATGTAGCTACCGCTTTGCCGCCGCGGAAACCAGCGAAAATTGGGAACATATGTCCAACAACCGCTACAGCACCTAAGATTAAAGGATGGACAGTTGCTTCCGAAAAGAATGGAAGAAGTAGAAGCAATGTCGCTGCTGTACCTTTTAAAATATCTAAAAGGGTAACAATCAGCCCAGCTTTCTTTCCTAATACCCGAAATGAGTTTGTCCCTCCCAGATTCCCGCTGCCGTGCTCTCGGATATCTGTTTTGTAGAAGATTTTGCCGATCCAAAGGCCAGAAGGAATTGACCCGAGCAGATAAGCACAGATAATAATAATTGCATTAAACATAAAATGTTCCTTTCAAAAAATTAATAGTTGGTACTAACAGTTGTAATAACTATACCATTTTTTTCACCATTTGAGGAAGGTCTATTTACTTTTTCCTAAGCTAACGAAAAGAACTTATAACAGGATGTTTCCATTATATGTATTAAGATTTTAAGCATACAAGGACAAGAAAGTGAACTTTCCATCGCCCAGGGAAAGTTTTTTTAAAGAAAATGAATGAACTTGAAGGAAAAAGCAAAAATTATCGTGAATAAAAGTACAATATGTTTTGTTATTTACAGTTATAATCATTATAGATACAATCTTAACTACCCTCAGCATGCCCATTAAAGTTAATCCTCCAGTGGATACATGCGATTTTCGATGTGAATTTATCGACAGTTCTCGAGTGAAATTTTAATCAGAAGTATAGTCTGCGTTGGATACTTGCGCAGTCGTAAATGAGATCAGGGACAACGGATTGTAAAACTTCTATTTGTGCTGGGTGACTTGTGTTTGATACAATGAAAAAGCTTATTTCTGCTAAAAGGAATATTGACAGAAATTACTATACTCATTACGATGAATATAGAGATAGAACGGATGTTTGGATTTTTGGAGGGGGATTTGATTTGGCAATAAATCAGCCAGGGCTCGCATATAATGACGATGCCATTCAAGTATTAGAAGGATTAGAAGCGGTTCGAAAGCGACCAGGGATGTATATTGGCTCCACAGACAGTCGAGGTCTTCATCACTTAGTTTATGAAATAGTAGATAATGCGGTTGATGAAGCGCTTGGTGGTTTTGGATCACATATCATCGTAAAGATTCATGACGATGGATCATTAAGCGTTCGGGACTATGGTCGAGGTATGCCTACAGGGATGCATAAAATGGGCAAACCAACACCTGAAGTTATTTTCACAATCCTTCATGCCGGCGGTAAATTTGGCCAAGGTGGATACAAAACAAGTGGTGGTTTACATGGTGTAGGTTCATCAGTTGTAAATGCTCTTTCTAAATTTTTGGAAGTAACAATTTACCGTGACGGACAGATTTTCCGTCAACGCTTTGAACATGGCGGCAAACCTGTTACAACACTTGAAGTGATTGGAAAAACGAAAGAAACGGGAACGAACGTTCATTTCTTGCCGGATAAAGATATTTTCTCTGTTACGAAATTTAACTATGATATCCTAGCTGAACGTCTGCGTGAATCAGCCTTTTTACTTAAAGGCTTAAAAATCGAACTGATCGATGAGCGTGGAGAAGGCAAAACAGATGTATTCTTTTATGAAAACGGTATCGAGGCATTTGTTACGTATTTAAACGAGGAAAAAGATGTCCTGCATCCTGTTAAATATGTCGAAGGTTCTCAAGAGGGAATTGAAGTTGAATTTGCCTTCCAATTTAACGACGGCTATTCAGAAACGATTCTTTCATTTGTAAATAACGTTCGTACTCGTGATGGCGGAACACATGAAACTGGTGCAAAATCAGCCATGACAAAAGTATTTAACGAATATGCGCGTAAAGTGGGTCTCCTTAAGGAAAAGGATAAAAACCTAGAAGGAACAGATATTCGAGAAGGTTTATCTGCCATTGTTTCGGTTCGTATACCGGAGCATCTTTTACAATTTGAAGGACAAACCAAAAGTAAACTAGGGACAACTGAAGCACGCGCTGCTGTTGAAAGTGTTGTTCAAGAGCAAATGCTTTATGTTCTAGAAGAAAACGCGGAACTCTCGGCTTCTCTTGTTCGTAAAGCGATTCGTGCTCAGCAAGCGCGAGAAGCAGCGCGTAAAGCAAGAGAGGATGCACGTACAGGAAAAAAGAAAAAATCAAGTACGCTGCTTTCTGGCAAGTTAACGCCTGCTCAGTCAAAAAACGCTGCTCGCAACGAATTATACCTAGTAGAGGGTGATTCTGCCGGGGGCTCAGCAAAGCAAGGGCGTGACCGTACCTTCCAAGCAATTTTACCTCTGCGCGGAAAAGTTATTAATACAGAAAAAGCAAAGCTCTCTGATATTATGAAAAACGAAGAGATTTCGACAATTATTCATACAATCGGTGCAGGTGTTGGGGCAGATTTCAATATCGATGATTCTGCTTACAACAAAGTCATTATTATGACCGATGCCGATACAGATGGCGCTCATATCCAAGTATTACTGTTAACTTTCTTCTATAAATATATGAGACCTTTGATCGAGACAGGTAAAGTATATATCGCATTACCGCCACTTTATAAAGTATCAAGAGGTACGGGCAAAAAAGAAGTGATTGAATATGCATGGACAGAAAAAGAATTACAATCTGCTATCCAAAAGGTTGGAAAAGGCTATATGCTCCAACGCTATAAAGGACTAGGGGAAATGAACGCCGATCAATTATGGGATACGACGATGAATCCTGAAACAAGAACGTTAATCCGTGTAACTATAGAGGATGGTGCACGTGCTGAACGACGAGTGACAACGCTGATGGGCGATAAAGTTGAACCTAGACGTAAGTGGATTGAATCAAATGTAGATTTTGGTATGGAGGATGACTTGAATATTTTAGATAGTGATTTCATCCAACATGAGGAGGATTCAGAAGTATGACGACACCCGAACGTTTTCAAGAATTACCATTAGAGGAAGTGATGGGCGATCGGTTCGGTCGTTATAGTAAATACATCATTCAGGACCGTGCATTACCCGATGCACGGGATGGTTTAAAACCTGTACAGCGACGTATTTTGTATGCCATGTTCAATGAGGGAAATACAAACGAAAAACCTTTCCGAAAGTCTGCTAAAACTGTAGGGAATGTAATCGGTAATTTCCATCCACATGGTGATACATCTGTTTATGATGCAATGGTCCGCCTAAGCCAGGATTGGAAAATGCGCCATATGCTAATTGAGATGCATGGGAACAATGGTTCGGTCGATGGAGATCCACCGGCAGCAATGCGTTATACAGAAGCGCGTTTGTCTTCAATTGCTGCAGAGATGCTGCGTGATATCAATAAGGGGACTGTAGATTTTGTTCCTAACTTTGATGATCAAGATCTAGAGCCAACTGTTTTACCTTCCAGATTTCCAAACTTGCTTGTAAATGGCTCTACAGGGATATCTGCCGGCTACGCTACAGATATCCCTCCTCATAACTTAACAGAGGCTCTAGATGCTGTATTAATGCGTTTAGACAAGCCAAACTGTACGGTAGATGACTTAATGACAGTCATTAAGGGGCCGGATTTCCCAACTGGAGGAATTATTCAAGGTGTTGAAGGCATTAAAAAAGCCTATGAAACAGGTAGAGGGAAAATAATTGTTCGTTCAAAAACGACCATCGAAGCATTAAAAGGTGGAAAAGAACAAATCATCATTACAGAACTTCCATTTGAAGTTAACAAAGCGAATCTAGTGAAGAAAATTGACGAACAAAGAGTCGATAAACGACTAGAAGGTATCTCTGAAATTCGTGATGAATCCGATCGAACAGGTTTACGGATTGTAATCGAGTTAAAAAAGGATGTACAAGCTGTTGGTATACTAAACTATCTATATAAAACAACAGAACTACAAGTCAACTACAATTTTAATATGATTGCGATTCACAATCGTCGACCAACAATGATGACATTGCCATTAATGTTGGATGCGTATATCAAACATCAAAAAGATATCGTGACAAAACGTTCTAAGTTTGACTTAAAGAAAGCAAATGATCGTTTACATATCGTAGAAGGTTTAATCAAAGCGATTTCGATTTTAGATGAAGTGATTGTAACAATCCGTGCTTCAAAGGATAAACGTGATGCAAAAGCTAATTTAGAAACTCAATTTGGCTTTACAGAAGCCCAATCCGAGGCAATTGTCAGCTTACAACTTTACCGTTTAACAAACACAGATATTACAGAACTTCGTGCAGAACAAGAAGAGCTTGAAAAATTAATTGCGCATTTACAGGCTATTTTGGGGAATGAAAGCCAATTGATTAAAGTCATCAAATCCGAGTTAGCTGAAATCCGTACCAAGTTTGCTGAACCTCGTCGTTCAGTTATTCAAGCTGAAATTGAAGAAATCAAGTTAACCCTTGATGTATTAGTTCCTAGTGAAGAAGTTGTTGTAACAGTTACGAAAGACGGTTATGTAAAACGTACAAGTACGCGCTCTCACGCTGCTTCTAATGGCCAAGATTTTGCCATGAAGGATTCAGATTATCTATTGTTTGAACAAACCCAAAATACACAGCACCACTTGTTAATCTTCACAAACAAAGGGAATTATATTTATCAGCCAGTTCATGAACTTCCGGATATTCGCTGGAAGGATCTTGGACAGCATATTTCAAGTATTGTTCCAATTGAGCAGGATGAAGTAATTATCGAGGTTATAGGTGTTGATAAGTTCGAGCAAGAGAACGTGTTTATACTAACTGCTACGAAAGAAGGGCAAATCAAACGCTCGGCTCTTTGTGATTATGCAGTAACTCGCTACTCTAAACCTATTAAAACAATGAACATTAAAGGGGAAGATGAGTTAATCTTT
>Ga0182745_1004213_pt1 | contig 12030 bp, 9 predicted proteins | sample eDN3rd30CKraftBY_FD_128523 | JGI IMG/M metagenome (GOLD analysis project Ga0182745, IMG submission 128523) | Enriched backyard soil microbial communities from Emeryville, California, USA - eDNA 3rd pass 30_C Kraft BY (version 2) (version 2) | ecosystem: Environmental > Terrestrial > Soil >... | reverse complement strand
TCTGCTGCTTCACGCGCTCGGGCTCGGCGGCGGGCAGGTCGATCTTGTTCAGCACCGGCACGATCTCGAGATCGAGATCGAGCGCCTGATAGACGTTCGCCAGCGTCTGCGCTTCCACGCCCTGGGAGGCGTCCACGATCAGCAGCGCGCCTTCGCAGGCGGCGAGGCTGCGGCTCACCTCATAGGCGAAATCGACGTGCCCGGGCGTATCCATCAGATTGAGCACGTAATCGAGCCCATCCTTGGCCCGGTATTCCAGGCGCACGGTCTGCGCCTTGATCGTGATCCCCCGCTCGCGCTCGATATCCATCGAGTCGAGCACCTGGCTGGTCATCTCGCGCGCGGAAAGCGCCCCCGTCTCCTGGATCAGGCGGTCGGAAAGGGTGCTTTTGCCGTGGTCAATGTGGGCCACGATTGAAAAGTTACGAATGCGGTCGCGAGGCGTCATGGAGGCGGGAGGTAATGTAAAGCGGGGCCCGCGCCAAGCTTACACCCTGCAGCAGAGGGGGCGGATAGATTGCCGCGCCAGACCAGCGAGTGATTGGACGGACAGCGCGACCGGGCGACCGGCCAACATAAAAATCCGCTGTACTTTCCGTGTTTTATGTCCGGCCGCATGCCGTGACCACCATGCGCCGGGGACCAGGCCGTCTTTGCGCCCGCTGGCCCGGCGATGGCGATGCGCGTGCTTACGCCGAGCTATGCTGAAATGCGGCCATCCCTCAGCGACCTTTGACTGCTGCTGGACTCGGCAAGAGAAAAATCGTGGCCTTTGTGCGCATTGACCTCGCAATAGAGCGTGTTGCGCTGCCGAAGCACGCGCGTATCGAGCAAGTGCGAGAATTGGATCACATCCAGCTCCTGACCGTGCGTCGCGCCCGCCGCCCGGCTGATAGATTCGTTCATCAGGACGCCGCCGACGTCATTCGCGCCGGCGTCGAGGCAGCGGATGGCCCAGTCCACCCCCAGCTTCACCCAAGACACCTGAATGTTCGCGATGACGTCACCGAGCACCAGGCGCGAAACGGCGTGCATGAGGATCGTCTCGCGCAACGTCGGCCCTTTGCGCGCGCGGCCCTTGATATACATCGGCGCTTCCATGTGCACGAAAGGTAGCGGCACGAATTCTGTGAGCCCGCCCGTCTCTTCCTGCAGCGCGCGAATGTGCAGCAGATGTTGGGCCCAGTGGCCGTAATGGTCCACGTGTCCGAACATGATGGTGCTTGTCGTCTTCAGCCCCTGCTGGTGGGCTGTGCGCACAACGTCAAGCCAACCGGCGACATTCGGCTTACCCGGCGCCAAGATGCGCCGCACGTCATCGTCCAACACCTCCGCCGCAGTGCCTGGCAGCGATCCAAGACCTGCCCCCTTCAGCTCCGTGAGAAATTCCCGAACCGAAATGCCCAAGGTCTGCGCGCCGTGAAGGATTTCCAGCGGCGAGAACGCGTGCACGTGGATGTCCGGCACGGCGCGTTTCGCCGCGCGGCATATATCGAGATAGGTGTTCCCATCGAACTTAGGATGAATGCCGCCCTGCATGCAGACTTCAGTTGCGCCCCGATCCGCCGCCTCACGGACGCGAGCGCCGATCTCGTCGAGCGAAAGCAGATACGGCTTTCCGCGCAAGCTCTCGTGCGTGTCGCCCTTGGCGAACGCACAGAAGCTGCAATGATGCCGGCAGATGTTCGTGTAGTTGATATTGCGGTTGATGACGTAGGTGACGTCGTCCCCTGCTTGGTCCTTGCGCAGCGCATCAGCGGCACGGGTAACGTGGAGAAAGTCCCCGCCGCGCGCCTCGAATAACGACGCAATCGCCGACGCAGGCAGCGCGCGGCCACGCATCAACGCATCCACAATCTGGGCCACACCGGCGCTCGGCCTGACCGGTTCATCGGGACGGGCGACCTCGCGCAGATCATCGGCGCTTGCCGGCGCCGCTTGGCCGGGCGACCATTGACCGCACCTTGCGAGATTGGCGCCGTCGCTGAGCCGCAGCACCGGCGCATGCAAAGTCGGATCGATCCACTCAGCGCGTCTCTCGATATACCGCGGATAGACGCAAAGCCGCTCGACCAGCACCGCGCCGCGCGCCCGCGTCATCGCATCGAGCCGCGCGAGCGAGGGCCAAGCCGCCTCGGGGTTTACGTGATCCGGCGTGACGGGAGAGACGCCGCCGAAATCATTGATCCCCGCCTCGATCAGCTCGCCGAAGTCGTCATCATAGAGATTCGGCGGCGCCTGGAGGCTCATCTCCGCGCCAAAAATCAAACGCGCGATCGCGATCGTCCAAAGCAGATCATCCATTGATGGCTCTGCCGCGCTGGCCATACGCGTACCCGGCTTGGCGCGGAAGTTCTGGACGATGATTTCTTGGATGTGACCGTGCTCGTCGTTCAAATCTCGCAATGCCAGCAACGAGTCGATGCGTTCGGCGCGCGTCTCGCCAATCCCGATCAAGATGCCGCTCGTCATCGGCACCCGCGCTTCGCCCGCGGCACGCAGCGTTTCAAGGCGCCGCTGCGGACGTTTATCCGGTGAGCCGAAATGCGGACCGCCTCGCTCCGAGAGCCGCTCCGCGCTCGTTTCGAGCATTAGGCCCATCGACGCGGCGACTGGACGGAGCGCCGCGAACTCTTCCGGCGTCATCAACCCTGGATTGAGGTGCGGCAACAATCCAGTTTCTCTGAGTACTGCCGCGGCCGCATCGCGCAGATACGACAGCGTCGTCTCGTGTCCGAGCGCGGCCAGCGCTTCGCGCGCGGCCGGGTAACGCGCTTCGGGTTTGTCGCCGAGCGTGAAGAGCGCCTCTTTGCAGCCGGCGGCGGCGCCGGCACGGGCGATGTCGAGCACTTCTTCGATCGAGAGGTAGAGCCGATCCATCGCGCGCGGCGGCGCCGCGAAGGTGCAATAGTGGCAGACATCGCGGCAAAGCCGCGTCAGTGGAATGAACACTTTCCGCGAAAAGCTGATCCTCGTGCGCCAGCCTGCATCACGTAACGCGCGCGCTTTGCCGGCAATGTCGCGCCACGGCGTCTCGCTGAGCGCTACGGCCTCCTCTCGCGTGAGGCGGCGGTTAGAATACGCCGGCATCTTGCAAGCCTTCGATCTCGGCTTCGGAATAGCCGAGCCCGGCAAGCACCTCCACCGTGTGCTCGCCGTAACGTGGGATGTTGCGGATCGTGTTCGCGGGCGTCTTCGACATGATGAAGGGCGTGCCGATGTGCTTCACGACGCCGCTTGGCTCATAGTCGTACTCGATGATCATGCCGCGATGGCGCATTTGCGGGTCATCAAGAATCTCATCGAGGTTTTTCACCGGACTGATGCCCAGATCGCGCTCATTGTTGAACGTCTCCCACTCTTCGCGCGTCTTCGATGCGAACACCTCCTCAAACCGCTTGCGGGTTGCTGCGCTACGCTCTGCGTCGTCGGTCATATAGTTGGGCACGAGTTCCGGAACGCCGAGTTCTTCGCAAGCGCGCTTGTAAAGCCACGGCTCTGGAATGCTGATGGCGACGTGTTGGCCATCCTTGGTGCGATAGACCGATTGCTCAGGAACGATATTGCTCGCTGGCGACTCCGTTGAGAACATGCGCGGCGTCGGCGGGCGCTGGTGCGAATAGACATGGTAGCCCAGCAACGGCAGCAATCCGGCGGTCATCGCCACGTCGATGTGCTGCCCCTCGCCCGTCCTGTTGCGGTGCACCACCGCCGCCAAAATTGACAGCGCCGCGAACAAGCTGCCGCCGACCAAATCGCCGATGAAGCCGGAATGCATATGCGGATCGCCGCCCTTCAACCGGTTGCGATCCATCACGCCGCTGAGAGCCTGATAATTGGGTTCGTGATTGGCGAGATGCGCGTACGGGCCATCCTGGCCGTAACCGGAGATCGAGCAATAGATGACCTTCGGGTTGACCTTGGAGACGGCCTCGTAATCGAGCCCCAGCTTCTTGGCGCCGCCGGGACGAAACGACTCCAGCACAACGTCGGCCTTCGCCGCGAGCTGCATGAAGATCTTCAACCCGCCTTCGGTCTTCAGATCGAGCGTGATGCTCTTCTTGTTGCGCTGGTGCCAGAGCCAACGCGGGTGTGCGTCGTCATCGAGCATCTTGAAGTCGGCTTTGCGGCCGCCTGGGCGCATCTCGATGCCGATCACTTCCGCGCCCAGATCGCCGAAGATCATCGTCGCGTAGCGGCCATTGGCGTAGGCGGACAGATCGAGGACCACGAGCCCGTCAAGCGCTCCTACTTCGCGTGACCTCATTCCCGCTCTCTCCCACACAGCTTGGTTCAGCGTGAACGTACATCCAGGCTGCAGCGCTGTCTGTCCGAGTTGGCAGCCCGCCCTTGCCCTGCGGGCGGCCAAGGACACGCAACTGCGCCAAGACAAGCAATCGCACAAAACGCCGCGCCGTAACACTATCCGCCATGGATAAGCACAGTTACGACGTAGTGATCGTGGGCGGCGGCCATGGCGGCGCGCAGGCCGCAATCGCGCTGCGTCAGGCCAAGTTTTCGGGCTCGATCGCGATCGTCGGCAAGGAAAGCGAGCCGCCCTACGAACGCCCGCCGCTGTCCAAGGATTACCTGTCACGCGAAAAGACGTTCGACCGAATCCTTATTCGTCCCGCCGCCTTCTGGGGCGAGCGGGACATCGTTCTGCACTTGAGGCAGCGCGTCGAGACGATCGACGCCGCCGCGCACGAAGCGACCACCGCGAACGGCGATGTGTTTGCCTACCGCCACCTGATCTGGGCGGCGGGCGGCGCGCCGCGGCGCCTCTCCTGCGCCGGCGGCGATCTGGCTGGCGTGCACGCCGTCCGCGACCGCGCCGATGTGGACCGGATCATGGATGAACTCGACGGCGTGCAAGACGTCGTCGTGATCGGTGGTGGTTATATCGGCCTTGAGGCGGCGGCGGTGCTTTCGAAGCTTGGCAAGCGCATCGTTGTGCTGGAGGCATTGGATCGCGTGCTTTCGCGTGTGGCGGGCGAGGCCATTTCTAGTTTTATCGAGGCGTCGCACCGGGCGCACGATGTCGTCATTCGCACGCGGACAGCTGTGGAATGCATCGAAGGCGTCGCTGGGCGCGCAAGCGCGGTGCGCCTGGTCGGTGGCGAGCGCCTGCCCGCGCAAATGGTGATTGTCGGCATCGGACTACAGCCGACCGTGCAGCCGCTCCTCGCGGCTGGCGCACAGGGCGGCAATGGCGTCGCCGTGGATGCGCAGTGCCGGACGACCCTGCCCCATGTATTTGCGATCGGCGATTGCGCGCTGCACGCTAACCGGTTCGCCGATGGCGCGCATATTCGATTGGAGTCCGTGCAGAACGCCAATGACCAAGCGCTCGTCGCCGCGAGGACCATCGCTGGAGTCGAAGCAAGGTACGACGCCGTGCCGTGGTTCTGGTCGAACCAGTACGACATCAAACTGCAAACGGTGGGGCTCTCCATGGGACATGACGCCACCGTCGCTCGCGGCGATCCGGCGACGCGCAAATTCTCCGTGATCTATTTGCGGCAAGGCCGCGTCATCGCGCTCGATTGCGTTAACGACGTGAAAAGCTATGTCGATGGCCGCCGCCTTGTTGAGCAAGGCGTGATGGCGAGCCCCGAGCAACTCGCTGACACGGCGAAGCCGTTGAAAGAGCTGCTCTAGCCCTTCAGTGCGATCGCACGCAGCGCCTTGCGGTCGATCTTGCCGAGCGCAGTCAGTGGAATGGCGTCCACAAAGTGCACCGTCTTCGGCGACCACACTGCGCCCCGTTCGGCCTTGACCAGCGCCTTCAGCGCGTCGGCATCGCCGCTCGCACCGGCTTTGAGCACGACGTACGCCGTAACAGCCTCGCCCCATTTTTCGTCGGGCACGCCGATGACGCACGCTTGCGACACATTTCGGTGTTGCAGCAACGCGCTTTCGACTTCGCTTGGATAAACGTTGAAACCGCCGGAGATAATCATGTCCTTCGTGCGATCGACGATCGTGAGATAGCCATCCCCATTGCGAATCGCGACGTCCCCAGTGTGCAACCACCCGCCGCGGAACGCTTCTTGCGTCGCCGCAGGGTTTTTCCAGTACTCCGCCATCACAAGCGGACTGCGCACGCAGATTTCTCCTGGCTGGCCAGGCGCGACTTCGTTAAGCTCGGAGTCCAGCAGCGCCACTTGCACGAGCGGAGACGGCATGCCGCAGGACTTGAGCAGCTCCGGCCGTTCTGGATCGTGATCCACCTTGCGCAAGGTGGTGATGCAATTGGGGCATTCGGTCTGGCCATAGAGCTGAACGAACGCGCTGCCGAAAGCCGCGAGGCCCGCTTTCAAGCGCTGCGGCGTGATTGGCGCAGCGCCGTAGATGATGGTTTGCAGCGACGCAAGATCGTGTTTCGCCATATCCGGATAGTCGAGCAGCACGTAGATCATTGTCGGCACAAGGAATGTCATCGAGATACGTTCCGCCTCGGCGATCTTGCAGAATCGATCCGACGCAAAACCCTGCGTGAGCCGCACGAAGCCGCCTTGCATCAGCACCGTCGGGATCATCGCACCGCTGGCGTGGCTGATCGGGGTCAGCGCCAGGAAACGCGGCGCGCCATCCGGCAAATCCCATTCAGACGCTTGCAAGACTGTGGTGATCGCCATCGTGTCGTGGCGGAGCGCCACCCCCTTCGGGCGGCCGGTCGTGCCGCCAGTGTAGAGCAACCGCACCAGGTCGCGCGGCCGGCCTTCGTCTTTGATCGGCTGCGGCGTGACCTTCGCCATGGCGGCCAAAATGTCGGTGGCGCCGTCTAGCGGACCGAATGAAAGCGTCGCACGTAGCTTCGGCGCTTGGCTCCGCAAGTCCGCGGCGGGATAGGCGAGAACGCGCGGGTCAACGACCACTGCAGCGACTTCCGCGTCGCCGACGACGTAGGCGTGCGTGTCCTTGGCGGCGAGCGGATGCAACGCCGTGTAGCGCAAGCCCATCAGCATCGCCGCATGCTCAACCGCCACCGCTTCGTTGCGGTTGGACGAAAGGATTGCGATGCCGTCTCCGCGCTTCAGGCCCTGCTCCTGCAACACCGCAACCGCGCGCGCGATCTGTTCGCCGAGCTCGCGATAAGTCCACCGGACGTAGTCGTCCGCCAGCGCCTCGCGCGCCGCATAGCGCGCTATCGCCGACAGAATGATTCGGCCCATTGTGCCGGTTTCGGAGATGAGGCTGGTCGTATCTTGTGTGTGGGTCATACAGTCTCTCCGCTGTTCAGCGCAGCTTTGATGCGGCGCTGGTACTCGATCAGCGCGCGTTCATGGTGCGGGTGCATGGGGCCTGGCTTGTAAACGCCGAGCCGATAATTGCGCATGAGCGACTCGATCAGCGCCGAGTCCTGCATGAAGATGCTGAGCGTCGCGTCAGCGACGCGCTTACGTTCCTCAGCGGTCTCCGGCCCCATGTCGGCAAAGTAGAAATCGTGATCGGCGATAAACTTGTCCGCCGCGACCGGGTTGATGCGGACAGTCTTCATGCCGCCCTTGAGCAGCACCAGCGTCCAGTTCGGCCACATCTGCATCCACTTGCCGCCGTAATAGGCGGCGTCAGCGCCGGCGCCGTCGCCCGGCGCGGTGGTCATGCGGATCAAGCCGCGCATTGCTTCGGCGCGGTAGCCTTGAATGCCAACGTTCTTGTCGGCCGGGTGGATTTGGGGCGTGTGCCAGATCTCGTTGTACTGGTCGAAATAACTCTTCCAGTTCGCTTCGACCGTCACTGATCGGCGTTCGGCGTGCGTGTACGTCTGGATCGGCGTCTCGCCGACTTGATCAGGCGCATCGCCCATTTGCGTCACCGCATCCTCGAAGGGCGAGATTGCAGCCAGCAACAGGCCGCGCCATTCCTTTGTCGAGATCGGCGTAAGGCGTAGGCTCGCGAGTTCGTCCGGCGTCGGATCGCCGAACCATTCGGTGGTCGTCAGCTGACCTTCATCGCCGAACTGCGCATCGTGATATGGGCAGCGGATTGCAGCGCAGGAGCCCTGCCCCTTCAACAACGTCGCGCCGCGATGCGGGCAGACATTGACGAAACCTCGGAGCACGCCGTCCTGCCCGCGGATCACGATGATCGGCATATTGGCGATGTCGGCCGTGATGTACTGGCCCGGCGCCGCGACCATCGACACAGGCCCGAGCAGCTGCCAAGCGCGGTGGAAGATGTTTTGCCGCTCCTGGGCGTAGATCGCCGGATCGGCGTAGTCGTCGCTACCGAAATTCAAGCTCATGGCGCCATTGAGGCCGGCCTGTCCGCGGCGTCTGGCTTCAGGTGGCGCCTTTCAAATCACCGCAACGGAAAATGAAGCCAACGCTTGGCCAAAAGCCAGCGTCCACCCTCGCGGACATACTCGTCGGCATAGCGCACCGCGAGCAACTGCAATTGACCATCTGGCCGCGTCTCGGCGTGGCCGCTGACGACGCCATGAGCGCGGTCCAGATTGTCCGGATCGAAGTCGATCACGACATCATTGCTGTAATGGAAGGTGGCCAGCGGATTGGCGGCGAAGTGGGCGCGGATGAACGCCATCACGTTTTCGCGTCCCTCTCCCATAAGCTCATCGCCTCGACCATAGACAGCGTTCGCGCTAAACAGTTTTTCGAGCTCATCGAAGTTGCGCGTATCGATCAGCAGCGCGTAGCGGGAGGACAGCTCCCGTATCGCGTAGCTGTCCTCCAGGCGCTTGCTCATCTAACGCGGCGCCATGCGGATTGCGCCATCCAGGCGGATGGTTTCACCGTTGAGCATCGGGTTTGTGATGATGCTCTCCACCATCAGCGCATACTCGCGCGGATCGCCCAGGCGCGACGGGAACGGAACCTGCCTGCCGAGCGATTCCTGCGCCTCCTTTGGCAAGCTTGCGAGCAGCGGCGTGAGAAACAGCCCCGGCGCGATGGTGACCACGCGAATACCCGACGATGCGAACTCGCGCGCCAGCGGCAGCGTCATCGACACGATGCCGCCCTTGGAAGCGCCATAGGCCGCTTGCCCGATCTGTGCATCATATGCGGCGACACTCGCCGTGTTGATAATGACGCCCGCTTCCTCGCCCTCGCGCGGCAGCTTCATGATCCGTGCCGCAACCTTCGAGAGCAGGTTGAACGAGCCAAACAAGTTGATGTTGACCGTGCGCGCGAACACGCTGAGCGGCTGAGGGGCGCCTTGCCGATCGACCACCTTCGCCGGCGGGCCGATGCCGGCGCAATTCACCAGGATCGTGGCGGGGCCGAACCGGGCGTCAACCTCGTCAAGCGCCGCGACGACACCCTCTTCGTTGGTCACATCGGTAGCGATAAATGCGCCGTCAATCTCACGCGCGAGCGCTTCACCGAGCGCGGCGTTGAGGTCGAGCACCACCACGCGCGCGCCATTCGAGGCCAACAGACGCGCCGTAGCGGCGCCGAGCCCCGAAGCGCCGCCTGACACTATGGCGGTGCGGTCTTTGATCTGCATCTGACTTCAACTCCGACTTACGTTAGATCGTCGGTCATCAATGCGGGACGATCTTGATTCCGTTGGAAGGCCTCACATTCACCGCGGCGCCGCCAAGGGTCCGGCGCGCCTGGGCGGCGGCGATGATCACGAGGCCGGCCGAGAGCGTAAACATCACGACAATCGTCCCGTAGAGACTGATCTCTCCGAACTGAGTTAGCATGGGCAACATCACAAACGGGACCAGCATGGAGGCGCCGCGATTCACCCCGTAGAGGATAGACGACACCTGCGCCCGCGCCAGCGGAGGAAAAAGCTCGGCGCCCCAGAGGATCAGCATCCACATATAAACGGCGCCGGCCATCGCCATTACGAGACCCGCGCCGAGCGCGATGTAAACGGAGCTGGTCAGCGTGAAGAGCGCCGCGGCGGCGATGATCGCCACGGCGTTCCAGAAGAGCAGGGTCGCGCGGCCAATCCGATCCACAAAGACCATGCCAAGCAGGGCGCCGGCGGAAACGCCCACCATGATGATACCCTGCAGCACCAATGCGTCGCCCTGTTCGTAACCGCGCGCCGCGAACACCCAGCCCGTGAAGCTGGTGTATCCGGTCGTGCACCACGGCACGGCGAAATGCAGCAGCACCAGGATCGCGAGCATCGCAAACATGGCGCGCGTCCAGACAACCTTCCCGATCGGGGCGGCCTCGCCGTGCGAGGAAACCTCACCCATTGGCAACACAGCGGTCTTGAAGCGCTTTAACTCACGGAGCGCGCCTTTCATCTGTCCCCGCGCCGCGAGCCAGCGCGGCGATTCCGGAATGCGCGCCATCGCAATGGCGATGGCGCCCGCACCGAGCGCGCCGGCAAGCATGGTGCAACGCCAGCCCTCCAATCCCCACGGCTCGATCTCACCGAACCATCTCGTGAGGAACCCGCAGACCACACCGCCAATGCCGGCGATGGCCGCGTTGATCATAAGCGCGCGCCCGCGCAGCCGTTCGGGGATCACGTCCGCTAGATATGTCGCAGCGAGCGGAATGTACGCGCCGATGCCCAAGCTGGCGCCGAGCCGGGCCGCGATCAACTGATCCATGGAAGTGCTGAGCGCACCCCAGACCGAGAACACAACCGCCAGCCCAAGCGCCAGCGACAAGGCCGGACGGCGGCCGAAGCGATCACCGAAGGCGCCGAGCAGCGGCGCGCCGACAACAGCCCCGATAGACGTGGTCGCGAGCAGCAGAGCGAGTTGGTTGGCTTCCATCGCACCGCTGCGGACGTCGTCGCCGAACACCGTGCCATAAACGCCGGTCATCGAAAGCTCGACGACTTCGAACAGGCTTCCCAAGCCGATGATGACCACAAGCCAAATGTGCGCATTGCCGAGTTTGGCCTCGTCCAAGGCGACGCCGACGGCGCTGACGGCCACAGATTGGCTGCTGGTGGTCATGCGATCCCTCCGCCCGAAGCGCGGAGCTAGTTTCACTTCATTTTCAGAGTACGCGACGGGCGCGGGCGGTCCCGCCGCATGCAGTCACGATAACCGTTCTATGCCAAGCAATGCGGCGATGAGAGCCCAAGCGTGGCGCCGAGCCTGACAACAAGGTCAAGATCCTCAGGCGTATCGACATCGTGCGAAAGGCCCTCACGAACCACAATCACCGGGGACGGCGAAATCGACGTGCGATGTGCGAAACAGCTTCCGGCGCCGAAGACGAAAGGGCCTGTGCTGGTTGGCATAAGGGCCAATGCGTTGGTGCCCTGCCCCAATCGATCCGGCGCCAGCGCCGCCCCTTGCACTTCTGCCGCGGCAAGGAGCGCGCTGACGTCTTCGACGCGCAAGAGCGGCAAGTCGCCGTGAACGATCAGCAACGGCGCGTCGCCGTAGGTTGCGCGGAGCGCCGTCAGCTCTTCATTCAGTCCGCGCCCTTTGTCTTCGATCCACAGCACGTCAGCAACGTGTGGCGGCCGCGGCGTGAGCGACAGGACGATTGTGATCTGCGGCGTTGCTTTGAGCACCGTCAGCACGTGCTCGGCCATCTGATCACTCAACGCTTCGCGCTCCGCAGGCGACAGCGCGGCAGCCAATCGGGTCTTGCGCTCAGGCCCACATTTCAGCGGAACGACTGCAGTCCAATTCATGGCTGAGCACACCGTTGCGCGAGGTCCAATGCGGCGCGGGCGACACGCGCGCGATCGTCGTCCGAGATCATCAGCGTATTTACAGCCAGGACTTCCAGATCGCGCTTCGGCGGTTCGTCCTGCTGGTCGATCACCAAGCCATCAAGCAGATCGCCGAAATGATCCGCGATTGAAGAATTGTCCACGGCGACGTTCAGCTCTTGCATGAGCTTCGCCGTCGGGCCCTTCACTGCCTTGCCGCCGATGATCGGCGAAACGGCGACAACCGGAGCCCGCGCAGACACCAGCGCCTCGCGAATCGCGGGGATCGTCAGAATCGGATCGAGGCTGAGATATGGATTGGACGGCGCCAGGATGATCGCATCCGCCTCACGGATGGCTTCGAGAACGCCAGGCGCGGGTTTAGCTGTCTCGGCGCCGTCGAACCGCAATGCG
>Ga0182745_1004209_pt1 | contig 12036 bp, 8 predicted proteins | sample eDN3rd30CKraftBY_FD_128523 | JGI IMG/M metagenome (GOLD analysis project Ga0182745, IMG submission 128523) | Enriched backyard soil microbial communities from Emeryville, California, USA - eDNA 3rd pass 30_C Kraft BY (version 2) (version 2) | ecosystem: Environmental > Terrestrial > Soil >... | reverse complement strand
TCGATTCCAAGCCGGAGGAGATGGACCGGCTGGAACGCCGCATCATCCAGCTCAAGATCGAGCGCGAGGCGTTGAAGAAGGAATCCGACGAAGCCTCGCGCAAGCGCCTGGCGACGTTGCAGGAGCAGCTCGAGTCGCTGGAACGGGAATACGCCGACCTGGAAGAAATCTGGAAGGCAGAGAAGGCCTCGGTGCAGAACTCTGCGCAGATCAAGGAGGATCTGGAGCGCGCGCGCTTGGAACTGGAAACCGCGCGCCGTGCGCAGGATCTCGGCCGCATGTCCGAGCTCTCGTACGGCAAGATCCCCGAGCTCGAGCGCCGGCTGGCGCAGGCCACGGCGGCCGAGCAGCAGGAAACCAAGCTGCTGCGCAACAAGGTGACGGATGAGGAGGTCGCCGAAGTCGTCTCCAAGTGGACCGGCATCCCGATCTCCAAGATGCTCGAAGGCGAGAAGGAGAAGCTGCTGCGCATGGAAGAGTCGCTGGGCAAGCGCGTCATCGGCCAGGCCGAGGCGGTGAGCGCCGTGTCCGATGCGATTCGCCGTTCGCGCGCCGGCCTGTCAGATCCCAACCGGCCGAATGGCTCGTTCCTGTTCCTGGGCCCCACCGGCGTGGGCAAGACCGAGCTGTGCAAGGCGCTGGCGGAGTTTCTTTTCGACACCGAAGACGCGCTGGTGCGCATCGACATGTCGGAGTTCATGGAGAAGCATTCGGTGGCGCGGCTCATCGGCGCGCCTCCGGGTTATGTCGGCTACGAAGAGGGTGGTTACCTGACGGAGGCCGTGCGCCGCCGTCCATATTCGGTGCTGCTGCTCGATGAGGTCGAGAAGGCGCACCCGGATGTGTTCAACGTGCTGCTGCAGGTCCTGGACGATGGCCGCCTGACCGACGGCCAGGGCCGCACCGTGGATTTTCGCAACACCGTCATCATCATGACCTCGAACCTGGGCTCGCACGTGATCCAGGAGCTGGCGGTCGAAGGCCAGGGAGAGCATCAGTACGCCAGGATGAAGGCGGCCGTGATGGAGATCGTGCAGCAGCACTTCCGGCCGGAGTTCATCAACCGTGTCGACGACATCGTGGTGTTCCATCCGCTCGGCCGTGAACAGCTGCGATCCATCGTGGACATCCAGCTCGGTTACCTGCGCAAGCGCCTGGCCGAGCGCGACATCGAGTTGGTGCTCGATGATGTGGCCCGCGATCGGTTGGGCGAAGCCGGCTTCGACCCGGTGTACGGCGCCCGCCCGCTCAAGCGCGCGATCCAGCAGCAGGTCGAAAACCCGCTGGCGCAGCGCATCCTGCGTGGTGAGTTCGGTCCCGGCAGCAAGGTGCAGGTCACGGTGAAGGGCGGTGAGCTGCAATTCGCCAAGGTCTGAGACTGCCAGCAGCGGCCGCGCAGTCCATTCCCCAAGGGAGGGTGAAGAGCTTCCTCACGCCCTTCCCTCGGGAGAGAACCAGGCAAGGCTCAGCCGTGCAATCGCGTCCTGCCGCCGCCGTTTCGGGGTGGCATGGCTGAGTCCGGGGCACGGCCGCGCCGGCTTGCGCTCGCCAGGCCTTGAACTCCGCCGCGGCGCCCATAAGATGCGCTCGCCTTCGTGCGCTTCGAGAGCTTAAGAAAATCATGCCGTTCTACGAGTACCAATGCAGCACCTGCCAGCATCATGTCGAGGTTCTGCAGAAGATCTCCGATGCCCCGTTGCGCAAATGCCCTGAGTGCGGCAAGTCGACCCTGAAGCGCCTGATCTCCGCGCCGGTGTTCCGGCTCAAGGGCGGCGGCTGGTACGAGACCGATTTCAAGTCGGACAACGAGCAGAAGCGCAACCTTCACGGCCGCGAGGACACGCCCGACAGCAAGTCCGAGGGCGCCAATGCGTCGTCCGGCTCGACTTCCACCGAGGCAGCCAAGCCGGCCACGGCCAAGTCTGTCGCCAAACCCGCTGCGGCCAAGCCCACCAGCAAGACGCGAACCGCCAAGCCCGCTGCCCGTTCCAAGCCCGCTGCCAAGCCGGTCTCGCGCGCCAAGCCAGCCGCCAAGAAGCGGACGAGCCGCTAAAGGACGCTCTGACTTCGCCACTGCCGTATAGAGCCTGCCCCGCGTAGGCGGGGCGGGAGTTCATCTGAGCGCCCGCCGTCATACCCGCGGCCCGCACTCCGGGTCTCGCTTGCGGGCGCAAAGCCCAGAAAGTCTGTAGCGCCGCTGCCGACCTCGGCTAAACTGCCGGCCCATTTTCAACACCGCTGGTACAGGGCAGGCATCGAGCCGGCCCGGCGTCCAGCGCTTCGTCCAGAGCCCCCATCGTCATGCGTTCCCATTACTGCGGTCAGGTCAACGAACAGTTAAGCGGACAGGAAGTCTCCGTTGCCGGTTGGGTCCATCGGCGGCGCGATCATGGTGGCGTGATCTTCGTCGACCTGCGCGATCGTGAGGGGTTGCTGCAGATCGTGTTCGACCCGGATGCCAAGGATGTCTTCGCCAGCGCCGAACGCCTGCGCAGCGAATACTGCGTGCGTATCCGCGGGCTGGTGCGTCCGCGCCCGGCCGGCACGGCGAACGCGAACCTGCCTTCGGGCCAGGTCGAGCTGCTGGCGCGCGAGCTGGAGATCCTCAGCCGTTCCGAGACGCCGCCGTTCCACCACGACGAAGCGACCAACGAAGAGCTGCGGCTCAAGTATCGTTACCTGGACCTGCGTCGCGACGTCATGCAGCACCGCCTGCGCCTGCGTCACCGCGTCACGCAGGCCATGCGCAACTATCTCGACAGCAACGGTTTCATCGATATCGAGACGCCGATGCTGACCAAGGCGACGCCGGAAGGCGCGCGCGACTATCTGGTGCCGAGCCGCACGCATGCGGGCCATTTCTTCGCGCTGCCGCAGTCGCCGCAGCTGTTCAAACAGCTGCTCATGATGAGCGGCTTCGACCGCTATTATCAGATCGTGCGCTGCTTCCGCGACGAGGACCTGCGCGCCGAGCGCCAGCCCGAGTTCACCCAGCTGGATATCGAGACCTCGTTCATGAGCGAGGAGCAGATCATGCAGCTGATGGAAGAGCTGATCCGGCACCTGTTCAAGACGGTGTTGAATATCGAGTTGCCCAATCCGTTTCCGAGGCTCAGCTATGCCGAGGCGATGCGCCGCTACGCCTCCGACAAGCCGGACCTGCGCATTGCGCTGGAGCTGGTCGACGTGGCGGACCTGGTTCGCGGCAGTGAATTCAAGGTGTTCTCGGGTCCGGCCTCGAACCCGAACGGCCGCGTCGCAGCGCTGCGCGTGCCGCAGGGTGGTCAGCGGTTGTCGCGCAAGGAAATCGACGAGTACACCGCCTTCGTCGGCCGCTACGGCGCGAAGGGCCTGGCGTACGTCAAGGTCAACGAGACCGCCAAGGGTCGCGACGGCCTGCAGTCGCCCATCCTCAAGTTCTTAAGCGACGAAGCGGTTGCCGGCATTCTCTCGCGCACCGGCGCGCAGGACGGCGATCTGATCTTCTTCGGCGCCGACATGGCGAAAGTGGTCAACGACTCGATCGGCGCGTTGCGCCTGAAGGTCGGCCACGATCTGGGCCTGGCGCAGGCGGGCTGGCGTCCGCTGTGGGTGGTGGACTTCCCCATGTTCGAGTGGGACCCCGACGAGAAGCGCTGGATGGCCCTGCATCATCCGTTCACTGCGCCGCGCGAAGACGATGCTGCGGCCCTGCGTGCTGACCCGGCGAATGCCCTGTCCAAGGGCTACGACATGGTGCTGAACGGTTCGGAAATCGGTGGCGGCTCGGTGCGTATCCACCGCCAGGACATGCAGTCGACCGTGTTCGAGCTGCTGGGCATCGGCCCCGAAGAGGCGCAGCAGAAGTTCGGCTTCCTGCTGGAGGCGCTCAAGTTCGGCACGCCGCCGCACGGTGGCATCGCGTTCGGCCTGGACCGCATCGTCATGTTTATGGCGGGCACCGACAGCATCCGCGACGTGATCGCGTTCCCCAAGACGCAGACCGCGGCGGATCTGATGACTGACGCGCCCACGACCGTGAGCGAGCAGCAGCTCAAGGAGCTGCATATCCGCGTGAAGCTGCCGGTGAAGGCGGAGTGACGCAGCGGGCTGTGGGCTGCACGGCCCAAGCGCTTCGGCGACAGGTTTCGGGCTGCGAGCGAGGCTGCGAGAGTCGCGCTCGGCGGGATACGCGCGAAGGTGATACCCGACGAGTGCACGCCTTCGCGCCTGCGGCTCCGTAACGCTCGATTCTGCAGCCGTCGCCCATGTCTTCGCCGCTCATCATTCTCGTTCATGGCCTGTGGATGTCCGGATTCGAGCTCGGGGTGTTGAAGCACCGGCTCGAAGCGGACGGACAGTTTCGCGCCATGGCGTTCTCCTATCCGTCCATCACCGGCTCGATGGCCGATCACTGCCGCAGCCTGGTGGATTTTGCACGCGGGCAGGATGCCGACGAGCTGCACTTCATCGGTCACAGCCTCGGCGGACTGGTGATCCTGCGCGCGTTGCAGCTCACGGACGATCTGCCGCCGGGGCGCGCCGTCTTGCTCGGCACGCCACTGCAAGGATCGAAAGCAGCGAAAGGGATGGCGCGCATGCTGCCGTTCGGCAAGGTCATCCTCGGCGCCGCGGTGAACGAGGAAATCATCGAATGCGGACCGCGCCAGTGGTCGGGCCGACGCGATGTCGGCGTGATCGCCGGCTCGATGGGCATGGGTCTGGGACGTCTGTTTGCCGAGCTCAGTACCGACCACGACGGCACCGTGCTGGTGGAAGAAACCAAGCTGCCCGGCGCGAAGGATCATGTCGTGCTGCCCACGTCGCACACCGGCATGCTGTTCTCGTCCGAAGTCGCCGAGCAGGCCGGGTATTTTCTGACGCATGGCGCTTTCAGGAGCGTTGAGCCCTGATCGCCGTGAACTCTTAACTCTTCCGTCTCCCTTTAGGGAGAGGGCAGGGTGAGGGGGCTCCGCACTTACCGCCCGCGCACATCCTCACCCGCGCTATCGCACGGCCGCTCCCTGGAGGGAGAGGCGAAGAAGTGACCATTCACCCCAGCGACGTCGCTTTTCAGCCGCGCATTCATCACTCGGCCGCGATGCCCTTCAGTTTGTATAACGCATCCAGCGCTTCGCGCGGCGTCAGCGCGTCGGGATCGAGTTTCTTCAGCGCCGTCACGGCAGCGTGTTCTTCTTCCTTCGGCATCTCGAGCAGCAGTTCCTGCTGTGGCCGCGGGGCGTGAGTTGCCGCCGAGCGGCGTTCCAGTTCGTGCAGGTAGCGCCGCGCCGCGGTGATGACTTTCGGCGGCACGCCGGCGAGCGCAGCCACTTGCAGGCCGTAGCTCTGATTCGCAGGGCCTTCCTTGACCGAGTGCAGGAAGATCAGCTTGTCACCGTGCTCGGTGGCATCCAGGTGCACGTTGGCGCAGCCGTCGAGCTCGGTGCCGAGCGAGGTGAGCTCGAAGTAGTGGGTCGCGAACAAGGTGAAGGCGCGGACGTTCCTGGCGATGTGCGTGGCGCAGGACCAGGCGAGCGACAGTCCGTCGTAGGTGCTGGTGCCGCGGCCGATCTCGTCCATCAGGACCAGGCTGTGCGCGGTGGCGTTGTTGAGAATGTTCGCCGCTTCGGTCATCTCCAGCATGAACGTCGAGCGTCCGCCGGCCAGGTCGTCCGAGGCGCCGATGCGGGTAAATACACGATCCACGGGTCCGACGCGCGCGGCGCTTGCCGGCACGTAGCTGCCGATGCGCGCCAGGATCACGATCAGCGCGGTCTGGCGCATGAAGGTGGATTTACCGCCCATGTTCGGGCCGGTGATGACCAGCATGCGGCGCTGCTGGTTCAGTCGCAGATCGTTGGGCACGAACGGCTGGTCGATGAAGCGCTCGACCACCGGATGTCGGCCTTCGACGATCTCGATCACCGGTTCGTCGGTGAGCTGCGGCGCTGCGTAGCGCAGCGCGATCGCGCGTTCGGCGAAATTCGACAGCACGTCGAGAGCGGCCAGCGCTGCTGCCGTAGCCTGCAGCTCCGCAACACGCGCAATCAACTGATCGAGCAGTTCGTCATAAAGCTGCTTCTCGCGCGCCAGCGCCCGATCGCGCGCGCCGAGCACCTTGTCCTCGAATTCCTTGAGCTCCGGAGTGATGTAGCGCTCCGAGTTCTTGACCGTCTGGCGGCGGTGATAGTCCGGCGGCACCTTGTCGGCGAGGCTGCGGCTGATCTCGATGTAATAGCCCTGCACGCGGTTGTAGCCGAGTCGCAGGCTCGGGATGCCGCTGCGTTCGCGCTCGCGCGCTTCGAGGTCGAGCAGGTACTGATCCGAGTGATCGCTGATCTGCTTCAGTTCATCCAGCTGCGCGTCGTAGCCCGGGGCGATTACACCGCCGTCACGCAGGATGGGCGGTGGCGCTTCGATGATGGCGCGCACCAGCAGGGCGTGGATGTCCGGATAGGTTCCGGTCTGCTGTGCAAGTTGCTGCAGCAGCGGTGCGTCCTGCTTGGACAGCAACTCCTGCAATTCGGGCAAGCGCGCCAATGCATCACGCAGTTGCGCAAGGTCGCGTGGACGCGCGCTCTTCAGCGCAACTCGCGCCAGTCCGCGTTCGATATCACCGACGTGCCCAAGTAGATCGTGCAGTGGCGTATACAGCCCATGATCGATCAGCGAGCTGACCGCGTTCAGCCGTAACTCGACTGGCTTCCTGTCGCGCAGCGGCCGATGCAGCCAGCGGCGCAATTCGCGACCCCCCATGGCGGTGGCGGTTTGATCCAGAACCGCGGCAACGGTGCACTCCGGGCGATCGGCAAGGCTGATGTCGAGCTCCAGATTGCGTCGCGTGGCCGCGTCGAGCAGCACGGCTTCGCTGCGCTCCTCGGTGCGCAGCCCGCGCAGATGGGGAATTGCAGCCTTCTGTGTGTCGCGGACGTATTGCAGCAAGCAGCCTGCGGCGCGGATCGCGCGCGTCAGCTCGGCGCACCCAAAGCCTGCCAGGTCGCGTGTTGCGAACTGTTCGCACAGCGTGCGCGTCGCGGTGTCCAGGTCGAAGTGCCAGATCGGCCGTTCACGAGTGTGCGTCGTGATGCCAACGGGTTTGGATTGCTCCGAAATCAGCAATTCCGCCGGCCGCAGCCGCTCGATCTCGCTGATCAATGCTTCTTCGCCCGCGCCTTCGAGGACGCTGAATCGCCCGCTCGACAGTTCCAGCCAGGCGAGGCCGAACTGCTCGCCGTCGTCGTACAACGCAGCCAACAGCGTGTCGCGACGCGCATCGAGAAACGCGTCGTCCGTGACGGTGCCCGGCGTGACGATGCGCACGACCTGGCGTTCCACCGGGCCTTTCGACTTTGCCGGATCGCCGATCTGTTCGCAGATGGCGACGGACTCGCCGCGGCGAACCAATCGCGACAGATACGTTTCGGCGCTGTGGTAGGGCACGCCGGCCATCGGAATCGGCTGCCCAGCAGAGTGGCCACGCGCTGTCAGCGTGATGTCGAGCAGGCGCGCCGCGCGCTTCGCGTCTTCAAAAAACAGCTCGTAGAAATCTCCCATCCGGTAGAACAACAACGTGTCCGGATGCTGCGCCTTCAGGCGCAGGTACTGCTGCATGACGGGGGTATGGCTTTCGAGAGCGGCGGACATCTTGTTCGGCGAAGGTTGCGGCTGCGGACCTGAACTTGGCGAGGGTGCGCATTGTGCCCGGTGCAGTCCGCACATGCCCAGCTTGACGTGGGGCGGGAAGCGACTTATCCATCGTTTCCGTGAATACCGACAATGAACTGCAGAGGCTGGCGACGCGCACTGGCGCCAATCTGCTCGACGCCGAACGTCGGCTGGTGACAGCCGAATCCTGCAGCGGCGGCTGGATCGGCAAGGCGCTGACCGACGTGCCCGGCAGCTCGCAGTGGTATCTGGGCGGGGTGATCGCGTACAGCAACACGCTCAAGCAGACGTTGCTCGGCGTGCTGCCTTCCACCCTGGCGGCTCATGGCGCGGTCAGCGAGGCGACGGTGCGTGAAATGGCGATCGGCGCGCTGGAAACGTTCGGCGGTCACATCTCCGTTGCCGTCACCGGCATTGCCGGGCCCGACGGCGGCCAGGCCGACAAGCCGGTCGGCACCGTCTGGTTCGCCTGGGCCTGGCACCAGGACGATGGGATCGAGACGCGGACCGCGATGGAGGTCTTCGCGGGCGACCGGGAAGCCGTGCGGCGTCAGACGGTTGCGCGGGCGCTGGGCGAATTGTCCGTTCTTGGCATCTGACCGCAGGGAGCTTCGGGCACTGGCCGTCCGGGCTTCAGTCTGGCGAGTGCGGGCCGGAAATCTCTCGATCTGCTGAAACCGGTGCGGAGGACTGCTGCGATGAGGTCGGCGCACCGGCTGTTCTTTGCCTTGTGGCCATCGCCGGCGCTGCGCCGCAAGCTGACTGACGAAAGCGCGGCGCTGGTCCTCAGCAGCGGCGGCAAACCCACTCCCGGCGCGAACTTGCATGTGACCGTGGTATTCGTCGGCGAGCAGCCGGCGCAGCGGCTCGACGACATCCTCGCGGTCGGCGCAGCAGTGTCGGCGCCTGCCTTCACCCTGACCTTCGACCGCGCCGAATCCTGGTCGCGCTCCAAAGTACTGGTGCTGCCTGCGACCCATACGCCGTCAGAGTTGGCGAAGCTGGAGGAGCGCTTGCATGTCAGCCTGCTGGAGCGGCAAATCGAATTGCGGCGCGATGCCTACCGACCGCACGTCACGTTGGCCAGAAAGCTGCCGCGGACCTGGCCGGCGCGGCCGATCGAGCCGTTCCAATGGCACGCGCAGGAGTTCGTGCTGGCCGAATCCGTGTCGGAAGAAGGTGGCCCCAGGTACGAGGTACGGGCGCGCTGGCCGCTTGCCTGAGGCAGCATAATGAATTACTGTACAAATACACAGTTTCAGGCATTCACCGCCGCCGCGGGCATGAACTAATCTTCGACCTTCGAGCCGGGTCTTCGACCCGCCCTTAAACGCAATCGGGATCCAATCAGATGGAAGAGAACCGCAAGAAGGCGCTGGTCGCCGCCCTTGGCCAGATCGAGAAGCAGTTCGGCAAAGGCTCGGTGATGCGTCTGGGCGATGCCAGCGCGTCCTACGACGTCGATGTGGTCTCGACCGGTTCGCTGGGGCTGGACATCGCGCTCGGCGTCGGTGGTCTGCCGCGCGGCCGCATCATCGAGATCTACGGTCCGGAATCCTCGGGTAAGACCACGCTGACCCTGCAGGCGATCGCCGAGGCGCAGCGCGTCGGCGGCACGGCCGCCTTCGTGGACGCGGAACATGCGCTCGATCCGGCCTACGCCGGCAAGCTCGGCGTCAACGTGCAGGAGCTGCTGGTGTCGCAGCCGGACACCGGCGAGCAGGCCCTGGAGATCACCGACATGCTGGTGCGTTCCGGCGCGGTGGACATCGTGGTAGTCGACTCGGTGGCGGCGCTCACGCCCAAGGCCGAAATCGAAGGCGAAATGGGCGACTCGCACATGGGCCTGCAGGCGCGCCTGATGTCGCAGGCACTGCGCAAGCTCACCGGCAACATCAAGCGCTCCAACACCATCGTCATCTTCATCAACCAGATCCGCATGAAGATCGGCGTCATGTTCGGCAATCCCGAAACCACCACCGGCGGCAACGCCCTCAAGTTCTACGCCTCGGTCCGGCTCGACATCCGCCGCATCGGTGCGCTCAAGAACGGCGAGGAAGTCATCGGCAACCAGACCCGCGTCAAGGTGGTGAAGAACAAGGTGGCGCCGCCATTCCGCGAGGCGGAGTTCGAGATCATGTACGGCGCCGGCATTTCGCGGCAGGGCGAGCTGATCGACATCGGCGTGGCGCAGGGCCTGGTCGAGAAATCCGGCTCCTGGTACAGCTACAACGGTGAGCGCATCGGGCAGGGCAAGGAAAACGCCCGCAATTTCCTGCGCGAGCATCCCGAGATCGAAAGCGACCTCGACGCCAAGCTGCGCGTGAAGCTGCTGCCGGCGCGGCGAGGCGAGGCGCTGAAGGATGAGGCGGTCTAAACCGGCCAGACTGCCAGCCCGCGATGCGGACGATTCCAGTCCCGGCGGACCGGAATCGGTGGATGAGCCGGACCCTCAGGTCCTGCTCAAGGCTGTCGAGCTTGCCGCGGTGCGGTTGCTGGCCCGGCGCGAGCATTCCTCTGAGGAGCTGGGCCGGAAGCTGCGCAGCAAGGGCCATCCGGCCGGGATCGTCGAGAGTGTGGTCGCCAAGCTGCGCGGCAAGCGGCTGGTCTCGGACGATCGCTTTGCCGCGAGCTTCGTCCACCACCATGCCCAGCGCGGCCAGGGGCCGGTGCGAATCCGCGTCGAGCTGCGCCAGCAGGGGGTTTCAGACGAGCTGATCGAGGCGCAGCTGCAGGAGGCGCAGTTCAACTGGGTGGCGCTGGCGACCGCGGCACGTCGGCGCAAATTCGGCGCTGCCGCGCCCCGGAACATGGCTGAACGTGCAAAGCAGGCCCGGTTCCTTCAATATCGCGGCTTTGACAGCGATCAGATCCGGGCCGCCTTGAAGTCGGGCATGGAGTCCTGCGACTCCGTCACGGACGGGGACGCCGGGCTTGATCTGGACTGAAGCCCTAACTCTTTAAGCCGTATGCCGACCCCCAAGCGCCTGTCGAGCGCCGCCCTGCGCGCGCTGTTCCTTCAGTTCTTCCGTGAGCATGGCCACCAGGTCGTGCCTTCCAGCTCGCTCGTTCCAGGCAACGACCCGACGCTGCTGTTCACCAACGCCGGCATGGTGCAGTTCAAGGACGTGTTCCTGGGCAAGGACAAGCGCAGCTACAGCCGCGCGACCAGCTCGCAGCGCTGCGTGCGCGCCGGCGGCAAGCACAACGATCTCGAGAACGTCGGCTACACCGCCCGTCATCACACCTTCTTCGAGATGCTGGGCAATTTCAGCTTCGGCGACTATTTCAAGAAGGACGCCATCCGCTTCGCCTGGGAGTTCGTCACCGGCAGCGCGTGGCTGGGCATCGACCCCAAGCGGCTGATGGTCACGGTTTATCACACCGACGACGAGGCCTACGACATCTGGCACAAGGACGTCGGCGTCGCGGCGGATCGCATCGTGCGCATCGGCGACAAGCCGGGCGGCGGTTCGGACGACGCTGCGAAGTCCCCGTCGGGGGACAATTTCTGGCAGATGGGTGAGACCGGCCCCTGCGGTCCGTGCACCGAGATTTTCTACGATCACGGGGCGCACATTCCCGGCGGCCCGCCTGGATCCGAGGACGCCGATGGCGATCGCTGGATCGAGATCTGGAACCTGGTGTTCATGCAGTTCGATCGCTCGGCCGACGGCGTGCTCGCGCCGCTGCCGAAGCCTTCCGTCGACACCGGCATGGGCCTGGAACGCACCGCTGCCGTGATGCAGGGCGTGCATTCGAATTACGAGATCGATCTGTTCGTGAATCTCATCAAGGCGGCCGCCCAGGCCACCGGCACGACCGACCTGGCCTCGAACTCGCTCAAGGTGATTGCGGATCACATTCGCGCCTGCTCCTTCCTGGTGGCGGACGGCGTGCTGCCTTCCAACGAAGGTCGCGGCTACGTACTGCGCCGGATCATTCGCCGCGCCATCCGTCACGGTTACAAGCTCGGCCAGACGCAGCCGTTTTTCTACACGCTGGTGGCCGCGCTCGAGGCGGAGATGGGCGAGGCGTTCCCTGAGTTGAAAGCTCAACGTGCACACGTCGAGCGCGTGCTGAAGCAGGAAGAGGAACGGTTCGCCGAAACTCTGTCGCGCGGCATGGCGCTGCTCGAACAGGAAATCGCGAAACTTCGCGGTACTCAGATACCCGGAGACACCGTTTTCCGCCTCTACGACACTTTCGGTTTTCCCGACGACATGACCGCCGACATTGCGCGCGAGCGCGGACTCACGATCGATCAGGCGGGTTTCGAGCGAGCCAAGGAAGAGCAGCGCGTGCGCTCGCAGGAGGCCAGCAAGTTCGGCGTCGATCTGCGCGCCAACGTGTCGCTCGACGGCAAGACGATCTTCAGCGGCTATGAGCATC
>Ga0182745_1004208_pt1 | contig 12040 bp, 8 predicted proteins | sample eDN3rd30CKraftBY_FD_128523 | JGI IMG/M metagenome (GOLD analysis project Ga0182745, IMG submission 128523) | Enriched backyard soil microbial communities from Emeryville, California, USA - eDNA 3rd pass 30_C Kraft BY (version 2) (version 2) | ecosystem: Environmental > Terrestrial > Soil >... | reverse complement strand
GACGGATCGAGCCGCCGGCCGCCCCCGAGACGTCCGCATCGACCAGCGGGTGCTGGCCGCCACGCGTGCCTCGCTCGCCGAGCTCGGGTGGGATCGGACCAGCATCCGGGGCGTGGCCCAGCGGTCTGGGGTGAGCCGCCCGGCGATCGCTCGGCGCTGGCCGTCGAAGGCGCACCTCGTGCTGGAGTCGATCCTCGGCGCCGCACCGGACCTCGAGGCCTTCGACGGGGTCGACCGGGCCGGATGGGTCGCCGCGGTCGTCGATGGCAGCTTCGGCCTCTTCGATCGAGCCGACGTGCACGCCGCGGCCCCTGGCCTGCTCGCCACCCTGCGCGACCACGACGACATCCGCAAGGCCCTGTGGGAGGGGTTCAGCGGACCCGCCTCCGCCCTCGTCGCCGACCGGTCGGTGGACGCGCAGGCAGCGATCGTGCTCGCCGCGGGCGCCGCCTTGTTCTTGAGCCTGGTGGCCAGCGACGACCCGGCGCTCCGCGACCGGGTCGCCGCGGCCCTGACCGATTCGTTGCCCGCGATCGTCGAGAGCTGAGGAGCGCACCTTCCATGCACCCACCATCGGGCCCGGGCCCGGGCCCGGGCATCCGCCCGGCCGGCGCCGGCCGCGCACCGCAGCTGTTCGAACCGGCTCGCCTCGGACCGCTCACCCTTCGCAACCGGATCATCAAGGCGGCGACGTTCGAGGGCCGGTCGCCCCAGGGCCTGGTCACCGAGGAGCTCATCGAGTTCCATACCCGCGTCGCCCGAGGCGGCGCGGCGATGAGCACGGTCGCCTACGTGGCCGTCGCCCCCGAGGGACGCACCGACGCCGGCTGCATCCTGTTGGCACCGGCCGCGCTCGACGGCCTCCGGCGGCTGACCGACGCGATCCACGAGCACGGGGCGATGGCCCAGGCCCAGCTCGGCCACGCCGGGCCCGTGGCGAACGCGTCGTCGAACCAGGCCCGGTCCTTGACGCCCAGCCGGATGTTCAACCCGCTGGGGATGCGCTTCGCCAAGGCGGCCGACGAGCACGACATCGCCCGCGTCACCGCCGACTACGAGCGCGGCGCCGAGCTCTGCGTCGAGGCCGGGTTCGACGCCGTCGAGATCCACATCGGCCACAACTACCTGCTCAGCTCGTTCCTCAGCCCGAAGCTCAACCGCCGCTCGGACCGCTGGGGCGGGTCGATCGAGAACCGAGCCCGGTTCGCCCGCCAGGTCGTCACCGCCGTCCGCAGCGCCGTCGGCCGCGGCGTCGCCGTCACCGCCAAGTTGAACATGGCCGATGGCTACCGCGGCGGGCTGACGATCGAGGACAGCCTGCTGGTCGCGGCGATGCTCGAGGCCGACGGCGCCCTCGACGCCGTGGAGCTCACCGGCGGCAGCTCGCTCGCCAACCCGATGTACCTGTTCAAGGGGGCCGCACCCGCACCGGAGTTCCGAGCAACCCTCCCCTGGTACCTGCGCGGCGGGTTCCGGCTCGTCGGCGACCGGTTCCTCCGCACCTACCCGTACGAGGAGGCCTACTTCCTCGATCAGGCCACGCGGTTTCGAGAGGCGCTCGAGATGCCCCTCGTCCTCCTCGGCGGGATCAGCGAGCTGGCCACCGCGGAGCGGGGGCTCGCCGCCGGCTTCGACTTCGTCGCCATGGCCCGGGCCATCCTCCACCGCCCCGGCATCGTCAACGAGTGGGCGAACGCCACCGGCACCGTGTCCGGGTGCATCCACTGCAACCGCTGCATGCCCACCATCTACACCGGCACCCGCTGTCCGCTGGTCGATCCGCGCCCGGGCGACCGGCCGATCGACACGCCGCCGTGGGCCCGGCGCTGACGGCGCCCGCAGCAGCGTGCGGGTGATCGCTCCCCGGTACGGGCCGCCGTGTCCGTGGAGCTGCGGAGCCGCCCGGCTCCCTCCCCAGGGATCGGGCGGCCCCACGACGGTTCAGACGTCGAAGGCGTCGACGTCGACCAGGTACACCCACGCCCGGAGGTGCTCCGACTGGGCGCACTCCTCGTGCGCCTTCGCGAGCTCGGTGGGGTTGGAGTCGCTCACGTACTCGCCGACGAGGACCTTGGCCTTCCCGTCCTCGATCCAGACCGGGACCAGGCTCTCGTACGTGCTGACGACGTCGTAGGCCCCGTCCTCGAGGATCGTCGAGCCCGTCGTGCCGTCGGTGCACCCGTCGACCTCGTCGGCCGAGCCCGTCAACGTCAGGCCGTCGTCAGCGGTGAGCGCCATCTCCCGCTGGTTGCCGTTGCCGAGCGCTTGGGACAGCGCGATCGTGCAGGCGTCGGCGCCGCAGTCACCGGACAGGTCGATGTCGTTCTCCGGGTTGGTCATCGACTGCGCCCCGACCTGCAGCATGTCGCTCGTGTAGTTCTCGGACTCGGTGATCTCGCGGGTCTGGCGGAAGGTGCCGTCCACGGACCATCCGTCGGTCGCTCGGATGCCGCCGGACGGCGAGGCCACGACGGCGTAGGACCACGTCGCCGCGGCGTCCGCCGGGCAGCCGGCGTCGCGGCCCTCGTCGGTGAGGCGATCGGTCACCACGTAGGTGCCGACGAGCCCGGTGATCGCACCCTCGTCGTCGTAGACGGGCTTGAAGGTCCGGGATTCCTCCGACTCGATGTAGGGACCGTCGAGCTCGTCGGTGCACCCGTAGGCCTCGGAGTCCTTGGACGACGCGGTCCACTCCTCGCCGTCGGGCTCGAACACGATCGGATCGCTGGCGGTGGGCTGCGTGCCCGGCATGCCGAAGCTGCCGTCGTCACCACCGGGCTTGACCGTCAGGGTGCAGCCGTCACCCGAGCAGTCCGGCACGATGTCGTAGAGGCGGGCGTCGGCCTGGCCGGGGGAGAACCCGGAGGCCTCGGGTTCCATCGAGATGTTGAACCGCACCGAGATCCAGTCCCCCGACGGCGCGTCCGACCGCTTCGAGGGGAGGCCCGTCTCCGAGCTGCCTCCGCCGGCTTCGGTCGTGGTGGTGCCAGCCGGCGCGGTGGTCGTCGTCGACTTCGGATGCGGCCCGTCCGAGCCGCTGCTGGTGCACCCAGCGATCAGAACCCCTGCTACCAGCACCGCCACGATGCCTGCCCGCTTGGCCATGTCGATTCCCTTCCGATGTGTACGGCCGCCGCGCGGTGCGGCGTCGTGACAGGGTCCACGACCGATCGGGAGGAGGGAAGGGCAAACGGGGGCGGAGCGGGCGCGGAGCGGGGTGCGAAGGTGACCGATCGCACAGGCGGTGCCCGGTCGTCACGACCGGCGTCGACCGGGCAGCCAGGACCTCAGCGGGCCAGGGCGAGGCCGTCTCGTCCCGCCAGCTCGGCACGGCCGGACACCCCGAGCTTCCGGTACACCGCGCCGAGGTGGTTCTCGATCGTGCGGGGGCTGAGGAAGAGCTCCGCCGCGATCTCCCGGTTCGTCGCACCCGCCGCCGCCCGCCGCGCCACCTCCATCTCGATCGATCCGAGGATCTCGTCGATCGGCCGGGACGGATCGCTGCCGCCCGCGAGCACGAGCTCGTCCGCGCAGCGGCGCCGGTACGCGGACGCACCGATCCGGCTGAAGCCGTCGAGGGCCCGTTGGAGGTGCTGGCGGGCGGCGGCCCGCCGCTTCGCCCGTCGGAGCCGCTCGCCCCACGACAGCTCGTTCATCGCGTGCGCGACCTGGTGGTTGGTCCCGGCCAGCTCACCTGCTGCTCGGGCGAACAGCCCGTCGGCGGCATCGATGTCGTCGGTGAGCATCGCCTGTGCCCGCCACAGCTGGCCGCGCGCCCACGGTCCGTTGCGGCTCGCGGCCTCGAGCGTCGGGAGGAGGTCCCGAGCCTCGTCCGCCCGGCCGGAGCGAACGAGCGCCTCGACCTCATCGCCCTCGAACCGGCAGATGGTGAGGTTCTGGCGGCCGAAGACCGATCGGAGCCGATCGAACTCCTCGGCCGCCCGGTCGTGGCGGGCGTTGGCCAGGTGCAGCCGAGCCCGTCCCGCGCTGGCGTAGGCGATGCCCACCGAACTGCCCGAAGCTGCGCACGTCGCCGCGGCCCGTTCGACGAGCTCCTCGTCGCCGATCGCCGCCGCCGCCATGGCCATCGCGTGGAGTGCCGCCGGTGCCAGGCCGGTGGATCCCACGGCATCGGCGAGATCCCAGGCGCGCACCGACGCGGCGACGCTCGCCCGCAGGTCGACGCTGTAGAGGACGTGGCCGCGGGTCGCGAGGATCGGGACCAGCGCGCTCGACGCGCTCGACGCTCGGACCGCCGGTTCGATCGCATCGAGCAGGGCGAGCGCGTCAGCCGTCCGTCCCAGCACGCTGTAGTAGCGGGCGACGGTCTCGGCGAGGAACGGACCAGCGACCACGGGGCCCTCGAGCTCGAGCAGCTCCGGCCAGCGTTCGACGTGACCGCCCGCCGCCGGATCGAACCGCACGAACCGCCCACCGCTGTAGATGATCTCGGCGTAGAGGCTCGCGGGCGCCGGCGCGTCCTGGGCCAGCGCCCAGACCCGGTCGCAGAGGTCGACCGCTTCGAGCGGGTCGATCGGCAGCAGCGTCCGAGCGACCTCGATCAGCACCTCGGCCACCGCGACGGGCTCCGCACCGCTCATGGCCCGGTCTGTCTCCAAGGCGAGGGCCTTGGCCTCCCGGTAGCGGCCGTCACCGACCGCGAGGCGGACCTCGAGCCTCCGGGCGTCGAGCGCTCGCGTCCGCTGGGGATCAGCCTCGGCCGCTTCGTCGAGGAGGCCCCGGACCCACTGGTGGGCTCCGGCGAGCAGGGCGGCGCCCGCCGCGCTGACCAGGTGATCGGCGCGGCGAGCGGGAACCGAAGCGGACCGGCCCGCCTGGTGGTAGCGCTCCGATGCCGCCATCGGTGCCCCGCGACGCATCGACTCCGATGCGAGCTGGGCGAGATCGGCGGCCAGGTCGTCGTCGGGGCCGACCGCCGCCGCCGCTCGGTGGGCGACGCCGCGAGGCGAACCCGGTCCGAGGAGCGACGCGAGCTGGAGGTGGGCCTCACGCCGTGCCCGCGGGGTGGCACGGTGGTAGACCGCGCTGCGGACGACGGGATGGGTGAACGAGATGCCCTCCGCGGACATCTCGACGAGGCCGAGCTCCTCCGCTGGTTCCAGGTGCGCCACCGTGGAGCCGGCACGCGAGAGGAGCGGGACGACCGTCGCGCCCTCACCCAGGTCCAAAGCGACGAGGAGGAGCGCCTCGATCGTCTGCTCCGGCAGCCGGGCCAGGCGATCCGCGTAGAGCCCCTCGAGCACGGTGGGCACGGGAAGCGGAGCGTGGACCGGCCGGCGACCGGCCTGTTCGTCGGCATCGAGGGTCCGGGCCAGCTGGATCGCCTGGAGCGGGTTCCCGTCGACGACCTTCCCGATCTCCCTCCGAGCCCCCGCGGACCGGACCCCCGCATCGAGGAGCAGCGCATCGAGCGCCGGGGGCTCCAACGGCATCAGCTCCACCGCGGCAGCGGGGAGGACACCGGATGGGCGGCTGGCGGTCAGGATGAAGATGCGGTCCTGCTGGATCCGGCCCGCCACGAACTCCAGTGCCCGTCGGCTCTCCCGATCCACCCAGTGGAGGTCGTCGACGACCACGAGCAGCGGCCGTTCCGCCGCCAGGTCGGACAGGGAGCCGTGCAGCCCGAGGGCCACGGCGAGGCCGTCCGCCGGCTCCGGCGAGTCCGTGAGGGCGAACGCCACCTCGAGGGCAGCGGCCTGCGGGGTCGGCAGCTGCCCGAAACGCTCCCGCAGCGGGAGGCAGAGCGCCGCGAGCGCCTCCCACGGCAGATCGACGCCGCCGTCGATGCCAGCCGCGCTGAGGACCGTCATCGAGCGTTCGGCTGCATGAGCGACGGCGTGGGCGAGCAGCGACGTCTTCCCGACCCCGGCATCCGCGACCAGCGCGAGGGAGCCGCCGCGGCCAGCGGCCGCCCGGTCGATGGCTCCAGCCAGGTCGGCGAGGACCGACTCGCGACCGAACAGCGGGCGTGGGGGAACGGTCGGAGGAAGAGCCACGGGGAGGGAGCAGCAGCGCGGTCAGCGGGGGCGCGCTGGTACGCCGACCGTACCCCACACGCGGGTTCACCCCGGCGCCCTCCGGCTTCGGCCTCGACGATGGGCCGCACGGCCCATGCAGATCTTCGTTTGCCTGCCGACAACTGTTGCATGAGGAAACACGAACGCGGGCAGGAGGCCGGAGCCACGCTCGCCGAGGTCGCGCTCATCGTCGCCCTGGTCGCCATCGCCGCCGTCGCTGCGCTCTCGTTCCTCGGCTCTCGCAGCGACGCCTCGCTCGACGAGGCCGGCAAGGGCATCCACGAGGCTCCGGTCGGCACCGATGGCGGCCCGGGAGGCGGCGGTCCGGGCGGTCCAGGCGGTTCGGGCGGGGGCGGCGATCCCGGCGGCGGCAGCGGCGGCTCCGGGGGCTCCGGGGGCGGTTCGGCCACCTCGACCACCACGGCCCCCACCACCTCGACCACCTCGACCACCGCGGCGCCGACGACCACCACTCCCCCGCCGGAACCGGCCGCGGCGGCGCTCGCCAACGGCCGGGGCACCCGCAACGGCAGCTCCCGCTGGGACGCCTCGGCCGACCTCCGAGTCGCGGCCGAAGGCAGCACCAGCGCATCGATGTCGGGGACCGCCACCGTCCGGGTCCGGTCGAAGCGGTCGAACGGCCAGTGGAGCACCGAGACCATCACCGTCCCCATCGGCCACGACGGGCGAGCCGACATCGAAAGCGGCCCCTACAACCGGACCGGATCGTCGAGGATCGACACCATCGAGTACACGGTGACCGCGATCACCCTCGACGACGGCCGCCTCTGGAACGGCAGCCAGCCCTCGATCAGCATCAGCCGACCGGCCTGATCCGCTGGTCAGCGGAGCGAGCCGGCTCGCCCCTGCAGCGCAGCCGACACATCCGCCACCGGCTCGCCCGCCAAGGCGGCCAGGTCCTCGAACGCCCGCCGCATGGCGTCGCGGCGGCGATCGGGGACCTCGGCGAGCAGCGCGGCGAACTGCCGCCTCCGTTCCGCCATCACCCACGCCACGAGCTGCTCTCCTGCCGGCTCCAGGCGCAGATCGACCGATCGGCGGCTCGTCTCGCTCATCACCCGGGTGACGAGGCCCTTGCGCTCGAGGCGCTCCACCAACCGGGTGGCCGACGATGCCGACAGAGCCAGCTCCCGCGCCAAGTCGGCCATCCGGATGGGCGACCTCGCGGTCAAGACGACGAGCGCCCGGTACTGGTTCAGGGTCACCTCGACGGGCGACGCTTCGATCGAGCTCGCCGACATCGCCATCAACACCCGTGACACCGCGAGCACCGAGGCCATCAGCTGCTCCTCGGCATCGCTCGCATCCACCGCCGCAGTCTGCCACCCGGGGTCTCGGACCGGGCCTCGTCGGCCTCGCCGACCGGAGGGCCCCGGAGGGCGGGAACAGGCCGGTGGCGCCCACGGCGGCCAAACCCGTGCGCTGCTGGCCAGGTGACCGACTACCCTGCACGCAAGGACCACAGCGCACACGACGCGGTGCCGTCGCAGGACAGCACTCTCACCGAGCTCACCGGACACCAGAACTCGCGACGACGGCGTCGTCCTGCATTCGTGGGCGATGCGGAGCGGACCGTGTGCGCCACGGCCCTTCTCTTGCAGTTCGCCTACGGCCAAGGAGTCAGGAGTGCAGAAGGTTCGCCATGAGCTGCCACCGGGCGCCGGTGGTCTCGACGAGGTCCTCCGCGCTCCGAGGGTGGCAGTCCAGGTCGCGGCGCAGCGGTCCGGTCACCGCCGCCTGCTGATCGACGTCCCGGGCGCGGCCCGCCCCACGACGACCGCGGCGCGGACCCGGACCGAGGCGACCGAGCTCGCCACCGTCGTGTCGCGCACCCCGATCGCGATCTCCGATCGGGAGGACTGAACACCCCTCGGCGGGTTCGTCTCATGATCTTCCTGCTGGTGGCGTTCGCCGTGTTCGGCCTCGCCCTGATCTCGTCGGGCGCTCGGCTGGGCCGGGGTGCGTTCCTCGTCGGCGCGGTTCCCGCCGTCGCCGCCGCCGTCTGGGTCGCGGCTCAGCTGGGAGCGGTCACCAGCGGCGACGCAGCCACCGCGCACGTCACCTGGGTCGCGCCGCTGGGGCTCTCGATCGACCTGAGGCTCGACGGCTTCGCCGCCACCATGTCGGTCATCATCGCGCTGGTGGGCGTGGCCGTCTTCGTCTACGCCAGCCGCTACTTCCCCCGCGACGCCGCTGACCTCGGACGGCTAGCCGGCCTCCTCACCCTGTTCGCCGGCTCGATGCTCGGACTCGTGCAGGCCGACAACGTGCTCTTCCTCTACACCTGCTGGGAGCTCACCTCGGTCACGTCGTTCCTCCTCATCGGGAACCGGCACACGGAGCCACGAGCCCGGGCCGCCGCGCTCCACGCGCTGCTGGTGACGGGAGCCGGCGGGCTGGCGCTGCTGGCGGGCTTCGTCGTGCTCGGCCGAGAAGCGGGCACGTTCAGCCTGAGCGCCATCTTGGCTGCACCGCCATCGGGCACCGCCGTCACCGCCGCCATCGCCCTGATCATCGTGGGCGCGCTCACGAAGTCGGCGCAGTACCCGTTCCACGCGTGGCTGCCGGGCGCCATGGCCGCGCCCACTCCGGTGAGCGCCTACCTGCACTCCGCCACGATGGTCACCGCCGGCGTGTTCCTGGTGGGACGGCTCGCCCCCTCGTTCGCCGATGTCGTCGTCTGGCGACCGATGATCCTCACCGCCGGCTGCTGCACGCTGGTCTTCGGGGGCCTCCGCGCCCTGCGCCAGCACGACCTCAAGCTGCTGTTGGCGTTCGGAACGGTCAGCCAGCTCGGGCTGCTGATGATCCTGTTCGGTGTCGGCACACCGGCGTCGGTGACCGCGGGCTGGGAGCTCCTCGTGGCCCACGCCGCCTTCAAGGCCGCCCTGTTCATGGTCGTCGGCATCGTCGATCACCAGACCGGGACCCGTGACCTGCGCAAGATCCCCGCGCTGGGACCGTCGTGGAACGGCGTGCGAGCCGTTGCGCTCCTCGCGGTGGTGTCGATGGCCGGCGTGCCGCTCGGGGCCGGGTTCATCGCGAAGGAGCTCGCCTACGACGCGCTCGCCGACGGATCGTTCGCCGGGTCATCGCTCGTGCTGGCCGTCGCCGTCGCCGGGTCGATGCTCACGGTCGCCTACGCCGCCCGGTTCTACTGGGGAGGGTTCGTCCACCCGAACCGGCGCGCCGCCGACGACACGGCTGCAGAACCGCCGGCGGCGCCCTCTTGGGTGATGCTCGCCCCACCCGCGCTGCTGGCCGTGGCCGGCGTGGTGCTCGGCGTGGCTCCGTGGCTCCTCGATCACCTCGCCACGGCGTCGCTCGCCGGCTTCCGCGCTGGCGCGAAGCCCGTGCACCTCGCACTGTGGCACGGCTTCAACCTGCCCCTCGCCCTGTCGGCGCTGACGCTCGCCGGCGGCGCGCTCGTCTTCGCCGCGGACCGCTGGCTGCGGCCGTGGCTGGCGCTGGGGAGCAGGGTGCCGAGCGGCGGCGACGTCTACCTGGCGGCGCTGCGGGGCCTCGGCCGCACCTCGTCGCGCGTGACCGGGGTGGTGCAGAACGGGTCGCTCCCGGTGTACGCGGGCGTCATCATCCTCACCGCCGCGGCCCTGCCGGCGGCCGCCCTCTTGTCGGACTGGTACTGGCCGGGCTGGCCGGCGTTCGGGGCGGGCCGGGAGGCGCCGATCGTCGGCGTGCTCCTCATCGCCGCGACGGGTGCCGCCCTCGCACGGCAGCGCTTCTCCGCCGCGCTGTTCCTGGGCGTCGCCGGCTACGCGATGGCCGGCCTGTTCATCTTCTCCGGGGCACCGGACCTCGCCCTCACCCAGGTCACGGTCGAGACCCTCTCCACCGTCGTGTTCGTGCTGGTGCTCCGTCGGCTCCCCGAGCGATTCGAGCGTCAGTCGTCACCGGGGCGGCGCGCCGTGCGCCTCGCGATCGCCGGCGCCGTCGCCCTCACGGTGTTCGGCTTCTCCCTGATCACCGCGGGCGTCCGGATCACCCCGCCCGTGTCCGAGCAGATGGTGGAACGGGCGTTGCCCGACGGTCACGGCCACAACGTGGTCAACGTGATCCTCGTCGACTTCCGCGGCTTCGACACGCTCGGGGAGATCACCGTCCTCGCCGTCGCGTCCCTCGGCGCGGTCGCCTTGGCCCGGGTGGGCCGCCGGGCTGGCAGCGAGCGCGGCGAGGTCCAGCCGGCGGCGATCGGGCCGCGGCGGCTCCCGTTCGTCGACGTGTCGGTGCGGATCGTGTTCCCCGCGGTCGTGTTGATGTCGCTGTGGCTGCTGTTCGCCGGCCACAACCGGCCCGGCGGCGGCTTCGTCGGCGGCCTGCTCGCCGGATCGGCGATCACGCTCCGCTACATCGCCGGCGGCATCAGCGAGGTCCGGGGGCGGTCGAGGTTCCGGCCCTGGACGGTCCTCGGCGCCGGGCTGCTCCTCGCCGTCGGGACGGCGGTCGCCCCGCTGCTGGCCGGTGGCCCGGTGCTCGACGCGTCGCTGGCCTCGTTCGAGCTCCCGATCATCGGTGCCGTGAAGGTCGGTTCGACGCTGGTCTTCGACGCCGGCGTCTACCTGGTGGTGCTCGGCATGGTGCTCATGGCGTTCGAGGCCTTCGGCGACCCTCCTGCGGAGGCGGCGTCATGACCGTCATGCTGGCTGCCACCGCCGCTGCGCTGTTCGGCATCGGGACCTACCTGCTGCTCCAGCGCAAGTTGAGCCGGATCATCATCGGCCTGGGCCTGCTGACGCACGGTGCCAACATCTTGTTGATCACGGCGGGCCGGCGCGGCGATCCTCCGCTGATCGGCGAGGGCCGGGTGGAAGGGTTCGCCGACCCGATGCCCCAGGCGCTGGCGCTGACCGCCATCGTGATCACGTTCGGCGTCACCTCGCTCCTCTTGGCCCTGGCCTACCGGAGCTGGCTGCTGACGAACGACGACGAGGTCCAAGACGACCTCGCGGACCGCGCCGTGGGCGACTCCGACGTGGTGGAGGAAGAGGTCGCGGACCAACAGCAGGTCATCGCCCGGGAGGAAGCCCCGTGAGCTGGCTCGTCCCGATCCCGATCGTGCTGCCGCTCCTCGGCGCCGCCCTGTCGATCCTGGTCGGACGTTCGCGGCCGGCGCAGCGCGTCGTGGGCATCGGCGTGCTGGCGGTGCTCGTCGTCGTCTCGATCGTCCTGCTCGTGCAGGTGGACTCCCACGGCACGATCGTCTCCGATGCCGGTGGGTGGCCTGGCCCTCTCGGCATCACGCTCGTCGCCGACCGCTTCGCCGCCCTGCTCCTGCTGGTCGCCGAGGTGACGCTGCTCGTCGTGCTCGTCTACGCGATCGGGGAGCCGGGAGCGGAGCGCAACCACGTCGGGTTCCAGTCCGCCTACCTCGTGCTGGCGGCCGGCGTCGCCGCCTCCTTCCTCACCGGCGACCTCTTCAACCTCTTCGTGTCGTTCGAGATGATGCTCACGGCCAGCTACGTGCTGCTCACCCTCGGAGGGCGGGCCGAGCAGGTGCGCTCCGGCATGACCTACATCGTGATCAGCCTCTTGGCATCGACGCTCTTCGTGATGGCGCTCGCCCTGCTCTACTCGGCGACGGGAACCGTGAACATGGCGGACCTGGCCCTGCGGATGGGCGAGTTGCCGCCGGGCGTCCGTACCGCCTTCGCCGTCCTGCTGCTCGTGGTGTTCGGCATCAAGGCCGCGATCTTCCCGCTGTTCTTCTGGCTGCCCGACAGCTACCCCACCGCGCCCTCGCCCATCACCGCCATCTTCGCCGGGCTCCTCACCAAGGTCGGCGTGTACGCCATCATCCGCACGCAGCTCCTCCTGTTCCCGCCCGACAGCCGGCCCGCCACGCTGCTGCTCGTGCTCGCGGCGGCCACGATGGTCATCGGGGTCCTGGGCGCGATCGCACAGGACGACATCCGGCGGATCCTGTCGTTCACGATCATCAGCCAGATCGGCTACATGGTGATGGG
>Ga0182745_1004205_pt1 | contig 12041 bp, 9 predicted proteins | sample eDN3rd30CKraftBY_FD_128523 | JGI IMG/M metagenome (GOLD analysis project Ga0182745, IMG submission 128523) | Enriched backyard soil microbial communities from Emeryville, California, USA - eDNA 3rd pass 30_C Kraft BY (version 2) (version 2) | ecosystem: Environmental > Terrestrial > Soil >... | reverse complement strand
GGTGAGGTGAATGAAGGCTGCGGGCGGGAATGCCATGGCCGGCGCTGCATTACTGCGCGATGGTGCGGGCTATCCAAGCTGCATGAGCAACGTCCATGCCAATGGCGGGGCGCAGGAAGCTTGGATGCGCGCCGCCACGCAAACGTCAGAGCATACCCGGATTACCCAAGGTCCGCCGAGCGCCTGGACGAGGCGCATGCTGCACTGCAACTGTGTTTTTGGGGAACAATTCCCGGCTGCGCAACTGTGTGCGTCAAACACAAATGCCCTTGTCCGGAATGCTCTGCGCAAGCGTCCCGGACCGCTTCCGCAAGAATGGAAAAGTACGCCATGTTCGGCGCGTCCGCTTGGGCAGCGGCACGGCTTGCAATCCATCGAATATCATTCGGCACCGCCCGTATTCGTATCCGGCCTGTGGCATGGTACTTGCTCATAAGGCCGGAGACTGAAAAACGGCGGATGGATGGCAAGCAGCGTCGTCAGGCGCCACCGGAACCGTCAAACGTATCAAGCCATGCGCGCCTTGCCGGCATGGGAACAGGGTAATCAGGAAAGAGAATTCATGCAGATTCAAACCGTAGGCGTGATCGGCGCCGGATTGATGGGAAGCGGCATCGCCCAGGTATGCGCGGTCGCGGGTGTACGCGTGGTATTGCGCGACCTGAGCCAGGAAGCCTTGCAGCGCGCGCTGGCCGCGATCGATTCCAGCCTGACGCGCATCGTCGCCAAGGGCGGACTGAGCGCGGCCGAACACAAGACGGCGTTGGGACTGATCAGCACCAGCACCGCCGTGGCGGATCTGGCGCAAGCCGATTTCATCATCGAAGCCGCCAGCGAGGATTTGGCGCTGAAGCTGCGCATCCTCAAGGAAATCGACGGCGTGGTCAAACCGGATGCGGTCATCGCCAGCAATACTTCGTCGGTGTCGATCACCAAGCTGGCGGCGGCGCTGGCCGATCCGCAACGCCTGATCGGCATGCATTTCTTCAATCCCGTGCCCTTGATGCCGCTGGTCGAGATCATTCGCGGCATCCAGACCAGCGCCGAAACCGCCGCCGTCGCCGACGCGCTGGCGCGCCGGATCGGCAAGACCCCGATCGCGGTCAAGAATGCGCCGGGCTTCGTGGTCAACCGCATCCTGGTGCCGATGATGAACGAGGCGGTGTTCGTTCTGCAGGAGGGCCTGGCCACGCGCGAGGAAATCGATGCCGGCATGAAGCTGGGCGCCAATCATCCGATCGGGCCGCTGGCGCTGGCGGATCTGGTGGGCCTGGATACCTTTCTGTCGGTGCTGAATGTGTTCTATCGCGATTTCAACGACCCCAAGTATCGCCCGGCGCCATTGCTGCAGGAGATGGTGGATGCGGGTTATCTGGGACGCAAGAGCGGGAAGGGATTTTATGAATATTGAGATCACGACGCTGATGGCGCGGATTCGGATCGAGGCAGGAGGCGCGCCATGCTGGGCATGATGCAGGATTGGCCCTTGCTGTGCCAACGCGTGATCGAGCACGCGGCGCGCCAGCATGGGCAGCGCCGCGTGGTGACGCGCACGGTCGAAGGCGAGATCAAGGTCAGCAATTACGCCGAGGTGCACCGGCGCGCGCTGCGGGTTTCCAAGCGCCTGGTCGCCGAAGGCGTGCGCATGGGCGACCGCATCGGCACCCTGGCCTGGAATACCGCCAGCCATCTGGAATGCTGGTACGGGATTGCCGGCATGGGCGCGGTCTATCATCCGATCAATCCGCGCCTGTTCTCCGAGCAAATCATCTACATCATCAACCACGCCGAGGATCGCATCCTGATGGTCGACGTCAGCTTCGTCGAGATGATGGAAGAGCTGGCGCCGCGCCTGCCGGGCGTAGAACGCTACGTGATCCTGACCGATCGCGCGCATATGCCGTCCACCAGCCTGCGCAATGCCATCGCCTATGAAGACTGGATCGCCGAGGTCGACGACGATTTCGCCTGGCAGGACTTCGACGAGAACACCGCCGCCAGCCTGCTGTACACCTCGGGCACCACCGGCCAGCCCAAGGGCGTCCTGTACTCGCACCGCTCGGTGGTGCTGATGTCGCTGGCGGCGAATTCGCCCGACATGTACGGCTTCTCCGCCAACGACGTGGTGTTGCAGGTGGTGCCGATGTGTCACGCCAACGGCTGGACCTGGCCGTTCTCCGCGCCGATGGCGGGCGCCGCCCTGATCCTGCCGGGTTCGCGGGCGGATGGCGCGTCGCTGACCGAGCTGCTGGTCGCCGAGCAGGTGACCTGCAGCGGCGGCGTCCCGACCGTGTGGCAAGGGGTGCTGACCCATCTGGCGCAGCACGGCCAGAAGCTGCCGCACTTGAAGCGCGTGTACATCGGCGGCTCGCCGTGCGCGCGCTCGATGATCGAAGCGTTCACCAGGGACCATGGCGTGGAAGTGCGCTCGGCTTTCGGCGCGACCGAGATGGGCCCGATGGCGGCGATCTGCACGGTGCTGCCGGAAACCCGCGGCCTGGAAGGCGACGACATGGTCGAACTGCTCCAGAGCCAGGGGCGTCCGCCGTTCCTGGTCGAGTTCCAGACCTTTGACGAGGATGGCGTGCGCCAGCCCTGGGATGGCAGCAGCGCCGGTCACCTGAAGGCGCGCGGTCCCTGCATCGTCCAGGCGTATTACGGCAATGCGCGTGGCAGCGCCCTGGACCAGGACGGGTTTTTCGATACCGGCGACATCGCCACCCTCGATCCGCATGGCTATGTGCGCATCACCGATCGCGCCAAGGATCTGGTGAAGTCGGGCGGCGAGTGGATTTCCTCCATCGACCTGGAAAATCACGCCAGCGATCATCCGGACGTGTTCGAGGCGGCGGTGATCGGCGCCAAGCACCCCAAATGGGACGAGCGTCCGCTGTTGCTGGTGGTGGCCAAGCCGGGGCGCAGCGTGGACAAGGAGCAGCTGCTGGCCTTCCTGTCCGAACGGGTTGCGCGCTGGTGGCTGCCTGACGAAGTGCTGTTCCTGGAGTCCTTGCCCCATACCGCAACCGGCAAGTTGAACAAGCTGGCCTTGCGCAAGGCGTATGAGAACTACCTGTTGGCGCGCCTGGAAGCATGATGGCATCGAGATGCAGAGCACAGTCACCAAGGATACGGAAACAATGATCGAGACGATGAAGCAGGCCAGGCCAGGCAGGGAATACCCCTTGCTGCTGGCGCCGATCAAAATTGGCGCGCACACCTTGCGCAACCGCGTGGTCATGGGTTCGATCCATACCCGGCTGGAAAACGAGCCGGATGCGATCCCGCGCCTGGCCGCCTTCTATTCCGCGCGCGCGCGCGGCGGTGTCGCCATGATCATCACCGGCGGGGTGTCGCCGAACTTCGAGGGGCGGGTCGAGGAAGGCGCGCAATGGCTGGATTCCGAAGACAAGCTGGGCGAGCACCGGCCGATCGTCGATGCGGTGCACCAGGCCGGCGCCAAGATCGTGCTGCAGGTTCTGCACACCGGCATCTACGCCAAGCACCCCGAGATCGTCGGGCCCTGTTCCACGCCTTCGCCGATCAACCGGCGCATCCCGCGCGAAATGACGACCGAGGAAGTCGAGCAAACCGTCGAAGACTTCGTGCGCTGCGCGGAACTGGCGCGCATGGCCGGCTATGACGGCGTCGAGATCATGGGCTCGGAAGGCTATCTGATCACGCAGTTCACCGCGCCGCGCACCAACCAGCGCAAGGACAAGTGGGGCGGCTCGTTCGAGAACCGCATCCGTTTCCCGGTCGAGGTGGTGCGGCGCACGCGCGCGCGCCTGGGGCCGGATTTCCTGATGCTGTACCGGATCTCGGCGATCGACCTGGTCGAAGGCGGGTTGACCGGCACCGAAGTCGATGGCCTGGCCCAGGCCGTCGAAGCCGCCGGCGCCGACGCCATCAATACCGGCATCGGCTGGCACGAATCGACGGTGCCGACCATCGCCACCTCGGTGCCGCGCGCCGCGTTCGCCTTCACCGCCGCGCGCCTGAAGAAAGTGGTGGACGTGCCGGTGATCGCCTCCAACCGCATCAACATGCCCGACACCGCCGAGGCCATCCTGGCCGCCGGCCAAGCCGACCTGGTGTCGATGGCGCGGCCGTTCCTGGCCGACCCGGACTTCGTCATCAAGACCGCGAACGGCCAGGCCGATGAAATCAATACCTGCATCGGCTGCAATCAGGCTTGTCTCGACCATATCTTCACCGACCGCCTGGCGACCTGCCTGGTCAATCCGCTGGCCTGCCATGAAACCGAGTTCTCGGACGCGCCACCGGAAAAATCGCTCAAGGTCGCCGTGATCGGTTCCGGCCCGGCCGGCATGGCCTGCGCGGCCACCGCCGCCGAGCGCGGCCATCGCGTCAGCCTGTACGAGGCCGGGACCGAACTGGGCGGCCAGTTGAACATCGCCAAGCGCATCCCGGGCAAGGAGCAGGAGTTCGAAGAGTTGCTGCGGTACTTCCGGCGCCGCATCGAAAAGAGCGGGCTGACGGTGAAGCTGGGCGTGCGCGCCGAGGCCGAGCAGCTGGTCGCGCAAGGCTACGACCGCGTGGTCGTGGCCACCGGCATCAAGCCGCGCCTGCCCGACTTTCCCGGCGCCGACCATCCCAAGGTGCTGGGGTATCTGGAAGTGATCAGCGGCAAGGCCGAGGTGGGCCGGCGCGTGGCCGTCATCGGCACCGGCGGCATCGGCCATGACGTGGCCGAACTGTTGACCTCGCGCCAGCAGGGCTGGCAAAGCGTGCCCGAGTTTCTCGATGCCTGGGGCGTGGATACCAGCATCAGCAGCGCCGGCGGCATGAAGGAAGCCTTGCCGGACAGCGCCGAGCGCAGCGTCACCATGCTCCAGCGCAGCAATACGCGCCCGGGCGCGCGGCTGGGCAAGAGCACCGGATGGATACATCGCGCCAAGTTGAACAAGCGCGGGGTGAAGCTGCTTTCCGGCTGCACCTATCACAAGGTGGACGACCAGGGCCTGCACTACAGCGTGGACGGCAAGGCGCATCTGCTCGAGGTCGACCACGTCGTGCTGTGCGCCGGCCAGGATCCGGAGCAGGAACTGGCCGAAACGCTCAAGCGCCGCGGCGTCGCCGTGGACTTGATCGGAGGAGCCCGGTTTGCGTCCGAACTCGACGCCAAGCGCGCCATCGACGAAGGAACCCGGCTGGCTTACAGCCTGTAGGAGGAAGACAAGCATGACCGCAGTTTCCTTGAGCCAGCAGCCGCTGGCGGCGCCGATACTCGAAGTGCGCAACCTGTCGCTGAAATTCGGCGGCATCGATGCCTTGAGCGACGTGTCGTTCGCGGTCCAGCCAGGGTCGATCACGGCCTTGATCGGGCCCAACGGCGCCGGCAAGACCTCGCTGTTCAATTGCATCTCCGGCTTTTACAAGCCGTTTGCCGGAGAGATCCTGTTCCAGGGGCAGAACATCAACCGGGTGCCGCCGCCGCAACGCGCCAAGCTCGGGCTGGCGCGTTCGTTCCAGAACATCGCCCTGTTCCGCGGCATGACCGTGCTCGACAACATCAAGCTGGGCCGCCATTCGCACATGCGCAGCAACCTGCTGGATGGCTTGCTGTACTGGGGCCGGGCGCGCGCCGAGGAAGAGGCGCTGACCGCCGAAATCGAGGAAAACATCATCAGCCTCCTGGATATCGCGCACATCCGCCATGAATCGGTGGCCAACCTGCCGTATGGCCTGCGCAAGCGGGTCGAGCTGGCGCGCGCCCTGGCGATGCGTCCCAAGGTATTGCTGCTGGACGAACCGGTGGCCGGCATGAATCGCGAGGAAACCGAGGAAATCGCCCGCTTCATCCTGGATATCCGGCGCGAATGGGGGGTGACGGTGCTGATGGTGGAACACGACATGGGAATGGTGATGGATATTTCCGACCACGTGGTGGTGCTGAGCTTCGGCAAGCTGATCGCCCAGGGACAACCAGAACAGGTACAGCGCGATCCGGAAGTCATCAGCGCTTACCTCGGAGCGGACGCGGCCGGCCAGTTGCACCTGGACGCCGCCACGCAGGAGAGTGCATGATGGATTGGCTGTTTTTTTCTGAAATCGCATTGGCCGGACTCGGTTCGGGCGCATTGCTGGCGCTGGCCGGCGTGGCGTTCGTACTGATCTACAAGGCCACCAAGGTGGTCAACCTGGCCATCGGCGAAACCCTGATGCTGGGCGCCTACCTGTTCTTCACCTTCAGCGGTTCCATGGGCCTGCCGATCTGGATGGCGGTGGTGCTGGTGCTGATCTGCGGCGGCCTGTTCGGCGCCCTGGTCGAGCGCGTGGTGATCCGGCCGATGCTGGGCAGCAGCGCCCTGTCGGTGTTCATGGTGACCATCGGCATTGGCTCGATCCTGGTCGGGGTGGTGGAGCTGTTCTGGGGGCTGGAGCCGGACCGGCTGGTCAGCTTCATCTCGGAAAAGCCGGTCTTCATCGGCGAAGCCTATGTGTCGCCCAAGACCGCGGTCGCCTTCGTGGTGGCGGCGCTCACCATCGGCTTGTTGCTGGTCGTCTTCCGCTACTGGCGCGGCAGCCTCGGCCTGCGCGCCACGGCCACCGACCCGGGCGCGGCCTATTCCTGCGGCATCAGCGTGCCCAAGGTGTATTCGTTCTCCTGGATCCTGGCCTGCATGATCGCGGCCGGCTCCGGCATCCTGGTGGGGGCTATCGGCGGGATCTCGTCGTCGATGGGCGTGTTCGGGCTGACGGTGCTGTGCGTGGTCATCATCGGCGGCCTCGACTCGATTCTCGGAGTGCTGCTGGCCTCGATCATCGTGGGGCTGGTGGAGTCCTATTCGATCGCCTTCCTGGGAGGCGAATTCAAGCAGATCGCCACCTTCTCGCTGATGCTGGTGGTCTTGCTGGTGCGCCCGCATGGGCTTCTTGGAACCGCTGAAATCGATCGACTATGAACAATCCAACCTTGAACAATACTTCCGCCCTCGCGCCGGGCCAGGCACTGGGCCAGGCGAACACCGGCATGCTGCAGCCGCGCACCTGGCTGATACTGTCGGTCGTGGCGCTGGCGATCTTCCCGTTCGTGTCGAGCAATTACTGGCTGTACTGGAGCTGCGTGATCGCGATCAACATCATCAGCGCCACCGGATTGAACATCCTGGCCGGGTATACAGGGCTGGCCAGCATGGGCCAGGCGGCGTTCATGGGTGTCGGCGCCTATACCGTGGCCTTGCTGGAGATCCACCTGGGCACGCCGTTCCTGCTGAACCTGCTCCTGGGCGGCCTGATGGCGGCGCTGATCGGGCTGGTGGTGGGCATTCCCAGCCTGCGGGTCAAGGGCCTGTACCTGGCGATCGCCACCATCGCCGCCTCGATGATCCTCGAGTTCATCTTCGCCAACTGGGATTCGGTCACCAACGGGGTCCGGGGACTGAACGTGCCGCCGGCCGAAGTGTTCGGCTTCCAGCTGGACCAGCCTTCCAAGCTCTATTGGGTGATCATGCCGCTGGCGCTGCTGTTCGTGCTGGGCGCGCACAACCTGTTCCGCACCCGGGTCGGGCGCGCCTTCATCGCCATCCGCGACCGCGACATATCGGCCGAGGTGCTGGGCATCCCGCTGCTGCGCTACAAACTGACCAGCTTCGCCCTGTCGTCGTTCTATGCCGGCGTGGCCGGCGGCCTGTGGGTGTACTTCTTCCGCGTGGTCACGCCCGAGAGCTTCCCGATCCTGATGTCGATCTTCTTTCTCGCCGCGATCATCGTCGGCGGCATGGGCACCATCGCCGGCAGCATCATCGGCGCGGCCTTCATGACGCTGGTGCCGGAGCTGCTGCGCACCGTCTTCACCATGCTCAGCCCGTGGATGCCGGACGCCATGTCGATCATCCCGGCGGTACGCAACATGGTGTTCGGATCGCTGATCGTCATCTTTTTGCTGTTCGAGCCGCAAGGACTGGTGGAGGTTTTCCCGCGCTTGCGGCGTGCCATCCGTTTTCGCGCAAACAAGAAGTAGCTGGCAATACCTTCATTCAACAATTACAGGAGTGAGATGAAAATGAACAATTCCCGCCGCAAATCCTTGAAGCTGGCCGCCGGACTCGCGGCAGGCACGCTGGGCCTGCCCCTGGTGCCGGCGCTGGCCAACGACAAATCCGAGATCGTGCTGGGCGCGTCGATTCCGCTCAGCGGGGTATTCGCTTCCACCGCCATCGGCTACCACACTGCGATGCAGGACTACGTCAAGCTGGTCAACGACAAGGGCGGCATCAATGGCCGCAAGATGCGCTACGTGGCCGAGGACACCGGCTACAAGGTCGACGTTTCGGTAGCTGTGTTCAACAAGATCACCAACCGCGAGAACGTCACTTTCTACTACGGCGACTCGACCGGGTTCGCCAAGACCATCGCCCCGGAACTGGCGCGCAAGAACTCCATCCTGCTGTCGGGAACCTCGTTCGCCACCGAACTGAACGATGAAAAGGCGCACCCCTACTACTTCATGGCCGGGCCCGATTATTCGGAAATGGTGAAGATCCTGTTGCGTCACATCGCCCAGGAGATGCCCAAGGCCAGGGTGGCCCTGGTCTATGCCGACAACGAGTTCGGCCGCGATCCGATCCAGCCGGCCGAGGCGTACGCCAAGCAGATCGGCGTCAACATCGTGCAGAAACTGCCGACCCCGGTGGGCACTGTCGACGTCTCGACCGAAGTGCTCAAGCTGCGCCGCGCCAATCCCGACTTCACCATCTTCCATGGCTATGTGCTGGCGCCGATCCCGGAATTCATCCAGCAAGCCAAGAACCTGGGCATGAAATCCCGCTTCATGGGCACCTTGTGGTCGATGGACTTGCTGAACGTCGAGAGAATGGGTCCCCAGGCCGACGGCTTCATGGGCGTCATGCCCTACCGCTATTACTTCGACAAGGAAGGCACCTCGCCGGCCATGGACACCATCCGCAAGCTGCGCCCCGAGTACCAGCAGGTCGCCTATACCCAGGGGTTCCTGACCGCCATGCTGTACGTGGAAAGCGCCAAGCGCACCCTGGACGCAGGCAAGCCGCTCAACGGCCCGAACATGAAGGCGGCGCTGAATTCGATCAAGGACTTCGACACCGGCGGCATCATCGGCCGGCCGATCACGGTGCAGGGCAACTCGATTCCGGTCGGGCGCGTGTATCGCTACGACGCCAAGCAAAAAACCATGGTCGCGGCATCGGACTGGATCGATCTCGGCAAGTAACGCGACAAGACTGGAACTGGTAAACATGGACAAGGTCACTGGCAACATCCTTGAAGTAGACAATATCGAGGTTGTGTATGGCAAATCCGTGCTGGCGCTGTCCGGCCTTTCCTTGAGCGTCCAGCAGGGCAGCGTCGTCGCCCTGCTGGGCGCCAACGGCGCTGGCAAGTCGACCACGCTCAAGGCCATCACCAACGTACTGGGGCTGGAGGACGGCATGATCCGTTCCGGCGCCATCCGTTTCAAGGGTCAGCCCACGGCGGCGGTCGCGCCCGACCAGTTGGTGCGGCGCGGCATGTTCCATGTCATGGAAGGACGGCGCATCTTCGCCGACCTGACGGTGGAAGAAAACCTGAAGGCGGCGACCTTCGCCACCGCCGGGCGCAAGGCCGACCGCAAGGCTGACCCCAAGGCCGCGTTCGAACTGGTGTACAGCTATTTCCCGCGCCTGTTCGAACGCAAGAGCGGCCTGGCCGGCTACCTGTCGGGGGGCGAGCAGCAAATGCTGGCGATCGGGCGCGCCCTGGTCGCCGAACCCGAGCTGATCCTGCTGGACGAGCCCTCGCTGGGGCTCGCGCCCAAGTTGGTGGAAGAGATCTTCACCATCATCGCGCGCATCAACCGCGAGCGGGGCGTATCCATGCTGCTGGTCGAGCAGAATGCCTCGATGGCGTTTTCGGTGGCGCATCACGGCTACATCCTGGAAAGCGGCAAGGTCATGCTGAGCGGGCCGACCAAGGAACTGGCGCGCAATCCGGAAGTGCGCGAGCTCTATCTGGGCGTGCACGCTGGCGAGGAATCGGGGCGGCGCAGTTATCGCGGCTAGCGCATTTTCGGTTTAATGATTGACAGGTCCACACGCAGCAAGGCGGGCGGCTTTGAAACCCGCCCCTACGAAAAACCACAGCCCCGGCACGGGTCTGTAGGGGCGGGTTTCAAACCCGCCCTGGTTGTGTACGCAAGGCAATTGAAAACGCTCTAGGGGCAACCCGCCCCGCAATCGCATAGCCGCCGCCGTGGCGGCAGGCTTGGCAAACGACGAATGGAGAATATAGTGAAATCCCCAGTGACATCCCGCAAGGCATTGATAACCGGCTACGTCCGTTCGCCGTTCACCGCGGCCAGCAAGGGCGCGCTGGCGCAGCTTCGTCCGGACGACCTGAGCGCTCAGGTGATCCGGGCGCTGCTGGCCAAGGTCAAGGCGCCTGGCGCCGAGATCGAAGACCTGATCTGGGGCTGCGCCTATCCGGAAGGCGAGCAAGGCCTGAACCTGGGCCGTATCGTCAGCATGCTCGCCGGCCTGCCCGAGTCGGTGTCCGGGATGACCGTCAATCGCTGGTGCGGTTCGGCGCTGCAATCGATACAGGACGCCGCCGGCATGATCGCCACCAATGCCGGCGAGGCCTTCATCTGCGGCGGGGTCGAATCGATGTCGCGGGTTCCCATGTTCGGCTTCAACCTGGCGCCGCCCAGCGCCTGGACCCAGGAACAGCAGGACGACTACATCAAGGTCGGCCTCACCGCCGAGCGCGTCGCGGCCATGTACGGCATCACGCGCCAGATGCAGGATGAATTCGGCTTTCACAGCCAGACCAAGGCGCTCGCGGCGCAACAGGCCGGGCGCCTGGCCGAAGAGATCGTGCCGATCACGGTGGGAGATGCGGTGGTCGATCAGGATGGCTGCATCCGCCAGCCGTCCATGGAAAAACTGGCATCCCTGCGCACGGCCTTCATGGAGGGCGGCACCGTCACCGCCGGATCGACCTCGCCCATGACCGATGGCTGCACCGCGCTGCTGGTCTGCAGCCAGGATTTCGCCGAGCGCCACGCCTTGCCGGCCCTGGCCGAGGTGGTGAGTTTTGCCGTCGCCGGTTGCCCGGCGAATGTCATGGGCCTGGGTCCGATCGGCGCCAGCCGCAAGGCCCTGGCGCGCGCCGGCCTGGAGATCGGCGATATCGACGTTGTCGAAATGAACGAAGCCTTTGCCGCCCAGGCCGAGGCATGCCGCCGCGAACTCGGGATTCCGCTGGAAAAGCTGAACGCCGATGGCGGAGCGATCGCGCTTGGTCACCCTCTGGGCGCGACCGGCGGGCGCCTGGCCGGGACCGCGGCGCTGCGCCTGCAGCGCGGCGAAGGCCGGTATGCCCTGGCCACGCAGTGCATCGGTGGCGGCATGGGCATCGCCATGGTGTTGCGCAAGCCTTGATCCAAGCGATGGACGACGAGCAGTCATGAGTGAATACAACGCCCCCTTGCGGGACATGCGCTTCATCCTGGCGGAACTGGCCGGGCTGGAACGGGTCGCGGCGCTGCCGGGATGCGCGGCCGCCAGCCAGGATATGGTGGATGCGGTGCTGGAGGAGGCCGCCAGGTTCGCCGCGGGCGTTCTGGCGCCCTTGAACGCGGTCGGAGACCGCCAGGGCTGCCGGCTGGAGCACGGCAAGGTGATCTCGCCCGACGGCTGGGACCAGGCCTACCGCCAGTTCTGCGCCGCCGGCTGGACCGGCCTGGGCATGCCGGCCGAGTTTGGCGGCCAGGCCCTGCCCAAGCTGGTCGCGGCCCCGGTGAACGAAATCTGGTACGCCGCCAACATGGCGTTTGCGCTCTTGCCGCCGATGGCGCTGGGCGCGGTCGAAACCCTGATGCGGGCGGCCAGCCCGGAACTCAAGGAACGCTATATCCCGCGCATGGCCAGCGGCGAATGGGCCGCGACCATGGACTTGACCGAATCGCAGGCCGGCTCCGACCTGGGCGCGATCAAGACCCGCGCCGAGCCCCATGCCGATGGCAGCTACCGCCTGTTCGGGCAAAAGATCTTCATCACCGGCGG
>Ga0182745_1004204_pt1 | contig 12046 bp, 14 predicted proteins | sample eDN3rd30CKraftBY_FD_128523 | JGI IMG/M metagenome (GOLD analysis project Ga0182745, IMG submission 128523) | Enriched backyard soil microbial communities from Emeryville, California, USA - eDNA 3rd pass 30_C Kraft BY (version 2) (version 2) | ecosystem: Environmental > Terrestrial > Soil >... | reverse complement strand
TGCGGGTCGGGCATGCTCGATACCGGCGCCGCGGTGCTCGCCGCGCAGCGCCCCAGCGCGCTCGCGACGGTGGCCGGCACGCCGGGCGTGGGTCACGTGCTCACGCTCGACGGCACGCACAGCGCCGCGGCGGCGGGCCGGTCCCTCGCGAGCACCACGTGGAGCACGGTATCGGTGAGCGGCGGCGCGGCCACGCCGAGCTTCGGCACGCCGACGTCGCCCACCACCACGCTCGCCTCGCCCACCCTCGGCAGTGTCACCGTACGGCTCACCGTCGTCGACGATCATGGCGCGAGCGACACCGCGGACGTCACGATCGAGGCGCCCACGTCGGGCGGCAACGTGACGACGCCGTCCGCACCCGCGACGGTCTCCCCCGGCGCGCCTTCGGGCGGCGGCGGCGCGACCGACCTGTGGATGCTGGCGCTGCTCGCCGGCGCGCTCGTCGGCACGACGCGACAGCGGGCATAATCGACGCACATGGATCTACTTCAAGCCCTGGTCCTCGGGCTGGTCGAAGGCATCACCGAATACCTTCCGGTCAGCTCGACGGGACACCTCCTCATCGCCCAGCGCCTGCTGGGCATCGCCCCCTCCGAAGCGGCCAACGCGTTCGCGATCGCCATCCAGGCCGGCGCCATCCTCGCCGTGCTCGGCATCTATCGCCTGCGCGCCGGCCAGATGCTGCAGGGACTCGTCGGACGCAACCCCGAAGGGCTGCGGATGGTGGGCTGCCTGCTCGTCGCCTTCCTGCCGGCCGCGGTGCTCGGCGGCCTCTTCGACGACGCGATCGAACGGGTGCTCTTCGGCGTCTGGCCGATCGTCATCGCGTGGGTGGTGGGCGGCGTCGTGATCCTGGCGCTGTCGCGCTGGGTCGAGGCGCGGCGCACGGGCCGTTCACTGCAGGAGCTTGCGTACGGCCAGGCGTTCGTCATCGGCCTCATCCAGTGTCTCGCGATGTGGCCGGGCACGAGCCGCAGCCTCGTCACGATCCTGGGCGGCCTGTGGATCGGGCTGTCGCTGCCCGCGGCGGTGGAGTTCGCTTTCCTGCTCGGTCTCGTGACGCTCAGCGCCGCGACCGGCTACACCGCGTTGAAGCACGGCGGCGTGATGCTCGAAAGCTTCGGCCCCGCGGTGCTCGTGGTCGGCTTCGTCACCGCCTGGGTGTCGGCGGCCGTCGCCGTGAAGTGGATGGTGGCGTGGCTCAACCGTCGCGGCCTGACGGTCTTCGCGTGGTGGCGCTTCGCCGCCGCGGCGATCGCGGCGGCGCTGCTGCTGCGGCCCTGACCGGCCTCAGGTGCAGCCGCGCAGCAGGAACAGCCCGAACAGCACCGGAATCGGCACGCCGATGAGCCAGAGCAGGATGTAGCCGATCTTGCCTTTCTGATTTCTGCGCATCGCGGTCTCCCGTGAACCTGGGCACAGGGTGCCCAAGCAGCGCAGGCGGGGCTGTCGGCGCGGCTCCGCAGCAATGGTCGTCCCGGGCCTACAGCCGGCCCGGTTCCGTCAGGATTCGCTGATGAACTTCGTCACGAGGCAGGCGTCGAGCCCTTCGATGCCTTCCTCCGAACCGTGCCCGCTCTCCTTCACGCCGCCGAACGGCGCTTCGGGCACCGACACGAGGAAGCTGTTCAGCGCCACCATGCCGGCCTCGAGCTGCTCGCCGAGCAGGTTCACGCGACGCGCGTTCTGCGTGAACGCATAGGCCGCGAGACCGAACGGCAGGCGATTCGCCTTCGCGACGACCTCGTCGAAATCGCGGAAGGAATTCAGGATCGCGACGGGACCGAACGGCTCCTCGTTCATGATACGCGCGGTGTCGGGCACGTCGCGCAGCACGGTCGGCGCGTAGAAGAACCCCTTGCCCGGCAGGCGGTCGCCGCCGGCGAGCAGCGTGCCGCCGTGCGCGACGGCATCCTTGATGAGCCCGTCGACGAACGGCAGCCGGCGTGCATGCGCGAGCGGCCCCATGCGCGTGCCGTCGTGCAGTCCGTTGCCCACCTTCCAGTCGCGCGCGCGTGCGGCGAAGCCCGCGGCGAACTTCTCGTAGATCGCCTCGTGCACGTAGAAACGCGTCGGCGAGACGCACACCTGGCCGGCGTTGCGGAATTTCGCCGCGGTCGCGAGGTCGAGCACGTGCTCCACGTCGACGTCGTCGAACACCAGCACGGGGCCGTGCCCGCCGAGCTCCATCGTCGTGCGCTTCATGCCGTCGGCCGCGAGCTTCATCAGCTGCTTGCCCACCGGCACCGAGCCCGTGAAGGAGATCTTGCGGACCACGGGCGAGGCGATGAGGTGCATGGACACCTCGTGCGGCACCCCGAACACGATGGACATCGCGCCCGGCGGCAGGCCCGCGTCGAGCAGCGCCTGGCCGATGGCGAGCGCCGAGCACGCGGCCTCCTCGGCCGGCTTCAGGATCACCGTACAGCCCGCCGCGAGCGCCGCGCCCAGCTTGCGGGCCGGATTGCCCAGCGGGAAATTCCACGGCGCGAACGCGGCCACCGGACCCACCGGCTCCTTCACCACCTGCAGCCGCACGCCGCTGGCGCGCTGCGGGATCACGCGACCGTAGGCGCGGCGGCCCTCCTCGGCGTACCACTCGAAGATGTCGGCGGAGATCGCGCATTCGATGCGCGTCTCGGCGAGCGGCTTCCCCTCCTCCATCGTCGCGATGCGCGCGATGTCCTCGAGGCGCTCGCGGATGAGGTCCGCCGCCTTCTTCAGGATGCGCCCGCGCGCCTGGGGCATCATCCCGCGCCACGCCGGCCAGGCCTTCTGCGCGGCCGCGAGCGCGCGGTCGAGGTCCGCCGGCGTCGCCAGCGGCAGCTCGCCCAGCACCTCCTCGGTCGCCGGGTTGATCACGGGCTGCGTGCGCCGCCCGCCGCCACGGAGCCGCTCGCCCTCGATCAGGAGGGCGGGCTCGGGGTAGCCGTTCGAAGCGGGGAGATTCAGGGCGGGAGTGCTCATGGGAATGCCTTTCGCGCTTGGATTTCGCGTGTCGGGCGTGTGAAATAGCCCGCCTTCGCGTGGTCACCGGTTGAGAAAGCAATGGTAAACAAAGACGGCGCCCCCCGCACGGGCGGAGCCCAGGGCTATCTGCGCATCGCCACGGAAGAGGCGTTCATCACCCCGTCGATCCTGGCGGCCTACAAACGCCTGCTCGCGACCCCCGGATTCGACGAGCCCGGCTTCAAGAGCCTGTGGGGCTTCTACGGCAGCCACCCGAGCAAGCGCGCCACCTTCATCAACGATCGCCTGCAGGATCTCGGCGCGCAGCGCATCGCCGACATGGACGCCTCCGGAATCGACCACCAGATCATCGCCCTCACCTCCCCCGGGGTGCAGGTGTTCGAGCCCGCGGAGGGCTCCGCGCTGGCCGTCGAGGCCAACGACGTGCTGCACGACGCGTGCAAGGCGCATCCGGGGCGATACACCGGCATGGCCGCGGTCGCCCCCCACGACCCGGCGAACGCGACGAAGGAGATGGAGCGCGCCATCCGCAAGCTCGGCTTCAAGGCCGTCATCCTGAACTCGCACACGCGCAACGAATATCTCGACGCGCCGAAGTTCTGGCCGGTCTTCGAGGCCGCCGAGGCACTGAACGTGCCGATCTACCTGCACCCGAACTCCCCCTCGAAGCAGATGATCGCGCCGTTCCTCGAGTCCGGCTTCGACGGCGCGGTGTATGGCTTCGGCGTCGAGACCGGCCTGCACCTGCTGCGCATCATCGCCGCGGGCGTGTTCGACCGTTTCCCTGCGCTTTCCATCATCGTCGGCCATGCCGGCGAGGCGCTGCCCTTCTGGCTCTATCGCCTCGACTACATGCACGCGGCGACGGTGCGCTCGAAGCGCTATCCGTTCATGAAGGAGCTGGCGCACCCCATCAGCCACTACCTGCGCAACAACGTGTACATCACCAACTCGGGCGTCGCCTGGCAGCCGGCCATCGAGTTCTGCCAGAAGGTGATCGGGGTCGATCGCGTGCTGTACGCGATGGACTACCCGTACCAGTACGAGGTGGACGAGGTGCGCGCCTGCGACGCCATGACGATTTCCGACGCGGAGAAGAAGGCGTTCTTCCAGACCAACGCCGAACGCGTCTTCCAGCTCGAAGATTGATCCGAAGGAGAAGGACCATTAGCAAGCATGTGTGTGTGCGCGAGATCCCGCGCCCCGATTCCGCCGTCTGCCAGGCGCTCGCCTCCTACGGTGTCGCGACCGTCCACGAGGCGCAGGGCCGCATCGGCCTGCTGGCCTCCTACATGCGGCCGATCTACGCCGGCAAGTCCATCGCCGGCCCCGCGGTGACGGTGTCCTCGCCTCCCGGCGACAACTGGATGATCCACGTCGCCGTGGAAGTGTGTAAGCCGGGCGACATCCTCGTGGTCGCACCCACCTCGCCCTGCGAGGACGGCTACTTCGGCGACCTGCTCGCGACGTCTCTGCAGGCGCATGGCGTGCAGGCGCTCATCATCGATGCGGGCGTGCGCGACGTCGCGACGCTCAAGCAGATGGATTTTCCCGTGTGGAGCAAGGCGATCTACGCGCAGGGCACCATCAAGGCGAGCCTGGGCTCGGTGAACGTCCCGGTGATCTGCGCCGCGCAGGCGATCCACCCCGGGGACGTCATCGTCGCGGACGACGACGGCGTGTGCGTGGTGCGCTCGGCCGATGCGGCGAAGGTGGCGGAGGCGGCGAAGAAGCGTGTCGACCTCGAGGAGGAGAAGCGCAAGCGCCTCGCGAGCGGCGAGCTCGGGATGGACATCTACAAGTTCCGCGAGAAGCTGGCCGCGCTGGGTCTCGAGTACAAATAGCCCGGAAGGCAAAATACAGCGTCTGCGCGGGTGCAGCGGCGGTCGTGAGTCGGGACGCGACCGCCCTGCACCCGGCCGACGATCCGACGCTTACTCGTCCGCGTCGGTCGCCTTGAAGAAGGGTCGCCCGTCCTCGTCCTTGAGATCGATGAGGTACTGGTTGTCGTCCTGGCAGATGTATTCCTGCAGGTCCTGCCCCTCGCCCCACTTGATGTCCCACGCGGCGACCCATGGCCGCTCGTACGCGCCGGGATCGTCGATCGTCACCTCGTAGTGCAGCGTGCCCTTGTTCGGGCGCGTGATGCGCTCGATGGTGTGCAGCTGGTCGGTGTGGAAGTAGCCGTCGAACATGAGGTACGTGCGCTCGTTGAAGCCCACGGTGTCCACGACGAGCGTGTCGCCCTCCCACTTCCCGACGGCGTGCCCCATGTACGTGGGCACGAGGTCCTTCGGATGCGGCCGGCCGTCCATGTAGATCTCGCGCCAGATGTGCGCGCCGCCTTCGAAGATCACGACGATGCGGTTCTTCTGCTGGATCATCTGCATCGGGTACGGCGTGCCGAACGCGCGCGGGATGCCCGGCGGCAGGCAGAAGCCCTGCGGGTCGTAGGCGCTCTTCGTCTTGTCCGAGTACGCCTTCATGGCGCGCGACCACGGCAGGTACGGGATCACGTCGGGCGTCGGCTGCTTGGTCGCAGCGTCGATGACGCGCTTGCTCAGGTTCGTGACCCAGGGCAGCTCCCAGATGCCATTGCCCCCCAGATCGACGGTGCCGTCGGGCAGGCGCGGCGTGGGCTCGGGGGGCGCGGCGGGCTTGCCGTTGCCCGGCGCGGCGGCGTGCGCGAACCCGGCGACCGCCGCCGAGACGACGAGCGCGCGGATCGCGTTGCGAACGAAGCTGCGCTCGCTCATTTGGCGTCCGCCGCGGCGTCGTCCTCGTTCGTGCCGTTGAACAGCCGCTTGCCGTTCTCGAGCGTCACGTTGGAGGCATTCGCCTTGTAGCTCATGTCGCGGGCACGCGAGCCTTCGATGGTGATGGTGTCGCCGATCTTCAGCGTGTCGCGCGTCCAGCCGCGGCGCGTGAGGCCGTTCGGGCTGCCGAGCTCCATCGCCCAGTTGTGCACGGCGCCCTTCTCGTCGGTCACGTCGACGTAGAAGTACGTGTGCGGATTGCGCCACTGCACCTTCGTCACGGTACCGGTGACCTTCACCGGCTTGTCGGCGTCGAACTCCGCCGCGAAGGAATGATGGGCGAACGCCGCGGGCGCGGCGGCGAGCGCGACGATCGATGCGACAGCCCCCAGGTGCGTCTTCATTGAACGGTTCTCCACGACGTCAGTGCAGGGTGACGAGGAACTTGCCGGTTTCCCCGCCGTGTTGATACGTGCCGGTGTAGCGGCGGTTGTTCCACGAGCCGAGATTCTCGAGCTTGCCGGTCGCCTTCCAGGCGGTCGGCTTGCCGGCGGCGTCGGGCAGGTCGGCCTCGAGGGTCATCGTCCAGGTGTCGTAATCGATCTGCGTGCGCTTGACCTTGGCCGCTTTCGGGCCGGGATTGACGACGCCGACGACCTGGTTGTCTCGCCAGTCGAGATCGAGCACCAGGCGGCGCTGCGGCTTCTCGCCCGGTCCCCAGAACCCGATCCAGCTGCCCTTGGCGGGATGCCCGACCTGCGAGAGCACCGGCGCCGCGAGCGCGGCAGTCATGACGATGGCGACGAAAAATGCCGCGATGCGCGATATCCGCATGCAAGAACCCCTCGAGTGATGTCCGGTGGCCGCGTGTGGCGAGGCTTCTGTTTGACGAGGCACGCTACCATGGCCGCGATAGGCGGGGAAGCGAGTCGCGTAGCGCAAGGAATACCGTCCGAACGTGCGTGCGATCACTGGAAATCGAAGGGATCCTTCTCCTCCCCGCTGCCGATATTAGGGGGTCGGCAACGACGGTATCGGGGGTCCCTGGTTGACGCACAGAGGTGAAGAGATCGAAGGCGGTGACTCGCCCGCAGGGTGACCCGCGGGCGCGCCTCTTCAGGCCAGCGCCGCGGTCTTCTTCAGCCGAGGGTACACGCGCAGCGCGTTGTCCTCGAAGATGCGCTTCTTGTCCGCCGCCGACAGCCCCGACGCGTCGATGTAGCGCTTGGTGTCGTCGTAGTTGAAGCCCGTCGTCGGGTCCACGCCGCGAACCGCGCCCACCATCTCCGAACCGAACAGGATGTTCTCGACCGGAATCACCTTCAGCAGCAGGTCGATGCCCGGCTGGTGATAGACGCAGGTGTCGAAGAACACGTTCTTCATCACGTGGCCGTCGAGCGTCGGACGCTTCATGTCCTGCGCGAGGCCGCGATAGCGACCCCAGTGATACGGCACCGCACCACCGCCGTGCGGGATGATCAGGCGCAGCGTCGGGAAGTCCTTGAAGAGGTCGCCCTGGATGAACTGCATGAACGCCGTGGTGTCGGCGTTGATGTAGTGCGCGCCGGTGGCGTGGAAGTTCGCGTTGCACGAGGAGCTCACGTGCACCATCGCGGGCATGTCGAGCTCGACGAGCTTCTCGTAGATGGGGTACCAGAACCTGTCGGTCAGCGGCTTCGACGTCCAGTTGCCGCCCGACGGATCGGGATTCAGGTTCGCGCCGATGAAGCCCATCTTCGCGCAGCGCTCGAGCTCGCGCACGCTGCCGTCGAGCGACGCCCCCGGCGACTGCGGCAGCATGCACACGCCGACGAAGTTCTTCGGATAGAGGTCGACCACGCGCGAGATGAGGTCGTTGCTGATCTCCGACCACTCCTGGCTCGTCTTCTCGTTGCCCAGGTGATGCGCCATCGTCGAGGCGCGCGGCGAGAAGATCGTCACGTCGGACCCGCGCTCGCGCTGCAGCTTCAGCTGCGCCCTCTCCAGGCTCTCGCGGATCTGGTCGTCGGAGATCCGGAGCGACTCTCGCGAGGGCGTCTGGGCGGGATCTTTCAGCGCCGCGAGCTGCGCCTCGCGGAATTCCGTCAGCGACTGGGGCGCGGTGGTGTAGTGGCCGTGGCAATCGATGATCATCGGGGAGGTCCTGGAGTCGTATGAACCGGTGCGGATGATACTATTCCCGCCGCATGAGCGAACCGACATCCACCGTGCCGGCCGGTGCGCCGGCGGCCCGCGAGCTCGGGCGAGGCGGCCCCGCGATCAGCGCAATGGGCTTCGGCTGCATGGGCCTCGTCGGCTGGTACGGTACGCGCGACGACGACGAGTCGCGCGCGACGCTGCACGAAGCCGTCGATTCCGGCATCACCCATTTCGACACCGCGGCGAGCTACCAGCTCGGCGAGAACGAGAAGTTCGTCGGCGAGGTGCTGAAGCCGTTCCGCAGCCGCGTGGTCATCGCCTCGAAGTGCGGCCTCGCGCGCGGCCCCGGCGGCAGCGCGATCGCCGACAACCGGCCCGAGACGATCCTCGCCTCGTGCGACGCGAGCCTCGCGCGTCTCGGCACCGACGTCATCGACCTCTTCTACCTGCACCGCATCGATCCGAACGTGCCGATCGAGGAATCGATGGGCACGCTGGCGCGCCTCGTCGACGCGGGCAAGATCCGCTCCATCGGCCTCTCCGAGTGCAGCATCGCGACGCTGACGCGCGCGCACGCCGTGCACCCGGTCGCCGCGGTGCAGACCGAGTATTCGCTGTGGTCGCGCGATCCGGAGAACGGCATGCTGGCCGCGTGCGAGGCGCTGGGCACCACGTTCGTCGCCTACAGCCCGCTGGGTCGCGGCTTCCTCGCCGGCAACTTCCGCAGGCTCGACGAACTGCCGGCGAACGACAACCGGCGCAGCCAGCCGCGCTTCCAGGACGCGGCCGCCGAGCGCAACGCCGCGCTGGTCGAGGCGCTGCGGGATTTCGGCGCCGCGCTGGGCGCGACGCCCGCGCAGGTCGCCATCGCGTGGGTGCTGTCGCGCTCGCCGCGCGTCGTCACCATCCCGGGCATGAAGACGCGCACGCACCTGCGGGACAACCTCGCCGGGGCGCGGCTGCGGCTCTCCGAAGCGCAGCTCGCCGAGCTCACGGGGCTGGCCGCGCGAGTGCCGGTCGAAGGCGAGCGCCATCCGCCGGCGATGATGCAGATCATCGATCGCGAGCCGTGAAGCGCCTCGCGTGAAGATCGCGCTGACCGGCGCCGCCGGGCGGCTCGCGCGCCTGTTGCGGCCTGCGCTGCTGCGCGCAGGCCACGAGGTCACCGCGACCGACCGTGAACCGGGAGAACCCCTCGCGCCGGCCGAACGCTGGATCGCCGGCGACCTCGCCACCCCTGGCGTCGCCGACGCCGCCCTCGCCGGCGCCGAAGCCGTGGTGCACCTCGCCGGCGTGCCGAACGAGCAGCCCCTGCCGGTGGTGCTCGCAGGCAATCACGTCGCCCTCGTCGCGCTCTACGAGGCGGCGCGGCGGCAGCGCGTCCGCCGCGTCGTGTACGCGAGCTCGAACCATGCCTTCGGCCTGTGGCCCGTCACGCGCAAGCTGCGGCTGAACGATGCGTACCGCCCCGACGGCTTCTACGGCCTCTCCAAGGTCTGGGGCGAGGCGCTCGGCAGGATGTACTGGGAGAAGCACGGCATCGAGTGCGTCGCGCTGCGCATCGGCACCTGCCTCGGCGGTGCGCCGCGCAACCGTCGCGAGCTCTCGACGTGGCTGGGCAATGACGACTGGGCGACGCTCGTGCTGCGCGCGCTGGACGCCGAGGCGGTGGGATTCACCGCCGTGTGGGGCGTCTCCGCCAATACGCGCGCGTGGGTGGACTTGAAGGAAGGCAACGCCATCGGCTACGTGCCGACGCAGAACGCCGAGGACTACGCGGCTACGGCGCTCGCGGCGCCGCCCGGGGGCGATCCGGTCGCGGATCGCTACCAGGGCGGGCCGTTCGTGACGCTCGACTACACCGCGGACGAGGATCGTCCGCTGTAGTCCTCAGGGGGCGTCGAACGACTTCTCGATGCGATCGAGCGTGCGGTACGCCGGCAGCACCTGGCGCACGCTCGCGTTGGGCTCGCGCCCTTCCTTGATCGCCGCGAAGAACTCGCGGTCCTGCAGCTCGATCCCGTTCATGCTGACGTCCACCTTCGACACGTCGATCTGCTCGTTCTTCCCGTTGAACAGGTCATCGTAGCGGCAGATGTACGTGCCGTTGTCGCAGATGTAGCGGAAGAACGTGCCGAGCGGGCCGTCGTTGTTGAACGACAGCGACAGCGTGCACACGGCGCCCTTCGGGGTCTTCATCTGGATCGACATGTCCATCGCGATCTTGAGCTCGGGATGGAACGGACCCTGCACGCCGCGCGCGACCGACGCTTCCTCGCCCGTCTGGTACTGGAAGAGATCGACGGTGTGCGCCGCGTGGTGCCACAGCAGGTGGTCGGTCCAGCTGCGCGGCTTGCCCAGCGCGTTCATGTTCGTGCGGCGGAAGAAGTAGGTCTGCACGTCCATCTGCAGCACCTTCAGCTCACCCGCTTCGATCTTCTTGCGGATCCACTGGTGGCTCGGGTTGAAGCGGCGCGTGTGGCCGCACATCGCGACGAGCCCGGTCTCCTGCTGCGCCTTCACGACGGCTTCGGCGTCCTTCAGGCTGTCGGCGAGCGGGATCTCCACCTGCACGTGCTTGCCCGCGCGCAGGCACTGGATCGCCTGCGATGCATGCATCTGCGTCGGGGTCGCGAGGATCATCGCCTCGAGCCCGGGCTGCTTCAGGCTCTCGGCGAGATCGCCCGTGTAGTGCGGGATGCCGAATTTCCCGGCGACCTCTTTCGTCGACTGCTGGTTGCCACCGGTGAGCGTGACGACCTCGATGCCCGGAATCTTCTGGATCGCCTCGAGGTGCTTGATGCCGAAGGCGCCCTGACCTGCCAGTCCGACTTTCATTGCGCGGTATCCCTCAAACGTTTTCGAGAATGATGTGGCCGAGCGCCGTGTTGGAGCACGGCACGTGATAGAAGCGGTAGACCTCCTTCACGTCGTCGTTCAGCGCGCCACGCATCGCGAGCCACATCACGAGCTCGATGCCCTCGGAGCCCGCCTCGCGCACGTACTCGATGTGCGGCTTCTTCGTGAGCGCCACGGGATCCTTCGTGAGGCCGTCGAGGAACTTCGTGTCCCATTCCTTGTTGATGAGACCGGCGCGCGTGCCCTGCAGCTGGTGCGACATGCCGCCCGTGCCGAACACCACGACCTTGAGGTCCTCCGGATACGACTCGATCGCGCGGCGCAGCGCCTGGCCGAGCTTGTAGCAGCGCAGACCGGTGGGGGGCGGGTACTGCACGACGTTGATGGGGAACGGGATGACCTTGCAGGGCCACTCCTCGTCCGGACCCAGCTCGCCGAACAGCAGGTTCAGCGGCACCGTGAGCCCGTGGTCCACGTCCATCTTGTTCACGACGGTCATGTCGAACTCGTCGAGGATCAGCCTCTGCGCGATGTGGCAGGCCATGTCGGGATGACCGATGACCTTGGGCACCGGGCGACGACCCCAGCCCTCGTCGGCCGGCAGGAACTCATCGGCGCAGCCGATCGCGAACGTCGGGAAGATCGTCGCGTCGAACGCCGAGGCGTGGTCGTTGTAGATGAGGATGGCGACGTCGGGCTTGTGCTCCTTCATCCACTGCCTGGAGAACCTGAAACCCTCGAAGATCGGCTTCCAGTACGGAAGGTCCTGCTTCTTGCCGTCGATCGTCGCCGCGATCGCGGGAACGTGGGAGGTGGTGACGCCTGCGGTGATTCTTGCCATGTGCTTACAGTCCCGGATCTTTCTTGCTGCGGTTGCCCGTCGGGTTGCGGCCGCCCTCGAGCATCATCTTTGCGTACTCCTCCTGCGTGCCGCCGGTCATGATCGCGGCGACGTGCTGGAAGGAATGGCCATCGGTGGAGAACAGCTTCGACAGGAAGTAGATGTTCCCGCCGTTCTCCATCATCTTCGTCCAGTCGCGACGCAGGACCGCGTCGGTCTGCTCCGGCGTCAGGTTGAACTGCTTGAGGTACTCCGCCTCGTTCGCCTTGAACGCCTGGCGGTTCGCCTCCTTCATCAGCGACATGCAGAACTGGTTGAGGTTGAACCCCTGCCGCGAGCGGTAGGTGTTGAAGATCAACGTGCCGGGGATGTCCTCGAACTCGTCGAGGTACTTGGTGAGCTTCGGGTCTGTCATGTCCTTGGTCCTGTGATGAGCCCCGGACCCGCGAGGTGGCCTCACGGGGGGTCGGCGATGAGC
>Ga0182745_1004202_pt1 | contig 12049 bp, 10 predicted proteins | sample eDN3rd30CKraftBY_FD_128523 | JGI IMG/M metagenome (GOLD analysis project Ga0182745, IMG submission 128523) | Enriched backyard soil microbial communities from Emeryville, California, USA - eDNA 3rd pass 30_C Kraft BY (version 2) (version 2) | ecosystem: Environmental > Terrestrial > Soil >... | reverse complement strand
TCAGGAAAGGACTCTCATGAGCAGTATCTATGCAGGATCCAGCTTTGATGACTTCCTGGAAGATGAGCAAATTGCTGAAGAGGTTTCGACCGAGGCGATCCTTCGTGTTGTCGCCTGGCTTCTGAAGCAGGAGATGCAAGAGAAGGGTATCTCGAAGACACGCATGGCCCAAAAAATGGGGACAAGCCGGGCGCAACTGGACCGGATCCTTAATGGCGAGACACCAAACATCGGCATTAACACATTGGCCCGAGCCGCACGATCAGTCAATCGGGAACTCGTATTGGAACTTAAATAGCTTGCACCAACTGGAGAAGATCTGGTACGTGGCCGTTGCTCACCACTATGGCATTGCTTCCGCGATTCCGGTGACCACAATCTCGCCGGTCATCCATGGGTGCGGGCCGCAATAATACGTGTAGGTACCGGGCTCGTTGAAAGTCATCTCGTACGTTTCATCCTGCCTCAGGAGCGGGGCGTCATCGAGAGACAGATCGCTCCAGGCCACCTGATGCGGTAGCGGGCTGGTGTTGGTCCAGCGCACGGTTGTTCCGGGTTCGATGCGGATTCCCCCCGGCGAGAATGCGCTATCCAGAATGGCGATTTCAACAACCGGGCCGCTTACTTCCGGTGCCATCGCATCATTCATGGCATCGTCCGCCGACGCGAACACATGCAGAGTGGGCATTGCCGTTGGCGGGAAGGGATCGGCGGCGATATTCCATTTGTACGCTCCCACCACGTCGAACCTAAGAGTCGCTTCGTACACAGCAGGATCGTCCGTACCGGGTTCCGCCCTGACACGCAGGATTTCCCCGGTCTCGCGGTGCTTCAGCGTGACCACCGGCTCCATACCTGTCACCTCCCCGTCCGGAATGGCATGGTGCAGTACCCGAAACCTGATGGTAACCGGTTCACCAACAACCGCCACCGGAACTGGCTCCGCAAGCTCCACGATGGCCCAACCACCTGCATCGACGGAATAAGCACGTAACACGACAGGCGCAACGATCAGGGCTGCCACGAAGGTTCGGCGATTCACAGGGGGCCTCCTTATCATGATGTGACAGGCGGCAACGTATTCCGCCATGTACCTTCCAGTACAGTCGCAACACTCCGCTGGTTCCCGCGTGAGGTGGGTTCTTACGGGACCAGGGATTCCGCGATGCGGATGGCACTCGCCTGATCCAGCGAGGTTTCCAGCCGGTAGGTTGTCTGACCGTCGCTCCAGATCAGGACGTTCCCTGATCGGCGCTGGTAGGTTCCGTTTTCCAGACCGCCCGGCAAGGCGTCCGGCAAAAGCACCAACTCCCCATCACTCACCCACCAGGCCTCCCTGCCATCCACCAGCACACGTTCAAGCACGCCGTTCCCCATCGACCGCTTGGCGATGAAGGGAGACTCCTCACTCGTCTGGAACTGCATCAACAACATGCCAACACCGGTATCCCCGACTTCCAGCAAGTCATCGTTCGCGACATAGATGAGACTGACCATGACTACCTGATCCGTATGCCGCAACCAAACCTCGTCAGCATCGCCCCATACATCCCGGTCAGGGACCGCAAGGGGAAACGCAATAGCCTCCTGCGCGGCATCAAGCGAGGATATCTCGCCGAAAAGCAGCGCCGAACCGATCGATGCGGGTTCCTCACGGACCGAGTGATGGTCAACCAATTCGATCCGGATCCCCGGTAGACCGAGAAGATCAGCCACGGCCCGTCGCGGTCCGGGCAGGATCACGAACAGGAGCATGGCGACGACGGCAACGGCACCAATGACCCAACCGGAATAGCGTCGGGTTGGTACCGGCGACCGTTCCGGCAGGATCCCATTAAGGGAAGAAGCGATATCCGGGGTTGGCGGGAATGACACCTGATCCGGCAGGGAGCGCAGGCGCTCGTCCAACGTACGTTCATTCACGATGGCTCCTCCAATCGCAGACGAAGCCGGGCCAGGGCACGATGCAAGCGAGATTTCACGGTGCCGCGAGCGCAACCGAGAACGGATGCGGTTTCCGCCTCGGTCAAATCCAACGCATAGCGGCAGAAGATCACGAGGCGGTCCTGCTCGGAAAGCTGGTTGATATGCGCCAGCAGCCAGTTGGCTTGCTCCTGCTCGATCAGGTTGTCCTCGGGTATTGTTCGAGCGTCCGAGATAGCGCTCACATCGGTCGCATGATCGGTACGGCTGGAATGCCGCTGCATGACCTTGTTGCGATTTTTCGCCTCGTTCGCCACGATCCGCAAGAGCCACGGCCGGAAGGGAGCCCCCGCCCGGAATCGGCCGATCGCCATCCATGCCTTGATAAATGCCGCCTGGGTCACGTCCTCGGCATCTTGCGGGTCCCGGACAATGACCCACGCCGTGCGAAAGGCAACATCCTGATAACGACGTACGAGTGCCTCGTACGCCTGGCGCTCACCTCGCTTGACGAGGCCGATCAGTTCGTCGTCGGATAACGGCGACTCCACGCGATGCCCACCTCCAGCCAGTGTTAATCACCATACAAGCTGGAGGGTGATTTGGTTCCGTTTGGCTCCCCGCTCCCCGGATTAGGCACGACCAAGCCATCTTCGCGCGTGAGCCACGTCATCCTGAGCGACGCAATGGGGCCGCTCTCGCTCTTCGCTGGCTCATGCCAGCTCACCCCACCGGGGGTCGCTTGCGCTTCTCGGTCACGAGGTGACCGCATCCTCCCGGAGCCCCGTGCGCAGCGAAGCGAGAGCACTGATTCTGTGAGCATTCGGCTTCGCTGGGGGATGCTTCGGCGGCGGCCTCAGTATGACGGGAGATCATCGGGGCGTTCACGCTTCGTCGTGAATAATTTGGGGTAAAACCCGTCACGGAGCGCTGGTTGGCGCCGGGACGGGTCTTGATCACCAAATCCTCTCATGGGTGGCGAACATTGACCATAGCCACCAGAAACACCGGTGGCACACAATACGGCTGAAACGCGATGAGATGTGACACCGAAGGCTTCATTTGGGAAGAAAGCAGCGGATGTATTGATCGCTATGACGTCAGATATCGCAATCGATGGTGATCTTAACGTGAGGAAGGATGTCTTCCACCAACGGGATGAGGACAGCGAATCCCCGATTGTTGGCGAGCCAGGAGGGTGCCAGGGCTTCCAGCTCACCAAGCCAGGCCGTGAATCCGTGGGGAGAAGCCTCGACATGGTAAAACCGTCGCTCATCCACATCTCCATCCATGGCCTCAAGGAGATTCGCGGGGAATCCGGCGGCGTTGAGCGACGGCGCCAGATGGCCGTGCATCTGCCCGATCTCCTGTCGTCGCCCGCCGTTGATGATCACCACGCGGCCGCGTTCACCTTCCGGTTGGCCAGCAACGACTTCCCGCGCCAACAGGTAGATCTCCCACATGTGAAAGCCCCGATTGGCAAGTGGCTCACGCGAGGAGAGCAGCCCCCGGCAAGGAGTGGTCGGCGTGATGACGATATGACCCGGCCAGCCAGCACGCGGGTGACGGATCGCGATCGCGTTGTCAGTCTCTGCAACATACTCCAGCGGCAGGAATCGGTGAACGCGGCAAAAGACGGGCGCAACCCATGGTTGCATCCCGACTGTCCTGACCAGCGTGAAAATGAGCGCAGCTATTCTGGAGCGAATCGCGTTCATACGTTCTCCCTGGCGCGTCATCGTAGAGGCCATCGTTCAAGTCAGGCATGAAGCGTGCTCATGTCCATGGACCACCATGTCATATGCACGAAGTTGTATCCCTGCCCGTTGCCAGACGCGACATGTATCGGGCTCATACATGATATTGACATGTTTCCCCCGAAACCAGTATTTTTGGCTCAGGGAACCTGACAACACATGCGCCCTCGACCCTCCAGGTATGGCCGGGGCTACCAGGGGAGTAGGCCAGCCAGAGTTCAGCGGGAATCGCGGTGTCCACGCGCTGGTGTTCCGATGCGTGCGGGAAACGAAGAGGAAAAATCGTGAAACAACTCAAGATGACCATCATATTGGCGATGCTGGCCTTCGCCACGTTCCTGCCAGGTTCAGCAATGGGCGTCTCGGCCCAGGGGTTTGACCTGTGCGCGGGAGCGCTGGAGAACGGTGAAGGCGCATTTGCTGGATACACCGTGGTCTATGGCAGCGGGGGATCCGGGAACCAGATCGTGTTGGGGTCGCTCGACGGCAATGACTATCTCTCTGGCGGTTCCGGCAACGATGTCCTGTGTGCCTGGGGCAGTGGAAACACGCTGGACGGTGGCTCAGGCAACGATGTGCTGATCGCCGTTGACGGCGTCGGCAACATGCTACTGGGTGGCAGTGGTAACGATACGCTGATGGGATACGCGAACAACACCTTCGATGGCGGATCAGGTCGCAACGATGTCGCAACCTTGAGTCCTGTTTTATGGATTGAGGGCAACTATATTATGGGAGAAGGATTCGCCCCAGGCGCAATTCGAGTGACAATCCTGCCTGGATTCTATTCCTTTGCGACAATTGATGAAAGTGGTCGATTTGCGAATGGCGAGTGGGGATTTTGCACTTCCCTCCCAGAAAATTTTACCGTCGTCATTACCAATCCTGGCGGAGATCAAGAGATCATGCGGGCAGATCTTACTATGTACTGCCCATAACAAAAATGCCGGGAGGATTGAGGTGAGAGACCGCACTCCACCCGGTAAAGGGCTACATCCATACCAACAAGGAGCGGCTGGGTTACATACTCAGCCGCTTCTCTTTACGCCTGGAGGCCACAGAGTAGACCTGAACTGACAATCAGGCAACAGACGTTGTGGTGGCGGGAGATACCGTACATGACACGGCATCTACCCAAAATGCCTGGAAACCGTCCCATCCAGTTGTGTCGTCATCTTCCTTGTGTCGAATGGTGGACACCGGTGCATGGCATTGACACGGTTTCCTGTGACCGGTAGTTTGGGTTTCAGGGACCATGACGACACATGCGGCCCCGTCCTCCAGACAGGGCCGGGCAACCACGGGAGTACGCCAGCCAGAGTTCACGCGGGAATCGCGGTGACTACATACGGGTGGTCATGCACGCATATTGCATCCGGGAAGAGACAATCATGAAACGACTCAAGATGACGGCGGTGTTGGCGATGCTGGTGGCGGCTACCTTCCTGCCGGGCGCAGCGACGGGCGTCGCGGCCCAGGATGCGAACCTGTGCGCGGGCGCCCTGGCGAACGGCGAAGGCCCATACGCCGGGTACACGGTGGTCTATGGCAGCGGGGGATCGGGGAGCCAGATCGTCCTTGGATCGCTCGACGGGAACGACTACCTTTCCGGTGGCTCCGGCAACGATGTGCTGTGTGCCTGGGGCAGTGGAAACACGCTTGACGGCGGGTCCGGCAACGACGTGCTGATTGCCGTTGACGGCGAAGGCAACGTGTTGCGGGGTGGCAGCGGCAATGACACGCTGATGGGCTACGTCAACAATACCTTTGATGGCGGATCAGGCCGGAATGACATCGTCCCGTGGGAACCGGTAGCGGACCCGAGCATTACGGTAACCATCGGGACTACTCAACAAGTCTACTGTGTGGTTTGGGTTGAGTTGATTGACTTCCCTGACGGTGATTACACCGTTGCTACCTATCGGAATAATATCGAAATCGACACGTCGGAATTGTCATCAGCAGACGGGTACGGTGCGGGTATTGTCTACTCGGGAGACAGCAACCAGGTTACAGGGAGTATGCAGGTTTCGGTGGGTGACGTCAGCTCTGCCGTTGTTGACGCTTCTAATTGCTTCTCAACGCCACCCCTGTAATGACGCGTGAGTCTGCAATAGGCAAACCTGTCACCCTGTCCCGCATGGAACTCGCCCTCGCAACCCTCGACAAATGCCTGTGAAATCGGCAGAATAAGGCTTCGCATGGTGGAAATCATCGTGCGAAGCAGACCAAGGCGATGACGAGGACCGGTAGGAACGCCACTTCGTGCTCCAGAGAGCCGTGTTGCTGGGAGACGGCGCCGAATCCGTTCCGAGATGACCTCCGAGCCGCACCCCGAACGCGAGACCCTCTCGTCAGTAGACGGTGCCGGTTGCCCCCGTTATCGGGCAAAACTGGACCGGGAGCCCCTCTTCCGTGTGTCAGTTGGCAAGGCAGCTGTCGCGAGGCCGCTGCGAACCAAGGGTGGTACCACGAGTTCGGCCATGCCCCTCGTCCCTCGGATGGAATTGGGCATGAATCCGTTCTGATCGGAGGTACCACCGATGACCGAAACCACACCGCGCGACGCATCGAGTTATTACATCACGACGTCGATCCCGTACGTCAACGGGCGGCCACATATCGGCTTCGCCCTCGAAGCCGTGCAAACCGACACCCTCGCCCGCCATCACCGGCTGATTGGCGACGACACCCGCTTCCTCTCCGGCACCGACGAAAACGCCCTCACCGTCGTCCAGGCGGCGGAACTCGCCGGGGAAGATGTCGCGGCCATGGTCGAGGACCACGCCGAAGCTTTCCGCGCGATCCAGGATCCGCTGGAAGTCCGCTACGATGATTTCATACGCACGGCAACCGATCCTCGCCATTGGCCGGGCGCCCAGAAGCTGTGGCGGAAATGCGCCGAGGCGGGCGATATCTACAAACGACATTATCAGGGGCAATACTGTATCAACTGCGAGCGCTTCTACCGCGAGGAAGAGCTGGTGGATGGCAAGTGCCCGATCCATGGCACGGTGCCGGAGCGGGTTGATGAAGAGAATTACTTCTTCCGGCTCTCTAACTATCAGGATCAGCTCAAGGAATTGATCACCAGCAACACCCTCCTGGTCCAACCCGAACACCGGCGGGAGGAGATGCTGTCGTTCATCGATTCCGGTCTGGAGGATTTCTCGATCTCCCGGCGGGCCCTGCGCGGTCACGGCTGGGGTGTGCCGGTGCCGGACGATCCGGATCAGGTGATGTATGTCTGGGTGGATGCCCTCAGCAACTACATCACGGCGCTGGATTACGCGACGGATGGCGAGTTGTACGAACGATACTGGAAGCAGGGCGATCAACGGGTCCACATCGTCGGCAAAGACATCATCCGTTTCCACGTCATTTACTGGCCGGCATTCCTGCTCTCCGCCGGGGAACCCATTCCCACCACCATCAATGTCCATGAGTTCCTGATGTCCGATGGCGAGAAGATGAGCAAAACCCGGGGCAATACGGTCGATCCGCTCGAACTCGTCGAGATGTACGGCAATGATGCCGTGCGTTACTGGTTGCTGCGGGAAATGCCACGCACGAGTGACGGCAACTTCACGCACGATCGGTTGATTGGCCGGTATAACGAGGATCTCGCCAACGACCTCGGGAATCTTGTCAACCGCTCGGTCGGGATGCTGCAACGCTATCGTGACGGAATCGTACCGACCGTTGGCCGCGATGAGGTGGGAAGCCTGCACGGCGTGGCGCAAGAAATTCCCGGGCGGATCGATGCGGCGCTCGATTTCTTCGATTTCCGCACGGCGCTCGCCGCGAGCTGGGAACTGGTGACGTCCGCGAACAAATACATCGATGACGAAAAGCCCTGGGTCGTAGCGAAGGCTGCGAAAAACGGCGACCCGGACGCAGACGCACGGCTGGACATCATCCTTGCCGATCTGATCGAGACGATTCGCCTGCTGGCGGTTCACCTGACGCCGTTCATCCCGCTCGGCGCCGAACGTATCGCGGCGCAAGTCGGGTTCTCGCTGGAAGACTCCGGCGCGGTGACCGGACGTGACTGGACCGATGCCCTGGCCGGGAAAACGTTGCCGAAGGCGCAGCCGATCTTCCCGCGGATTGAGGTTGAGGACGAGGACGCTTAGATCCTGTCCAGAGATAGTCTGCGTGCAGGAAGGGTTTGGTGGGCAAAACGCCCTCCCAAACCTTTCCTGCATCCCGCGTGGAAAACACCTATGACATCTATATCCGGGGATTCGTGCCGCTGTTTGCTGACGGCTCGATAGTCACCGGCCGAGATCTCTCGACTTCGCTCGAGATGACGGTAATTTTGAAACGAGCGTGTCATATCGGGGTGGCTCTTCGTACCATCTTCCATGATAATCGTCATATTGGTTCATCAGATTTTCCGCCCTACGACGCCGGTGATGCGTACGGAGGAGTCATGTCTTCGTCTCAAAGAAACGTCCATCGACATCCGTGGCGCCGCCTGCTGGGCTTCATCGGTGGATTGGTCGGGCTGATGTTGATCGGACTCCTGATCTCGCTGGCGATCAGCCCAAAACCGGGCGTCTTCGCGATCCGCACCGTGTTCCGAAACGGCGACCAGGCTGTTACGGAAGCACTGGCGAAACATACGCCGGACGATGTCACATCGATCACCAATGAACCGTACCGGCCAGACGACCCGGATGCGAAGCTGGATGTCCATATCCCGAACTCGGCTATTGAAGATGGCACACAGCTGCCCACCGTCGTCTGGACCCATGGCGGTGCCTGGGTGGCGGGTGACAAGGATGAATGGGCACCCTATTTCATGGTGCTCGCTTCACGCGGATATACCGTGGTCGGTATCGACTACTCGCTCGGTCCGGAACAGACGTATCCGACAGCCCTGCACCAACTGAACGATGCGCTGGCATACATTCAGGAAAACGCGGAACGCTTCCACATCGACCCGGAGAACCTGGTGCTTGCCGGAGATTCCGCCGGCTCCCAGCTCAGCAGCCAGTTCGCAACGATCGTGACCAGTCCGGAATACGCCGCCCAGGTCGGAATCGAACCGACGATCACGCCAGAGCAACTCAAGGGCGTTATCCTCTATTGCGGGATCTACGACTTCGCCACGTATTTCGATGGCACCGGCCTGGTCGGATGGGGCGCCAGCGTCTCGATCTGGGCGTACACTGGGAACCGGGCCAAAACCTTCGACAAGAATCCCGCACTCGCCGAGATGTCTTCGCTGAATCACGTGACGGCCGATTTCCCGCCTGCGTTCATCTCGGGCGGCAACACCGACCCGCTCACGCCCAATCAATCGAAAGCATTGGCAACAAAGCTTGAAAGCCTGGGAGTTCCCGTCACTCCCCTCTTCTTCCCGGATGACCACGAGCCAGGGTTGCCACACGAGTACCAGTTCAACCTGGATAACGCCGACGGCCAAAATGCCCTGGATGAGAGTGTGACGTTCCTGGAATCCGTGTTCAGCAAGTCGGACTAGTGATTTGTCAGGGCTCACTTGCCCGCTTGGGATGAACCCCGGAGAACCGGCCCTGGTACGCGTGCTTCGTGGGGCGAAACAAGCGTGACACACCGCTGGTTCACAGCGGCACTGACCGTGTTGTTTCGCGGACAAAGGCCAGCACATCGAAGCACTGGACGACATTCAGGTCGACCTGCATCTCGGTGTCCGTCGCCAGCAAGGCACCGGCCGTCCGGGAAACATGCGGTGCGCTAAACCAGGCCTGGAGTTCGTCCGGGAGATTCCCAAGATCGAGTAGGCTGGCTGGCGCATCAGACGCTGCGAACAAGGCCGCATCAAGACTTCCGGCAGGTGGTTCTCCAACATCAATGGTGTCAAGACCAGCAGGTTGACCGTCTTGCACCCGGATGCCCTGATAACCACCCGCACCAAAGACGATACCTACGATCACGATATCGTCCACGAACCGGGCCTTCAAATTCAGTCCCATAGGAACAACGGTCCCGTCGCCCCAGAATGAGCCACGTGACTTTGCAATATGGGCATTATGCGCCCAGAGCGCCACGCGTGATTCGGGAGTCGCTTCTGTCAGCCTGGCTGCGCGATCCGCCATGATGCGATCCCTCGCCGTTGAAAACGACTCCCCACCGGCAGCGGATGCAGCCCAAAGTGTGAGGAATTGGCGGATGACAAGGGAGTCGTCGTGAGCAACAGCAACCTCAGCTTCATCGGCCCCGGGAAGGAGATCGATCCGCCGGTCAAGACTTGCCAAAATCCTGATGTACCGGGCATGCTCGCCGGCATCGTAGGGTGTCTGACCCGGTATGATGGCAGCAATAGACGCCAGGTCAGATATGTAGTCAAGGGCCATAGTCGGTGCCTGGTTGATGATGTACGTTGTCAGGCTTCGATGCGCATTAACGCTTTCCTGGGTATCAATACCAGCTACATCAACCGGGCGATCCGGATGAGCGACGTTCCACTCACGAAGCCAGAGAACGATATCCAGCACTTCCTCGGTTGACCACGTCCAGAATCCCTGCGCCTTCACAGCAGCTTCGGGATCACCCTCTCCACGCAGGACAAACCGCGACATTGCACGGCAACCAACAACGCTGGCTTCGAGGGCGAAGGTTGTGAAGCCCATTTCCTCTACAAGCCAGGCAATGATGCGGTGCTTGATCTGGAAGACTTCTCGCTGACCATGAGTCGGTTCGCCAAGCGCAACGATCCGGGCGTTGCCAACGATCTCCAGCAACACGTCCAGATCGTCAGAAGGACGGGTTGGGTCAGTTCCGGCAAGCGGCATCATCGTCTTCACCAAACCTGACGGAGGCTGTGAGGGGGGTGTCTCCATGCTGTTCTCCCAATCTCGCAAAAATGATCTCACGTTCTTACTCTACGTCATGTCAACGCCGACAAGTGGAGAACGGCAAGAGCGCATATTTCTTTCATGGCGGGCGCCGTATTGCCTCAAAACACGGATGTAAGCATCGTTCGTACGAGCAATTCAGGGAAATAGCCCCCTTATCCCGTTCGTACATCTGGTCAGGCTGCAACAACGACGATGACAATCATGACCGTGCAGAGTGATCTCCCCGGCTGGAACGGATGGGTTCCTCCTGGCGAGATGTTGCATCAGCACACGTTCGTGTTTTTCTGACGGCCTGGTTGCGGTCCCCGCCCGCCAGCTGTCACATTCAACCATCGGGAACACATCCCCGCAGTGTTCACGTCCACGACGTGTGCCTGGGGTACCCGTGGGGGAACTACCTGGGAGGGAAGCCCCATGACGCTCCATTCTCGGATGCGCCACGCTCGATCCTTGCTGCCCGTGGCTGGGCTCTGCATCGCAGCGGCATTAACACCATTCTCCGCACTGGCGGATACCAATCTCGATATCGGCGGTACTGGCGTCATCGCATATGCGAACGGCGACAATGTCAATCTCCGTGTCGGCCCTGGGCCGGATGAGGCCATCGTCACCGAGGTTGCCGAAGGATCCTCTGTCTACGTGATCGACGGCATCTACACGGCCGCCGATGGCTCGCTCTGGTATCAGGTGGAGGTCAATGGCAACAGCGGCTTTATCGTCGCTGATTTTCTTGCGCGGGAGGGCAGTGCCCCGGCAGCCGTCGGCGGCCCCTCGGGCGATGCCGTGGCGACCGAGCAAGTCTACGTGCGGTCCGGACCGAGCACGGCAGACGGCATTCTCGGGAATCTGCAAGCCGGTGATGGCGTCACCCTGACCGGGAACATCAGCAACGGCTTCTACGAAATCTGGTACGGCGACTATGTTGGATATGCCTATGCGGATTTCATCAGCCCGGGCGGAGTGGCTGTGGTCGCACAGGAAGCCCCGGAAGTCCAAGTCGAGGTTGAAGTGGCGGCCCCTGCTCCCACCGGAGCGGTTGGCACCTATTACACTTCCGACTCGGTCAATCTGCGCAGCGGAGCCAGCACGGGTGACGGCGTGATTGATGTCGTTCCCGCCGGTACCGAAGTCTCACTCACCGGCTATGTCTCCAATGGCTTCTCGGAAGTCACATCCGCCTATGGCAGTGGCTGGATCTCCAGCGATTACCTGAGCGCGTCCGCACCAGCCCCCGTGGCTGAAGAGCCGGTGGTTTCCAGCGCCGGTCAGAGCATGGTGAACTTCGCCATGCAGTTCCAGGGATACCCATACGTCTGGGCCGGCAACACCCCGTCAGGGTTCGATTGCTCCGGATTCACCCAGTACGTGGTGCAGAACACCCTGGGATACGACATCACACACAGCACCGACATCCAGGCCACCTACGGTTCGTATGTCGCATGGGGCGACTGGCAGGTGGGCGACCTCGTCTTCTTCACCAATACCGGTGGCAGCGGGTACCTCTCGCATGTCGGAATCTAC
>Ga0182745_1004198_pt1 | contig 12050 bp, 7 predicted proteins | sample eDN3rd30CKraftBY_FD_128523 | JGI IMG/M metagenome (GOLD analysis project Ga0182745, IMG submission 128523) | Enriched backyard soil microbial communities from Emeryville, California, USA - eDNA 3rd pass 30_C Kraft BY (version 2) (version 2) | ecosystem: Environmental > Terrestrial > Soil >... | reverse complement strand
CGCGCCCGACCCGATGCCGCCGGAAGCGAAATTCAGCTTCCGGGCACTGCTGCGCAAGGCGGCAACGAGGTCCTGCACGGTGTGGTAGGGCGAATTGGCGGACACCACCAGCACTGTGGGGGAAGTGGCGATGACGGTGACCGGCACGAAATCATTGATCGGATCGAACAGCAGGCTCGGCTGCAAGGCCTTCTGGATCAGGTGCGAGTTCGAACCCATCAGCGCGGTGTAGCCGTCGGCCGGAGCCTGGGCGACGTACTGGGCGGCCAGCACGCCGCCCGCGCCGACTTTGTTTTCCACCACGATGGGCTGGCCCAGCGCCGCGCCGAGCACGGGGCCGAACTGCCGCATCATGATGTCGGGCCCCCCGCCGGCGGCGTAGGGCACGACGACCCGCACCGCTTTCGAAGGATAGGTCTGAGCGGCCCGTGCCGCGGTATCGAGCATCAGGCTGGCGCCCAAGGCGCCCAGGCAGAAGGTGCGGCGTTCCATGTCGTCTCCTCGTAATGCCTGAAGAATATCGGACTGACGTAAATAGAAAAGGAATATATTTTTATATATCGATAACCTTATGTTTGATGTCTACGAGGAGAACGGTGATCGAACCCGACCATCTGGTGGCCAAGCTGCGCTTTCGCCACCTGCGCCTGCTCAAGGAAGTGCAGGCCACCGGCAGTCTCCGGGCCGCCAGCCTGGCGCTCAACCTGACGCAACCGGCCATCAGCAAGGCGCTGACCGAAGTCGAGAGCGCGTTCGGCTTTGCATTGTTCGTGCGCACGGCGCGCGGCTTGACGCCGACCGAGCAGGGAAAGGTGGTGCTGCGCGGCGCCACTTTGCTGCTGGAAGAGCTCAGGCATCTGCGTTCCGAGGCCGTGACCGTCGATCGCTACACGGCCCGCATCCGGATAGGCGCGCCGCCGTTCCTGGCGCAGACCTACTTGCCCGGCGTGATCGCCAGGCTGGTGAAACATGAGCTGCCCGTGCGGGTGCATTTGCTGGAAGAACGGGTCCCGGCCCTGATCGGCGCGCTCCAGCGGGGCGAACTCGACGCCCTGGTCACCACCTTCCCGTTGCAGATGCTGGAGTCCGATGCGGAGGCGTTCGAGTACGTCAAACTGTTCGAGGTGCAGTTCGCCGTCGTTGCCTCCCCGGGACACCCGCTGGTTCGTTCGCGGCGCGTGGACTGGACCCGCTTGTCGGAGGAACCGTGGGTGATGCCGACCCAGGGATCGATGGGCCGCAAGCTCATCGAGGACTGCTTCACCCATGCCGGCGTGCCGGTTCCCCTGCCGGTGGTCGAAGCGACGAGCCCCATCACCAGCGTCCAGTTCGTTGCCGCCGGCCTGGGCATCGGCATCATTCCGGACGTCGCGCTTCTTCATCACAGCGCATTGCGGGCGGGCCTGGTCAAGCAACTGCGCGCCGTGCCCGAGCCGCCGACCAGCGTGGTGGCCCTGATTTTCCGCAAGGGGCCGCTCAATCCCCGTGTCGGCCTGTTGAAGGAAGCGCTGGGGCTCTGAGGCCGGAGTGCGTTTTCAAATCAGAAGATCGTCGAGCAGGGTCGCGGCCACCGCTTCTTCGGCGATGGGTATGCCGTGGGTCTGCATGGCCGGCGCGAGTCGGGCATCCCAGCTTGCGATGATGGCGGCCGGACCCAGTTGCTGCTGCGAGACAGGCGCAAGGCGAACGGCGGCTTCGTAATCGTGGGAGCCCAGGCGCCAGGGGCTGGCCTGCCAGGCACGGACTACGAAATTGGCAATACCGAGGCCCGGCCAATCGAAGTCGCCGTGGTAGCGCAGTTGTGCGCCGGCGCGCAGCAACTGGTCGAGCAGAGTGCGTTGCGCCGCGGCTGGCATGCCGTCGGTGCAGACGAGAGGCGCGCATCGGCGGCCCAGTTGATCGGCCGCGATGGCCAAGAGATTGGGATTCTCGCAGACGAAGACGGTCTGTCCGGCGACTGACCAGGCCGGAGGCATGCGCAGCAACTGGCGCAGCGACAGGTATGCGGGTTCCCCCGGTCGCCAAGATTCCTGTGCCGGATCATTGACCGGCAGGTTGAGCAGCAGCGCGGGGCGCGCCAGCTCGTTGACGAGGATGCCCGCTCGTGCCCAGATGTCGCGCTGACGCTCTTCGGATCCCCGGTGGCTGCTCGCTTGCGCTGCGTCGTCGTCCATTTCGGCGCGGGCCGCGTCAACGGACTCTCGATAGCGCCATGCCGCCAGCACCAAAGTGGCTATCGGCCGCCCGGCATCCAGACCGTGGGCGTCGCCCAGCGTCTGGGCTGCCAACTGGGACCGGGGTTGCCCCTTTGCGGGAAGGCAGCGCAGCACGCGATCGGCAGCTGTCAGCAGCGATAGTGCGCGGCCCGGGTCGCGGCCCAGGCGCTTGAGGAGTGTCGGCGCGGCCGGCGTGTCGAGCCAGGCTCGTAGCGCAGGGCACGCCGGGATCGAGATGGCCAGCGCCGACCACTGCGCCTCCAGTTCCCTGCGTAACTGCGCGCGGGCGACGATGGGGCCATCCAGCCGCTCCAGCGCATCGCGCAGCGAATCGGCCAGACCTGCCGCAGCCAGCTTCGCATCGAGCTCGACGATGTCGAGCGTCATCGAATGTGCCGGACGGGCGGATCTGCCCGTCAATTGGCACAAGGTCCGGTATGCGGCGGGATCGAGGCCGCCGAGGCGGATGACAGCGGCAGCGGCGCCGGGTTCGGCGCGTTCGAAATGCCGGCGCAGACGTTGGCGGACCGAGTCCAGCTCGGCGCCGCCGAGCAGGCGCCGCAGGCGGGGGTCGGCTGTGGGAGGTGCCTTGTCCATGGGAATGGCGGCCTCAAGCCGCAGGGGGGAATCTGCGATCGGGGTCGGGTACCGGGCGTTTGGCCTGGCCATCCCAGGTCCAACGCGAGACGTGCACGGCGTTTATCCCTTCATGGCGCTGCAACTGCGCAATCGCCACGCCGGGCAATTTGGCGGAGCAGGCCCATTCGCGTTCGCTCGTGACCACGAAATCGAGGTCGAATTCATGGATCAGTCCCCAGCAGTGGTGGCGCGCGGAGTCGTCGATGCCGGCAAATACTTCATCGAGCAGAACCAGGCGCGGCGCGTGCATGTGGCCGGCCTGCGTATAGTAGCTGGAGACCGCGGCGAACAACGGTACGGTCAGGCCCAGCGCGCGCTCGCCGCTCGAGGCCGGCCCGGACAGCGGCCGCCATTGTCCGTCCCAACGTTGTACGCGGAAGCGATGCCAGCGGCGGTAATCCAGCGCACGCGCCAATTGCTCCTGCAGGCTGCCGCCCTGATCGGCATCGGCGCGGCTGCGTTCGGCGGCGATGCGTTGCTGCAGCATTTCGCCGACCACGCGGCGATCTTCGGCGCTCCACAGGTCCGTGCTGGTATTGAGCAGGCGCTGGCGGGCGGCCTTCAATCCGACCGGCGCGCCGTCGTCCGTGCCTTCGGGCAAGATCTCCCACTGCAGGCGAAAGCGCACGCCGGTGGTAGTGGGGCGTTTGTCCAGCTCATCGTTGATGAACTGGACATGTTGCTCGGCATCGTGCAGCAGCCTATGGATGGCGCTGGCGATCTCGGCCTGCAAGTGGTTTTCCAGAACCTGCCGCTCGCCTGCGGTGAGCAGTTCGCGGCGCTGGGAGATTTCTCCGGCCAGGCGTGCGTTCAACTGATCGGGGCGTTCGGGCCGGTTTTGATAGATGATGCTGACCACCAGACCGAAATCGCTGGTTTCGGCCTGGGCCTGATGGCTCAACGCGCTCAGCGCACGGCCAAGCTCGGTGTAGTCTTGGGAGATTTGGTTCTGCACGCGGGTCCAGGCTTCGTCGTCGTCCTTGACATGCAGCAGAGCCTGCTCCGCGCGGCGCGCCAGTATCAATGCGGGCTCGATGGTCCAGGGGGTATCCAGTGGCGGCAGTTCGGCATCTGGAAGCGCTATCCCCAGTAAACCGGTGGCGGCGAACCCTTGCCATTGATCCACGGCCAGCTGGCGTGCGGTGGTGCGGTCGGCAAGCGTGGCATCGGCGTCTTCGACTTTCTGTTCGGCGCGGGCGCGGGTTTCGCTCGCCAGGCGCAGGGATTCGTTCGATTTCCTGTGCCGGGTTTCGCCTTCCGCTACGGACAGGCGGGCCTCGTGCATGCGCTGCTGCAGCTCTTCGACTTTCGCGCCCACGGATTCGCGCAGCGTTTCCAGCCGGATGAGCGCTTCCTCGGCAAGCATTTCGCGCTCGGCGGTTTGTTCGGCGGCGTGCCGCATATCGGCTTCGGCCTGGCGTTCGCGCTGCAACTGCTGGGCTTGTTCGCCAAGCGCATCGTGCAGTTCGCCAGCGGCACTGGCCAGCGCATGCAGAGTTTCGCCAAAGGCTTGCAGCGCCTGCTCGATGGCACGCAAGGCATCCCGCTCGGGCGGCAGGGCGAGATCCTGCGCGTCCTGGGCCAGCGTCAGCCGGGCCGCTTCCCAGCGTTGAACGGCCAGGCGCAATTGCTGATCGGCCTGTTCCAGGCGCTGTCGGGCGGTCTGGAGTTCGCGTGCCTGCGATGCGGCTTCGGCATGGGCGGTACGGAGCGCATCGTCGGCAGGCGCGGACTGCCATTCGCGGGCCGCCCGGTGCTGGTCGGCCTCGAGCCGAGCGAAGTCACCCTGCAACTGGACGAAGGTCTGGTCGAACGCATCGAGGCGTTGAGCGATCTCGGCCAGCCGGCGCGTGCGCGCGGCGGCGCGTGCGGCATAGCCGATGAATTCGGCCCGGGTCTTGTGCCATGCACCCGCCAGTGCGCCGAGCCTGAAACGGCCGTCGCAGGCAATCCAGGCGTCGGCCGAGGGGGTGTCCCGATCCCCGGCGGCAATGCCTTCGAGCAGGCGCCGCAGCACGTCGGGCGCGACCGGCGGCGGTATTTGGGCAAAGGCTTCCGCGGGTTGCAGCCAATCGGCCAACGAATCCGGCTGCGGTGGGCGCATGACCCATTGTGAGTCGTGCGGTAACGGGGCGCCGTTACCATCCAGCAGCAGCCCGTCGGGCGTGACCCAGGCATCGAGCAGCCCCGAGGCCTGCAGCGAAGCTTCGAGACCAGCGCATGCCGCCGTGGGTGCGTCGGGCCGAAAATCCATCAGTTGCCAAAATGGAGCGCCGAGGCGGCCGGCGCGCACGTCCGGCGCTCTCCAGTGCGGGGGCGGGGGCGTCGTATCTTCGCCTCGTTCGAGGCGCGAGCGCTCCTCGTGCAGGGCGGCTTGTTCCTGCTCCAGCGTCTCCTGTTCGGCCTGAAGAGCGGCCAGGCGTTGTGCCAGGCGCAGGCTGGCGGCTTGCTGGGCCCGATGCAGCGCCGCGCGGGCAGGGTTCTCGCCCTGTAGGCTGGCCGTCCAAGCGGCCAGCGCATCCATTGCTTCGGTTCCATCGGGCAACTGTAGTTGTTGCAAGCCGTCGAGATGACGGTGCCAGTCGTCCAGCAATGCCTGACTTTGCTGCTCGACGGCGGCGTCGGCTGCTTCGCGGCGGGCGGCAGCCTCTTCGGCCTCGTCCGAGCGCTCGTCGCGCTGGGTCTGCGCCTGGGCATGCGATTGCGCCGCTTGATCGGCTTGCTCGCAGCAGTGCATCAAGTGCACGACCTGCTCTTTGCGCTTGATGCCGGCCCGGCGCAAATCCTGGCGTGCGGCGTCCAGGTCCGGTCGTTGCAGCAAGCCGATGTCGCCGTCCGCCAGCGGGCTGGCGCGGTAGGCGGATGCAAGCCCGGCGTGCTCGGCGGCCTGGCTGCCTTGGTCGCGGGATTCGGCCAGCGCGCGGCTGGCCCGGTCGGTTCGTTGGGTACGCGCGTGCGTGGCCTGCCGTTCTCGCTCGAGGCGGTCCTGCATCCGTTGGCCTGCCTGTTGTGCGCCTTCGGCGTCCCGGCGCCGCTGTGCGGCTTCAGTATGAGCCTTCTCCAGCGTTCTGGCATCGGCCATGGCCGGGTCGTTCTGCAGTTCTTCAAGCCGCGTGCGGCAATTGGCCAGCGTGGCTTCGGCTTGCCGTTGTTCGGCAAGGGCGTCGGCTTCGATGGTGCGCGCGGCCTGCAGCGCGGCACGCCCTTCATTGAGCTCGCGGCTGGCATTGTCGAAGCCGGTTTGCGCGCTGCGCAGGCTGCGGGCCCGGCGGCGCGCCTGGGTGGCGGCATAGCGTTGGTAACGCTGATTGAACTGGCCGACGGCCCGCTCCAGTGCCTCGTACTCAGTCAGCTCTCGACGATACTCCTCCAACTGGTTCAACGCATCGGCGACGTCGGCCAGCAGGTCGGCGGCAATGGGCGGCAGCGCTTCGGTCAACGCGTTCGACAGGCTGGTCTCGTCGGGTTTTTTGGACAACTGTGGCTGACGAAGCTGGATCAGCGTGTCCATCAACGCGGCATAGCGCGTGGGGCCCAGATGAAACAGCCGTTCGTCCACCGCGCGGCGGTAGGCGGTGGCGGTATCGAAGATCTGGCCGTGCCCCTGCAACGCATCGTTGAGCCGCTCGCGTGTCAACACCACCCGGGTCGGACTCATCAGCCAGAAGTCCTGGCCGATGCGCTGCTCGTCGAGCAGGAAGAACCAACTGTCCACCTGGGCCCGTGCCGCGGTGGCAAAAAGGCCGCACCCCAGCGTGAGGTAGTGCGGCCGGCCGTCCGCATCCTGGCGGCCGAACTCCAGCCAGACATAGCCCATGCGCCGATCGTGCTGGCCCAGCAGCAGGTTCCAGGCCATTTTCTTGCTGGGGTCGCCGTCGGGCTCGATGCGCGAAGGTTTGAGCTGGGCGTCGAAAAGAAAGGGCAGCGTCAGCGAGAGTACTTTGGATTTGCCCGTGCCGTTGTTGCCGCGCAATAGCAAGTGGCCGTCGCGGAACCAGAACTCCTCGCTGTCGTAGTGGAACAATTCGATCAGCCCCAGCCGCAGCGGTTGCCAGCGAGCGAGAGCAGGAGTGGGCAAGGGGAGGCAGAGCGTGTCGGTCATGCGAACAAGGAGGGTTGCGGTGTGGCAGGCGCGCGTTGCCGGACGTCGGCATCGCCGAGCGAAAAGCGGGCGAGCGCGGGCAGCGGCCGGACCTGATCGGACGTGCAGGCGACGAGTTGCAGTTTGAGCAGGCGTTCGAGCGCGATACTCGTCAGTTCGCGTTCCGCACCCGGCTCGCGCGCCGATTTGCGCCAGTAGCTGCCGTGATCCTTCCTGGCCTGATCCAGGAACGCGACGATTTCGTCCGTATGGATCGGGACGGCGGCTTCGCGACGGCTGCGACTGGCAAGGAACTCGGCCACCAGCAATGTGGCATGGGCCTCGGTCCCCTCGGCGGGCATGGCGACATCGGTCAATTCGCCGTCCTCGTCCACCAGGGCCACGCCCTCTGCGCGCTGCTCGGCTGCCAGGCCGGCAGCTTCGCACAGACGGCTCGCCATGGCACCACGCTGGTTGACGAAATAGGCACGCAGATCGGTGTCGAGAGTATCGAGGTAAATGACCGGGTCATCCAGCAGCCGGCGCGCAAGATGATGCCGCAGGGCGGTGCGCCGGCCTTCTTCGCTGTCGGGTTGATGTTCGGTGACCAGCGATGCCAGGCGTTCGTCCAGGCTGGACGGCGCCTGGTCGGCTGGCCAGGTGGAGGGGCCGCGCACGGCCGCCAGCAAGCCGGCAAGCACACGCCGCCGCACGTCGTACAGGGCATCGCCGCCTTCGGCAAGGCCCGTGCGGCGCACGTAGCCTTCTTCATCGCCGGCGACGCGCTGCAGTACACCGAAGTCGAGCAGCGTGCGGCACACGGAGACGAGTTCGCGTCGCTCATGCGCGGCGGAGAGCGTGAAGCAAAAGCCGCGTGCGTCCAGGGAGGGGTCCGCGGCCAGCAACAGCAGGCGTTCGCCCAGCACGCGCAATGTGATTTGCGGATCGGCACGTTCGAGCACCGCGCAGGCCAGGCAGAGCAGCACGTAGCGTCTGCGCTCGTAGCCGGGCAGCCCCCGGCTGGCATCGTGCAGGTCGGCAGGGCGCTTGTAGAGGCGGGCGGAGTCGCGCTCGATATGCAATGTCCAGCCGGTTTCCCGCGCGAACCAGGCGCGCAGATCGTCGGCATGGCGCCGGACGGCGGCAAAACTTTCATGGGCAGGCGTCATCAGCGGCGACATCAGCAGCGCGCGCAAGGCCTGGATGCGCTCGTCGTCGCGGTGGCGCGCTTGCTGGCGGCCGATGGCATGACTGTCGCTGCGCATTACTGCTCTTCCACGCGGCTGATGGTGATCAGATGGTCCCGTCCGCCGAATGTTCCAGCCGGCGTACGAATCGTGGCGCGGCTGTCGCGGGCCAGGGGCTCGAGCCGGATGTGCAACAGTCCATCGCCGCTCGGCACCTCGATGATTGCGTCGGGAGAGGATTGTGCCGTCAATGCTTCGCCCAGTAGATCGAGGAATAGCGCGAAGGCATGGGTGTCCAGAGATCCGAGTTCGGACAGGCGGTTCGGCCGGCCGGTGGCCAGGTGCCGGCGAGCCGCTTCGATCTGGGCGTGTTCTTCCTGCAGCCGTGCGGCCAGCAGGTGCCGTTGCTCGTCGCGAGACTGCACGCGCGGCAGAGCGCCGCGTGGCGTTGCCTGGCCGTATTCGCGCAGCCGCGGATGGATGCGCAGCGGCGGCGCCTCGGCCCAGGGCGTGCTGGCTGGGAGATCCTGGGCATTGGGCGTCAACGCCGGATTCAGCGAAAAGTGGCGTGCCGGGTTGAGCGCGAAGGCGGCGCGCGCCAGGCGATGAGCCTGAGCGTCGTCCTGGCAGGCGGCGAACCAGCCCGCCAGCGTGCGGAAATCGGCCGATCGGTCACTGCGCCCGCTACGGCGTTCATTGAGCGCCGCCACGGCCGCCAGCAGTTGCGGGATCGCAGCGCGGGCCTTGGAGCGCAGCAACTCGGACTGCGGCGGCTCATGGCCGGCAGAGACGAACCAGCGGCGCAGGCCCTTCCAGCGTTCGCGCCAGGCCTGCCAGCCCCGTGCTACGGCATCGAGCTGTTCTTGTTCGTCGCCCGGCGCACTGTCGCGCGCCTCGCGCTGCGCTGCCAGCCACAGGAGCGAGTCGATGCGGGACGACAGTGCGCCGATGTGTCGCGCGATACCGCCGGAGCGGCCGACCAGATCGCCGATGAAGCGCTCCAGATAGTCGATGAGACGTCTTTTGTAGGCCAGCACGGCAGTGGCTTCGGCTTGCTGCAATTCGATGCTGCGGCCGATGCCCGCCATGAACGCCTGAGCGTTGTCGGCCAGGCTTTCGAACACGCGCACGAGGTCGCGCAGCGTCTCGTGTATCTTGGCGGCATCCTGCTCTGCGCTGTCTGCCAGGGTCTGTAGCGCCTGCAAGCGATTCGAGATGTCCTCCAACGCCACGGTCTGCAATTCGGCGCGGCGGCGCAGTGTTCGAGAGAATGTCGACAGCGCGGCTTCGACCGCTTCGCCGCCTTGCGAGAGCCGGTACAGGAAACGCGCACGGTAGAAGTCGCTGATACTGGCCACACGCGCCGTATCCGGCTGCGATTCGAGATTGCCCCATTCTGTCAGTTGCGCCAGTGCCGCCTGGATCTCTTCAAGGCGCGGCACGGCCTGTTCCTGCAACTGTTCCCACCGGCCCTCGTCCAGCACCTCGTCGGGGCGCAAGTGCAGGCGGAACTGGCGCTTCGCCGCGGCGAAGCAATCCATTACGCAGCGGTACAACGCGGCTTTTTCGGCGCTGACATGGCGAAACAGATCGGCTTGTGAATTTTCTTGCAAGGACATCGCAGGCTCAGGGTGGGCAATGAACTGCCACGGATGGTTTGCCGCGTCGATCGGCTGCGGAAACTTATGCTCCGGGTCCATGAAGTTTACCGAATGCGAGAGCGGTTGACGGCTATTGCGGAGGATCCTGCCACGTGGGTCCCTCCATCGCCTGGTTCAGGCGGCATGCCAGCGGCGAGCGCGGCGCCGCCCCAAGGGTGGCCGACAGGAGGAATGATAAATTGTCGGACGGGCCGGCACGGGCCTCGGACACATGCTTGAACGGGAAGGAGTGCATATGAGAACCCTCGGGCTCATCGGCGGCATGAGCTGGGAATCCACCATTCCCTACTACCGGCAGATCAACGAAACCGTCAAGCAGCGCCTGGGCGGCCTGCACTCGGCGCGGATGGTGCTGTACAGCGTGGATTTCCACGAGGTCGAACAATTGCAGCATGCCGGCCGGTGGGACCAGGCGGGCGCGCTGCTGGCCGACGCCGCGCAGCGGCTGGAAAGGGCCGGTGCCGAAGGAATCGTGCTGTGTACCAATACGATGCACAAGGTGGCAGAGCAGATCGGGCAGGCGGTGGCGATCCCGCTGCTGCATATTGCCGATCCGACCGCGCAAGCCGTCGCCGCCGAGGGCTATTCCACGGTCGGGCTGCTGGGTACGCGCTTCACGATGGAACAGGACTTCTACCGCGTCCGGCTCGAGCAGCGCCATGGACTGCGGGTGCTGATTCCGGACGAGGCCGATCGTGTCGCGGTGCATCGCATCATCTACGAAGAGCTTTGCCTGGGCCGCGTCCGCGACGAATCGCGCGAGGCCTACCTGGCCGTCATCCGCCGCCTGGCGGGCGCCGGGGCGCAGGCCATCGTTCTCGGCTGCACCGAAATCTCGCTGCTGGTGGAGCCCCGGCACGTGGACGTCCCGCTGTTCGACACCACGCGCCTGCATGCGATCCATGCGGCGCAGTGGGCATTGCGCCCGTAGCGCTTCGCCCGCGGCATGCCGGCCGAGTACGTTTGAATCCATGTCAATGATGCACGTGGGGGTCGCCGGCGGCGATCGGCGCGGAACGGGAGGCAGTGACGATCATGAACGACGAACGGGATGCGGTACCCGACAGCACCGCGGCGCGGGTCGCCTTGTGGCGCGCCTTGCACCTGGAGGCGGACCCGCCTCCGCACGTGCTGGAGGATGAAGTCGGTCTTCGGCTGCTGGCGCCCGCGCCGGACTGGCAGCGCCGGGGAGACATGGACCCGCGGTTCACCCGGCCGTTCCGCGCGTCGATCGTCGCCCGCGCCCGCTTCATCGAGGATCTGGTCGTGGAGCGGGCCGGCCGGGGGCTGGACCAGTACGTGATCCTGGGGGCCGGCCTGGACAGCTTTGCGCAGCGCCGGCCGCAGATCGCCTCCCGCATGACGGTGTTCGAGATCGATCCTCCGGGCCCGCAGGCGTGGAAGCGCCGGCGCCTGGCCGAACTCGGTTTCGGTATTCCGGATTGGCTGCGTTTCGTGGCGGTCGATTTCGAGGCGGGCGATTCCTGGTGGGACCGGCTGGTGCAGGCGGGCTTCGAGGCGGGCAAGCCGGCGGTCGCGGTGTCCACCGGCGTCAGCATGTACTTGAGCAGGGAGGCGAACGCGGCCACGCTGCGCCGGATGGCGGGGCTCGCGCCGGGATCGACGTTCGCCATGACCTTCCTGCTGCCGCTGGAACTGGCCGGCCCCGAGGTGCGTCCGGGGCTCGAGATGGCGCAGAAGGGCGCGCGGGCGAGCGGCACGCCGTTCGTGAGTTTCTTCGAACCGGCGGACATCCTGGAACTCGCCCGCCAGGCGGGTTTTCGGGACGCGCGGCACGTCTCGGCCGACGAACTGGCCCGGCGGTATTTCGCCGGCCGGCAGGACGGGCTGCGCCCGCCCCGCAATGGCGAAGAACTGCTGGTGGCCGATACTTGATGAACGCCGGCCCCCCACATGCTTCCCGCAACGCGACGAACGGATCCCGCATGAGCAGGTTCAGGATGGCGGTCGCGGCGGCGGTGGCGTGCGCCACCCTGGCCGGCTGTGCCCGATACACCGCACTGCCTCGCCCCGGCCACGAAGCCAGGGGCACCGAGGACATGTCCTCGGACCAGATGATGCAGACGGACTTCAACCGCACGCTGACCATCGCCATGCGCGACAATCTGTCGAGCCTGATGGCGTTGATGACCAAGCTCTACAAGCGCAACCCGCGCGAGTGGCGCAAATCGGGCAAGCCGGACCTGGAGGCCGCCGCCGAGTCGGTCCGGCGGTCCATCGATGCGCGCACGCCGCCGGCCGGACT
>Ga0182745_1004197_pt1 | contig 12051 bp, 8 predicted proteins | sample eDN3rd30CKraftBY_FD_128523 | JGI IMG/M metagenome (GOLD analysis project Ga0182745, IMG submission 128523) | Enriched backyard soil microbial communities from Emeryville, California, USA - eDNA 3rd pass 30_C Kraft BY (version 2) (version 2) | ecosystem: Environmental > Terrestrial > Soil >... | reverse complement strand
TTCGGCTGACACCGGCGGCAGCGGCAACTTCCTGCTCGGTGATGCGGGAAGACGCGGGGTAGACACCCCGCACGATGCGTTCGCGGACGGTGTAGTAAGCCTTATCCACTGCTTTCGCCATGACTTTCCCTTCAGAATTGTTTGAGAGCCCATGCCGGGCCCGATGGCGCAAAGTGTATACGCGCACCCTGATACGGGCGACAGGGAGACCCGCAAAACCGGTCAACAGAAGTGCCGGGTGGTCAGGTCTGAACGATACGACGAATGAATAGAGCTGTTCTAAATAAGCATCGTATTTAGCTGATTATAAATACGAATATGGCCTGCCCTGAATCCAGGCTATCGGCCGTGAATACGGTTGCGCCAGCAACTAATGAAGGGCAATGGCCGACCCGCGCACGGCAATGATTGGCTCGAGTCCTGCTTGGGACGACGTGTACAAGAGACCGTTCGGACGAAACGGTCTGCGTGCGTTTCAGGTGCAAGTCGAGCTCGGGGCGGAAGCTGCCGACGTAAAGTCACGCTGACAGCGCAACACCGGACTCATCGAGCTTCGCCGGTGCTATTTCAGAAAATCGAAGCGCTGCAGCTCCTGCGACGTGCCCGACAGCTTGCGATAAACCTGCGCCGCGCAAGCGAGGTCCTGCAGCGCGAGGCCGGTGGAATCGAACAGCGTCATGTCCGTCGCGGTCACGCGGCCCGACTTGAGTCCGGCAACGAGTTGGCCCAGCTCTGCGTGAATGCCTGCCGTCGTGAGCGTACCTTCCTTGATCGGCACGTTCACTTCGCCACTATGCGTCGCCTGTTCCAGGTCGTCCACGACGATACGCGCGGCCGCGGTCAGCGATGAGACCAGTTCCTGCTTGCCCGCAGCATCCGCGCCGATCGCATTGATGTGCACGCCGGGCTTGATCCATTCGGCTCGTACGATGGGGTCGCGGGCGGGCGTGAGCGTAGTGAGGATGTCTGCAGGACGCACCGCCTCCTCCGCCGTGTTGGCAACCTGCACGACGACACCGAAGCGATCGGTAGCAAGGCGCGCGAAAGCCACGGCTCGCTCGCTGTCCTGATCGTGAATCAAAACGTGTTCGATGCGCGGACGCACCAGGAGAATCGCTTCGAGCTGCGTCAACGCCTGATTGCCTGCACCGATCAACGAGAGCACTTGTGCATCCGCTCGCGCCAGCAAACGAGTGGCAACGCCCGAGGCGGCGCCCGTGCGCAAACGCGTGATCGCCGTCGCATCCATGATTGCTAGCGGGAAACCAGTCTGCGGATCGAACAGCGTCAGCGTACCGATGATGGACGGCCCGTCGACGTTGCCCGGATGCATGTTGATGTTCTTGATCGCTGCGAGCTCGAGTGTCGGTGCGTACGCAGGCATCGCCCGCAGATCTCCACGCGGCAGATCGAGATACACGGTCGCCGGCATCTGCACGTTGCGTTGGCCGTGCTGACGAAACATCTCCTCGACCGCCGCGAGTGCCTCGCGCATGTCGATGGCAGCCAGTACCTCACTCTGGCTGATGAGCGCTGTACTCTTCATGATTCCTCAATCGCGGTCGGTCACGGCACCCTGCGATGCGCTGCTGACGCTGCGAGCGTACTTGGCGAGCACGCCGCGGCGAGCGTACGGCTCCGGCGCCTTCCACGCTTTGCGGCGCTGTTCGAGAACTGCATCGCTCACAGCCAGGCGAATCTCACGTGCCTGCGCATCGACGGTGATCTCATCGCCGTCGCGCACCAGTGCAATCGGGCCGCCGACCGCCGCTTCCGGCGCGATGTGACCGACGACGAACCCGCGGCTGCCGCCGGAGAAGCGGCCATCCGTGATCAGTGCGACCTTGCCTGCCAGTCCACGGCCCGCAATCGCACTGGTGGGGCTGAGCATCTCGCGCATTCCCGGCCCGCCCTTCGGACCTTCGAAGCGGATGACCACGACGTCGCCTTCGACCACCACGCCATCGAGGATCGCCTGCAGTGCTTTCTCCTCGCCGTCGAACACGCGCGCACGACCGGTGAATGCCAGTCCTTCCTTGCCGGTGATCTTCGCTACCGCGCCTTCGGAGGCCAGGTTGCCGTACAGGATCACCAGATGACTGTCCGGCTTGATCGGATTGCCGAATGCATGAACGATGTCCTGGTTCTTCGGATACGGCTTCACCGATCTCAGGTTCTGCGCCAGCGTCTTGCCGGTGACCGTCAGGCAGTCGCCATGCAGCAGCCCTTCGTTCAACAGCATTTTCATCAGCGGCTGGATGCCGCCGATCTTGATCAGCTCGGACATGGCGTACTTGCCGCTGGGCCGCAGGTCGGCCAGCACCGGCACGCGCTTGCCGATGCGGGTGAAATCGTCGATCTCCAGCGGCACGTTGGCCGTATGCGCGATTGCCAGCAAATGCAGCACAGCGTTGGTGGAGCCGCCGAGTGCGATCACGACCGTGATGGCATTCTCGAACGCCTTGCGCGTGAGAATGTGTGACGGGAGTATGCCGGCCTTCGCCAGCTTGATCACCGCTTTGGCGGCATTGCGGCAGTCCTGCAGCTTCTGGCGCGAGGCTGCTTCCTGCGCGGAGCTGTTCGGCAGGCTCATGCCCAACACTTCGATGGCCGAGGCCATAGTGTTGGCCGTGTACATGCCGCCGCAGCTGCCCGGCCCCGGAATGGCGGTGCGTTCGATTTCGGCCAGCTGCTTTTCCGTGATCTTGCCGGCGGCATGTGCGCCCACGGCTTCAAACACCGAGATGATGTCGCGACGCTCCTTGCCTGGCCGGATGGTGCCACCGTAAACGAACACCGCGGGACGATTCAGGCGCGCCAGCGCCATCATGCAGCCCGGTATGTTCTTGTCGCAGCCGCCGATCGCGACGATACCGTCGAAGCCCTGTGCTCCCGAGACGGTTTCGATCGAGTCCGCGATGACCTCGCGCGATACCAGCGAATAGCGCATGCCCGGCGTGCCGTTGGAGATGCCGTCGGACACGGTGATGGTGCCGAAGGTGGTGCTCTTGCCGCCGGAGCTGTCGACCGCCTGTGCCGCCGCCTTCGCCAGTTTGTCGATGTGCATGTTGCACGGAGTCAGGTTGCTCCAGGTCGAGGCGATGCCGATGGCGGGCTTCTTGAAGTCCGCGTCCTTGTAACCGACTGCCCGCAACATCGCGCGGCTCGGCGCCTGTGCGTGTCCGTCGACGACTTCGCTCGAGTAGCGCCGCGTGCTGGGACGTTGGGTGCGGGAATCGGAGTTGCTCTGTTTGCGTTTGGCCATGGTCTTGAAGAGTTGTGAACGGATAAACGAGCGTCGAAGCCGCTTTCTACACGGCTGCACGCCTGCCCGTCCACTCATCGCACGTCGGCCCGCCCGCGATCGAGTGCCCTTTCGTCGTCAGATGCGGTGCGACCGCAATACGTTACAGCCGGTTTCGGCTTGCGAGATCAGCGGCCGGCGCGGCGTCGTCGTTCAGGTCGGCTCGGAGAGGCTCGGAGAGGTTCGGTGCGGCAAGATGTCGCGTCGGATCGCGCAGACAATCAGCGTTGGTAGCGGGACTTCAGCAGCATATACAGGGCACGGATACATTGCGGCTCGGCGCCGACCGGCCGACCGGGCCGCTCCTTGCCGTTCCAGGCATACAGGTCCAGATGCAGCCAGCTGCGTGCCGCGCTCACGAAACGTTGCAGGAACAATCCCGCCACGATGGCGCCAGCCAAGCCGGAAGCGGACACGTTGTTCAGATCGGCGATCTTGCTCGACAGATCCTCGTCGTAGCCCGGCCATAGCGGCAATCGCCACATGGGATCGGATTCGGCGCGTGCGATCTGCACCAGCTCCTGCGCCAGCGTGTCGTCGCTGGAAAACAGCGCCGGCAGCTCCGGCCCTAGCGCTACGCGCGCTGCACCCGTCAGCGTCGCCATGTCGATCAACAGATCAGGTTCGTCCTCGTCGGCCAGCGCCAGTGCATCGCACAGGATCAATCGGCCTTCGGCGTCGGTATTGCCGACTTCGACCGACAGTCCCTTGCGCGTCGCCAGCACGTCGCCGGGACGAAAGGCGTTCGCGGAAATCGCGTTCTCGACCGCCGGAACGATGACGCGCAGGCGCACTGGCAAACGCGCTTCCATGATGAGCTGCGCCAGCCCGAGCACCGCCGCGGCGCCACCCATGTCTTTTTTCATGAGCAGCATCGACGCCCCCGGCTTGATGTCGAGGCCGCCCGAATCGAAGCACACGCCCTTGCCCACCAGCGTTACTTTCGGATGCGCTGCATCACCCCACTGGATGTCGACCAAGCGTGGCGCGACGGCGCTGGCCCGCCCCACTGCATGCACGGCAGGAAAGCGTTCGGCCAGCAAAGCATCACCGACGATCTCGCGATGCTGCGCACCGCAACGTTGAGCCAGATCGATTGCGGCGCCGGCCAACGCCTCGGGCGTCATGTCGTTGGCCGGCGTGTTGATGAGATCCCGTACCAGTGAGCAGGCTCGGTACAGTCTTTCGATCTCAGCAACGTCGACGCCCTGTGGCACACGCAGCTGCACGGCTCGCGGCGATGAGGAACGACGATAACGTTCGAACCGGTACTGACCGTAGGCCCAGCCGAACGTGAACTGTGCAGTCGACGCAGCACCCAGCGATTGCGCCAGGTGGTAATCGCCATCGGGCAGCCGATCCGGCAAGCCGGCCGAGCTCCAGCAACTGAATTCCTCGCGGATACCACGACGCCCTACACCGACAACGACAGCAGCCGGTACACCATCGGTCCGAGGGATGAGTACGAGCTTGCCGCGCTCGCCCTTGAATGCGTTGGCCAGTAGCCAGTTGCGCGTTACTTCATCCTGCGCACTGCGCCAGCCTTCGCAATCCTCCTCGCAGACCAGGTGGATAGGGATCGATGCACGCTGCTCGTCGGTGAAGAACATTTCGTTTTGCAAGCCACGCCGCACCGGCGTTGCGAAGGATGTGCGAAGGATATCAGGGTTGCCGCGATGCCGATCCGGCGTCGAATCGTACTTCGCACCGATGACGACACGACGCGTTGCGTGCGCTTAGCATTGGGTACGACTGCTTGACAAGTTCCGTAACCGTGTGTTGCTATCGCCGAGGATTTCCTACGTCTCGACGCTTCACCACCCTTAGCAATGTTCGCAGTGCTTCCGAGCAGCCGCATCGCTGCGGTTCCGATTCCTTCCCCGCGGGCGACGCGCCTGCTGCGGAAGATTCGACCCGTGCTCGTAGTACTGGACGTAGTAGCCGGCATTGGCCAGGGTGGGGTCGGCTGACAGCCGGACAAGGGACACAAAATCTCGAGTCGCAAGAAACCCCGCACCGGCCCGACCGAGGCGGGGTTTTTCGTTTTCAACACACGCTTTCAGGAGCGCACATGCAGATCTATTCGCAGAAGGACGTCGACAAGAAGGCTCTCAAGGGAGCACGCATCGCGATTCTGGGCTACGGCAGCCAGGGCCGCGCTCATGCGCTGAATCTCAAGGACAGCGGTTTCGACGTGGTGGTCGGCGTACGCAAGGGCGGCGCCAGCTGGACCAATGCGAAGAAGGACGGCCTGCAGGTCGCCGCCCCGGCCGATGCCGTCAAAGGTGCGGCGCTGATCGCCTTCCTGACGCCGGACCTGACCCAGAAGGAGCTGTACAAGGAAGTCGTGGGCAACATCGACAAGGGCGCAACCATCCTGTTCGCGCACGGCTTCAACATCCACTTCGGCCAGATCAAGCCGCGCAAGGATCTGGACGTGGTGCTGATCGCGCCGAAGGGCCCGGGCGGCCTGGTACGTCGTCAGTACGAACAGGGTCGCGGCGTGCCGTGCCTGCTGGCCGTATTCCAGAACGTCTCCAGGAAAGCCAAGCAGAACGCGCTGGCCTATGCCCACGGCATCGGCGGCACCCGCGGCGGCGTGCTCACCACCACCTTCGCCGAGGAAACCGAGACGGATCTGTTCGGCGAACAGGCTGTGCTGTGCGGCGGCACGACCGAGCTGGTGCTGAAAGGCTATGAGACGCTGGTGGAAGCCGGCTACCAGCCGCAGGTCGCCTACTACGAAGTGCTGCACGAGCTGAAGCTCATCGTCGACCTGCTGCACGAAGGCGGCCTCGCCAAGATGCACAAGTTCGTCAGCGAGACCTGCAAGTACGGCGATCTCACCCGCGGTCCGCGCATCGTCAACAAGGACACCAAGCGCGAAATGAAGAAAGTGCTGAAGGAAATCCAGCAGGGAACCTTCGCGCGCCAGTGGATCAGCGAGAACAAGCGCGGCGGCAAGAAGTACAAGCAGCTCATGAACAAGGACTTGAAGCACCCGATCGAAAAGGTCGGCGCCAAGTTGCGCGAGCGCATGCCCTGGCTGCAGGAAAATGCCTGATCTTTAGAGCCTCGATAGGTCCGGCTGCGTTGCAGCCGGGCCTCCTGTCAATCTCCTTCTTCCTCGATACACCGGACTTCTCGCCATGCCCATCAAAGCCGCCAAGCACATCTGGTACAACGGCAAACTCGTGCCCTGGGAACAAGCCACCGTCCATGTACTGGCGCACGCCCTGCACTACGGCTCCACGGTGTTCGAAGGCGTACGCGCCTATGCGACGCCGAACGGCCCGATCATTTTTCGCCTGCGCGATCACACGCGTCGGCTGTTCGACTCGGCCAAGATCCATCGCATCGAGATTCCCTACACGCCGGCGCAGATCGATGCGGCCTGCAAGGAAATCATCGTCAGCAACGAACTGAACAGCGGCGCGTACATGCGCCCGTTCGCGTTCCGCGGTTACGGTGAGATCGGTGTGGCGCCGAAGGTTTCGCCGCCGATCGAAACTATCGTCGCCGCCTTCGAGTGGGGCGCGTACCTGGGCGCCGAAGGTTTGCAGAACGGCATCGACGTCTGCGTTTCCTCCTGGCAGCGCGTGGCGCCGAACACCATTCCGGCGATGGGCAAGGCGGCCGGCAATTACCTGTCCAGCCAGCTCATCAGCATGGAGGCCAAGCGCCTGGGCTTCGCCGAAGGCATCGGTCTGTCCACCGACGGCAATGTCAGCGAAGGCGCGGGTGAGAACCTGTTCCTGATCCGCGATGGCGTGATCTATACGCCGTCGATTGCGAGCTCGATCCTGCAGGGCATCACGCGCGATACCGTGGTCACGCTGGCGCGCGCTCATGGCTTCGAGGTTCGTGAACAAACGATTCCGCGTGAGCTGCTGTACGTCGCTGACGAGATATTCCTGACCGGCACGGCCGCGGAGATCACGCCGGTGCGCTCGGTGGATCACATCGCTATCGGCGCCGGCAAGCGCGGCCCGGTGACCGAAGCGCTGCAGGCCGCCTTCTTCGGCCTGTTCAACGGCAAGACCGCTGACAAGTGGGGCTGGCTGGAGCGCTGCGACGGCTAATCGCGCTGACGCGCGGCTGTCCGCAAAAGACCGTCCTCACTCGTGCCGATACGTCGCCTCTCCATGCAAGGAGAGGCGACGCTGCTTTCCAGCGATTACCCCATCGTCGCCGGTATGAGGGCACGACGACCCTGACAGTCATCTGCCGGTGATGAGCAAGAACCGCTCTCACCCGCCACACCAGCAGAAGGCCGGGATGAGGGGCTGCGCCGCCAGAGAAAATCCGCGCCGGCCATCGCCGCCCGCGATGCCTGGCTGAGATTTCATCAAACCGCAGCGCCGCCGCCGTTGGCATGCTTGGCGGCATGAACGCCAAAACCCTGTTCGAGAAAGTCTGGGAGCGACACCAGGTGGCGCCCGAGACCGCCGATACCCCGGCGGTGCTCTACATCGATCTGCATCTGGTCCACGAAGTCACCTCGCCGCAGGCGTTCTCGCTGCTGCGCTCGCAGGGGCTCGGGGTGCGCCGCACCGATCGCACGCTGGCGACCATGGATCATTCCACACCCACCGACCCGGACGAAGTGTTCGGTCGCGTGCCGATCAAAGTCGAATCGGCCGCGCGCCAGGTCAAGGAACTGGAGAAGAACTGCCGCGAGTTCGGCGTCGAACTGCTGGGCCTGGGCAGTGAGCAGCGTGGCATCGTTCACGTCATCGGCCCGGAGCTGGGAGCTACCCAGCCGGGTAAAACCATCGTCTGCGGCGACAGCCACACGGCTACGCATGGCGCCTTCGGCGCCCTCGCCTTCGGCATCGGCACCACCGAGGTCGGCCACGTGCTGGCAACGCAGTGCCTGCTGCAACGACGCCCGAAAACGCTGGCCGTCGAAGTCGCCGGCCGGCTCGCTGCCGGTGTCACCGCCAAGGACCTGATCCTTGCCATCATCGGCAAGATCGGGGTGTCCGGCGGTACCGGCCATGTCATCGAATACCGCGGCCCGGCCATCGAGGCGCTGTCGATGGACGAGCGCATGACGGTCTGCAACATGTCGATCGAGGCCGGTGCGCGCGCCGGCATGATCGCACCCGACGACACGACGTTCGCGTATCTGCAGGGCCGTCGCTTCGCGCCGCAGGGCGAAGCCTGGGACAAGGCCGTCGCAGGCTGGCGCAATCTCAAAACCGATCCAGGCGCACGTTTCGATCGCGTCGTCGAGCTCGATGCCGGCAAGCTCGAACCGATGATCACCTACGGCACGCACCCAGGCATGGTGGTGCCGATCAGCGGCGCGGTACCCGTTCGCGCCGACGATGCAGTACACGCCAAGTCGCTGGCCTACATGGGTCTGAACGGCGGCGACCGGCTCATCGGCAAGCCGGTGCAAGTGGTGTTCGTCGGCAGCTGCACCAACGGACGGCTCTCCGATCTGGAGCTCGCCGCACGCGTGCTGAAGGGCAAGAAGGTCGCTCCCGGGGTACGCACGTTGATCGTGCCGGGTTCGCAGCAGATCAAGCGTGAAGCCGAGGCACGCGGCCTGGCGAAGATCTTCACCGACGCCGGCGCCGAATGGCGCGAGTCGGGCTGCTCCATGTGCATCGGCATGAACGGCGATCTGGTCGGCAAGGGGCAGTACGCCGTCAGCACCAGCAATCGCAACTTCGAAGGCCGCCAGGGCACCGGCGCACGCACGCTGCTCGCCAGCCCGGCCACTGCGGCTGCAGCGGCCATTACCGGCCGGATCGCCGACCCACGCGAATTCCTCACGTAACGCGCCCAGCACGAAAATCGAGAACCCCATGCAACCCATTCGCCACATCGAATCCCGTACGGTGGTGCTGCCGTACACCAACATCGATACCGACCAGATCATCCCTGCCCGCTTTCTCACGACCACCACCAAGGAAGGTCTGGGCAAGCAGGCCTTCACCGACTGGCGCTACGACAGCACCGGCGCGCCGCGAGCGGATTTCGTCCTGAACCGCCCCGAGGCGTCCGGCTGCGCGATTCTCGTTGCAGGGCGCAACTTCGGCTGCGGCTCCTCGCGCGAGCACGCGCCCTGGGCGCTGCTGGATTACGGCTTTCGCGCCGTCATCAGCACCGAGATCGCCGACATCTTCCGCAACAATTCCCTCAAGAACGGCCTGTTGCCCATCGTGGTCGACGAGACCACGCACCGCTGGCTGCTCGACCATCCGGGAGTGCAGCTACGCATCGACCTGGAGTCGGGCACGTTGAGCCTGCCCGATGGCACTGCGGTCGAGTTCCCGATCGAGGCATTCGCGCGCTACTGCCTGCTCAACGGCATCGACGAACTGGGTTTCCTGCTGCAGCAATCTGGCGCCATCGAGCGCTACGAGCAGGCATACGCATGAGCGCAAGCAAGGCGAAGATCGTCATCCTGGGCGGCGATGGCATCGGTCCCGAAGTCACGCGGGAAGCCGTGAGCGTGCTGCAAGCCATTGCGACGCGCTTCGGCCACGAGTTTCAGTTCGAGGAGCATCTGATCGGCGGCGCAGCGATCGACGCCACCGGGTCCGCATTGCCGCCTTCGACGGCAGCTGCCTGCCTCACGGCGGATGCCGTTCTGCTTGGCGCCGTGGGTGGACCGAAGTGGTCGGACCCAGGCGCCAAGGTCAGACCCGAGCAGGGCCTGCTCGCAATCCGCAAAGCGCTCGGCCTGTTTGCGAATCTCCGTCCGGTCACGCTGCATCCGGCACTGCTCGATGCTTCGCCGCTCAAGGCGCACATCCTCGAAGGCACCGACATCATGGTGGTGCGAGAGCTGACCGGCGGCATCTATTTCGGCGAGAAGCACCGCACGGCGGATTCGGCCACCGACGTGTGCACCTACACGGTCGAAGAGATTCGACGGGTTACCCGCGTTGCGGCACAGCTGGCGCGCGGACGTCGCAAGTCCATCGTCTCAGTTGACAAGGCAAACGTGCTGGAGACTTCGCGTCTGTGGCGCAGCACCGTCGAGCAGATCCTCCGTAGCGAGTTCCCCGATGTCGCCCTGGAGCACATGCTGGTCGACTCGGCCGCCATGCACCTGATCCGCAAGCCGTCCAGTTTCGACGTGCTGCTGACCGAGAACATGTTCGGCGACATCCTCACGGACGAAGCCTCCATGCTCGCCGGCTCGATGGGCCTGCTGCCCTCAGCCTCGCTCGGCGCCGGACGACTGGGCCTGTACGAGCCCATTCACGGCTCGGCACCGGATATCGCCGGGAAAGGTCTGGCGAATCCGTACGGAGCCATCCTCAGCGCCGCCATGCTGCTGCGCCACTCATTTGATCTCGCAACGGAGGCCGAGGTGGTGGAATCGGCGGTCGGGGCAGCCATTGCTGAGGGGGTCCGGACCGCGGACCTGGCCACCGGCGCCACCCCCGCGACGACCCGCGCGGCCGGCGCGGCGGTCGTCAAGAAAATCTTACAATAGCGTCGTAAGTTATTGATTTTTTAACCTCCGGCGCGTCCCCGCGGCGGGGGTGAAGATTCTTGCCAAAAATCCCGGCGGGGCGGTTATGATCTGTCCGGCGCCGGGAAATCCGCCTTGGCGCCCAAGCCAAATCTCCATGTCTCGACCGATTGCGGTCGAGGTGTCTTTGGTGGAAACAGGGCTCGTGTCGGGTTAGTCCCCAAGGCCGATGCCAGTTGTACTGTCATCGCCGCGACCGCGCTTCTAGGTTGCCACATCCAGGCCGGCGTTGAGCCGGCCTATTTTTTTGCCTGTCGACGGCCAACGAGCCTCGAGAGAATCCGCCCCACCCTATTGTTTGACATGAGGACTCGACCGGCCGGCCAAGGCGGGTCGAGTGTCGGTGCGCAGCATCGAGGAGCGCCGCGGGCGGAGTGCGGGTCAGGCGACCTGCTTAAGTGTTGAGCGCGCGCTCCAATGCGCTGCTCAGATCCTGCAGCAGATCGTCGACGCTCTCGATACCGATGGACAGGCGCAGCAGCGAGTCGGAGATACCTGCACAGCGCCGCGCCTCGGGCGCCATGGCCGCATGGGTCATGCTGGCCGGATGCGCGATCAGGCTTTCGACGCCGCCCAACGATTCCGCCAGCGAGAAACAGGTCAGGCCGTTCAGAAAAGCGCGCACCTGGGGGATTCCGCCCTTCAGCTCGAAACTGAGCATGGCACCCGCCCCGGCTTGTTGCCGCTGCGCCAGCTCGTATTGCGGGTGCTGTGGCAGGCCGGGATAAAACACCTGGCTGACGGCCGGGTGCTCGTTGACCAACTGCGCGATGCGTTGCGCATTAGCCCCGTGCACCGCCAGGCGCGCGTGCAATGTTCTCAAACCACGCAGTGTCAGATAGCTGTCGAACGGGGCGCCGGTCACACCGATGCAGTTGGCCCACCAGATCATCTTTTCGTGCAGCTCGGATGTTGCAGCAGCAACCGCGCCGCCAACCACGTCGCTGTGTCCGTTCAGGTATTTGGTGGTCGAGTGCAATACCAGGTCCGCGCCGAGCGAGATGGGCCGTTGCCATGCGGGTGAGAGGAATGTGTTGTCGGCGAGCAGCAGCGCGCCGACTGCGTGTGCTTTCTCGGCAGCTGCACGGATATCGACGATTCGCAGCAGCGGATTGCTTGGCGTCTCGACCCAGATCAGTTTGGGTCCTTTTGCGATTGCCGCATCCAGGGCCCGCGTGTCGGTCTGATCGACGAACTCGACTCGCGCCGAGCCACGCTTGGCCAGAGCATCGAACAGGCGATAGGT
>Ga0182745_1004196_pt1 | contig 12055 bp, 11 predicted proteins | sample eDN3rd30CKraftBY_FD_128523 | JGI IMG/M metagenome (GOLD analysis project Ga0182745, IMG submission 128523) | Enriched backyard soil microbial communities from Emeryville, California, USA - eDNA 3rd pass 30_C Kraft BY (version 2) (version 2) | ecosystem: Environmental > Terrestrial > Soil >... | reverse complement strand
GCCGCCAGCGCCGCGGGCCGGGCTCGCGGGTGGTTGGCCAGCGGGTGGTGCTTCATCACCACGCGCAGCCGGTCACCGTAGCGCTGCTGAAGCTGCTTCACCGTGTCGTTGGCGCGCGCGCAGAACGGACACTCATAGTCGGAGAACTCCACCAGCGTGACGAGCGCGTCCTCCGGCCCCGCCGTGGGCGAACCCAGCACGGGCACCTTGTAGACGGTGGGAGAGACGGGTGAGCGCTGGCCCGCGGGGGTGGGCGCCGCCACCGCGACGTTCGCGGCGTGTGCCGTGCCCGCGCCCAGCTCCTGCGGCCGCGTCACGCGGCCACCCGCGAATCCCACCGCGAGCCCGACGGCTAGACCCACCCAGACAGACGACTTGGACATGGTGTTGCTCCTCGACACGAGACACCGGTGGCGCCGCGGTCCGCCGCGCTCCACACCGGGCCCGGCCCACGTGGGCCCGGCGCCCGAGGAGTGACGTGAGGCCGCCCGGAGTTTCAGCGCCTCTGGGCGCGGTCGTCTGCCGTTACTGCCGCAACACCCACGCGACCGGGATGCTCTGCGACAACTGCGGAATGCGGCTGCCCCGGCCGCGTCCCGCCGCCGCGCGGAGACTGGGCTTCCGTCGCGCGGGGAGGCATGGGCCCGGCGGGCCGGCTGGTGCGCGGGCGTATCCCGGTCGGGCCGGTGGTTGTCCGTCACCCGGCAGGCCCCACCTTTGATGCGGAAAGGAGGCCGGGCCTCATGCCGCGCAAAGCGAGCGGGTGGTTGTTGGGCATCGTGGGACTGGCGCTGCTGTTTCTCTGCGGCGGAGCGGCGGCGGCGCAGGAGCCGCAGCAGGTCCCCGCGCAGGCAGGGCAGGCGCCGGGGCAATCCCTCTCCACGGCGGAGGCCGCGAACCTCCAGAGCGAGGTGACGCAGCTGCGCGCCGAGCTGTCCCAGCTCCGCCAGGAGGTGACGCAGCTGCGCGCGCAGGTCGAGGGCGCGCAGCCGGGCACGGGAGGCTCGGGCGTTCCGCCGGGCGCGCGGGTGGTGAGTCCCCGGCGGGAAACCACCGAGCCGGAGGGGACCGAGGGCGCGGGGGCGCCGGGGGCTGCCAGCGGCGCGCCGCCCGCGGGTCCGAACGCGCCCTCGCCGTCGGGGAAGGCGGTGGTGGACGCCGTCTACACAGGGGTGGTGCGCTCGGTGGGAGAGCGCGAGGTGGCGCTCGCGTTGGGGAGCGGGCCCCCGCTCACGCTGCACGTGGACCCTCGGACGCGGGTGCAGCGGGATGGGAGGAACATCTCGCTGCGCCAGCTGGAGCCGGGGGAGCACGTCCGCGCGGTGGTGAACCTGCTGGACAACGATCGGACGATGGAGATTTCCGTGCTGCCGTCCGCGCCGGGGAAGTGAGGTGCCGAGCCCATCCACGCCCCGTCAGTCGCACGCCCGATGCTCGTCCCCCCTGGGGAGGTTCCCATCATGTCTGCTTACGACCGTTACCGTGCTCTCCTGAACAAGCTGCGGCTCGTCCGCGCCCGGCACCCCGAAGGCGATTCACCCGAGGAGGACGGCCTGCTCGACGACATGGATGAAGTGTGGATGGAGATGAGCGAGGGCGAACGCGCCGCCATCGCCGTCGAGCGCGCCCGCGTCCTGGGCCTGCCCGAAGCGCCCCCCGCGGACGCGGCCGCGCCGCCTTGAACGAGAGGGCGCTCGCCCGGATGCGCTACTTGCGCGCCGGCGGCAGGGAGGACGTCGGGTGGGCCGCCCCGGACTCCGGCTTCATCCGGCGAGGGCCGGTGCCGCGCTCCCGGGCCCGCAGCGCCGCGCTCGCGTAGTCGACCACCGAGGCGAACGACAGCACGCCGATGAGCGCGACCAGCGGGACCACCGCGGGAGGAAGCAGCAACACACACAGCAGCGTCACCAACTGCAGCGTGGTGACGGCCTTGCCGAGCATCCGGGCCCGCAGCTCGACGGTCCGCAGGTTCGGCACCAGGCGGGCGATGAAGAAGCCCACGGTGGTGCCGATGTCCCGGACCACCAGCAGCAACACCGCCCAGCCGCTGATGAGCCCGTCGAGGTAGCAGACGAGGATGGCCGTCACCATGAAGGCGCGGTCGGCCACCGGGTCGATGAGCGCGCCCAGCCGGGTCGCCAGGCCCTTGTGCCGGGCAATCCACCCGTCCAGGAAGTCGGTGAAGGCGGCCAGCACCACGAGCCCCGCGCGGGCCCACGCATCGGGGATGGCGATGAAGGCGACCGCCAGGGGCAGCCGGGTGAGCGACAAGGTGTTGAGCAGCGCGAGGCTCGCCTGTCGGCGCATGCGTCTCAAGGTAGTGCTCGCTCCCCGACGCGCACGTCCCCCGGACGGCGAGCGTTCAGCGGTAGACCCGCCCCAAGGGGCGCCTGGGAATTCGCGGCGAGCGGGAACCCCGGGGCCGTGAGAGACCTCCAAGCGGGGGCGCCACCTGTCGTGCCGCCGCCTGCTCCTGGAGATTGTCGCTCCGTGCCCGCGCCCGATTGCCTGCCCCGCCCGCCCTTCACGTCCTGTCCCGCCGTGGGCCGCTCCCGTCCGAGGAGGGCGCTCTGGCCGCTGCTCCTGGTGGCCTGGCTGCTGCCAACGCCAGGGCTGGCCTCGGAGGATGAGGGGCAGCCCCGGCCGCCCACGAAGGCGGAGCGGGCCCGCTATGCCTGGCTGGCGCCGGGAGACGCGGTGCGCCCGCTGGCGTCCGCCCTGGCGCCGCCCGAGGGCTACACGCGCGTCCCGGTGGCGCAGGGCTCCTTCGGCGCGTGGCTGCGAGGCCTTCCGCTGCGGCCCGCGGGGACGCCGGTGCGCAGCCACCAGGGGGCGACGATTCTGGCCGGGAGCGACGCCCGGCTGGCGGCGGTGGCGCAGCTGGACGTGGGGACGGCCAACCTCCAGCAGTGCGCGGACTCCATCATCCGGCTCCACGCGGAGTGGCTCTGGGCCGGTGGCCACCAGGAGCGCATCGCCTACCGCTTCACCAGCGGGCACCTGGCCTCCTGGACGCGCTACGCGGAAGGGGAGCGCGCGCGCGTGTCGGGCGCGAAGGTGGCGTGGGTGCGCGGCGCGGCGCCGGATGCCTCCCGCGCCAGCTTCCGCGCGTGGCTGGACCTCGTCTTCACCTACGCGGGCACGCACTCGCTGGAGTCCCTCAAGGGGCGGCCCTCGCGCGAGGACGTGCGGCCCGGGGACTTCTTCGTGCTCGGGGGCAGCCCCGGGCACGCGGTGCTGGTGCTGGACGTGGCGGTCAACGCCGCGGGGGAGCGGGTGGCGCTGCTGGGCCAGGGCTTCATGCCCGCGCAGGACTTCCACGTGCTCGCGGCGGAGGGGGACACCGGCCCCTGGCTCTCACTGGAGGGCGAGGATGTGGCCACGCCCTTCTGGAAGCCCTTCCCGTGGTCCTCGCTGCGGCGCTTCTGACGCACGGCGGGCCCCGCTGGCCCTCCAGGTGGAGCCCCCCGGCTGCACCTGGATGACGCTGGACGCGGGGCTGGCCGGGCGCCGTCACGCGGAGTGGAGCGGCTGGCCGAGCCGCGGCTGCTGTGGCGCGGCGTCCGCGGTGGAGGTCTCCGGCTCGCGCGTGAGGTACTGGAGCAGGCTGTTCTCCTTGCCCAGGTACGTCTCGAAGCGGTTCACCCCGTCCTCCAGCAGGCCGGCCTTGGCGAGCTGCGCGTGCATGGCGGGCAGGTTGTAGAAGGGCACGGAGGGGAAGGCGTGGTGGGTGAGGTGGAGGTTCACGTTGAGCGGGGCGATGAAGAAGTTCTCCAGCGCGGTGCCCAGCACGTCGCGCGTCTCGCGCGTCTCGTCGCCCGACGTCGTCTCCTCGATGGGGTGCTCACCCAGGGCGCGCATCCGGAAGAAGGCCATCATCACCGTGGCCGTCGGCATCACCCACAGCAGCAGCCAGTGCAGCCAGGCGCCCGTCGTCACCAGCACCGTGACGAGCGTGGCCATGTAGAGCCAGTAGCGCAGGTGCTCGCCCGCGGTGATGCGCGGCTGCGCGCCGGTCACCAGGCGGCCCCAGTAGGTCCACGGCAGCACCACCTTCAGGTGGTTGGGGGCGTACAGGCCCAGCGCGTCCGCCAGGAAGACGGCCGCCGCGCGCAGCGGCGTGCGGGGGAAGTGCCAGGACGCGTCCACCAGCTGCCCGGCCAGGTACGGGTCCCGCGGCGTGTTCACATGGCGGTGGTGAAGCATGTGCTCGTGCCGGTAGCCCGCCGTCGTCATGTTCAGCGGGAAGGCGCAGAGCAGGTCGGCGACCACGTCCGACACCTTGCGGTTGGACAGGAAGTGGTAGTGCGCGGACTCGTGCATCAGCGACAGCAGGGCGTGCTGCCGCGTGGCGATGATGACGGCGGCCAGCGGCCAGGCCCACCAGCGGTCCACCCAGACGACGAAGGCAAATGCCGTCGCGATGACGGTCCACTGGACGACCAGCGCCCACAGGGCCCGCACGTTGCTCACCTGGGACATCTCCCGGGTGACGGCCGCCAACGCCTTGCGGTCAATCCGCTGCGCGAACTGGATGTCAGCCTCATCGACGACCACTTGTGCGTACATGGGGGGCTCCTTCTGCTTTACCTGGAAGCAGGGGGTTCCAGGCCTGTTTCGCGCAAATTCGAACAGTGGAGCAAGAAAATTCTTCTATTGATGCACTGGATTTGAGTGTGTGTGGGGCTTTATGAGTCGACGCGCACCCTTTGGGGGTCGTTCATGCCCCGCCTGTTCACCCGGTATGAGGTGGGATGGGACCCTTTCGCGGCGCGGAGGCTGTGCGGCGGACATGCGAAGGGCCTGGAGACCGCCGTACCGGCCGCCAGGCCCTCGCTGACTTCAGGTGCGGGAGGCGCTCAGGTGGGCGTCCACACCACCTTCAGGTGCTTCATCTGGCGCAGGACGAGGCTCTGAGAGGTGCCGAAGTCCTGATCCGCGACGAGCTGGGGGGTGGGCAGCCGGTCCAGGAGGAGGTGGGTGGCAATCTGGAACTGGAGCCGGGCCAGGGGCGCGCCCAGGCAGAAATGCGTGCCGCGGCCGTAGGTGAGGTGCTGCGGCACCTTCTCCCGGTCGAGGTCGAGCTTGTCCGAATGGGGGCACAGGGACTCGTCCCGGCTCGCGGAGCCGTAGAGGAGCAGCAGCCGCGAGTCACGGGGAATCTTCACCCCGCCCAGCTCCACGTCCTCGCGCGTGGTGCGAATCATCGCGTGGGAGACGGAGTCGTAGCGGCAGGTCTCCTCGAGGAACTTGGGCACCAGCTCGCGGTTCGCGCGCAGCCGCTCCCAGAGCCCGTGCTGGAGGGCCAGCTTCCACGCGTTGGCCATCAGCGCGGTGGTGGACTCGTGGCCGGCGGCCAGCATGGAGCCGCCGATGGCCATGATGAGCTCGTGCAGGGACAGCGTCTCGCCGTTGTCCAGGGCGGCCAGCATGTGGCTGGCCAGGTCGTTCCGCGGATTCTGGCGCCGGTCCTCGATGAGGCGGATGCAGTACTGCTGGAACTCGAGGAAGCCCTTCGCCATCTCCACCTGATGCTCCGGAGGGACGTACTCGAAGAGGATGCGCTGCCAGTCGGTGCTCCACGCCTTGATCTTCCAGAAGTCCTCCTGCGGCACGCCCACCGCGCCGAGGATGACGTGGACCGGCAGGGGATAGGCCAGCTGCGTCACGAGGTCCGCCTGGCCGTCCTTCTCGAAGCGCGCCACCAGCTCGGTGGCCATCTGCTGGATGAGCGGCGCCAGGCCGGCGATTCGCTGCGGCGTGAAGCACTGGTTCATCAGCCGCCGCAGGCGGGTGTGCTCGGGCGCGTCCATGCCGAGCAGCACGTGCGCGGTGGGGTAGCCCTGCGCGAGGATGGCCCGGGCCTCCTCGGTGAGGTGCGCGTGGGTGCCACTCACGAGCATGTCCCGGTTGGAGTAGCGCCCCGGGTCCCTCAGCACCTGCGTGACGTCCTCGTAGCGGCTGACCAGCCACATGTTGAGCATGGGGCTGAAGGTGACGGGCTCGTCCCTGCGAAGCTGGTCGAAGAAGGGGTGCGGGTCCTCCACATGGGGGCCGGCGAACGGGTTGTACTGAGCGCCCAGGTGTGGGCAGCGACCGCTTGGGGCATGGACCGGGGCCCCAGTCTCTTCCTGCTTGGGTGCGGACACAGGCATGGCGTGACTCATCAGACGAACGCGGCCCCCCGGCACGCGACTCGTCTGTAGCGGGTGAATGGCAATGGAGGGGCCAGGCCCCTCCGAGGCGTAGGTCAGGGGTGCTGGGAGCCGGCGGAGAACAACCGGTCGAGAAGGGGCTCCCAAAGCCGCCTATACAATGAATTCACGCTTTGTTGCCATTTTTGGCGCAATTTTCCGCCTTCGCTGGCTTTCAAGCTGAACGCTTGCCTCCAGCCAAGGCGTTGTGAGTGTCTGTAGGTGCAGCCCGCATTCACCTTTCGTAAGGCTTTTGGACAGCGGCGGGCACACCTGGAGCGGGTCCGCCAGCCGCGGTGAGGAGGCTCAGCCCAGCTTCTTGTGCTTCTGGCGGTGCTGGGCCATCCAGGCGCGCGCTTCGTGTGGGTCCTTCACGAAGGTCGTCTCGAAGCGCGTCTTGCCGGTGAAGAGCATGCCCAGGGCGATGACCTTGCCGAAGGTCTGCTGCACCATGTCCGCGCCGACGTAGATGCTGGCCTTGAACCAGTCGGCCTTGGCGTTCTCCGACAGGTAGCGGCGGGGCTCCGCGCCGAGCTGGGACTGGCCGATGTCGGCGATGAGGTAGTAGGGCCCATACTGCTGGGCAATCTCTCCGTAGGCCTCGACCGCGCGCTTGATTTCATCCAGGTCGATGGGACCGACAAAGCTCGCCAGCACCACGTCCGGCGCCTCGTAGCGAATCGTGTGCGTGCCGATTTTCCATTCCAGTTGCTGCATGTCACTCCCTCCAGAATCCCCAGTGAGCATAGCGCCTAAAAGGGGAATAGTGTGAGATACATGCCTGTCCAATTGGGCTTGGATTTCTCGACCCGCTAGCCCGCCTTGCTCTTGGCGCGGAGCCGGTGTTGGGCCACCCAGGCGTGGGCCTCCTCCTGTGTCTTGACGAACACCGTCTCGAAGGTCGACCTGCCGGTGAAGAGCAGCGCCAGGGCGATGGCCTTGACGAAGGTCTGCATGACGATGTCCGCGCCGACGTAGAGGATGGCGTGGAACCAGTCGGAGCGGGCCTTCTCGGACATGTACCGCCGCCCGGAGGCTTCGAGCGACGAGCGGCCGATGTCCGCGATGAGGTAGTACTGGCCGTGCTGGGTGGCCGTCTCCTCATAGAGGGCGACCGTTTGTTTCACTTCGTCCAGGTCGATGGGGCCGGTGAAGACGGCGACCAGCGTGTCCGGTTCCTCGAAGCGCGCCCGATGGGCGCCGCACTTCCACTCCCGAGGCTGCTGTTTCATCTCTCCCCCTCCGAGTTGTCCTCGTCTGCGTGAGAGTACCGCTCATGTGACGCCCAAGCGAATCGTGGCTCCCCCTCGGTTGTCACGGGCGCATGGGCCATGATTGGCTTTGCTGATGAGTCTTGGATATCTGGGTCGTTTGTTTTCATTCAGGAGCGCGGGACTTCCAGGGTGTTGACGCGCGGACCCACGTGGATTCGCGGGCTTGACGCGGGGGGAAGTGGCTGAAGTCATGGCGTGCGCATGGGACGCCCTTGCTCCATCATGTTCGCGCTGGGCCTCGCCGTGCTGGTGGGCGTGGGGGGCTGTCGGCGCGAGGAGGCGGCGGGCGAGGCCGCGGGCCGCACGCGGCTCGTCTTCAAGTATCAGCCGCTGTGGGGCCCGCCGGAGCCGTTCCGTGAGCTGCTGGCGCGCTTCGAGCGGGAGAACCCCGGCGTGGAGCTGGTCACCGAGGCGCTGCCCAACGCCTCGGACCTGGCGCACCAGTTCTTCCTCACGTCGCTGGAGGGCGGCGCGCGGGACTTCGACGTGCTGGTGGTGGACGTCGTCTGGGTGCCGGAGTTCGCCCGCGCCGGCTGGATTGCCGACCTGTCCGGGGACTTCCCGCCCGAGCGCCTGCGCGAGGACTTCTTCCCCGGCCCCGTGGAGGCGGTGGTGGTGGAGGGCCGCACCTACGCGGTGCCGTGGTACCTGGACGTGGGCCTGCTGTACTACCGCACGGACCTGGTGCCGCGCGCGCCGCGCACCTACGCGGAGCTGGAGCGCTTCGCGCGCGAGGCGATGGCGAGGACGCCGGGGCTGCAAGGCTACGTGTGGCAGGGGCGGCAGTACGAGGGCCTCTCCTGCAACGTGTACGAGGCGCTGTGGGGGCACGGCGGCCGGGCGCTGTCGGACGACGGGCGGGTGCTGCTGGACGACGCGCCCGCGCGCGAGGCGCTCGCGTACCTGCGGGGGCTGGTGGAGCGCGGCGTGTCGCCCGCGACGGTGACGGCCTTCTCGGAAGAGGAGTCGCGGCGCGTGTTCCAGGAGGGGCGCGCGGTGTTCATGCGCAACTGGCCGTATGCGTGGAGCGAGGCGCAGAAGCCCGACTCGCCCATTCGCGGCAAGGTGGGCATCGCGCCGCTGCCGACGGTGAGCGGCGAGCCGGGCTCCGGCGCGCTGGGGGGATGGCAGCTCGCGGTGAACGCGCACGTGTCACCGGCGCGGCGGAAGCTGGCGGCGCGGCTGATTGCGCACCTCACGTCGCCGGAGGCGAACCGGGTGCTGGCGCTGAGCTACGCGCGCAACCCGCCGCGGCCCGCCGTGTACGAGGACCCGCGTCTGCGGGAAGTGGCGCCGTTCATCGCGAGCCTGCTGCCCATGGTGGAGCGCGCGAAGCCGCGGCCGGTGACGCCGTACTACAACCTGATTTCGGATGTGCTCCAGAGCGAGTTCTCCGCCGCCGTGGCCGGCCTGCGCACGCCCGAGGCCGCGCTGAAGCGCGCGCAGCGGCAGGTGGACCACCTGATGGGAGAGGGGCCGTGAGGGCGGGAGGCCGTCTCGGTGGCGCGTGGCGCGCCGGTGCCGTGGAGGCGAGGGCTCCCGGCTCACGGGGGAGCGTCGTGGGGGCGGGGCCATGAGTCCACGGGGCTCGCTGGAGCGGGAGCGGCGGCAGGCGTACCTGCTGGTGGCGCCGGCGGTGCTGGTGCTGGGCGGCGTGGCGCTGTACCCCATCCTGGCCGCGGTGTGGCTGAGCCTGCACCGCTTCATCCTCGTCTTCGGCGAGCGGCGCTTCACGGGGCTGGAGAACTACGCGTACCTGCTGGGGGACTCGCGCTTCTGGGCGGCGCTGGGGAACACGGCGTACTTCACGGCGGTGGCGGTGACGGTGGAGCTGCTGCTCGCGGTGCCGCTGGCGCTGCTGCTGCAGAAGGCGTCTCCCGGCCGGGGCCTGCTGCGCGCGTCCGTGCTGGTGCCGTGGGCGATTCCCACCGTGGTGAGCGCGCGGCTGTGGGCGTGGATGTTCAACCCGGAGTACGGCGTCATCAACCGGATGCTGCCAGGGCAGGACATCAACTGGCTGGGCGCGCCGGGGTACGCGCTGCACGCGGCCATCCTGGTGGACGTGTGGAAGACGACGCCCTTCGTGGCGCTGCTGGTGCTCGCGGGGCTGCAAGGCATCTCCGAGGACCTGTACAAGGCAGCGCGCGTGGACGGGGCGTCGCCGTGGCGGACGTTCGTGTCGCTCACCCTGCCGCTGCTCAAGCCGGCGCTGCTGCTGGCGTTGCTGTTCCGCTCGCTGGACGCGTTCCGGGTGTTCGACGCCATCTACGTGCTGACGGAGGGCGGGCCCGCGAACACGACGGAGACGCTGAGCATCTACGCGTACAAGACGCTGATGCGCTCGGGGGACTTCGGGTACGGGAGCACGCTGTCGGTGGCGACCTTCCTGTGCGTGGTGGTGCTGGCGGCGGTGTGGCTGCGCCTGCTGGGGCGCGAGGAGACGGCGCGATGAGGCACCGGCCCGGCCTGGGCACCGCGCTGGCGGTGGTGGCGTTCCTGACCTTCTTCCTGGGGCCCTTCTGCTGGCAGGTGCTGACGAGCCTCTGGCCGGATGGTGAGCTGACACGGCCCTGGCCCTCGCACCTGACGCTGGAGAGCTACGCGAGCGTGCTGTGGGGGCGGCCCTTCCTGCGCGTGGTGCTGAACTCGCTGTGGGTGGCGACGTTGACGACGGGCTTCTGCCTCACGGTGGGCGCCGCGGCGGCCTTCGCCCTCGCGAAGCTGGAGTTCCGGGGCCGGGGCCTGCTGCTGAGCGCGGCGCTGGCGGTGAGCATGTTCCCGCCCATCGCCACGGTGAGCCCGCTGTATCTGATTCTGCGCGCGGTGGGCCTGCGCGACAGCCTGGTGGGGCTGGCGCTGCCGTATGCGACGTTCGCCCTGCCCCTGACGCTGTGGGTGCTGACCTCGTTCTTCCGGCAGTTGCCTGACGAGCTCTACCGCGCCGCGCGCGTGGACGGCTGCACGCCGTTCCAGGCCTTCTGGCGGGTGCTGTTGCCCCTGGCCGCGCCCGGGCTGGCGACGACGGCGATCCTTGTCTTCATCTTCGCGTGGAACGAGTTCCTCTACGCGCTGACGTTCCTCTCCACGCCGGAGAAGCGCACGGTGCCGGTGGCCATCAGCCTGTTCGCCAGCGAGCACCGCGAGCCCTGGGGCGAGATTGCCGCGGCCTCCGTCGTGGCCACGCTGCCCCTGGTGGCGCTCACGGTCCTGTTCCAGCGGCGGATTGTCTCCGGTCTCACCGCGGGGGCGGTGAAGGAGTAGCGGGCGGGAGTCAGTGCTCTCGCAGGGGGGCGCGCAGGCTGCGGCGAAGGTCGGCAGGAGCCGGAGTTGTTCACGAACTCGAATTGGCTCGCGTTGCTCTTCCCTGAAGAGAGGAGCACCAGGAGTTGCTCGGGATGGTTTTGCACCTGCCCGCGTAGGATGAGGTCGAAGACGGCGTCGTGAAGTGTGGAGAGCCTACAGGCCGGGGCTGACGAGGGCGTCTCCGGGAATTCGACCGGGGCGCGGAAGACACCGGCCCGGGTTCTGGTTTCGGCGTCAATCCAGAGGAGTCAAGGGCTGGACTGGAAATGCCCATGAGGCGCAGGCTCTCATGGTCTTGACGCATTCAACGCAAACACAGGTGGGGCCCTATCGGCTGCTGCATCTGCTCGGCAGCGGTGGAATGGGGCAGGTCTTCGCGGCGGTCCACGAGAGCGTGGGCAATCAGGTGGCCTTGAAGGTGCTGTCCTCCTCCGCAGCGGCGGATCCGCAGCGCGTCGCGCGTTTCCTCCAAGAAGCACGGGCGCTCGCGCGGCTCGAGCATCCGGGCGTCGTCCGCATCCTTCACTACGACCGCGTCGAAGGTACTGCGTACCTGGCCATGGAGCACTTGCAGGGGCAGTCGCTCAGGCAGTGGATGCAAGAGCAGCCGAGCATCCCTCTGTCATCCGCCCTGGCCATCTGTGCGCAGATCGCCACCACCATGGTGGATGTTCATGCCCAGGGAATCGTCCACCGGGATTTGAAGCCAGAGAACATCTTCCTGTGCCCGGACCCGAGTCTGGCGTTTGGCCATCGCGTCAAGCTGCTGGACTTCGGCATCGCCAAGGTCCCAGATGGGCAGGCGGACCTGTTGGCCACGCAGGTCCATACGCATGAAGCAACGTTCATCGGGACGTTCCGATACATGGCGCCGGAGCAGTGCCGGAGCGCCGCGAAAGTGGCTGGGGCTGCGGATGTCTACGCGCTGGGCGTCATCCTCTTCGAGTTGCTCGCGGGGCGGCCTCCTTTCGACGCGGAGGAGCCGGTACTGGTCATCTCCGCGCATCAGCATGAGGAGCCTCCGTCCCTGAAGCAGCTCGTTCCGGCCGTGCCGACAGCGCTCGCCACGCTCATCGCGGACATGTTGGAGAAGCAGCCCTCGGCGCGCCCGGACATGGCGCGTTGCCAGGCCATGTTCGAGCGCGCCTGGACGCGGGAGTCGGACCTCTGTCCAGTCCCTGGCCTCGCGCCCTTCACGGAGGCGCACGCGGAGCTCTTCTTCGGCCGGCAGGAGGAGACCCGGGCGCTGCTCGACCGGCTGGAGGAGGCGCGCCTGGGGACCCG
>Ga0182745_1004194_pt1 | contig 12056 bp, 7 predicted proteins | sample eDN3rd30CKraftBY_FD_128523 | JGI IMG/M metagenome (GOLD analysis project Ga0182745, IMG submission 128523) | Enriched backyard soil microbial communities from Emeryville, California, USA - eDNA 3rd pass 30_C Kraft BY (version 2) (version 2) | ecosystem: Environmental > Terrestrial > Soil >... | reverse complement strand
GAGCCCGAACAAGGACGTGGTGTGGCTGAACGCTGACACTCGGGTGCACGGCGCCTGGCTCGACCGCTTGCGCCAGGTGGCCTACAGCGACGCCCGCATCGCCTCGGTGACCCCATTCACGAACAACGGCGAGCTGATGAGCTTTCCGCAAAGCCAGCTCAGCCATGCCATGCCCAGCGCCAAGGCGCAGGCCGAGCTGGATGAACTGGCCCGACAGACCGATAGCCCGCCGATAGAAATTGAAACAGGCTGCGGCTTCTGCCTGTACATCAAACGCGCGGCACTGGATGAAGTGGGCTACCTGGACGAAGTGCAGCTGGCCCGCGGCTACGGCGAGGAAACCGACTGGTGCCTGCGCGCCCGCGGCCTGGGCTGGCGCCACATGGGGGCGCCGAATGTATTCGTGGCCCACCAGGGCGGCATTTCATTTGGCGCCGAGAAAACCCTGCGCGTGGCCCACAACAACGCCATCCTGCGCAAGCGTTACCCAGACGCCTCCGCACGCTACAACGCCTTTACCCTGCGCGACCCGATCAAGCCGGCCCGCGATGCCCTGCAGCGTGCGCGCCTGGTCAAACTGGCGAGCCTTCCCGCTGCTGCCCGCGAAGCTGCCTGGCCAGCCCAGGCCAGCGAAGCTCCTGTGGGAGCAGAGCAGGCGATGAGGCCAGACGCCCAAACCACATCCTTCGAGCCGCTCCAACCCTTCGGGGCCAGAACTCTGCACATTCATGATGGCTCCCACACCGAAGCAGCATTCAACCTTGCCTGGCGACATGAACCTCATCGCACCTGGGCGACGCTGCAAGCGCCTCTGAGCCCTTTGCCCTTGCGTCTGGACTTTGCCATCCCAGGCGAGCTGGACCAACTGATAGAAGCATTGCGCCTGCTCGCCGTAACCGATATCGCCTACGAACAGCTGGCCCGCTGCCCAATCGCCCTGTGCGAGCTACCCGGCCAGCTAGGCAAGCCTTACCGCATCGCCTGCAGTGACGACCGCCTACTGAGCCGGGACGGGGACTATGACTGGCAACGCTTCGCCCGCGAAGCCACCAGCGTGCAACTGCCCTGGCAAGCTCTGCAACGCGTATATACGAGTGCCCATGCCGAGGCCAACTGGCTACTGCCTGCCCCTACCGAGCGCTCGGCCACGGCAACCGACTCACCCCGGGTACTGCTGATAGGCGATGCCCTGAACAACCCGGTCATTGCACAACGCTGGCTGGCTTTGGCCAGGCAGATAATCCGCGAGCAACTGCCGCTGGTGTTGCTGGCCAAGGACGACACGCCCTGGCTCAAGGCACTGCAGGCGACCGGCGCCGTTCACCGGCTGCCCGCACTGCACGGTTTCAGCCTTGCCGAGCGTGCCCGCGCCGCAGGCTGCGACGCCGTGCTCAGCCTGGACGACGCCCCCGGCGCCGGCTGGCAGGCTCCGATGCTCGCCAGCGAACTCGCCGTCGCGCTATTTGCCAGCTCCGGGCCGGTCGCCACCGAAGCTGGCGCGCAAGCGCTGACCTCCCTCCCCTATTCACTGAGCCAAGCCTGATGACCCAAGATCTGCTGCAAAAGCCCCAGGCGGGCCAGCCTTCCGTCGCCCTTCATGCGTTCAAAGGCGCCATCCTGGGCCTGCAGGGCGATGTACTGCAGGGCTGGGCCATGGACACTGCGCAGCCCGAGCAACGCCCGGTAGTAGAAGTATTCATCGATGGCGCCAGTGTCGCCCTCGCCCGTGCGGACCAGTACGAACCACAGGCGCCGCTGGGTGACCAGTTTCACGGCTTTGCCGTACAGTTGCGCCAAAGCTGGCTAGCCGAAGCCCGCGTGATCACAGCCCGCTTGGCCAACCAAGCCTTTGCCCTGGATGGGGACATCGTGCTCCCGGCCGCGCCCAGCCAGGAGGCATCGGCCATCGCTTCCCAAGTGTGGCATACCGGAGGCCTGCGCGTATCCGGCTGGTCGTGGGACCCACAATCACCTCGCCGCCATGTCGAAGTGACGGTGCGCGAGCAAGATAGAATCATCTGCACCGCCACCTGCAATGCGCATAACCAGACACTCGCCTACCGCGACACCAGCGACCATGGCTTTGCCATTGATCTGCCCTGGGAACTGGCCGACGGCAAGGTACATGTGCTGGATGTGGTCAATGACCTCGGCCAACCGCTAGCTGGCAGCCCGATCCGCCTGTGCTGCTGGCCGCAGGGAGTCGAAGGGCTGCTGCGCCAGCTCGACCCGGCGCACGATGCCGCCACTGTGGCGTTGCTCACCGAGGTGGCCAAAGAGCAGACAATGCGCCTGCCGAAGAGTGTGGGCTGGCAGCATTACCCACAGTGGTTCGAAGCCTTCCAACACCTGGAGGCTCTGGAGCGCCCGGCCCTGCAAGGCCAGACCGGCCTGCTGCTGATCAGTGAAGGTGACGCGGCACTGGAGCAGGCCAGCCTTGCCAGCTTGGGCGAGGACCTTGCAAACCTGCATCTGCAGACCACGGCCACGCCTGAAGACCTACTGCCCGCCCTGCAGCAGCTGCTAGCAGCGGGTTGCGATCGCATCCTGCCGCTGATGGCCGGTGACCGCCTCGCCCCGCTAGCACTGCCGCACCTCTGCGCCCTGCTGGACGACGGCAGTGCCTGGGCGTTCGCCGACTGTGACCGCGACGGCCCCCACGGTGAGCGCAGCCTGCCGTGGCTGAAACCGGTGTGGGACATCGACCTGTTCATTGGCGCGGATATATTTACCCCGGGAGCAATCTTCGGCGCGGGCATCGTCCAGCAGGCCCTGGCGCTGCTGACCGCCCGTACAGAACAATCAACCATTGGCTGGTACGACCTGATCGCAGGTATTGCATTGGCCACGCAAAGTAGTGAAGCGAGTGTCTCGCACTTGCCTCGCGTGCTTTATCACCGTGCCAGCCATGCGCCGGCGAGCCCGGAGCTGGCGGAACCATCGCCGCAAAGACTGTGTGCGGTCGAATGGTTGTGCGAAGAGCTGGCACCGGGCTCAACTGTCAGCCACGTGCCGGACTACCCAGCACTGCTCAGGGTCCACTGGCCACTGCCAGAGAAACTGCCACGGGTGAGCCTGATCGTGCCCACGCGTGATCAATACAAGTTGCTGCATGCGTGTATCGAAGGGCTGCTGAACGACACCGATTACCCGGAGCTGGAAATTATCGTTGTCGACAACCAATCCAGCGATCCCGATACCCTGGCATATTTCGAGGACATAAAGGTACGGGGTGTGACGATTTTGGAGCACCCCTACCCGTTCAACTATTCGACCATCAACAATCGTGCGGCAAGCTTTGCCTCAGGTGAGCTGATTGGCCTGGTGAACAATGACATCGAGATTATAGAGAGTGGCTGGCTCAAGGAGATGGTTGCTCAGCTGTATCGACCGGGCGTTGGCGCGGTGGGTGCTAAGCTGCTATGGCCTAACCGCATGGTGCAGCACGGCGGCGTGGTGGTGGGTGTCAACGGCCTGGCGGCGCATACCGGCAACAACTTGGAACAGCGTGACGCTGGGTATCTGGGGATGAACCAGATCACCCGCAGGCAGAGCGCTGTGACGGCAGCGTGCCTGTTGTTGCGCAGATCTGTGTTTGATGATGTGGGCGGCTTGGATGAACGTGCATTCCCGGTGGCGTTCAATGATGTAGACCTGTGCTTGCGGATAAAGCAACAAGGGATGCATATGGTCTGGAGCGCGTTTGCACAGCTGATCCATGCAGAGTCGGCCAGTCGAGGTAAAGACCAGACACCGGAAAGACGGGCTCGGGCAGAGCGGGAGCAAAAGGGATTTATTGAGCGGTGGTTTATCAACGGCAACGTTGATGACCGCTATCACCCAGCGTTGAGCTCCGATTATCTGAGCGGCCCCTATGGCGGCTTGGCCCTCCCCCCCCCGAGCTCAAAGCACGCTAGGAATGTCACCTCTACTACCCACGCGTGGGATGCAAACGACCGTACTCGGAGTCAAGGGCTTTTTTAAAGGACTGAATCATGAAGAAAACAATTCTGGTAACCGGCGGCACTGGTTACATTGGCTCCCATGCGGTGCTGGCACTGTTAGAAAACGGCAATGAGGTTGTGGTACTCGACAACCTTAGCAACAGCCTGCCGGCGGCGTTGCACCATATCGAAAAAATCTGTGGAAAGCGTCCTGAGTTTGTACAAGGCGAGATCGGCGACATCGGCCTGCTGGACAAGCTATTCAGTCGGTTCAACATTGACTCGGTTTTCCACTTCGCGGGGCTCAAGGCCGTTGGCGAAAGCGTGAGAGAACCAGAAAAATACTATGAGAACAATGTAGCAGGCACCCTCATGCTGCTCAAAGTCATGGCGAAACATGGCGTTTTTAACTTTGTATTCAGCTCTTCGGCAACCGTGTATGGCATTCCCTTGCACATGCCCATCAGTGAGAAGACTGACGTTGGCAGGCCGACCAATCCTTACGGTCGTACCAAGCTGATCATCGAGGACATGCTGGGAGACCTCAGCGAATCCGACGCACGTTGGAATATCGCGTTGCTACGCTATTTCAACCCGATTGGCGCACATGAGAGCGGCCTCTTGGGCGAACATCCGCAGGGCATTCCGAACAACCTGCTGCCTTATATAAGCCAAGTGGCAATCGGTACCCTTCAGGAGCTCAAAGTATTCGGTAAGGATCATCCGACGCCCGACGGCACGGGGATCAGGGACTATATCCACGTGGTCGACCTGGTGGATGGACATTTAAAAGCCTTAGATTTCATATGCCAGCACAAAGGCCTGCACGTTTGGAATCTAGGAACAGGTACCGGATACAGCGTCATAGAAATCATTGAGTCATTCGAACAGGTCACCGGACAACCTATTCCCTACTCTATTGCACCTCGTCGGGCAGGAGACATAGCGGAGAGCTGGTCTGACCCAAGCAAAGCGAAGCATGAGTTGAATTGGGTGGCGACACGCAATCTGGAAGACATGATCCGCGACACATGGCGCTGGCAAGTCAACTATCCCAATGGCTACGCCAATCCAGCGCCCGCCGAAACTGCATAATATTCACCTTAGGGAAAAACCAGTGAATACGAAAACCACCGTGGCACCTGAGCCCAATAAAGCTAAACCCGCTACCAACACGCCAGTCGTGCTTCACGACATCCGCTCCCAACCTGTTGCGCTGCCATCAAAGGATAGCTCGAAAAAAGTCATTATCAAGCTGGATGAAATCGAGCAGAACGAACGCCAGCTCCACCTGAGCCTCTGGTCCACGCAGTCCGCGCTGCAATTCTGTCTGGCCACGTCGAGCCAAGCGATCACATGCAAGGCCAGCAATGTCTCCCGACCAGACGTGGAAGCTACACTCGATAGGGGTTCGAAGCAGAAAGTATCCGGTTATCATCTCGCCGTTGAACTGCCATATCCGCTGACCGAAGAGTTCTACCTCACATTCAATGTCGAAGGTACGCTTTACGCCTACAAACTCCCCATCAAAAAAACCCCTGGGTACGACTGCACCCTCGCCGGATTGACATTGGAAGGTTCGACGAAGTCCAAGGCCCACATTGACCTCTGTGGTGCTATTCCAGGCAAGGTGGGGGGGGTGTCAGGGTGGAGCATCGCCAAACCTGGCGTTACTCTGTGGCTAGTGGATACCAAAGGCAATAAAAAGGACCTTTCGTCCTGCCTGCGTTATCATAGAGATGACGTAGCGAGAATTTTCAGCGATGAATTTTCTTCACAAATCATCTATGGTGGCTTTGTAACTGACTGGCCGTTCCCTCAAGACCTGGGTGACCAGATTGGAGTCATTGAGGAAGACGCTGGCAAGTTCAAACTTATTGCACTAAACCCTTGGAGCATCGTTGCAGACGACCCTGTTAATTACGCAAAATTCTCGTTCTCGCTGGCCACCCCTGCCCAAGACTTCAACACTCGCCTCAACAACTGGGAGGGCGACGTTGTAAACTCGCTGATTTTTGAACGGAACCTCGAAAACCAGAGAAATGAACGCCCTGCATCAACTTGGCGCTTCGGCAACCTCGCAAGCGAAAAAGTCAAAACTAGTGTCATCATTCCTTTGTACGGCCGCTGGGATTTTGTTGAACATCAACTGAGCGCTTTTGCCAAAGATCCGGCCTTCAAGCAAGAAGTCGAGATCGTTTACGTCATTGACGACCCGGCATTGATCAATGCGTTCGTCAACGAAGCAGAATCGCTCTTCAAGCTTTATCAAGTTCCCTTCTCCATTATCTGGGGTCACCGGAACAGAGGCTTCTCTGGCGCCAACAACCTTGGCGTCAAGCACTCGCATGGTGAGACACTGATCCTACTAAACAGTGATGTGTTCCCTCGCCATCCTGGCTGGGCAGAACAACTAACCCAATGCCTTGCTGAGAACCCCGACTACGGGATGATCGGCGCGAAGCTTTTGTTCCCCGATGGCAGTATTCAGCATTGCGGTATGCAGTTTGTTTATTCAGAAAGCTGGAGTGTGTGGCTCAACAAGCACCCCTTGGCCGGTCTGGACCCTACACTTGATCTCGCGAGAGGGGTTACTGAAAAACCTGCCATCACCGGCGCATGCGTGGCAATCAAACGAAGCACCTATGAGCAGATCGATGGCCTCGATGAGGGTTACCTGATCGGCGACTTTGAAGACTCGGACCTTTGTTTGAAAGTTCATGCTGAAGGCCTGAAAGTCGGCTATCTGCCGTCCGTGGTACTGACACATCTGGAGCGGCAGTCTTTCACTTTGCTTGGCGATGTCTCCTACAGGACCCTCGTTGTCAGATTCAATGCATGGCGCCACACCAAAAAATGGGGCAAGCAGATTGAGCAGATCATGAACAAGTTCGAGTCGGAGTAAAAACCATGAGCAAAGAACGTATCTTAGTGTTGGCGCACGGCCACCCCGACTTCAATTTGGGCGGTGGCGAGATTGCCGCTTACAACTTATTTAAAGCATTCAAGAATCAACCGAATGTAGAGAAAGCTTGGTTTATTGGCCGCATTGATCGTGGCAATGGCCCAACCGGCAGCTTCAGCCTGCGTAGGGAGGACGAATACTTATGGGAGCAATCCCTGGGAAACTCCTTCCTCATCAAGGCAGCAAACGCTCATGCGGTGTGGCATAGCTTCCGCGCAATGGTCGCGGCACTTAAACCGACCAAGATCTTTGCCCACCACTATTTCCACCTCGGCCTCGAGTACTTCCGAATCATTAAGCAAGAGCTTCCTGACGCCCAACTTATCGTCACGCTCCACGAGTACATGGCCATCTGTCACCAACAAGGCCAAATGGTCAAGGCCGGCAGCAAAAAACTTTGCTATGAATCCTCCATTGATGATTGCCATCGTTGCCTGCCAGCCTTCAGCCGAGAGCAGTTCTGGCTGCGCGAAATGTTCATCAAGGAACATTTCGAGTTCGTAGACCATTTTGTTTCTCCATCTGAGTTCCTACGTCAGCGATACATTGCATGGGGTATAGATCCCCAGAAAATCACCGTTATCGAAAACGGACAGGAGGAAGCTGAACCACTGCCAGCCAGGCCGACTTCTTCACATCGCAATCGATTTGGCTTCTTCGGACAAATCAATGAATTCAAAGGGGCGGACCTCTTGCTGGAAGCTATTTCCAGGCTCACGCCGAAGCAGAGAACGAGTCTTGTGGTCGAATTCCATGGCGCCAACCTTGAACATCAGTCTCATGAGTTCCAGCAAAAGATCAAAAGCCTGATGGACCCGCTGATCGCCGAAGGCTGTGTTCGCTGGGCCGGACCTTATCAGGCATCGCAACTCAAGAGTAGGCTGTCGAAAATCGACTGGGTTCTCGTCCCTTCGATCTGGTGGGAAAACTCGCCGATGGTCATTCAGGAAGCGTTCATTCACGGGCGGCCTGTAATTTGTGCAAACATAGGTGGTATGGCTGAAAAAGTCACCCATGCGGTCAATGGCCTGCACTTCGAGGCGCGCAACCCGATAGACTTGGCCGATACACTGCTAGAGGCGGCGACTTCAAAAGGGTTGTGGGAAACCCTGCAGAGTGGCATTGAAAGACCGATCAGTTACACTCAATGCGCCGTCGAGCACCTCAAGATCGAAACACAAAACAGTAGCATAAGCCGAAAAATCCCTGTCAGCGCCTTGTCAACCGCATAAGGGCTCGCAGTGAAAAGCGAAACGACACAAGTCGTTTCGCCTAAATGTGGATGTACGCAGTGGAGACCCAGGCATTTTCCCACCGCGCAAAATGACAACGGAGACCAGCATGCCAAGCATTTTTACCTTTGGCTTGAATGAATCGGTGGCGGCATCTCATAGCATCGCTACGAAAGAGCTGTATAATCTAGTTGGCCACAATACTGGCAATCTGGCCTTCCATTACGCTATCAACCGCCTTATTGGCAGCGTACCGAGAACAGTGTCTTGGAGCTCAAGCCCTGAATTCGTAAACTCTCTTGGCGAGATTGGAATCATGCCATGCGCCAACCAACTGGGTCCTCACATGAACATGGGGGGGATGGCAAATGTCTTCAAGCAGTTCAAGGCCAGCTTCTTGGCCATTGGCTTGGGCGCCCAGGGTGGCGTCGGACACAATGACATACCAGAGCTTCCGGAGGGTACACTCGCTTGGCTGGATGCGCTGGTCGCGCGTGCAGCCTCAAGCCACCCCAATATCACCGTGCGCGGTGATTACACGCTGCGTGTACTCGAACACTATGGTTTTGGCGATAAAGCAGTCTCGCTGGGCTGCCCTTCATTGTTGATCAATAAATCTGCCGATCACGGTGTCAGGCTGCAGGAACGCTATAAAGCCAAAATAAGCAAGGTCGCTATCGCAGCAGGACATCCAAACTGGAAAGCACTGAGCACATTGGAAGCCTCATTGGTCCGCTTGATGGAAGACACCAATGGAATGTACATCGTGCAAGCAACAGATGAAGCAGTGGCCTTGTCTCGGAATGACTTCGACTTGGTGAATCCCGAATACGTCTCTAAGTTGAAAAACTACCTGAAGCTGAACCTAAGTGACGACCAGTTCACTCAATGGATCCGTAAATACTTCATTTCCTTCTATAACATCCCGGCATGGATGGAGTATCTGAGGCGCTTTGACTTCATTGTCGGCGCCCGTATTCACGGCGTTATGCTTGCCATTCAAGCTGGGGTACCGGGTCTTTGCATCGCTCACGACTCGCGCATCCGCGAGCTTTGTGAAAAATGCATGATCCCATATGTGATGGCTGATGACGTAAAAGAAGGCATCAAACTACAAGATCTTTCTCATCTTGCCGAGTTTGATGGCAAAGCCTTCGACCGAAATAGGGCGAACATCGCTGAAGAATATCAGACCTTCTTCGCAAATAACGGCTTGCCTCTCAGGCAAAGTAATATCCTGTCTTGACTCATACAGGAAAAATATTTTGCCCAGATGGGACGCCGCCCGCCTTCACTGAAGGAGAGCGGCCACCCCATGCACTCTGAAAAGGCAGCCAGAGCAACATCACACAAAACCCGGAGGGAGGTCAGTCATGCTTAACACGTTAAAACCGCTGTTATCGATAGCATTATTCCTACCTCTCACGGCATTGTGTTCGCCTGCACCCGTTAGAGTAGACGTTCAGCCAGAAACTCCGGAGACGGTTTTCAGTTGGGACAAAGACCGTTGCTTCGACGAAAACATACCCGACTCTCCCGCCCGGGCATTCCGTTCCAGCGATGGCCAGGTGCATCTTTATGCCACTCACTATAAGAACGTACCACTCAATGGCCCAACCTTGGACCGCGTCAAACCTGCGTGCCGCACTCAATTCGCCGGCGCCTTTAGCTCTAACCCTGAAAGTTATGATGCTCGTATTTGGCTACAAACCTTCTACAGCACGGATTCTGGCAAAAATGTCTACAGCCTTGGCAGCTCCGACTATCATGGCAAGTGGTTTGACAACTGCACACATAAAAATAACTCAAATCACGACTGCTGGATGAGTGCAATAGTGCTTGCACGCTCTACTGATGGTGGACATACCTTTTCGATTAGTCCTCCGCCCACTCACATTGTCGCCAATTCCCCAGAAAAGTACTCAGCCAACCAGAAGGGAAGTGCCGGATTCCTCACAACTTCCAATATTGTAAAAATCGACCAATATTTTTACTCTCTTTTCTACGCCACCGCTTTCAAAAATCAGCCAAATGGCAATTGCCTGGCAAGAACAGATAATCTCGCCGATCCAAAGTCGTGGCGCGCGTGGAATGGCGATAGTTTTGAACAACCCATCTATAACACTCCAACGCCGGAGCATGAGGGCCGTACATGCACCCCATTGGGCAACCTGCCATACAAGATTCGCAGCTTGCTTTGGCATGCCCCTAGCCAAGGCTATATTGCGACGTTCGAAAAAACGCGAAGAATCGAAGGCCCTTCAGCTAGAACCGATGTGACCTTCAGTTTCGCTTGGTCCAATAACCTGAAGGACTGGAGCGATCCTGTAGCCATGACGACATTGAAAGGCCCCAGCAACTGCAGTTTCGCTCAAGTGGCCGGTGCATATCCATCCATCCTCGACAGCCAATCATCGGACGAAAACTTCGGAACCGTAACTCACCATGCTTATCTTTACTATACAAAATTCAACCTGCAACCCAATTGCCGCTTAACGCTAAACAGAGACCTAGTCAGAATCCCGATCCAGATCCTTTCCACCTCCAGTCGCTAGCGCAGGCTGACTTAATACTTTCACGAGATATATCATGATCCTAGTAACAGGCGGAGCCGGCTTCATCGGCTCGAACTTTGTTCTGCAATGGTGCGCTCACAGTGATGAGCCCGTCCTCAACTTGGACGCGCTGACCTACGCTGGCAACCTAGCCAACCTGCAATCGCTGAAAGGCAATGCGCATCACCAATTTGTTCATGGCAACATCTGTGATGCATCGCTGCTGGCCAAGCTGTTCACTGAACACCGTCCCCGCGCTGTCGTCCACTTCGCCGCCGAGTCGCATGTTGACCGCTCCATCAGCGGCCCTGAAGCGTTCGTCGAAACCAACGTGGTGGGTACCTTCCGCCTTCTCGAATCGGCACGTGCCCATTGGAACAGCCTCGAAGGCACTGAGAAGGAACTCTTCCGCTTCCTGCACGTCTCCACCGACGAGGTGTACGGCACGCTCGCGCCCAACGATCCTGCATTCACTGAATCCACACCTTACGCCCCCAACAGCCCTTACTCGGCCAGCAAGGCAGCCAGCGACCACTTGGTGCGTTCGTACTTCCACACCTACGGCATGCCGGTGCTCACGACCAATTGCTCGAACAACTACGGCCCCTTCCACTTCCCGGAAAAGCTCATCCCGTTGATGATCGTCAACGCTCTGGCCGGCAAAGCCCTGCCGATATACGGCGATGGCCAGCAAATCCGCGACTGGCTGTACGTCGAAGACCACTGCTCGGGCATCCGCCGCGTGCTGGAAGCCGGCACATTCGGCGAAACGTACAACATCGGTGGCTGGAACGAGAAAGCCAACATCGATATCGTCCGCACGCTTTGCAGCCTGCTCGATGAACTGGCGCCTGCAGCTTCGCGCCAAGTGATCAATCAGCAGACCGGCAAACCGGTTAAACACTATGCCGAGCTGATCACCTACGTGACCGACCGCCCTGGCCATGATCGCCGCTATGCAATCGATGCACGCAAGATCGAACGCGAACTAGGCTGGAAACCTACCGAAACCTTCGATACCGGTATCCGCAAGACCGTGGCCTGGTACCTGGCCAATCAAGGGTGGGTAAAAGGCGTGATGGATGGCAGCTACCGTGACTGGGTAGCCCAGCAGTATGGAGCGAGCAAAGCGTGAAAATCCTCCTGTTGGGCAAAAACGGCCAGGTCGGCTGGGAACTGCAACGTGCGCTGGCCCCACTGGGTGAAGTGATCGCGCTGGATCGCGAGGGCAGCAACGGCCTCTGCGGTGACTTGGCCGACCTGCAAGGCTTGGTGACCACTGTCCGCCATCTGACCCCCGATGTCATCGTCAACGCAGCGGCGTACACGGCGGTTGATAAAGCAGAAAGCGATCAGGCAT
>Ga0182745_1004192_pt1 | contig 12056 bp, 4 predicted proteins | sample eDN3rd30CKraftBY_FD_128523 | JGI IMG/M metagenome (GOLD analysis project Ga0182745, IMG submission 128523) | Enriched backyard soil microbial communities from Emeryville, California, USA - eDNA 3rd pass 30_C Kraft BY (version 2) (version 2) | ecosystem: Environmental > Terrestrial > Soil >... | reverse complement strand
TCGACTTTCGCCGAAGGACATCGAACAAAGCCAGGTTGTCGCCGATTCCGATGGCGGCGAGTTCGAAGGAAGTATTCACCACATAATCGATGCGCGTGCAGTACGGCGGAGACGTCACGACGAGGTCGACCGTACGCTCCCCAAGCGGGAGGCTCCGAGCGTCACCAATGAGGACCTGCGATCCCGTGCGGTGAGCGTCTGCCTCGGCGGCTTCTAAGTCGGCTGCCATCGACCGGACCGTTTCGAGCCACACACCGGCGAACTTCTCGGCATCATGCTCGGGCGCGCGCGTCTTCGGACGGAGCCATGTCGGGTTGCTCGTAGTTTTGATCCCCGCGAAGCGCCTTGCTGTTCGTTGAAGTGTGAGGACGAGAAACGCGGCGAGTGGCGGAAGTGCTTGCGCGGACGGGCTGAGCACGACGCCGTCGCGTACCGCCAGGTCGGCGAGGATACCCCGCTCGATCGAGCGGTACGTTCGGAGGAGTGCCGGACAAAGCCACTTGCGAAGGGGGTCCCCGCGGGTCAGCGTAGCCGGCTCACCCAGGCCACAGTCCGCCAGACGAGCAGCAAGACCGGTCACGTGTAACGCATCCTGCGCGCGTGCGAGCTTTGCTGAGGCGACGAGCGTGGCTACCGGATTGATGTCGATCCCGATCGCCGTGTGGCCGAGCGAATCCACGACGCGCGTAGTCGTGCCGCAGCCGTTCCAAGGGTCAAGTACCCGCGACTTTGCCTCGAGGGATGCCGCGTCCACGACTGCCCCGACGAACTCTTCGGTGTAGCCGGCGTAGTAAGCGTACCAGGCCTCCATGCCAGATTCGGTTCCCGGTCGACGCTTAGGGGCGACGTCGACGCCCCGCAGTCGCGCACGAAGGGTCTCCGAGAACGGTTTGCCGGGAGCAGGCCGCTCACGTGGAGAGGATCGGCCCATCAGTTCAACCCCAGCACCTTCATTGAAGCCGTCTTTGCGTCGCCGAAGAAGATCGGGTCGACTTGCTCCATGATGTCGGCGCTGACGTCTAGGAAGTTCCTCTTGTTTTCGATGGGGATGAGGGCGCGCTTGGCACCGTTGTCCTTCGCCACCTGCAACGGCTCGGTGAGGGAGCGGAGGGGCTTGATGTTCCCCTGAACGCTGAGGTCGCCGAGGATTAGGAGCGCGGGGCTGACGGGCGCCTTTCGGAGCGCTGAGTAGGCGGCGACGAAGAAGGCGACGCCAAGCTCGGCCTCGACGCGGTTGGCCAGCAGATCAATCACCTCGACATGGAGGTCAGAAACGTCGAGGTCGCGCGCGATGCCGAGCTCAGACTTCTTGGTCTGCAGGAAGCTGAAGGCGCGCTGAACGGACTCCTTCATGGCGCCCGCCACGCCGCCCGCGAGCTTCAGCTTGCCGGTACCCGAGGATACGGAGACCTCGACGCGGTAGAGTCCGACAGTGCCGTCGGAGGTGATGCCTGCGCTATAGACGGTGCCGGGGGCCAAGGGGTCGGTAGAAATGAGGTCGCGGCCGCCCTGCTCGGGCACGCCGACGAACTTCTCCTCGCCGGTCTCGTTGTCCGAGTAGCTGAAGGACGTGTGGTAGTACTCGAAGGAGCCCATCTTCTTAAGCTGCTCCTTCACTCGACGGCGGCCTTCAACGGCCAGCTCGAGGATCTCGCCAAGCTCGTCGCGCGCAACCTCGCCGTGGGGGAAAAGGATCTTCATTAGCCCAGAGACGGACTTACGTACCGCCTTGCGGTCGCGGGCGTTGAGGTGCGCGCCGAGCGAGAAGTGGCGGTCGATGACCTCGGTGAAGTTGTGCTTCCGCATCTCGCGGAGCGCCTCGGCGAGGTAGTCGACGACGAAGCCGTAGTGGCTCGTGAACATCTCATTCCGCATCTTCGGTATCTCCCAGCCCGGGAGGTAGAAGTGCATACGGTCGATGAAGGCCATGTCGTCGCGGATGATGTCGGGCATCGGCGCGAAGAGGTGGCCGGTCTGCACCATCACGTCGACAGGCTGGTTGGTGTTGCCGAACATCGCGATGCTCGCGTCACCCGAGACCGCCTCCTGCCCACGCTGGAACGTGCCAGACTCGCAGTAAGTCTTCATCGTCGTGATGACCTCCTTCGGCATCTTTTGGAGGTCGGCTACCTCGTCGAAGCCCACCACGTCCCAGATCTGGACCATTCCCTTCTGGCGGCCGCTCATGTGGCCAAACAGGTTGGCAACCGTGGTGCCGCCGGTGAGGAGCGCAGAATACGGCGAGACCTCCTGCACCACATAGCTCTTGCCGGTGCCGCGTGGACCGAGCTCGACGAGGTTGAAGTTGCGCTCGGCGAGCGGGATCAGTCGAATGAGGAAGAGCAGCTTTAAGCGGCGGCTCATCTCACCGGGCTCGTACCCCATGCTGCGCATAATGAGGTCGAGCCACTCGTCGAGTGTGAACTCGCTGCGGATGCGGCGGTACTCCTCGAGGTCAAAGGTGGCGATCTGGATCGGCGTGAGCTTGTCGATCCAGAACGGGTTCTTGCCCTTCGACTCCTCGTCGTACTCGAAGCGCATGTCGACCTGCGCCCAAACGCCGCCCATTACCAGGCGCTCGAATTCGCGCACGTAGTGCTCGGGCACATGGACGTTCTTGTGGCCGAAGTTCGTGACCTCGGCCCAATAGTCGGAGTCGACGAGGCGAACCTTCACCTTGTCGATGAAGGTATGTCGACCGCGATCCTTCACCATCGCCTGCGCCTTCATCGACTCGTCGGAGCGGATGTAGTTGTTGGCGAGCGTGTCGTTGACGACCTGGAGGCCCATCTGGATCGCTACCTCGTCGGAGGACGCGCAGTACTTCCCGAGCAGGAACTCGAGGACGAAAACCGGCACGTTGGCGCCGACCTTCACCTTTCGGACGAGGTCTTTGCGCACCACCTTACCGGCGAACAGGCGGTTGACCTTGTCGTCGAGGGCGTCTCTCTGAAGGGTTGATCCGATGCTCATGGTTTCCACTCGCTGCGATTTCTAGAGAGAGAGGCGAACCGGGATGTCGGTTGGCGATCGATAGAGCTCTGCGTCGGTCGCCGGGTCCTGCACTACGACTCGCAACGAGGCGGCGCTCTCGTCGCTAAACAGGAAGGCAATCGTCACAGGCTTGTTCGGCTCGAACTTCACGATTCCAGTGGCCCGGTCGAACTGCGCTTCCATCGCCATGCCCACCGCGCCAACCTGTTTGCCGCCCGCCATCAAGAGCGGCCGCACCTGGATGCTCGTCGCACCGAGCAGCATCTGTTTCGAGCCGTAAATGAACGTGACGCTGAAAATGCGGTTCGTCACGGCGTCGGGCAGGCCGGTCGCCGAGATCGGATCCGCCGAGGGGCGCGCCGAGTCGCGCGTCCTCGTTCGCACCATCAGTACCGGGATTACCAGCTCCTGGAGCGATGGACCGCCGTGGTGGAAGGCGAGATCACCGCCCGCCTTGAAAACCCCCGTTGCCGCCGGAAATACTAGCTCTAGATCCGAGGCGTAGCCGAGCTGCGCGGCGGAGACGCGCACGCAGCCCGCCGGCGTCGCACCGCCTCGACCGATCCAGCAGCGCCGGTGCAGCTCGACGGTATTGCCGCCAGGCGCGTCGGTGCGCATTGACTCGTCGCGATCCGTGGCGAAGAAGAGATGCCCGTGGTCGGCGCTCACCACCGCGTGCTCGACGCCAGCCTTGGACAGCTTCCCGATAGCGAGTTTGAGGTTGTCGATGACGCTGTCCATCACCTGACGCGCCTGGAACGTGAATCCGGTCTCGCCTGCGTGGTCGATCTCCTGGGAGCGCACGAGGACGACCTGCGCACCCTCGACCTTCTTTGCTAGCTTCGAGGGCTGCAGCGAGAGCAGCTCGTCGAGCGCGAGGTCGACGAGCTTGGGCACCCGAGCGGCCGCGTGCTTCTTGCGAGCCGCGAGGTCGGGCAGGAAGGCGTCGTCGATGCGGGCGCCGAAATTGCCCTTCTCCTCGGCGACCGAGAAGCTTGCGGAGGCACCTGGCATGAGCGCCGCCATTCCGATGGGCGTGATGCTCGGAATCGCGCCGATTGCGGCGCGCACGGTGACTTCGGAGGTCTTCGGCAGGCGCCCGGCCAGCTCGACTCCCATCTCGAAGCGCATGGCGTCGACGAGGAAGTAGGCGACGGGCTTGGGCTTGTTGTTGACGATCTCGCTCCAGATCCGCGTCTGGTGCAGAGAGTTCGGCACAGCCCAACCAGCTCTACCTAGGGCCTTGGTGAAGCCTTCGGCCATCGTGTGGACGGCGTCTTCGTAGGCGCGGCGTACGACGGCAAGCGGGCGCTCATCAGGGTCTTCATCGAGCTTCGAGATGACGAACTCAAGACGTCGCTGGGCCTGGTCGAGGCGGAACCAGCCGGAACCGGACTGCGCGACATAGGCGTCGAGCCACGCCGCTGCATCTCCCGAGGTCTTGCCGACTGCCGCCTTCACCTGAACCGCCAAAAGGCCGAGCTCCGCCATTCGCCGAGTGGCCTCCCACTGGGCCTTCCGAGCGACGTCACGGTCAAGCCAGAAGCTCTGCTCTCGCTCGGCAACCAGCGAGAGCGCGCCCTCGAACCTGCCATTCGCGATGAGGTCACCGGCGTGACGGAGCAGCGCGCGCTCCTCGAAGCGGAACGTGTCGATGGCGCCGAGTGCACCAGCCGGCAGCTTGGCGTTCTTGAGCCCCAGCTCCTCCTCCACACGGTCGGCGAGCGCCGCGTAGGTGTCGGCGTGGCCGGAGCGAAGGCGCCGCGCGAGTTCGCGCACGGCGGATTCCTCGTTCTTCGTCGGCGGCTTCGCTACGCTGTCGAGCGAAGCGGGCGCGTCGCACAAGAGGTCAAGGCGGAACTCGCTCGCGAGCACGTAGCGCAGAACGATGGCGCGCAGCTTCGCGAGCGGAGGGTCGGCTACGAGATCCAAGCCCAGGCGCACCTTCACCAGCTTGGTCAGCTCACGCGTCGCCTCCTTGCTCACGATCTCGGCGTCGCGCGCGTCGCTGACGAGCCACGATGTGAGGAGCCCGTCCTTGCCACTCGCGTCGTAGAAGATGCTCTTCAAGATCGACGGCGGCTCCGCGCGCGAATTACCGGCCGCAGCGCGTGCGAGGTCCTCGTAGGAAATCTTGCGGTCGAAGGGCAGCATCTCGTCGACGACGCCGAGAGTGTACTTCTGGAGGAGCACGTACTTGGCGAGCTGCTTCAGCTCGGGCTTCCAGGTGCGGCCCGCCTTCTCTAGCTCCATCAGCACCGAGGCCTTCGCAGCGTGGGCGAGGCCGGGGATATAGACGACCAGCGCCTCAGGTTTGTCGCCGCTCACCAGGGGCTCGACGATGGCGCGCAGCTCAAACAGCGAGCCCGCATACTCGGCGAGGCTCGCCTTGATGCCTGCGAAGTCCACCGCTACCGGCTCCCTCGCCGCACGCGGCCCGCCGCGCACCCCGTCGACGAAAGGCCGGAACTCGCCGCGCTCGTCGTACCAGACGACGACGCGACGGTCCTTGAGCTTGTCGACGAGCTGCTTCGCCACGTAGTCGTGAAGCGGGCCCATCAGGCTTCTCCTCCCTCGGCGGCGGCAGCGGCCTTGCGACGACCAACGCCTTTGCGCTCGGTGCTCCTGCCACTCGCCACGGGCGCTTCGAGCAGACTCTTCAGTGCGGACTTCACGGCGGGCGACGTGCGCTCCTTGATCAGCTCGTTGACGCTCTTGGTGGGCGACTCGCGTGTGGTCCACTTGCCGCCTTCGCCCTCGACCCAGAACACGTCCTCGAGCCCGTGGGCGATGGCGAGGCTGCGGTCCTTGGCGCACTTCGGGACTACGCGCTCGGGCCAGAGATGCATGGCGAGGTGTGCCCAGTCGTACATACCGTCGCAAAGGGCGTCCCAGGTGGACTTCAGCTCCTTCTGCCAGGCCTTGTTCTGTGGGACGAGCCGCCAGAGCGGAGCAAAGTTGATGATGACGCCGTCGTCGAGGTTCGGCTTCCAGAGCGGCGCGACGCGCTTCACCTCGGCAAGGAAGGCGAGCAACTCTTCGACCAGCCCTTCCTGGGCGGCGAGGTGTTGTCGCTGGGCGGCGGTCGCACCGCCCAGCAGTTCGCTGGTGAGCGACTCGAGCTGCCTCTCCTCGTGCGCGAGCTTGAGCGCGACGTAGTCGTTCTGGACACGGAAGAGAGTGTCCTTACTGAAGGCGTGGATGTAGAGCCAAACCGAGTACCCCGCCGAGGGCGTCGCGAGCTGCCAGTAGATAGGCGCCTTGCGACGGCTCTTCGAGTACATCTTGATGTGCCGCGGGAAGAACTCCTTGGCGAGCCGTGCGCGGAGGTTCTCGGGCACATCGACGTTCACGCGCTCTGCGACAGCGATGGCGCGCGCGGCGAGATCGTCGGCGTGGCCTTCGTCGTCGACGAGGATGTCAGGGCGATCGGCGGGCTCCTCGCCCTCGGGATACATTCCCGGGGAGCGCGAAGGCAGCGGATCGAAGGGCTCGGGCTCGGGTGGGATGGCGCGCTCGCCAGTTGCGAGGCGCGGGTCGAAGCGGCCGAAAACGACGCCGACGAGCCATGAGGTAACGGTGTCCCCCTCAATTGGGTCGGCCTGCTCCACGTCGTCAACATCGGCGTGGTCGTCACCGCTGCTATCTGATTCTGTCTTTTCACCAACGCTGTGTGCACCGGCAATCGCTAGACGCTCGACGGTAACGGAGTCGACTCCGTAGGCAGCGTTTGTCTTCTCGTTGATCTCGGCCAAAATCCTAGCAACGGCGCTCTCCGTATCCTGGAGATCCCATCCGGATGCTCTTGCGAGCAGAACTTCGGGGAGAGTAAAGGCAGTGGACGGTTCATTCCTCATGTCCAATTGGCGCATGAGAGACCAGGCTTGTCGTGCAAGGTCCCCTAAGCCTGATGGCAAGCGGATCGGCAGTGGCAATGTATCAACATAGTTGTAGGTCTTGTGCTGCGCACATACCAGATTCAGCCAAGACGCTACGAGTCTAGAGTTAAGAACGGCAATTAGTTGCCAGGCGTTTGCGGGTTCGCGGCGGAGATGGATCGCTGTCCCCTCAAACGAAAAGACGTGCCCGGCTGGCATAACCTGCACCGTGAACTGATTCGTACGCTTTCCGTAGGCAAATCCTGGTTTACCGTAGTCCGACTCGGCCTGTATCTTGAACCCATAGTTGCCCTTCAGGTACGGGTAGCGACCGATAATATCAGCTTTCGATTCCCGACCGAACGCCTCCCATAGAACCACGAAGTGTGTGGGTTTGTAGAAGGGTGCCGGTGGAGTTCCATGGGCGAGATGTTGCCAACGCAAGTCAGCGCCGATGAGCTCCTCAGGGACTTCCCAAAGCAAGCGGTGGAAGCGGGTGGATGCACCAAACCCCTGCTGTGCCTTGGCACCGAAGGCGACAAGGTCGTTGTTATCAGAGGCAAGGGAAAGGAGCGGGGCCGGGGCTTGGTAGATAAATGCCGACGAAGGCACAGACCTGAACTGCTGAGGGTCTAACTCATACCGACCCAAACCTTCGTCGAATGTCGAGTGGACTACATCACGCAGCCATTCACTCTTCTCGCTGATACCGCGTCCATCAAAGAACGTTGCCTGTATAGAAGCCGCGGAAGATCCTGAAGACGCTTCAACGCAGTACGCTGCCGCCTCGACGTTCGCCCCGTCCATCACCCCCTCTCCGAGGTCAGCGAGGAGCAAAAAACTTGCGTCCGATAGCAGGATATCCGCGCGCCATTTCTCGAAGCTCGACAGCACGAATCCCGTGCGCGAGGTGATCGCCCCCAGACGGCCTCGGGCTGATAGCAGGCTAACCCCTCGTTCGACAAACGCCGCGTAGATGTCATTTTTGGTTCGCGGGTACGCGCTCTCGAACTCCTTTTTCGCGCGCAGGCTGCCCGCACCAAATGGCGGATTCATCAGCACCACGTCGTACTTCTTCTCTGCCAAACCGAGCAGCGCCACGCCGTGCGCCGCATCATCAGCGAAGAGACGCCGTCTCGTGTTCATTTCGCTGGCTTCCTCCCGCACGAAGCGGTCGAGCGCGACGCGGATGCGCTCGTTGGGGGGGGCGAAGAGGTCGCCGGTCTGCCCAGGCTTCGACTGCCACGCGACGTGTTGCTCGACGCGCAGGAGCAGACCGAGGTCGCCCGCGAGGTTCAGCGACTCGACCAGCGAAGTGAACACGCGCCCGAGTTCGGCGTCTCCCAGTTTAGCGACGAACTCCTTGGCGATCTGGTCGTCTGCCACCAGCGGCTCCGCTACGACGATGTTCGAGCGGCGAATCTGCGCGCGCTCGCCACGCCCGATGCCGAAGTCCCGGTAGGCTTTTTGCGCGCGCATCCACAGCGCGAGCTGGGCGATTTGGGCGCAGCGCGGGTCGATGTCGACTCCGTGGAGGTTGTGCGCGAGCACGAGCCCCGGCACGGCATTCTTTAGCGCCTCGATGCTCGGGAAGTCCTCGGCGAGCGTCTTGCCCGTGGCCTCGCTCTTCGGGCTCTCCGGGTCAGCGTGAGCCTCCTCGTAGATCGCGACCAAGAGATCGAAGGCGTAAAGGAGGAAATGGCCGCTGCCGCAGGCCGGGTCGAGCACGCGCAGGTCGCGCGGGTCCTTCTTCGCGCGCTGGCCGAACTCCTCGCCAGGCTTCTTGACCATGTACTCACATTTGGCGGCGAGCGCGGTTTTCGTGCTGCGCATCTCGTACCAGATCCGGCCGAGCGTGTTGTCGGTGAGGAACTGGACGACGTAGCGCGGCGTGAAGAACTGGTTGCGCACCGCAAGCTCGCGGCTGTTGCGCGGCGCCTGCGAGCCTCCCTGCTTCACGTCGCGCATCGCTGCGCGTTCCTCTTTGCCATTGAAGAACTGGTAGACCCAGCCAATGGTCTCGTCCTCGCCCCACACCCGTGCGAGCTCGCTGGCGTTCAATAACTCGAGGAGCTGCTCGAAGGTCGTGCGCTTAGGCCACAGCACGCTCGACGGATCGCGCCGGTCGAAGAGGACTTTCACCTCGGTGGAAAGCTCGTCGAACAGCGACTCGATGTAGAGCCGGTAGCCCGCGCTCGCGGGGAGGAGCGCTAGGCCCGGGGCCATGCCGCAGAACTCGCGGTAGCCCTCGGATTGCTCGCCCTTGGTGATGCACTCCTGCACCAACTCGCGTGCCTCGAGCATCTTCAAGGCGACGAAGCGGTTGAGCGTCGTGAAGGCGGCGTCGCGGAGGTAGTCGCGGGCGGCGTCGGCAGGGCTCATCCCGGCCTCGTGCTTGTGCTCGATGGCTGCGACGATGCGCTCGCGGGCGAACGCTTGGCGGGCTGAGAGGTGCTTGCCCGCCTTGGCGGCCATCTCGCCGTCCCGATGCACATCGAAGTCGCCCTCGAGCTGAGCGGCGAAGTCCTCCTCGAGGAGCTTCCTTGCCCGTTGGGTGGCGCGTTCGATGGCATTGCGAGAGTCCTTATTCACGATGTCCCCTCCGAGGATTGAGCGCTGACAGCGGGAGCGGCTGGTTCGAGGAACCGAGCCGCGAACCAACTGATGCGAGTCGGGCCACCAACTCCGCGCCCGGTTGGGTGGTTGCTCAAGATATGCTGGGCGACCTTCGGGAGCAGCAGAACGAGTAATCGATCAGCCGAATTTTCCTCCAGCGAATATCGGGTCTCTCCTCTCTGCTGTAGCGAAGCGCCGAGTGCCTGGAGTTCTGAGAGTGAGCGTTCGGAAACGGTGGTGAGGTCACCGATCTGCTTCTGAATCCCGCCGGGTGTATTCAGGCGGAGAAGCTGCAGCTCCTCGAACAAAGGACCCGCGTTGGTGGCAAAGTCGACCGCCGGAAACCAGCGGCGCGCTCGGCCTACGAAGTCGTAGACGTCGGAGAACGCTGCAGTCTGTTCGGCGTTTCGAGTATCCGTCGCTGCAAGAAGCTGGCTGATCATCCCATCGCCGGAGCGGGTGAGGTGTCCGATGTTCACGAGCGTCGACTTCTCCTCGTCGGATAGTTCCCCAGTCGGCTTGTATCCAATGTCGTGTTCGATCTCGTTCCAGACGTGCGCCATCATGCTGCACACTTGGACCTCGCACGGCACGCCGACAACGTTTGAGTAGGTGCCGACGAGATCCTGGCTCGGCAGGTAGACTTCGAGGTGGGTCGCTCTGTAGAAGTTGTTTGGATCGGTCGCGTGTTTATCCTTCAAGTCAATCGCGACAGCAGCGCCATTGCCCCCGGCGAACCGCTTTGCGATCGCGTCAGTCACCTTACGCTCATCGGTCTGCACGTACGTGGCGATGCGAACGGCGGCGAGGTCGCGCACTTGGTCGAAGACCGAGTCGACCGTCGGCATGTACTTCTTTCCGGCGTGCGCGAACTTCCGAAGTTTCGTTTCGAGGCTTTTGTGCCCCTTCGCGCGAAAGGTCACGTGAGCACGAATGGCGTTCGCTTCGACGACGTCGTAGCGGCAGATGTCCGCTACTCGGGAACAGAGCTTTAGGTACCTGTCGTACTCGCGCTGGTAGCGCGCGACGGCCTCTGCGATCGTGGGTTCCGAGATCGTCATGACATGCCCTACTGGATGATAACCTTTTTGCCTGCGCCGATGAGCTTCGAGCACTCCTCGCGAATGCCTTCCAGCGCAGCTTCGAGCTGCTCCTCAGTTTCAATGCCCTCAGCGAAATAACTGCTGACGCTCACGATGACGACGCGGTCGCCGTCGATGATGCGCCGCAGTTCGGCGATGGCGGCACTCAGGCGACCACTGCAGGCGTCAAGGTCGGCGCGGAGCTGCGGGATCGGCACGCGGGCCTCGTCGTGCTTCTGGCCGCGCTCGAAGGGCTCGGCAAGGCGCCGCTGCTGGTCCTGGTCGATCTCGCTCCAGCCCGGCGTCTTTTCCAGCTTCTCAATGGCATTTGTGTACGCGGCGACGCGGGCGGCGAGCGCCTCATCGAAGCGCCTCTGGTGCTCGACCTCCAGCGCCTTGGTGTGCTGCTCGATGGTGGGCAGCTCCTTGAAGAAGGTCTCGCGGTTCAGCAGGTCTTCGAGCTCCGTCGCACGCGTGCGCAGGTCGTCGCCGATGTCGGCCTCCTGACTGAGTAGGCTCCACAGACCATCCTTCGCCTTCCACGCGCGCTCGAGGTCGTGGAGGCGCGGCTCGCTGAGCACCTGCTCCAACTCGACGGCGCGCTTGATGGCGTCCTTGATGGCGCGGTGGCTCGTGTTGAACGTCGCGATGGCGTTGTCCTCGGAGCCCCGGAGGATGACCTTCATCTGGCCGAAGGCGCCGTCGAGCACTGCGCTGCCCGGAAGGCGATGCGCAGTGAGCGTGCCGAGCGCTGAGGCGATGGTGTCCTCGTTGCGTGCGACCTCCCTGCGCAGCTCAGCTACGATGGCGCCGGCGTTCAGCTCCTTCACCTCGCTCCCGAAGGTGTCCTTGAAAGCCTCGGAGGCCTTCACCAGCTCCTCGAACTCGATGCCTTTTTTCGGGCGGAACGACGCCTGCCGGAACAGGTTGTTGTTCGAGAAGGTATCGCGCGCCTCGATGCCGGTGACGGTGTCGAGCGTCTGGCCCTTGCTGGTCGCCTCGATCTTGCCGGCGCGCAAGAGCGATAGGACGAGTAGGCGAACCGCTTCGAATTCCCAGCCGAATGGCTCCTTTGCGAACTCGTCGGCGAGATACCGACCGCTAGCGGTGTCACCATAGTTGGCGCGCTCCTCGATGCGGTCGAGCACCTCCTTCAACGGGCCACTCTCGGTGCAGAAGACGGTCTTGCCTTTCTCGTCGCGAAGCAGACCGATACTGCTGAAAACACTGGGCAAGCCCTGGAGGTTCTCAGCGGTGAAGAGCGCATCGGTGCCCTTCTTCACGTCTCCCGCCTTGGCGGCGGCCTCCTTGAAGCGGTCGAAGACCTCGGGCAGCACGGTGCCGAGCACCTCCGCGGCTGTCTTGCCCACGTCGACGGCGTGGTCGTCGGGGCTTCGATCGTTGCCACGGAAGTAGATGCGGCCGGAGAGCGCCTCCGCCTTGAGCAACCGGCGCAGCTCGTCGCCGTGGCGGCGCAGGCGAACGC
>Ga0182745_1004191_pt1 | contig 12059 bp, 12 predicted proteins | sample eDN3rd30CKraftBY_FD_128523 | JGI IMG/M metagenome (GOLD analysis project Ga0182745, IMG submission 128523) | Enriched backyard soil microbial communities from Emeryville, California, USA - eDNA 3rd pass 30_C Kraft BY (version 2) (version 2) | ecosystem: Environmental > Terrestrial > Soil >... | reverse complement strand
GCACATTTCTTCTCTGCCTAGTATAGCATAGTTTATTCCCACATGGTTTAAAATGGAAGTAAAAGCACGTGTAACTTTTTGCGACCTCTGGTCAAAACTTCCCAAACATCCTACCCAAAATAAAATTTCCGGGCTTTGCCCGTTGGCAGACATTTCCGCCATTGTTGGTACTTGCATTCAATTTTGTATTTTGTGTATCACAAAGTAAATAACATTTTGCGATAGCAATTAAAACAGAATTCTATTTTTGCAATAATGGTAAAAAATATCATTAATAAAGTAAAGAATTGGGAAGCATGGCCTTTTAAAGTTATATATGCACCCCTTGTGCCTTTTTGGCTTTATTATACTATCCGCTCAGGCTCTGTTTGGTTTTTTACCAGCAGTAATCCAAAAATAACTTTCGGAGGTATGGATGGTGAAGCGAAAAAGGAAATGTACGACCTTCTTCCAAAACACCTTTATCCAACTACATTCAGTGTTCTTCCATCGTACACTTTTGATTCTGTTTTAAAAAATATTGAAGATTATGAAATCAATTTTCCTCTTATTGTAAAACCGGAGGTAGGAGGGCAGGGAATTTTATTTCGAAAAATTGATACCGTAGATGACCTTTTTGAATATCATAAAAACGTTCCGGTAGAATATATGGTTCAAAGGCTTGTGCCATTTCCAATGGAGGTAAGTGTGTTTTATATCAGGCATCCAAAAGAAAAAAAAGGAAAAATTACCGGCTTCCTGCAAAAGATACCTCTTCATGTAATTGGTGATGGAAAAAGTTCCTTAGCGGAATTAGTAAGCAAACATCCAAAAGCTGCTAAAAGATTAAAGGAACTAAAGAATAAACATCATGAAATCTGGGACCAAATTCCCGGTAACGGAGATAAAATAATGCTTAGTTATGCCGCAAATCACAACAGGGGAGCGCATTTCGTGAGCCTCGAACATGAAATAGATGATAATCTTGTTTCTGTTTTTGATGAAATAAGCAACCGTATTGATGATTTCTTTTACGGCCGTTACGATATAATGTGTGAAAGTATTGAAGACCTTAAAAAGGGAAAAAATTTCTTTATTCTGGAATATAATGGTTGCGGAGCTGAACCAAATCATTTTTATGATACCGGATATTCTCTCCCTGAAGCTTACCGCGAAATTTTAAAACATTGGAAAGACCTTTTCAAAATTTCAACATTCAACCGTAAAAAAGGTGTGGAACCCTGGCCGTTTATTAAAGGCAAAAATTTCCTTTCTGAAACAAACCGCCATTTTAAAATAATGCGTGAGGCAGACAGTAAAATGAAGTAATTAATGCAGCGAATTATAAAAGTTTTCTTCTGGGGATTAATGATAAGTTTTTTGGGTTCATTGCCAATGGGAACTCTTAATATTATGGCAATGCAAATAGGAATACAGGAAAGTGTTAAACATGCGCTGTTTTTCGTGTTTGGGTCACTGTTAGTGGAAATGATTTACGTACGGGTTTCACTGGTTGGCATAAACTGGGTTCGCAAGCAAGTGAAATTAATGAAAATAATGGAATGGATTACGCTTGGGATTATTGTCGCTCTTGCAATTGGAAGTTTTATTGCTGCAATGAAAAGCAATCCTGATGCGAAAAATGTTATGCTTCATAATAATATGCACCGTATGCTTTTCGGTATGCTTATGAGTGCACTTAACCCTGTTCAAATTCCTTTTTGGTTTGGCTGGAGTACAGTTCTTTTTTCAAAAGGAATTTTAGAACCGGTAAATTCACAATACAATTCTTATATAGTTGGAATAGGTTTGGGAACTTTAGCCGGAAATTGCATTTTTATTTTTGGCGGTAAAATAGCAGTTGAAAAAATTCATAATAGTGAAGCATATTTAAACTGGATTATTGGGGCAATTTTTTCTATTACTGCTGTAATAATGCTTGTGAGAATATTGATGAAAAAAGATGCAATTAAAAAATTCTCAGATGAAAACATCAGCCATTAACCCAAGCATCTCTATCGTCGGGGCTTAACTTCCATGGGGCAAAATTATTTTCAATGTTGCTGAACATTGCATTCCATTCTACTGGAGCATTACTTTCTTCCATTATCAGGCTGCGCCTGAGTTCAAGAATAATATCAAGCGGGCTAATACTTACCGGGCATTCTTTTACGCAAGCGTTACATGTTGTGCATGCCCAAAGCTCTTCGGTTGTAATATAATCGTGCAAAAGTGTTTTCCCATCATCAACAAAACTTCCATTTTTAGAAATATTTTTTCCAACTTCTGTTAAACGATCACGGGTATCCATTACAATTTTACGGGGGCTTAACAATTTACCTGTTTGTGTTGCAGGGCAGGCAGCAGAGCATCTTCCGCATTCAGTGCAAGAGTATGCATCCAGAAGGTTTTTCCATGATAAATCCTGTACATCTTTTGCACCAAATTTTACGGGCGCTGCATCGCCGGTTGGCGCTAATTCAGGTTGCATCATATATAAAACTTCGTTTTGAACCGAAGGCATATTATCCATTTCTGTTAAGGGCTGAAGTTTGCCATAATATGCATTTGGAAAAGCAAGTATTATATGAAGATGTTTACTGTATGGCAGATAATTTAAAAATGCTAAAACGCCTATTATATGAAGCCACCAAGCAGTTTTTTCTATTGTATAAGCGCTTTCGCCGCTAAATAAAGGAGACAAATACCCGGAAATTAAATATTGGCCTTTATCATGTAAAGTTGCATCAGCACTATTCATTATTAAAAACAAAGACATCAACACAATTTCAGTGATAAGTATATAATTTGCATCGCTTCGTGGCCATCCGTCAAGATCATGGCTTATAAACCTTTTAAGCTTAATAACATTTCTTCTTATTAAAAACACAGCACAAGAAACTATAACAAGCACTGCAAGTATTTCAAAAAAGTTAATTAGAAAAATATAAAACCCTCCCAATGGTTCACGAAACATTCTGTGTGTGCCGGCTATACCATCAAGCACAATCTCAAGCATCTCAATATTTATAATAATAAACCCTGCATAAACAACAAAATGCAAAAGAGCAACCAACGGATAGCGAAACATTTTTTTTTGCCCAAAAGCAAGCAATAATACGTTTCTCCAACGTTCTCCCTTACGGTCAGATATATCTTTATCTTTTCCCAAAAGAATATTCCTGCGTATTATATTCATGTTTTTGCTGAAAAACCAAATGGCAAAAACAGTAAAAATCAGAAACAATATTTGTGGAATGTACTGCATAATAAAAATTAAAAAGCTAAGATATAATCTTCACAAATATACTTGCCTTTTATTTTAACGGTTACTGCTTAAATTTTTATTGCATTATTTTGCGGTACTTTAAAATTTAGGTTATGAAAATTGTCAGAATTTTTGTTACAGCATTTTTACTTTTTATTGTAGTTGCGGCTAAAGCCGATGAAGGAATGTGGCTGCCACAATTATTATCCAAGCTTAATGAGGACAGGATGAAAAGCCTGGGCATGAAAATTAGTGCAAAGGATATTTATGATATCAACTCCGGTAGTTTAAAAGATGCAATTGTAAGTTTCGGCGGCTTTTGTACAGGTTCAGTAATTTCTTCTACAGGACTTATACTTACAAATCATCATTGCGGTTTTGGTGCAATACAAAATCATTCAACATTACAAAATAACTATATCCGCGATGGATTCTGGGCAAAAACCTATAGTGAAGAAATTGCAAATAAAGGTTTATTTGCCACTTTTATTAAGAGAATTGATGATGTGTCAAATCTAATTTTAAAAGGAGTAACAACTAATATGTCTGAAGCAGAAAGACAGTCTGTTATTGATAAAAATATTGCGGAAGTAAGGAAAAATGCAATTAAAAAACCTACTGAAGAAAATTTTATAAGAGGATTTTTTGAAGCAAACCAATATTATTTATTCACTACAGAAACCTTTAACGATGTTCGCCTTGTAGGTGCTCCTCCATCTGCCATAGGCAATTTTGGAAAAGATACCGACAACTGGATTTGGCCGCGCCATACCGGCGATTTTTCGCTCTTCCGCATTTATGCGAATAAAGAAAATATGCCTGCAAATTATTCTCCGGAAAATGTGCCTTACAAAGCACCGAAACCTGTTACAATTTCTTTAAAAGGAATTAAAGAAAATGATTTTACAATGGTATATGGTTTTCCCGGAAGAACCAATGAATACTTATACAGCGATGCAGTACGGCAAATTGTAGAACTTAGTGATCCTGTAAAAATAAACATAAGAACCAGTGCCTTACAAGTTATTGATGGCTTTATGAGAAAAGATGAACTTATCAAGATTCAATATGCAGCTAAATATGCAAATATTGCCAATGCATGGAAAAAATGGCAAGGTGAAGTGCTTGGCCTTACCAAAACAAATGCTGTTAATAAGAAGTTGCTTTATGAAACAGAATTCCAAAAAAGAGTAAATGCAAATACAGGTTTGAAAGAAAAATATGGAAGTATTTTAAACGATCTTAAAACTGCTTATAATGAAATTGAACCTTATTCTTTAGCTCGCGATTATTATGGCGAAATAATAAACCGAATAGAACTTTTATCACTATCGGCAAACCTTAATACTCTTATCACTTCTTACACAAAAGATGGTGTGCAGGGATATGAAAAAAGGCTGCCTATTGTTCTTGATTATTTAAACAAGTTTTATAAAGAATACAATTCAACTGTTGATAAAAAATTGTTTGAAGTTGTGATGCCTTACTATATTAATCAACAAAGCGATTTTGTTTTCGATTCTATTTCACACGAATTTTTATTAAATGATAAGTCTGCGGAAAATTTAGCTTCCAAATATTATAAATCAATGATTATTGACAGTGCAGCTACCTTAAATTTACTTAAACAAAATGCTGTTGAAGTTATCACCACTCTTCAATCAGATGTTGCACTTAAATTATTTACGGGAATTCAAAGTAAATATCAAACTAATGTTCAGGAAAAATTAAACCCTATTCAAGCGAAAATAAATGTGTTGCAAAGAACTTATATGCAGGCTCAAATGGAAGTTATGAAAGACAAAACATTTTACCCTGATGCCAACAGCACCTTGCGCCTTACTTATGGTAAAGTGAAGGGATATTATCCTCGCGATGGTGTTTATTACCAATATTCAACCTGGCTTGATGGCGTTATGGAAAAGTATAAACCAGGCGATTACGAATTTGATGTTCCCGAAAAATTGAGAGAGTTATATGCAAAGAAAGATTATGGGATTTATGGCGTAAATGGTAAAATGCCGGTTTGCTTTATTGCAACAAATCACACAACAGGTGGTAATTCGGGTAGCCCGGTATTTGATGCCTACGGCAGATTGATAGGTTTAAATTTCGACCGTGTATGGGAAGGAACAATGAGTGATATTAATTATGATGCTTCTATTTGCAGAAATATTCAGGTGGACATAAGATATGTATTATTTATAATTGACAAATTTGCAGGGGCTAAAAACATTATTAAAGAACTGAATTTGGTAAAAAAGTAATGGCACGGTTTTTCTTTGTTAAAAGTAATGAGTCAGGCATTTGTAAAAGAAAGTGAGGAGCAATGGTTGCACGAGATTCAACCAACGGTTGCTGCATTAATTGTGTATTTAACGCGTGAAAACAACAATATCAGGGTTAATCTTGTGAGGTCTTATGTTAATAAAAAATCAGGCCGTGAAATATTTGAAATGAGCAATGGGCTTGATTATGCTAAGGATAAAGACAATAAGTGGGAAGTTGTTTTATAAATATGAAACATTCATTTAAAAATATTCAATGCACTTTATTTTAACGCTTCTACTTGAAGCCGGCGTAATTTTGCTAATGGCAGCACTGCTAAAATCTATTTATATAAAAGATTTTAAAACTGCATTTTTTGTAACTCTAGTTTTGGGAATTTTAAATGCAACCATTGGGCTTATACTCCGCTTTCCTTTAAACCTGTTTACTTTATTTTTATTAACTTTTATTGTGCGTTTGGTTGTTACTGCATTCCTTATAAAAGTTGTAGATAAATTCTTTAGTGGTTTTAAGGTAGATACATTTGGCGCCGCATTACTTTTGGCGCTTGCAATGGCTGTGGCAGGTGGCGTTTTTGATAGCATTTATTATAGCTAAAAGGCCAGCCACTTCCAGTGGAATGAACCATTTGAAAATTCTATAGCAGGAGCCGGGAATTTTAAACTGTTCAAAATATTTAAGGCAGTTTTTATCCCTTTTTTATTAGTCTTAATTTTTGTGAGGTCAATATCAGGGGCAATATACCATTGACGATACCTTTTTATATCAGGTCTTATGTCGTTTTTAAAAGCTCCAAAATGTCCTTCAATTCCTGTACCTGCAGATATTTGAAGCCAGTCAGGGATGTTAGATGAAGGAAAAATTGTTTTTATCCCTGTGCTTACCCAATAGGTTTGTCCATTATAATCTTTCAAAAATCTTTCTGCTATTGATGTGCCGAATAGCTCATCAGATTGTTTATTAAGGTCTTTATCTGCATATATTTTTTTATGAAACGAGGTTTTCAATTGAAATTTTTGTTCATTCCACAGTAGTTCCTGAGATATTACCGCAGCGCCACCAATAATATTTGCAGAAAAATCAGCCCAGCTCCAGCCCCATTCAGCACTGAAGCCATCTAAAATTTCAATCACAGTTTGATAAACCGGGCCGCTTAAGCCACCTAACCAAATACTTTTTTTTCTGCTCAGACCTGCCCATTTCCAAACATCTATGCTTAATCTGCTTTCGGTATATGCACTGTAAATGTGGCCAAATTTATCCATCTGGTTCCATTCACCAATATCATTAAAACTGTGGAAAGAACTTTTTTTATAATTACTGTACCATGCAGAATATAGGGCAACCATTGTTCCTCCGTAAACTACGGCATTACCCGCAATTACAATGTTTACCCGTTTTTTATTGTAAACAGAATCCGGCAAAGCACTTTGAGATATTGCATTTAAATGATTTACACAAAGCAGTACAAGTAAAATTTTAAGCCTTGTCAGAAAATTTTTAATCATTAATATTGCAGCAGTTAAAAACCAAATTTAGTTTATTTGTTCACCGAACTTCAAAATTTAAAAAATGGATAGTGCAATTCAGGAAAAGATAAATATATGGCTCAACGGAAACTACGATGAAGAAACAAAGGATGAAATACGGCAAATGCCTCAGGATATGCTTGTGGATGCCTTTTATCAAAACCTTGAATTTGGTACGGGTGGCCTTAGAGGCCTGATGGGGCCCGGTACAAATAGAATGAATAAATATACTGTTGGTATGGCAACTCAAGGGTATGCTAACTACCTTATTAAATGCTTTGGAAATGATATTAGTGTTGCTGTAACTTATGATGTACGAAATAACAGCAAAAAATTTGCAGAAATAACAGCACACGTTTTTGCTGCAAACGGAATTAAAGTTTATTTGTTTGAAGATTTCAGGCCCACGCCTGAACTTAGTTTTGCAATAAGAACCCTCGGTTGTAAAGGTGGCGTAAACTGCACTGCAAGCCACAACCCCAAAGAATATAATGGATATAAAGCTTATTGGGACGATGGTGCACAACTCGTGCCGCCGCACGATAAAAATGTTATCGCTGAAGTTGAGAAAATTTCAAAAGTTGATGATGTGAAATGGGAAGGAAATAATGAACTGATATCTGTTATTGGCCATGATATGGATGAAAAATATATTCAGATGGTAAAGGGCCTGAGTGTATATCCTGAAGTTTGCGAAAAACAAAAGGAACTTAAAATAGTTTATACACCAATTCATGGAACCGGAATTAAGCTTGTGCCTGAAGTTTTAAAAAGATTTGGTTTTACAAACGTGTCTCTTGTAAAAGAACAAATAAATCCAAGCGGTAATTTTCCTACAGTTATTTACCCAAATCCGGAAGAAAAGGAAACAATGAGCATAGGCCTTAAACAAGCCGAAGTTGAAGATGCTGATATTCTTTTAGGTACCGATCCTGATGCCGACAGGGTTGGAGTTGGCGTTAAAAATGATAAAGGCAAATGGATTCTTTTAAATGGAAACCAAACTGCTTTACTTGCATTTAATTATCTTATTGAAGCAAGGAAAGCAAAGGGCATTGCTGAGCCAAACGACATGGTTATAAAAACTATTGTAACAACAGATATGATTGACGTGATAGCAGCAAAGAATGGGGTTGCATGTTACAATGTACTTACCGGCTTTAAATGGATTTCCTCACTTATTAAACAAAAGGAGCTCAAAGAAAATTATATAATCGGCGGTGAAGAAAGTTTTGGTTTGATGATAGGGGATAAGATACGTGATAAGGATGGAGTGAGCGCTGTTGCAATAATGAGTGAAATGGCTGCCTATGAAAAAAATAAAGGCAGAAGTCTTTATGATAAACTTGTTGATTTATATGTTGAATATGGATTTTACAAAGAGGATCTTATCAGCATAACAAAAAAGGGAATAAATGGTGCAAAGGAAATTGCTGCTATGATGGAAGGTTATCGCGACAATCCGCCAAAAGAAATTATTGGAATTAAAGTTGAACAACTCCTGGATTATAAACTTCAGCAAGGCCGAGATCTTCTAAAAAACACCTCCTGGCCAATTGACATTCCTCAAAGCAATGTATTACAGTTTGTTCTTGAAGATGGTTCAAAAATTTCTGCACGCCCCAGTGGAACAGAACCTAAAATAAAGTTTTACTTCAGCGTTAATGCAAAGCTTTTAAATGCTGCAGATGTGCATAAAGTTGAAAAAGAACTTGATGAAAAAATTGAAAAAATTTGTATAGAAATGGGCCTTAAATAGGTTGTGAAATGATAAGAAAACAGGAAGATAATTACAGGCACAAAGGCCTGCGGCAGAAATTAACCGACCTTATAAAAGAAAAAGGAATCTCTGATGAAAATGTACTTGCAGCAATAAATTCTATACCACGGCATTTTTTTCTTTCACCTGAAATGGAAAGGTATGCTTATGAAGACAGTGCTTTAAATATTGGGGAAGGGCAAACTATTTCTCAACCTTATACTGTAGCATTTCAATCCCAGCTTCTACAGGTTAAACCGGGGCATAAAATTCTTGAAATTGGCACCGGCAGCATGTATCAGGCAACCGTTTTAGCCGAACTAAAGGCAAACGTTTATACAATCGAAAGGCAAAAATCGCTGTTCGCGAATACAAAATTTTTCCCTCTTAAAGGAAAGTACCCTTCAATTAAATTTTTCTATGGCGACGGTTTTGAGGGATTACCAACATTTGCACCTTTCGACCGAGTGATAATTACGGCCGGAGCACCGGAAATTCCAATGAAATTGGTAGAACAAATGAAAATTAATGGGATAATGGTAATTCCTGTTGATGAAGGCGAAGGCCAAAGAATGCTTAGAATTACAAAAATGGAAAACGGAGACCTTAATGAAGAAGCATTTGATATGTTTTCGTTTGTGCCAATGCTAAAGGGAGTTGAAAAAGGAAAATTGTAATTCTGTATGCTACGCTTTTTTTCAAAATTTGTAATTCTGTGTAATGTTGCTTTTTTAGTGGCAATAATTTTGCGTTTTATTGAAAGAGATACCGGAAATAAAATTATAAAACTTGAACCTGTAGAAAACTCAATAATAGTTTTGGGATATGGGGCAATTGTTTTTAATGCACTTTTGATGCTTTTGATAACAATTAAATATGCATTTAAAAAAACTATTTACATCCATAAATGGGAAATTTATTTTAACCTCATTATTTTTATTGTACAATTATTTTATTTCTTTTTTTAAACTAATGAAATCAGGAAGATTTTTTCTTTTAATGACGTTGGTGGTTTCAGTCAATTTTTCATTAGCTCAAAATAGAGATAATGACACATTTTTTCTTGCAAAAAAAAGAGGGATTCTTGGGCGATTGGGACGCATTATCAGCACCACTCCACCACCGGATGAAAAGCCTAAAAAACTTATAAATCCTTATCTGAAATTTAATGGTAAGCGTATTTCAAGCATTGAAGTTTTTGTGTTAGACTTTAATCAGAATATCAATGATTCAACTTTAAGAAAGGAGAATTTTGTAACATGGCTTGGAAACAGAGTTCATAGAAATACCAAAGAAAGGGTGGTAAGAAAAAATTTATTCTTCAAGCAAGGACAGAAGTTATTACCATTTTTAATAGCAGATAATGAGAAATTTTTACGTGACCAGGAATTTGTGCAGGATGCCAAAATTATTGTGGTTCCCTCTGAGTCTGAGAAAAATTCAGTTGATGTAATAGTTGTTATCAGAGATGTATTTTCTATCGGCGGGAGCATAAACATAAGTTCGGCTAAAGATTTTGATTTGGAAGTAAAAGATGAAAACTTTGTAGGCAGTGGATCAAGACTTGGAGGTTCATTTATGTATGATGACAGCAGAAATCCTAAAACCGGATTTGGCGCAGAATTTCTGAAACGCAACATTAAAGGCAGTTTTATTAACTGGCATCTGTCCGGGTCTAATTTTGCTCCTTCATTCAACAGTGGCCGCCATGATGCTCTTTCAATTAAATCAATTTTTGAAAAGCCATTATATAGCAGATATACTGCATGGACCGGCGCTTTGCAACTGGAATCTGAAAGGTCTTACAACAGATTTATTAATGATTCGCTTTTTAGAGCAGATTATAAATACAATTCCTTTCTTTCAGACTTTTGGTTAGGCTATAACTTCGGGCATTCTAAAGAAAAATATACCGACCATACCAACAGGTTAAGGCATTTTGTTGCAATGCGGCTTTTTTATAATCACTTTTTTAAAACCCCCTCAAAGTTCAACTCGGTTTACAACTATAATTATGCAGATTTAAATGGTACGCTATTCTCGTACAGCCTTTATAAACAAAACTTTTATTCAACCAATTTTATTTATGGCTTTGGAAGAACAGAAGACGTTCCTGAAGGTATTACCGCTTCCGCCATTGGCGGATGGACGAATAAGTCTGGAAAAAAAAGAGCATATTATGGACTTAATGGCGAAGGAAGTTTTTTTACTGGAAAAAAATATTATGGTATTGTTGCACGAGCCGGTACGTTTACTTATAAAAATAAATGGGAAGACACAGAGTTGATGCTTGGTGTTGATCATTTTTCTGAATTAAGAAAAATAAGTACAAATTGGCGCATTAGGCATTTTGTTAATCTTGCTCTTGCAAAACAAATTCATCCTTCATTAAACACACCGCTGTTCCTCAATTCTGATTTAGGATTTCCGTATTTTAAGGAAAATATAGAAGGGAATTTTCGTGCGACTATAAACGCTGAAACTGTATTTTATAATCTGGAATATTTTCTTGGTTTCAGATTTGCTCCTTTCACGTTTGCAAATGTTTGTTTAATTACACCAAACAATCAACCCGTTTCCAAATCTGCCGGTTTTCAGGCTTTGGGTGGTGGGTTTAGAACGAGAAATGAAAGCCTGATTTTTGGAACGGTTGAATTTAGAGCATATTATTTTCCGAGGGTTTTGGGAGAAATGAAACACTGGAAATTTGATGTTTCTACAAATATTAAATTTAAGTATAACAGCACATTTATAAAACGCCCCGATTTTGTTGTTGCCAATTAATTGTAAATGTATCCTGCTAATTTAAAAAGAGAATTCTGGACGGTTTTCGGAAATTATATGAAGCCTGTATTAGGATCTTCAATGCAAAAAGTAAATTGGATAAATTATAATACCGGTAACAGAAACGTTGTTTTTAAAATTTATTTTACAGCAAATGAAGCAACAGTTGAAGTTGTTTTGTCGCAATCGGCCAAACAATTGCTTTTAAGTTTATGGGATCATGATATTTCATTTATGGAGAATGAACATGGGAATTTAATTATTACAAAAGCGGATGTCAACATCTTTGAAAGATCAACCTGGCCGCAGGCAATATCTTTTTTAAAAAATAGCTTAATAAAGCTGGATGAATTTTGGGTTAATCACAAAGATTTTTTTGGGATGGGATGAATGATCGGTTATTTATTTATCGTTCATCCATATGTTATAGCATTTTAGATTTAAAAAAAAG
>Ga0182745_1004190_pt1 | contig 12060 bp, 11 predicted proteins | sample eDN3rd30CKraftBY_FD_128523 | JGI IMG/M metagenome (GOLD analysis project Ga0182745, IMG submission 128523) | Enriched backyard soil microbial communities from Emeryville, California, USA - eDNA 3rd pass 30_C Kraft BY (version 2) (version 2) | ecosystem: Environmental > Terrestrial > Soil >... | reverse complement strand
GGCGGCGCTGGAGGCCGCGGTGGCCTACGTGAAGGACCGCCAGGCGTTTGGCCAGGCGATTGGCGATTTCCAGGCCCCGCGCTTCATGCTCGCGGACATGAAGACGCAGCTGGAGGCGGCGGAGCTGCTGACGCTGCGCGCGGCGTCCCTGAAGGAGCAGGGGCAGCCCTTCTCGCGGGAGGCCTCCATGGCGAAGCTGTTCGCCAGCGAGATGAGCAACCGCGTGGCCGACAAGGCCGTGCAGCTCCACGGCGGCTACGGCTACATCGACGAGTTCCCGGTGGAGCGCTACTTCCGCGACGCCCGGGTGCAGACCATCTACGAGGGCACCAGCGAGGTGCAGCGGATGGTGATTGCCCGGGAGAGCTTCAAGCTCCTGGGCTGAAGGACGGGAAGAGGCCCGCGGCCGCCGGCGGTTGGGAACAGTCCACCCCCCCGGGCGCACCACCCCAGTCGGTGCCGGTCGCTGGACACGCGGGCCTCCCCCTATCGCCGGAACGTCCCCAGGGGGCGCATGTCGCATTTCCGGCGCGCTTTTCCCCTGTCCCGGGGTGCCCCTGGAATTTCAGGGGCCTGGCCGCCTGTTCGAGGGCCTGACGGGGACACACCCGCGCTTCCTGGCGGGGCTGCGCGGCGGGGCCGGCGCCCTTAACTAGGAGCCAGGGGCCGCACGGCCGGGTTTTGACGCTCTCCCGGCTGGATTCCAGCCGGGCGGAAGCCGGACACGGGGATTGACTTCTCCGGTGTCGGACCTCCACTCAACAGCACAGGGGGCACGAGCTCGCTTGACTACCGGAATCACCGGTGTCTAGGGTGCGCGGCTTCCATCAAATCAAGTCCTCAATGAGGAGGACGCACGTCACTGCCCGCTGCTCCCCGCAGGCCGCGACGGAAAAACCACCATCAGGGGGCAGCAGTACCGGTTTCAAAGGACTTCCATTTCATGCAGCAGAACGTGAACCAGCAGGTCGGGATGGACGGCGGTGAAGAAGACTTTGCCGCAATGTTCGAGGCCTCGCTCAAGGAGCGCGGTGGTGACGGGATCCTGAAGGAAGGGGAGATCGTCAAGGGCACCGTGGTCCAGGTGACGAAGGACTTCGCGATTGTCGACATCGGCTACAAGTCCGAGGGTCAGGTCCCGATCTCCGAGTTCACCAATCCTCGCGGTGAGGTCTCGGTCCAGGCCGGTGACCCCGTCGAGGTCCTCCTGGAGAGCCGGGAGAATGACACCGGCATGGTCGTCCTCTCCAAGGAGAAGGCCGACAAGATGCGCATCTGGGACGAGATCAGCGCCGCCTGCGAGCGCGACGAGATCGTCAAGGGCACCATCGTCGGTCGCGTCAAGGGCGGCCTGTCCGTCGACATCGGCGTGAAGGCGTTCCTGCCCGGCTCGCAGGTCGACATCCGCCCGGTGCGGAACCTGGACCAGTACATCTCGAAGGAATTCGAGTTCAAGGTCATCAAGTTCAACAAGAAGCGCGGCAACATCGTCCTGTCCCGCCGCGTCCTCCTCGAGAAGCAGCGCGAGGAGATGAAGAAGGAGACCCTCAAGAACCTCAAGGAGGGTGCCGTCCTCAAGGGCGTGGTCAAGAACCTCACCGACTACGGTGCGTTCATCGACCTGGGCGGTATCGACGGTCTGCTCCACATCACGGACATGTCGTGGGGCCGCATCGGTCACCCGAGCGAGATGTTCAACGTGGGTGACGAGGTCCGCGTCGTCGTCCTCAAGTTCGACCCGACGCAGGAGCGCGTCAGCCTGGGCCTGAAGCAGATCCAGGAGGACCCGTGGCACCGCGCCGACGAGAAGTACCCGGTCGGCACCCGCGTGCGCGGCAAGGTCGTGTCCATCACGGACTACGGCGCGTTCATCGAGATCGAGCAGGGCGTCGAGGGTCTGGTGCACGTGTCCGAGATGTCCTGGACCAAGCGCCTCAAGCACCCGTCGAAGATCCTGGAGGTCGGCCAGGAGGTGGAGGCCGTCGTCCTGGACATCGATCCGAAGGCCAAGCGCATCGCGCTGGGCATGAAGCAGATCGAGCAGAACCCCTGGACGCTGCTCGAGGACAAGTACCCGATCGGCTCCGTCATCAAGGGTCAGATCCGCAACGTCACCGACTTCGGCGTGTTCGTCGGCGTCGAGGAGGGCGTGGACGGCCTGGTGCACGTCTCCGACATCTCCTGGACGGTGCGCATCAAGCACCCGGGCGAGATGTTCAAGAAGGGCGACGAGGTCGAGGCGGTGGTGCTCAACATCGACGTCGAGAACGAGCGCTTCAGCCTGGGCATCAAGCAGCTCCAGCCGGACCCCTGGGAGACGCTGTCCGAGCGCCTGCCCGTGGGCAGCCGCGTGAAGGGCAAGGTCACCAAGGTCACCGACTTCGGCGCGTTCGTGGAGATCGAGCCGGGCATCGAGGGCCTCGTGCACGTCTCCGAGCTGAAGGAGGAGCGTGTCGAGAACCCGCGTGACGTGGTGCAGGAGGCGCAGGATGTCGAGGTGAAGATCATCGACATCAACACCCCGGACCGGAAGGTCGCGCTGTCGATGAAGGCGCTGATCGGCGAGGGCGAGGACTACCGCGAGTACCTCCGCAAGCAGGCGGAAGGCTCGAAGGCGCGCCTCGGCGACGTGATGGCGAGCAAGCTGAAGAAGTAGTCTTCAGCCGCACGCGCCAGCACGGCGAGACGGCCGGGTTCCCGAAGGGGGCCCGGCCGTTGCCGTTTCAGGCGCCGCGGCGTGCGCCGGGTTCATCCGGCAAGGACCGTCCGACCGGTCGGGTGGAAAAGGTGCCGCTGCGAGCACTGCCAGCCCTCAGGACTTCGCGCGCTTACGAGGGCTGGCGCGGCGCGTCGTGCGTGGTGGACGCTCACTACCGTGTGACGCGCAAGGATGCTTGAACTCGGGGAAATGGCCGGTGATAAGGGCCACCGCCGCTGTTATCGAAGCTCATCCGCACATCCTCAAGAGGAGGCAGTTTTCATGGCTCGTGACGTCGTCATCGTGGGCGCGGCCCGTACTCCCATTGGTGCCTTCCAGGGCGCGCTCGCCAAGCTGACGGCGCCGCAGCTCGGCGCGGTGGCGATCAAGGCCGCGCTTGAGCGCGCGGGCGTGAAGCCCGAGGCGGTGCAGGAGATCATCATGGGCTGCGTGCTCACCGCCGGCGTGGGCCAGGCGCCCGCCCGCCAGGCCGCCATCTTCGCGGGCCTGCCCGAGTCCGTTCCGGCCACCACGCTCAACAAGGTCTGCGGCTCCGGCCTCAAGGCCGTCATCGCTGGCGCCCAGGCCATTGCCCTGGGTGACGCGGACGTCGTCGTCGTGGGCGGCATGGAGTCCATGAGCAACGCGCCCTACATCAGCCACTCCATGCGCGGCGGCGCCCGCATGGGCAACGTGGAGTTCAAGGACGCGATGATCCACGACGGCCTCTGGGACGTGTACGGCAACGTCCACATGGGCATCTGCGCCGAGGAGTGCGCCACGACGCAGAACATCAGCCGCGCGCAGCAGGACGAGTTCGCGCTGGAGTCCACGCGCCGCGCCATCCAGTCCCAGAAGGAGGGCCTGTTCAAGGCGGAGATCGTCCCGGTGCAGATCCCCGGCAAGAAGCCGGAGGACGTCGTCACCGTCTCCGACGACGAGGGGCCCCGCAACGCGAAGCCGGAGAAGATCCCGGGCCTGAAGCCGGTGTTCAAGAAGGACGGCACGGTGACGGCCGCCAACGCGTCCTCCATCAACGACGGCGCCGCGGCGCTGGTGCTGATGAGCGAGGAGCGCGCGAAGGCCGAGGGCCGCACCATCCTGGGCCGCATCACCGGCCACGCCCAGGCGGCGCGCAAGCCGGTGGAGTTCACCATCGCCCCGGCGGACGCCATCAACACCCTGTTGAAGAAGAAGGGCATCAGCGCGGGCGACGTGGACCTCTGGGAGATCAACGAGGCCTTCGCGGTGGTGTCCATCGCGAACAACCGGCTGCTGGGCCTGGACGCGTCGAAGGTGAACGTGCGCGGCGGCGCGGTGGCGCTGGGTCACCCGATTGGCGCGTCCGGCGCGCGCGTGCTGGTGACGCTGCTCCAGGAGATGAAGGACCTCGACAAGAAGCGGGGCGTCGCGTCGCTGTGCATCGGCGGCGGCGAGGGCATCGCGCTGATGGTGGAGCGATGAACAAGGTCTACGCGAGCGCGGACGAGGCGGTCGCCGACATCCCGGATGGCTGCACGCTCATGAGCGGCGGCTTCGGGCTGTGCGGCAACCCGGAGAACCTCATCGAGGCGCTTCACCGGAAGAACGTGAAGAACCTCACCATCATCTCCAACAACTGCGGCACCACCGAGCTGGGGCTCGGCATCCTGCTTCAGAACAAGCAGGTGAAGAAGATGGTGTCCAGCTACGTGGGCGAGAACAAGGAGTTCGAGCGGCAGTTCCTCTCCGGAGAGCTGGAGGTGGAGCTGAACCCGCAGGGCACGTTGGCCGAGCGCATCCGCGCGGGCGGCTGCGGCATCGGCGGCTTCTTCACCCCCACGGGCGCGGGCACCCAGGTGGCCGAGGGCAAGGAGACGCGCGTCATCGACGGACGGCTGCACGTGCTGGAGACGCCACTGAAGGCGGACTTCGCCATCGTCCGTGCGTGGAAGGCGGACCGCTGGGGCAACCTGGTGTTCCGGAAGACGGCGCGGAACTTCTCTCCGATGATGTGCATGGCGGCCAAGGTCACCATCGTCGAGGCGGAGCACATCGTGGAGCCCGGCGAGCTGGACCCCGACCTGGTGCACATCCCGAGCATCTTCGTGAAGCGCATCGTCCAGGCGAAGAACCTCCAGAAGTGGATCGAGCGGCGCACCGTCCGCAAGTCGGCCTGAGGAGCCCATCCATGCCACTCACTCGTGAACAGATCGCGCAGCGCATCGCCCAGGAGCTGCAGGACGGCTTCTACGTCAACCTGGGCATCGGCATGCCCACCCTGGTGGCCAACTACATCCCGTCGGGCATGGACATCGTGCTCCAGTCGGAGAACGGCCTGCTGGGCATCGGCCCCTGGCCGATGGAGGGCCAGGAGGACCCGGACCTCATCAACGCCGGCAAGGAGACGGTGACGGCGGTGCCCGGCGCCGCGTTCTTCGACTCGGCGCTGTCGTTCGGGATGATCCGCGGCGGCCACATCGACATGGCCGTGCTGGGCGCCATGGAGGTCAGCGAAGAGGGCGACCTGGCCAACTGGATGATCCCCGGGAAGATGATCAAGGGCATGGGCGGCGCCATGGACCTGGCCGTCGGCGCCCAGCGCATCTTCGTGGCCATGGAGCACGCCAACAAGGATGGGAAGCCGAAGATCCTGAAGAAGTGCTCGCTGCCCCTGACGGGCCTGAAGTGCATCCACCACATCGTCACGGACCACGCGTACATCGACGTGACGCCGGAGGGGCTCGTCCTGCGCGAGCTGGCCCCGGGGGTGACGGTGGAGCGCGTGCAGCAGCTCACCGAGCCGAAGCTGAAGATCGCGCCCGACGTCCGCGAGATGAAAGTCTGAGCGTGTACGGTTAAGGTGCACCGCCGCGGGGGTCGCATCCATCCCGCGGCGGAGCGCTTCCCATGGCAGACAGTCCGGACTCCTCGACCCCTCAGCCCCGCGCGCCGCGCCTCGAACACGAGCTGCCGGTCGCCTACCGCAGCGTCGCCGGCTTCGTGACGGACTGGGCGGTGAACCTGTCGAAGGGGGGCCTGTACATCAACACCGACAAGCCGCTGCCCGTGGGCACGGCGGTGCGGCTGCTGGTGACGCTGCCCGATGCGCACTTCCCGGTGGATGTAACGGGCAGGGTGACGCGCACCCACCCCGTGGGGGGCTCGGCGTCGCAGCCCCCGGGGATGGCCGTGGAGTTCGTGGACGTTGATGACGACAAGCGAACGCGTATCGCGGAGTTCGTGGAGCGCCTGCGCTCCGAGCTCCCACCCGGGTAGTCCCTGAATGCTGCCGCTTCCCGAGCTTCCCATCCAATTGACCATCGAGCGCCTGGGCCAGCTGGGCGAGGGCGTGGGCTCCTGGCAGGGGCGCACCGTCTTCGTCCCAGGGACCTTTCCCGGGGACACCGTGCGCGTGCACCTGGAGATGCAGGGGCGCGTGCTTCGCGGCATCCTGCGGCAGGTCGTGACGCCCGGACCGGACCGTCGCGAGGCGCCGTGCCCCCATGTGGGCGAGTGCGGCGGCTGCGACTGGCTGGAGCTGGCCGAGCCCGCCCAGCGCGTCGCGAAGCAGGAGATCGTCCTCTCCACCCTGGAGCACCTGGGGCACCTGTCTCGGGACACGTTCACCGTTCGTCCGTTGCTGGTGGCCCCTCGCGATTGGGGCTACCGCCGCCGCGCGGTGCTGCATCCCACCGGCAAGGGCACGCTGGGCTACTTCGGCCGCCGCAGCCACGAGCGCGTGCCCGTGGACGTCTGCGGCGCGCTCACGCCCGTGTTGACCGCGCTGCCGGGGAAGCTGGCTCCGCTGCTCAAGCCCCTGGCCAAGGACGCCGAGGAGGTGCTCCTGCTGGCGGAAGGGGAGCAGGCGGCCTTCGCCGTGAACCTCCAGGGCCCGGTGACGCCGCGCCACCTTGCGACCGCCGAGGCCGCCGTCCGCGCGCTGCGCCTCCAGGGCGCGGTGCTCACGCCGAAGGAAGGCTCGGCCCGCCTCGTGGGGAAGCCCGCGCTGCGCTCGTATTCGCCGCTGCGGCCAGAAGTCCCCCTGTACCTCCGGCCGGATGCGTTCGCCCAGGCCCACGCGGAGGCCAACGTGGGGCTGGTGACCTCGGCCGTCTATGAGTTGGGCGCCACGGAGTCGGACGCCGTGCTGGAGCTGTACTCGGGCAACGGGAACTTCACGTTCCCGCTGGCCGGGAGCGCCGCGTCGGTGCTCGGTGTCGAGTCGTCTCCCGTGGGCGTCGAGCTGGCCCAGCGAAGCGCGCGCGAGGGTGGGGTGACGAACGTCCGCTTCGTCCAGGGAGATGCCCGCAAGGTCTGTGACGGCCTGGTGGCCGAACAGCGGCGCTTCGATGTGTGCCTGGCCGACCCGCCCCGGGCCGGCGCGCCCGGGCTGGCGAAGTGGATGACCGCCCTGGGTGTGCGGCGCGTGGTCTACGTGGCGTGTGATCCGGCGTCCCTGGCCCGGGATGCCGCCGGTCTCGTCGAGGCGGGATACAAGCCGCTGGCGCTCCAGGTGATCGACATGTTCCCCCAGACCCACCATGTCGAGGCCGTGATGTCCTTCGAGCGGGCTGCCTGAGGCCCCCAGGACGCACTGCAAGTGCGTCTCATGCGGGGAGGGGGAGCCCGCGCCATCAACGGCCCCTTCACGGCTGGCGCGTGGAGTCCCCTCTGAAACCAGGCTCCGCTCGCGCGAGATGAAAGCCGACTACGCAGTAAATCATGAAATTTTAGTGATTACACCGCGTGTACCGGGGAGGCGGCCGAGCGCCCGAACTGTCGCCGTGCATTCCCGATTGCACCGGCGCCATCCCCGGACATGATGGTTGCGTGGACGCCCGTATCGTCGAGTTCGCCGAAGTCCTCCGCCAGAACGGTGTGCGCGTGAGTACGTCCGAGGTCCAGGACGCCTTGCGCGCCACGTCCGAGGTGGGGCTGAAGGACCGGAGCCTGTTTCGCTCGGTGCTCCGGACCACCCTCGTGAAGCGCGAGCTGGACGTGGACACCTTCAACCGCGCCTTCGAGTTCTACTTCACCGGCGCCGCGAGGACGTTCGAGGCCATCGACAAGTCGCTGGCGCAGCAGCTCGAGGAGGAGGGCTACCTGGAGGGCGACCTGCTGAAGATGGTCCTCATCCAGATGCACCAGCTCCTCCCGGAGATGTCGCCCCTGGCCCAGGCCGTGCTGATGGGCGACCGGGCCCGGCTGGCGCAGATCTTCCGGATGGCGTCGCTCCAACTGGACCTGTCACGGATGGAGAGCCCGCTCCAGGCCGGCTTCTTCTCGCGGCGCATGCTGGCGGCGGCCGGAGCGGACAAGGCCCGCGCCGACATGAAGTCGCTGGAGGACGAGCTGCGCGCTCGGGGCCTCACGCCGGAAGGGGTGGAGATCGTCTCGCGGCACGTGGCGGCCGCGATGCGGAAGATTGAAGACGCCGCCCGCCAGGAGGTGAAGCGCCAGGCCGAGGCCCGTATCCGCCGCCGAGGGGACAGCGCCACGGACAAGCCGCTCCACCTGCTCACCCAGGCGGAGGTGGACCAGATGGAGGCCGCCGTCCGCACCCTCGCCGAGAAGCTGCGCAGCCGGCTCATCCGCAAGCAGCGCTCGCACCGCCGGGGTGCCCTCCACGTGCGCCGGACCCTGCGCCGGAACCTGCCATGGGGCGGGGTACCCATGGTGCCCCAGTTCCGCTCCCGCCGGCCCGAGCGCCCCGAGCTGGTGGTGCTCTGCGACGTGTCGGACTCGGTGCGGCAGGCCTCGCGCATGATGCTGCTGTTCATGCACACGATGCAGTCGCTCTTCGTCCGGGTGCGCTCCTTCGTCTTCGTCTCCGACGTGGGCGAGGTGACGCAGTACTTCAAGGACCTGGAGGTGGACGCGGCCATCGACATGGCCACCGCGGGCAAGACGGTGTCGCTGAGCGCCAACTCGAACTATGGCCGAGCCCTGGCCGACTTCACCCGGGACCACCTGGGCAGCATCACCCGCCGCACCACCGTCATGGTGATTGGCGACGGGCGGAACAACTACAACGCGAACAACGCGTGGGCGCTCAAGGACCTCCGCCGCAAGGCGAAGCGCTTGCTGTGGATCTGCCCCGAGGAGCGCGGCAACTGGGGCATTGGCGACAGCGAGATGCTCACCTACGAGAAGCACTGCCACCAGGCGGTCGTCGTCACGTCCGTGTCGGACCTGACCCGCATCGCCGACCAGCTCGTGCCCGCGTAGGCGGCCCGGGCCCATCCCCCTGACCTGAAACGACCCCATGGCTTCCTTCCTCTTCGACGACAACGGCTTCCAGGACGTCCCCAACCGGGAGTCCTCCACGGACCTCACCGCCGCCGATGACCGGACGCTCCGGTGGGCGGCGCCCCCGCTGGACGCGGCGATGCTCGACGCCTTGATCCGCTACCAGCAGCGCTACCTCTCCCACGCCGAGGCCGGGCAGGGGGCGGAGGCGCTGGCCAGCGCCCACACCGAGGCCCTGGCGGCGTCCGGGCTGGACTCGAAGGCGGCGGAGCAGGGCAGCGCCTTGCTCCGGGCCTTCGGCGGCCGGCGCTGGGCGGTCCGCAAGCTCCAGGAAAAGCTGGGCCAGCTCCAGGGCGGGGGCGCTGCGGAGGAGGAGCTCCGGACGCGCATCCAGGACGAGCTGACCAAGCAGGAGCGCGAAACCGATGCCCTGGCGCGGCGTTACGGCGACGACGCCCTGGCGCTGCTCCGCCCCCGCGAGGAGGAGCTGCTGGCGCTGCACACCCGGCTGACGCGCCTGCTCACCCGGGGATGAAGCCGGGCGGCCGGGCGTTGCATTCCGCGTCCGGCCATCGGATAAGGGCACGTACTTGCTCAGGGTTCTTCCATGAAGCGTTATTTCATCCACACCTTCGGCTGCCAGATGAACGTCAACGACTCGCTCCGCATGAGCGAGGTGTTGAGCCAGATGTCCTACGCGCCGACGCCGGTGCCGGACAACGCGGACCTCATCATCCTCAACACCTGCTCCATCCGGGAGAAGGCCGAGGACAAGATGCTGTCCGCCCTGGGGCGCTACAAGCCGGTGAAGGCCAGCCGGGGCGCGCTGATTGGCGTGGGTGGGTGCGTGGCGCAGCAGGAGAAGGACAAGCTCCTCAAGAAGGTGCCCTACCTGGACTTCGTCTTCGGCCCCGACAATATCGCGCGGCTGCCGGACATCATCGGCCGGGTGTCGGCGGAGCGGGAGCGGGTGGTGGAGACGGCCTTCGTGAACTCGGAGGAGTACGTCTTCCCGCGCGCCGACCCGGAGACGTCCCGCGGCAAGGTCACCGAGTTCGTCACGGTGATGAAGGGCTGCGACAACGTCTGCTCGTTCTGCATCGTGCCGCACACGCGTGGCCGCGAGGTGAGCCGGGCGTTCCCGGACGTGCTCGTCGAGGTGGCGGACCTGGCGAAGGTGGGCGTGCGCGAGGTGACGCTCATCGGCCAGAACGTGAACTCGTACGCGGGGGGCATCTCCTTCGCTCAGTTGCTGCTGCGCACCGCGGAGGTGCCGGGCATCGAGCGCGTCCGCTTCACCACCAGCCACCCGCATGACCTGTCCGACGAGCTGATCGAGGCGTTCCGCGTCCAGCCGAAGATCACCCCGCACTTCCACCTGCCCGTGCAGTGCGGAAGCGACCGCATCCTCAAGATGATGCGCCGCGACTACACGGTGGAGCAGTACCTGGAGCGCCTGGCGAAGCTGCGCGAGGCGCGCCCCGGCATCGCCGTCACCACGGACATCATCGTCGGCTTCCCCGGTGAGACGGAGGAAGAGTTCGAGATGACGATGAAGCTGACCGAGCAGGTCCGCTACGACAACCAGTTCTCCTTCGTCTACAGCCCGCGGCCGAAGACGGGCGCGGCCCTGCGCGAGAAGGATTGGGGGCCGGTGCCGCATGAGGTGAAGATTGCCCGCCTGGAGCGGCTGCAGAAGCTGCAGCGCCGCATCAGCGGCGAGATCACCGCGGCGCTGGTGGGCACCGAGGTGGAGGTGATGGTGGAGGGCCACTCGCGCTACGACCCCACCAAGCGCTTCGGCCGCACCCCGGAGAACCGCACCGTCAACTTCGACGGCGACGCTCCCGCGGGCGCGTTCGTGACGGTGAAGGTGGAGCGCGCCACGCCCAACCAGCTCGCCGGAAAGCAGGTGGCGCTCCTCAAGCCGCCCACGGTGGAGCCGCTCCCCGTACCGGCCGCCGAGGCGCCGTTCCACGTCGTCGCGGAGGCCTGACCCGTGCCGGTGCGGCCCTTCCGAGGCGTGGCCCCTCGTGTCCACGCGAGCTGCTTCGTGGAGGACTCCGCCCAGGTGGTGGGCGACATCGAGGTGGGGGAGGACTCCTCCATCTGGTTCAACTGCGTGCTGCGCGGGGATGTGAACCCCATTCGCATCGGCCGGCGCACCAACGTGCAGGACCTCACCCTCATCCATGTCACCAGCGGCAGGTTCCCCACGGTGGTGGGGGACGATGTGACGGTGGGACACCACGTCATCCTCCACGGCTGCACGGTGGGAAACCGGGTGCTGGTGGGGATGGGCGCCACCGTCATGGACGGCGCGGAGGTGGGGGATGACTGCATCATCGGCGCGGGGGCGCTGCTGACGCCGGGGACGAAGGTGCCCCCGGGCTCCCTGGTGGTGGGCTCGCCCGGCCGGGTGAAGCGGCCGCTCACGCAGGAAGAACGCGACTTCCTGCTGAAGTCCGCCCAGAACTACGTGCAGCTCGCCGCGGGTTATCGAACGGATACCTGACGCCCTCGCGAGCCCACTCGCACCGTGTTAGAGCAATTCCATGGCTCTCGTGCCTGCCACAACGCTCAAGACGTGTCCTCTTTTCAAGGGTTTCACGGACACCGGCATCCAGATTTTCGCCGGGGTCGCCGTCGCGCGTGCGTTCCCCAAGGGGACCGCGCTCTTCGCTGAGGGCAAGGCGGGGGAGTCGCTCCTCATCGTGGGAGAGGGCACGGTGCGCCTGAGCGCGAAGAGCGCCTCCGGTGACGAGGTGTCCCTGGGCGAGGTGGGCGCCGGAGAGCCCCTGGGTGAGCTGGCGCTCGTGCAGAAAGGGGAGCGGCTGTGCACCGCCACCGCCGTCACCGACGTGTCGGCCCTGGAGATTCGCGCCGCGGACTTCCAGAAGCTCCTGGCCACCAAGCCGCAGGCTTGTGTGAAGCTGCTGATGGGAATCGTTGCCCACTTCGGACAGAAGGCGCGCGACAACCGGGACATGCTCCGGACCCTCGTGGGCCGGGCGCCCGCGGCGTAGACGGACGATGCCCCCCATATGGCAGGCGGGGGTGCTTGCCACCCAGTGGCCGAACGAAGGAGAGGCGCGGTGCGGGCCGGGTCTCCTGGACGCCCGGAATCCAGG
>Ga0182745_1004189_pt1 | contig 12060 bp, 12 predicted proteins | sample eDN3rd30CKraftBY_FD_128523 | JGI IMG/M metagenome (GOLD analysis project Ga0182745, IMG submission 128523) | Enriched backyard soil microbial communities from Emeryville, California, USA - eDNA 3rd pass 30_C Kraft BY (version 2) (version 2) | ecosystem: Environmental > Terrestrial > Soil >... | reverse complement strand
CTCACGAGGCATCTGGGTCTTCGTCGCGCAGGTGCTGGCGGTGGGGCTGCTCTACACGGTGTCGCGCGGCACGCGCTTCGGCGCGCCCCGTCCGCTGCGCGTGGAGCGGCACCGGTCCGCGCTGGAGTACGTGCGCAGCATGGGCTGGCTCATGCGCCGCGCGAAGGTGGAGAAGGAGTTGCTTCCGGAGCTGGAGCACGCCCTGCGCCAGCAGATGCAGGAACGGCTGGGGATTCCCCTGGCCCTGCCAGACGATGACGCCGCGCGGCTGCTGGAGCAGGACGGCGGCCTCTCCGCCTCCGAGTTCCTGGAGGCGAAGGCCGACCTCATGCGGACGCAGGCGCAGGCCACCGTCGCTCCGGCGGACTACGCCCGCGTGGCCCGCCGCTACGCCCTCCTGGAGCGGGCGCTGGCGGGCCGCGGCGCCCGAGCGTAGCCCGGTGCCACCTCAGAGGTCCTTTCCGTCCGCCATGAGCGCGGCGCCCACGTGGTGACGAATCTCATCGACGCGGGCCTCCCAGCTCTCACCGAAGATGCGCTCGGCGCGGGCCCGGTCGGGGCCGGGCTTGTCCGCCAGACACGCGTCCACCTTGCGCACGAAATCCGCGGTGTCGCTGGCAATCGAGCACAGCCCCACCTTGCGGACCTCGGGCAGGTCGGTGGACACGACGGGCAGGCCCGCCGCGAGGTACTCACGGACCTTCAGAGGATTCGCGTTCAGCGTCAGCTCGCTGAGCTTGAAGGGCATCAGCGCCACGTCGAAGGCCTTGCAGTAGCCCGGCAGGTCCGCATACGGCTTGCGGCCCAGCATGTGGATGTTCGGCTCGGCCCGCAACGCGGAGTCGTCACAGTCCGGCGTCGTCTTGCCGATGATGACCACCGAGCCTCCCCGGTGCGCACGCGCCGTGGCGATGAGCGCCGCCTGATCCACCCAGTCCGCCACCAGCCCGAAGAAGCCGATGATGGGCCTGGGCAGACGGGCGATGTCCTCCGGAATGGGCGTGGCCGGGTCGCATGCCTTCACGAAGTGGGTGAAGTCGGTGCCATGGCGCACCAGCACGGTGCGTGGGTTGAGCCGGGCCTTGCGCTCGCGCAGCCGCCCGGCCGAGGTGATGCAGAGGTCGGCGCGCTTGAGCAGCCGCTCCTCCAACTCCGCGATGTGGCGGCCATTGGTGTCGCTGAAGGCGGCGAACTCGTCCACGCAGTGGTAGATGACGAACGCCTCGCCCAGGGTGCCGGACACCGGCGCGGAGGCAGGCAGGAAGCTCCACGAGATGGGCCGCTCGAAGCCCAGCTGCCTCATCGCCCGGAGCACCTGGAGCCGCAGCAGCCGCCGGTTGGCGCCGCGCACCAGCTCCGAGCCATAGAAGGGGATGGCCAGCGGAGACAGCACGTGGATGTTGGGCTCCACCTCCCGGATGCCCTCGGTGAAGCGGCTCAGCTTGTCGAAGATGCGCTTCACGTCGTGCGCGTTGGCCCTGGGCGCGCGGTTGCCGATGCTGTTCACCCAGAGGATGCGGTTCTCGCGGGCGAGGATCCGCATGATGTGGACCTTCGACAGCGGGTCGCCATCCCAATCGTTGGAGAACACCACCAGGTCCCGCCCACGCAGTGCCCTGCGCACGAGGTCCATGTCATCACTGCGCCGCATGTTTCGTCCCCCCCAGGTCGAAGCCTTGTTCGTGTGACGTCTCGAGTCGGGTGTGGGAGCTCAGCTCCGCGTACAGCGTGAGCAGCTCCGGCCCGGCATCCACCTGGGGCGCATGCACGGGCCCTGCCGCCACCGCCTCGCGGAGCACCCGCGCCAGGTCGCTGGCGTCCCCCCCGGTGAACACGCGCGTCCCCTCCGGCCGGGCGCAGACGTCGCTGGCCACGCACGGCACCCCCAGCGCCAGGGCCTCGCGAACGGAGATGGCGTCGCCGTCATGTGTCGTAGGCCGGACGAAGACGTCGCTGCGAGCGATGAGGCCCAGCGCCGCGCCGTGCTCCAGCTCCCCCAGCACGTCCAGGTGACCCGCCACGCGGGCCTCGCGGACGTCGCGGATGAACGCCTCCGAATCCAGCCCCGGCCCGAAGAGCGCCAGCCCCATGTCCGGTGACGTCAGCGTCAGCTCGCGCAAGGCACGGAACATCAACGCGCGCCCGTAGACGGGCGAGGGATGGTGCGCCATGGACAGCAGCGTGCGCCGGCGCGAGCGCGCGGCCACCACCGCCACGGGCACCGGGCCGGGCCGCACCTGCGCGGCACAGAAGGCGGGGAGGACTTGAATCTTCCGGGCTGGCACCCCGACGCCCACCAGCGCCTCCTTCACCGCGGCGGACACCGCCACCACGCGCGCGTAGCCGGCCAACGCCAGACGTGCGAGGCCGCGCCGCGCGGGCGACGCCGCGAGGTAGTCGGGCAGCAGCCCGGAGTGGAGGGTGATGACGCGAGGAGCCTTCGGCCCGGGCAGGCCCCCCACCATGCCCGCGAGCACCCACGACTTCGGGTTGTTCCCACTGGTGTGGACGTGGACCGTCCACCCAGCGGCAACGTACCGCGCGAGTCGCAGACCGAAGTGCGCGGCGCCCCGGGCCGGGATGACGTCCGGCGCTGGCCGGCCGCCCTTCCCGATGTCGAGCACCTTCACTGCGACGCCGCGGCTGCGCAGGAATCCATGAAGCTGTTGAACATGAACCGCGACGCCGCCATGGGGCGGCGGATGGTCTCCGACGAGGAGCACTCGCATCGATGTGCCTCCTGGACCTACTGCGGCAGCGTCGAGGACGAGGGCACCGACACCAGCGCCACCCGAGCAGGCAGCTGCCCCATCTCCCGCTGGTACGAGGCGAGCGGGTCCGGGTCCTGCCGAATCACCCGCGCCGGGACTCCGGCCACCACCGCGCCCGGCGCCACGTCCTTCACCACCACCGCGTTGGCCCCGACGACGGCGAAGTCACCGATGTGGATGTTGCCGAGGATCTTCGCGCCCGCGCCCAGGCGCACGTAGTCACCGATGACGGGGGCTCCCTCGATGCCCGAGCGCCCGCCAATCGTCACCTGCTGGGAGATGAGGCAGTTCCGGCCAATCCTCGTGGCCTTGTGGATGACCACGCCAATGCCGCCGTAGCCGAGCTGCGTCCCCTCGCCAATCTCCGCGTCCTCGGGGATGTACGAGCTGTGTAGATAGTAGATGGCCTTGCGCAGCAGGGCAGGCAGCAGGGGCACGCCCCGCTTCTTCAGCCCGCGCGCGAGCCGGTAGTACGTCATCGCGTCGACACCCATCACGCCTCCCAGACCCCGAGTTCCGCCCCGAACCAAACTAGGTACCACCCCGCAGGGGGGGAAGTACCCGCCCCGCCCTGCGCGCCCGCAGCCCCGTGATGGCACTGAGCGGGCGCACGCCCGCGAAGTGAAGCACCCCCAGGTACCCGATAAAGAACAGCGCCCCCGCCGACGCCAGAGGGAGCGCGCGCCAGAGGAAGCCCGTGGGCAGGTGCGCCCAGGCCCCATGGGCAGCAGCCCTCAAAAGGAACACCCCCGCCGACGCCGCGCACGCCGCCAGCGCGGCCTTGCCCAGCACCTGCCAGGGAATCACGTCCACCATGCCCAGCTTCCGCTTCGGCGTGGACAGCGCCGCGGGCACCCGGGCCAGCAGCATGGCCTTGCCCACCACCTCCGCCACCGCCCACGAGCCGATGCCCCCCATCAACCCGAAGTGCTTCACGCCCACCCAGACGAGCGGCACCGTCACCGCCGCCTTCACCGCGTAGGACGCGAAGATGGCGCGCGTCTGCCCGCGGGCGCGCAGCGTCCCGTCCATGGGCAGGATGGAGAGCACCACGCCCAGCACGCTGACGCGGAAGACGGGCACGGCGGGCAGGAACTTCTCGCCGAACATCGCCCCGATGAACTCCGGTGCCGCCGAGAACAGGAACGCGGCGAAGGGCAGGAAGAAGTAGGCCAGCTTCCCGGCCGCCTCGCGGAAGGACTCCACGCCCTCCTCCAAACGGCCCTCGCGCTCCAGCTCGCCCAGGCGCACCATCAGCACCTCGCTGGTGGGCGTATAGAGCAGATCCACCACCGGGAGCTGGAAGCAGCCCACGCGGTAGAGCGCGTACAGCGCCGGCGCCACCGCGCCCGCCACCGCGTACAGGTGCGCGTTCTGCTGTGGAATGGCCAGCAGCATCGCCGCGCCGAAGGGCGCCGCGTACGCGAGCTGCTCGCGGAAGCGCTGGCCGTCCACCAGGGGCCCGGTGGCCCCTCGCAGCGAAACGAGCCACGTCGCCACGTAGCGGAGCGCCGCGAAGGCGGCCACCGCCGTCATCATCCCGTAGAGCGAGGCGCCCAGGAGCGGCGGCACCACCATCACCGAGGCCCGCACCGCGTCCGACACCAGGTACACACCCGCGGACGCACGCGTGCGCCCCTGCGATGTGAGCGACACCTCCAGCGGGAAGCTGCCCAGCAGGAAGGCGGTGTACGCGGCCAGCGGCAGGCGGTACCCGGCCAGCGCGGGATTGGAGAACGCGTCCGCCACCGGCCCGAGCAGCGCCCACACGGCCGCGCCGCCCACCAGCCCCGCGCCAGACATGAACAGCAGCGTCTGCCCCAGGAAGGGGCGCTTCGCCTCCGCGCGAGGCAGGAAGTAGTAGAGGCTCTGCACCACGCCGAACGGCAGGACGTAGTAGAGCGTCGTCGCGATGAGGAACAACTGGTAGTAGGTGCCGTAGTCGTCCAGGGTCAGCACCCGGGCGAGCACCAGGGGAATGGACAACGTCAGCCCAGCGGTGAACAGCCGGGCCAACACCAGCGGACCGGCGCGCCCGAGGAACGATCCCCCGGACGCGGCCGGCGTGGAGCTTCCCCTCACGGAGCCTCCCGAACCGTCGAGGTCTCCTCCGGGCCCACCATGAGCTCATTGCCACCGCCCGCGCCCCGGGGGCCGAGCCGCCCCGCGGCGCTGACCTGGTTTCCCGCGGGGGCGCCGCCGAAATGGGGGCGCTTCCCCGGCACGGGGCTGCTCATGCCCAGCACCCCGAAACAGTCATCCAGCTGACAGCCGGTGAGCGAGGACGAGTAGTCCCCCAGCATGCCAAGGCTGAAGTTCTCCCACAGCACCTTGCGCTTGAGCGTGAAGGGGTCCCCCCCGATGCGGTTGGGCAGGTCCTCCGTGGTGACCCCCGAGCGGAAGCCATTGGCCGACAGCACCCGGATGATCTCGTCCGAGTACCAGCCGTTGCAATAGGCGAAGTCCCGCACGGTGATGCCCACCTCGCGCTCGATGGAGCGCTTGGACTCCAGGATCTCCCGCTCCACGACCTCCTGCGGCTCCAGCGTCAGCACCGTGTGCCCCAGCGTATGCGCGCCGAACTCGAAGCCGTCGCGCGCCATGCGGCGCACCTCGTCCCAGTTCATGATGTCGCCCTGCTCCGGAATCAGGTCCGCGCCGCCGCCGAGCTGCTGCTCCAGCGCGTCGATGATTTCGGTCAGCACGCGCGTGGGGTGCTCGCCGATGAAGTCGTCCAGCGACGCCGACACCGTCTTCTGCCCGGAGAGGATGGGCCCCAGCAGTTGGAGCGAGGGCGCGGGCAGCGTGTCGTAGAGCGGCCGGAAGCGGCGCTCCTGGACGCGGCGCAGCAGATGGAAGAGCCGGTCATGGTTGAAGCGCCTGTCGGTGTTGATGAACGCCGTGGGCAGGTAGGTGATGGCCGGCACGCCCATCTGCTTGAGGATGGGATAGGCGTACCGGTAGACGTCCCGGTAGCCATCATCGAAGGTGACGACACACAGGTCCTTCTTCGCCACCCGGCGGCCGCTCATCACGTCCACCGCTTCGCCGATGGAGGCCAGCTCGAAGCCCGCCGCGTGGGCTTCCTCCAGGTGCCGCCGGAACGTCTCCTGGGAGATGAGCAGGCCTGGAATCGAGCGTTGCAGCTCCCCGGTGAAGTCGCTCACCACCCGGTGGTAGCTCACGATGAGGACGCGCCTGCCGCCCGACTGCGAGCGGCGGTAGGCGGCCATGGCCCGCCGCATGCCGCTGTAGTGGAGCATCCCCGCCGCCGCCGCCTTCACCGCTCTTCGCAATACCTTTTCCGTCGCCATGCACGCCCTCCGCGCGGATCGCCCCATCCGCTTCGCATGCCCGCGCACCTTGCAGGGGGGGTGCCAGAAACCCAGCCACCGTGAACCGGGCAGTCGAGAGGGCCGTCCGTCCGCACGGGTCGCGTGGCGAGCAGTGGACGTTCCACACCGTGGAACCGGAGCGGCCCCCAGCGGGCACTCGCGGCCACACAGGGTGGAAATCCTTTCCCGCTGGCAGGCTCGCTCTGTCTCCGTCCGGCCCACCTCCCCGGGTTTCACTGGTGGACACACGGGTTTCCGGGTACGAACGGCACCGCCGATGCTCCCCCTCTCCGCCACTCCCGCGCTCGCCCTGAACGACGTCAGCAAGCGCTATGGACGCCGGTGGGCCCTGGCGCGCCTGACGTACGCGCTCCCCGCCGGGCGCTCGCTCCTGCTCACGGGCCACAATGGCTCTGGGAAGACGACCCTGCTGCGCCTGCTGGCCACGGCCCTGAGCCCCACGGCGGGCCGGGTGGAGGTGCTCGGCCGGGACGCAGTGGTGGAGCGGGACGCGGTGCGCCGGGACGTGGCCCTGCTGTCCCACGCCAGCTTCCTCTACGAGGACCTCACCGCGCACCAGAACCTCACGGTGCTGGCCCGGCTGCTGGGGCTGCCCTCCCCCGAGGACGCGGCCAACGCGGGGCTCACCCGGGTGGGGCTCGGCCGCCGCTCGGACAGCCCGGTCCGCAGCTTCAGCGCCGGCATGCGCAAGCGCCTGGCCATCGCCCGCCTGCTCCTCAAGGCGCCTGCCCTCGCCCTGCTCGACGAGCCCTTCGGAGAGCTGGACCCGGCGGGCATCCGGGACATGGAGGGCATCATCGCGGAGCTCAAGGCCAGCGGCGTCACCGTCATCCTCGCCACCCACCTCATCGAACAGGGCCTGACGCTGTGTGAAGAGCGCCTTCACCTCCAGGAAGGCCGGGCGGTGTCCGCATGAGCACGCCCCGCCCCCGCCCCATCGGCCTGCTGACGGCCACCCTGGCCCTGCTGCGCAAGGACCTGCTCATCGAGTGGCGAACCCGCGCGCGCCTCAACGCCATCATCTTCTTCGCGCTGGCCACGCTGCTGATGTTCTCCTTCGCGCTGGGCCCGGACACGAAGCTGCTGGAGAAGAACGCCGGCGGCTACTTCTGGCTCGCCATCCTCTTCGCCAGCGTGCTCGCCCTGGGCGAGTCCTTCCGCGTCGAGTCGGAGAACGCGTGCATGGACGGCATCCGCCTGGCGCCCGCGGACGCCCGCGCCATCTTCCTGTCCAAGGCCCTGGGCAACACCCTGCTGCTGACGGCCCTGGGCGCCCTGCTCGTGCCCGTCATGGTGGCCCTGTATGGCGTCCAAATCGTCACCGGCGCCGTGGACCTGGGGCTCATCCTGGTGCTCGGCAGCCTGGCGCTGAGCGCCCCTGGGACCGTCTACGCCGCGATTTCGAGCAATGCCCGGGCACGGGACGTGCTGTTGCCCTTGCTATTGTTCCCGCTCGTCATCCCCGCGCTGCTCTCCGCGGCCAAGGCGACGACGCTCGTACTCCAGGGAGACCCCATGAATCAGTTTGGCTCATGGGTGGGGCTTTTGGGCGGCTTCAATCTGATTTATTGGGGCGTAGGCTTCTTGCTGTTCCCGCGGATCATCGAGGACTGAAGGATGGGAAAGTTCATCAAGTGGGGCCTGCCGGCGCTGTCGCTGGTCGTGCTCGCCGCGGGCTGGTGGCTGGGGCTGGCGTGGGCGCCGCCGGACCGTGAGATGGGCGACGTGCAGCGCATCATGTACGTCCACGTCCCGCTCCAGTGGATGGCCATGGTGGCCATGGCCATCAACTTCGTGGCGGCCGTCACCTACCTCATGAAGGCGAGCTGGAAGCTGGATGCCGCCGCCGAGGCGTCCGCGGAGATTGGCCTGGTGCTGGGCACCGCGGGCATGATCACCGGCGCCATCTGGGGCCGGCCGACCTGGGGCGTGTACTGGTCGTGGGATCCGCGCCTCACCTCCGAGGCCATCATGCTGGTGACGTACACGGGCTACCTCGTGCTGCGGCGCTTCGTGGAGGACCCGGACAAGCGCGCGACGTGGAGCGCGGTGGTGGCCATCATCGGCGCCATCAACCTGCCCATCGTGTGGTTCTCCGTGCGGTGGTGGCGCAGCCTGCACCAGGTGCAGTCCACGCCGAAGACGGTGGACCCGGAGATGACGCTGGCGCTGCGCGTGTCCGCCTTCGGCATGCTCTTCCTCACGCTCTGGTTCCTGGTGCAGCGCTACCGCCAGGCCCTGGCCGAGCGCCAGGCGGAGGTGGCCCTGCCGGACGCGCTGCCGCCGGACCTCGCCGCCGCGGGTGGTGCCAATTCCACGAGGGTGGCCTGAACATGATGACGCTTTCGACGCAGATGCTGTGGCTCCTCGCGGCCGCGCCCGGGCAGGTCGGCAGCGGCCGCATCGTGGGCGGCTGGGGCTATGTGTGGGCGTGCTACGCGATTACAGTCGTCATGCTGGTTCTCTACGCCGTGTCTCTCTGGGTCCGTCGGCCCAAGGCCCCCTCCGACGCCAAGGAGTGATTCGACATGTCCCCCGTCGCTCGCAACCGTCTGATTGCCCTGGGCGCCCTGCTCGTCGCGGGGGCCGGCCTGGGCTTCGTCGCCTTCGGCAACATCGGCGAGAACCTCGTCTACTACTGGAGCCCGTCGGAGATGCTGGGCCAGGGCGAGAAGGCGTATTCGGCCACCATCCGCCTGGGCGGCGTGGTGCAGCCGGGCAGCATCGAGTGGAACGCCGAGCACACCACCCTGCAGTTCCGCGTGGCGGATGACGTCAAGGACGGCGCGCCCAGCGTGCTGGTCCGCTCCACGGAGACGCCGCCGCAGATGTTCCGCGACAAGATTGGCGTCGTGGTGGAGGGCACCTACGACAAGTCCGGCGTCTTCAGCTCCAACCGGCTGATGGTGAACCACTCCAACGAGTACCGCGCCCCGAAGGAGGGCGAGGAGCCTCGGCAGTGGCAGGAGACGCTCTCCGACGCCACCACCGCCGTGGGGGCGATGTGAACGGAACCGTCGGATATGGCCTCGTGCTCGGAGGGCTCGCGTTCGCGACCTTCGGCGCGCTCGTGGGCCTGGTGAGCGGCCTGCGCCGCAGCGACGCCGGCATGCCGTGGGTGATGCGCGCGGTGTGGGGCTTCGCCGCGTGCATGGTGGGCTCCAACGCGGTGATGGTGCACGCGCTCGTCACGCACGACTTCAGCGTGCGCTACGTGGCGCAGGTGGGCAGCCGGTCCACGCCGCTCGTCTACACCGTCGTGTCGCTCTGGAGCGCCCTGGAGGGGTCCATCCTCTTCTGGGGCCTCATCATGGGCTGCTACATCGCCGCCTTCGCCTTCATCCACCGGCGCGAGCACGCGCGCTACATGCAGCTGGCGCTGGGCACCATGCTGGCGGTGGGCGTCTTCTTCGCCTTCCTCATCGCCGGTCCGGCCAACCCCTGGGGCGCGGTGTCCCCGGTGCCCATGGACGGCCCCGGCCCCAACCCGCTGCTCCAGAACCACGTCCTGATGATCATCCACCCGCCCATGCTGTACCTGGGCTACGTGGGCATGACGGTGCCCTTCGGCGTCGCGGTGGCGGGCCTGCTGCGCGGCGAGATTGGCGAGGCGTGGATGGCGCCCCTGCGGCGCTGGACGCTGGTGGCGTGGCTCTTCCTGTCCATCGGCATCATCCTGGGCGCGTGGTGGGCGTACGCCGTGCTGGGCTGGGGCGGCTACTGGGCGTGGGACCCGGTGGAGAACGCGTCCTTCCTTCCGTGGCTGACGGCCACGGCGTTCATGCACTCCACCATGGTGCAGGAGCGCAAGCGGATGCTGAAGCTGTGGACGCTCAGCCTCGCGCTCGCGTCCTTCGTGCTCACCATCCTGGGCACGTTCATGACGCGCTCGGGCATCTTCAACTCGGTGCACTCCTTCACCCAGTCGGACATCGGGCCCACGTTCCTGGTGTTCCTCGGCTTCCTGCTGGTGCTGTGCGTGGGCCTGCTGGCGGTGCGCGGTCCGCTGCTGGTGCCCGAGGGGCAGCTGGCCTCGCCCCTGTCGCGCGAGTCGAGCATCCTGGTGAACAACCTGGTGTTCGTCGCCATCACCTTCACCGTGCTGCTGGGCACGCTGTACCCGCTCATCTCCGAGGCGGTGCGCGGCGTACGGGTGAGCGTGGGGGAGCCGTACTTCAACAAGATGGCGGTGCCGGGTGGCATCGCGGTGCTCTTCCTGATGGGCGTGGGCCCGGTGCTCCCCTGGGGCAAGCCGGATCCGGCCACGCTGCGCCGCCAGTTCATCATCCCCGCCGTGGTGGGGCTGGTGGTGACGGCCGCGTGCTTCGCGGCGGGCCTGCGCGGCGTCTATCCGCTGCTGACGTTCGGCCTCGCGGGCTTCGTCACCGTCATCACCCTTCGCGAGCTGGCCGCGCCGGTGCGGGTGCGCATGTCCGAGCGCAAGGAGGGCTTCGTCACCGCGCTCACGACGAGCGCCCTCAAGGCCCAGCGCCGCTTCGGCGGTTACGTGGTGCACCTGGGCATCGTCCTCATCATCGTCGCCGTGGCCGCTTCGTCCGCGTACGTGAAGCACACGTCCGGCACCCTGAAGAAGGGCCAGGTCATCGAGCTGGGCGGCTACCAGATGAAGTACCTGGGACTGGTCAGCGGCGAGGAGCCCCACCGCACCTACGTGGCCGCGCGCGTGGAGGTGACGTCCCCGGGCGGCCAGGTGTCGGAGCTGAAGCCGCGCCTCAACTACTACGAGCGCAGCACGGACCCCATCGGCACGCCCGGCGTTCGCGAGACGCCCGCCGAGGACCTCTACATGTCGCTGATGGCCTTCTCCGAGCAGGCGGGGACGGCGAGCTTCAACGTCTGGGTCTTCCCGCTCGTCGGGTGGATCTGGTGGAGCATCCCCCTGTTGGTGCTGGGCACGCTCATCGCCCTGTGGCCGCGCCGCAAGGCGGCCGTGGCCACGGCGGGCGCGCCGGCCCTGGGCCCGTCCCCGCTGACCGGGGGTGACGCTGAACGGGGAGCGGCCTGATGAAGGGCTGGCGATACACGCTGGGCTTCGTGGTCCTCTGCGCCGGGCTGCTCTTCGTGCTCTTCAAGGGCTTCGGGCGCAACCCGCACGAGGTGCCCTTCATGATGAAGGGCCAGCCCGCGCCCGACTTCGGGCTGCGCGCGCTGGACAGCGGAGAGAAGGTGAGCCTGACCGACCTGAAGGGCCGGCCGGTGGTCATCAACTTCTGGGCCTCCTGGTGCGGCCCGTGCCGGGTCGAGCACCCCGTGCTGGAGTGGGGCTCCCGGCAATACGGCTCCCAGGCGGTGTTCCTGGGCGTGGTGTTCCAGGACACCGACGACAACGCGCGCGGCTTCCTCCAGCAGTACGGGGCCAGCTTCCCGCAGCTGGTGGACCCGCGCTCGCGCATGGCGCTGGACTACGGCGTGGCGGGCGTGCCGGAGACGTACTTCATCGACCCCAACGGCATCATCCGCGGCAAGCATGTGGGTCCCATCGACCCGCAGACGCTGGCCTTGCGGATCCAGGAGCTGACCACGGCCTCCGCCCCCGCCGAGGCCGCGCGTCCGTAGCCCCAGTCATGACGAGGTGGCGGTATGCGGTGCCCGGAGTGTGGTGAAGACTCCAATTCGCGGTTGCGGTACTGCGAGAACTGCGGTGCGACCATGCCGGAGCAGCCCAGGGCCACGAGCAGCCGGCCCGCGGCGCGCCCCTCCCGGCCCCGGCGCGACGCCGCCGAGCCCGCCTACGCATCGGAGATCCTCGATGAGGTCGAGGAGCACGCGCAGCAGCGCCCCTATGTCGTGAGCGGCGCCCCCGAGCTGCCGCCCGAGGACCAGACAGACCCCGGCCAGTCCGAGCCCGCCTATGACGGCCCCCGGTGGCTGGCCCACGTCCCCGCGCACTCGCCCACCGTGCTGGGCGTCAT
>Ga0182745_1004188_pt1 | contig 12061 bp, 11 predicted proteins | sample eDN3rd30CKraftBY_FD_128523 | JGI IMG/M metagenome (GOLD analysis project Ga0182745, IMG submission 128523) | Enriched backyard soil microbial communities from Emeryville, California, USA - eDNA 3rd pass 30_C Kraft BY (version 2) (version 2) | ecosystem: Environmental > Terrestrial > Soil >... | reverse complement strand
TCCTGAAAAAATTTTACAACAAAAATGCGATAAAGTAACAAGTTTTGATAAAAAGTTGGCAAAGCTGTTAAATAACATGTATGAAACGATGGTGGAGGCGGATGGCGTTGGACTTGCAGCACCTCAGGTTGGCGTGAAAAAGCAAGTGGCCGTCGTTGAAATAGAGGAAGGATCAGGTGCAATCGAACTGATTAATCCGGAAGTGCTGGAATTGGAAGGAGAACAGACAGGTGTTGAAGGATGCTTGAGCTTCCCGAGTTTATATGGTGAAGTAGTGCGTCCTTACCGTGTCAAAGTCCGGGCACAAGACCGAAAAGGATCTTATTTCGAGATAGAAGCGGAGGATTTCCTTGCAAGGGCCCTTCTACACGAAATCGATCATCTGCAAGGAGTCTTATTTACAAGTAAGGTTTCCCGGTATATTTCGGAAGAAGAGTTAGAAAGGTATGGAGAAGAATGACAAAAATAATTTTTATGGGTACACCGGACTTTTCGGTGCCGGTATTGAAAAGAATCATTGATGAAGGGTATGATGTGATCGCTGTTGTCACACAGCCCGATCGTCCAGTGGGCCGCAAAAAGGTGCTTACGCCGCCGCCAGTTAAAGTCGAAGCCGAAAAGCATGGGATACCCGTTTATCAGCCTGAAAAAATCCGGGAAAAAGAAGAACTTGAAAAAATCATTGCATTGAATGCTGATTTAGTGGTGACGGCGGCATTCGGACAAATTCTTCCGAATGAATTGTTGGATGCCCCTAAGTACGGTTGTATTAATGTACATGCCTCCCTGCTTCCTGAACTGCGTGGAGGGGCGCCAATTCATTATTCCATTTTACAGGGGAAAGAAAAGACTGGGATAACCATCATGTATATGGCAGAAAAATTGGATGCCGGTGATATATTGACTCAGGCGGAAGTTACTATAGATGAAGAAGACAATGTTGGTACACTGCATGATAAATTAAGCAAGGTAGGGTCGGATTTACTTGCGGAGACACTTCCGAAACTTATAAATGAAGAGTTACAGGCAATCAAGCAAGATGATGCTAAAGCATCTTTTGCGCCTAACATCAAACGGTCGGAGGAAAAAATCGACTGGTCGAAATCAGGGGAAGACATCTATAACCATGTACGCGGCCTGAATCCTTGGCCTGTTGCTTATACAACCTTAGACGGTTCCATTATGAAAATATGGCAAGTAAAGAAATTAGAAGCTGGCAAGCAGGCCTTGCCGGGCACGATCGTTGAGGTGCAAAATGATGGTTTCATCGTTTCGACAGGCAATGAGACGGCAATACTAGTAACAGAACTGCAGCCTTCAGGAAAGAAAAAAATGCCGGCGAAAGATTACTTGCGCGGAGCCGGATCGTTCATTAAAGCAGGCATGAAGTTAGGAGAACAGAATGAAGCAAACTAAAAAGGGAGTACGTGAAATCGCTCTCGATATTTTGGAATCTGTAGAGAAAAACCAATCCTACAGTAACCTATTATTGAACAACTTGATTAAAAAGCACCAGTTATCCGCCGTGGACAGCGGTTTGCTTACAGAGATAAGCTACGGTACCATCCAGCGGAAAATGACTTTGGATTATTTTTTGAACCCGTTTATTAAACAACCTAAAAAAACGCAAAGCTGGGTCATCAATTTACTTAGACTTTCCGTTTACCAAATGGTCTATTTAGATAAAGTGCCTGATCATGCAATCATTTTCGAGGCCGTAGAAATTTCCAAAAAGCGCGGACACAAGGGCACCTCTTCGATGGTCAATGGTGTGCTTCGTAATATTCAAAGAAATGGTGTTCCTTCTTTAGAGGAAATTAAAAATGATCTGGAACGGCTTTCCATAGAAGTGAGTCATCCTATTTGGCTGGTCCAGCGTTGGGTAGAGCAATTTGGCTATGAAAAAACCAAGGAAATGTGTGAAATCAACTTAACTGCGCCATTACAGACAGGACGTGTTAATTTAAAAAAGATCTCACGCCGTGAACTGATCAGCATATTAACGGAAGAAGGATATGATGTTGAAGCGAGTGAAGTCGTTCCCGAAGCAATCGTCAGCTATAAAGGGAATCTTGCTCATTCAGAAAGCTATAAAATGGGGTATTTATCGATTCAGGACGAGAGTTCAATGCTAGTTGCCCATGCATTGGGTGCGAATGAAAATGATGCTGTGCTCGATTGCTGTGCTGCACCTGGAGGGAAAACGACCCATATCGCAGAAGGCTTGACCACAGGACAAGTATATGCACTCGACCTTCATGAACATAAGGTCAAGCTAATTAAAGAGCAGGCGGAGCGCCTAAAACTCAGAAACAATATTAAGACAATGGCCCTTGATAGCAGAAAAGTGCAAGAGCACTTTAATAAGGAAGGGTTTGACAGGGTCCTGATCGATGCACCATGTTCCGGGTTGGGAGTCATGCGCCGGAAACCTGATGTAAAGTATACTAAAACAAAAGATGATATAATGAAACTCTCAAGTATACAACAACAATTATTGGAATCGGCTGCCCCGCTTGTTAAGCAAGGAGGACGGTTAGTATATAGTACCTGTACGGTGGATAAAGAAGAAAATGACAAAGTCGCTGCAGCATTTTTGGAAAGCCATCCGGATTTTGAAAGCGATGCAACCTTGTCCACAAGAATGCCTGAAAGCGTTCAGCCATATATCGAGGGTCATACGCTGCAAGTTTTTCCGCAATATTTTAGCAGTGACGGATTCTTTATTGCGAGTTTTAGAAAGAAGGTGCTGTAATGGCAGAAATCACTAAATCATCTAGAGTAAGAAAAGACACGACACCAGAAAAACCATCGATCTACTCATTGGAGCTTCACCAAATTAAAGAATGGCTTCTTCAAAATGGAGAGAAGGCATTCCGGGCCGAGCAAGTATATGACTGGCTTTATAAAAAGCGTGTCTCCAGTTTTGAAGATATGTCCAACCTTTCGAAATCATTACGGGATAAGTTGGAGTCGCAATTCACCTTCACAACATTGAAGACTTTGATTCAGCAAACGTCCAATGACGGAACGATGAAGTTTTTATTTGAACTCCAAGATGGATATTCGATTGAAACGGTGCTGATGCGTCATGAATACGGAAACTCCATTTGCGTGACAACGCAGGTAGGATGCAGAATTGGCTGTACATTCTGTGCTTCGACACTTGGCGGTTTAAAGCGGAATCTTGAATCAGGGGAAATTGTTGCCCAGGTCGTTAAAGTTCAGCAAGCACTTGATGAGTCGGAAGAGCGTGTTAGTTCCGTCGTTATCATGGGAATCGGTGAACCGTTTGATAACTACGATAATATGATGTCATTCTTGAAGAATATAAACCATGAAAAGGGCTTGAACATCGGGGCCCGTCATATTACCGTTTCCACAAGTGGAATCATTCCTAAAATCTATAAGTTTGCCGAAGAAAGCATGCAAATAAACTTTGCTGTTTCCCTTCATGCACCGAATACGGAATTGAGAAGTAAATTGATGCCGATCAATAAGGCCTACAAACTTCCAGACCTGATTGAGGCCATCAAATACTATACAGAAAAAACAGGCCGCCGTGTAAGTTTTGAATATGGTCTATTCGGTGGCGAAAATGATTCAGTGGAGCACGCTGAAGAATTAGCAGCTTTAATAAAAGGGATAAAATGCCATGTGAACTTAATACCGGTTAACTATGTACCGGAACGCAACTATGTACGAACACCTCGGGACCAGATTTTTGAGTTTGAAAAAACATTGAAGAAGCGCGGCATTAATGTAACGATCCGAAGGGAACAAGGCAGTGATATTGACGCAGCCTGCGGCCAGCTTCGGGCCAAGGAGCGCAAAGAAGAGACGAGGTGACCCTATGAGGGCAATATTTAAGACAGACCGTGGAAAAGTCCGCCAGCATAATGAAGATAATGGCGGAATCTTTAAGAACTCGGAAGGCGTTCGCCTTGCCATCGTTGCAGATGGCATGGGCGGCCACCGTGCCGGGGATGTAGCCAGTGCAATGACGATAGACCTTCTGAAAAAGGGCTGGGAAGTATCCACCGGAATCGAAACGGCAAATGATGCCGAAGATTGGCTTAAGCAGCAAATCTTCACGGTCAATCAGTTGCTTTTTGAACATGCAGAAGCGAATACGGAATGTAAGGGCATGGGGACCACCATTGTTGCAGCCATTTGCACCGACAAGTTTGCTACCATTGCCAACATCGGGGACAGCCGGTGTTATTTGTATAATGAGAGTGGTTTTAAGCAGGTCACGGAAGATCATTCACTCGTTAATGAATTGGTCCGTTCCGGTCAGATTTCGAAAGAAGATGCCGAAAACCATCCACGGAAAAATGTTTTATTACGAGCCTTGGGGACAGAAATGCAAGTGGAAATGGACATTATGACGGTCATCTTCGAAGAAAATGATTTACTATTGCTTTGTTCAGACGGATTGACGAATAAAGTGAGTGAACTGGAACTGGAAGAAACGGTAACCAATGCACAGTCACTTGAAGAAAAGGCGAATTCATTAATAGATAAGGCCAATCACTACGGTGGGGAAGATAATATCACCCTTGTGCTTGTTCAATTTACTGAAGAAAGTGAAAGCAGGTGAATTGAATGTTGATTGGCAGAAGGATCAACGGCCGTTATAAACTGATCCAGATGGTCGGCGGCGGCGGTATGGCTAATGTTTACCTTGCAAGGGATATGATCTTGGATAGGGATGTTGCATTGAAAATCCTTCGCATGGATTTTAATAATGACGAAGAGTTCATCAAGCGCTTCAATCGGGAAGCCCAATCGGCAACCAGTTTGGCCCATCCCAATATCGTAAGTATTTATGATGTTGGTGAAGAAGATTCCATCTATTATATTGTAATGGAATACGTTGACGGTTTTACACTTAAGCAATACATACAAAAATATTATCCAATTCCAGTTGATGAAGCCTTGGATATCATGAGGCAAATCACGGCAGCGATTTCCCATGCCCATCATAATGGGATCATCCATCGTGACATCAAGCCACAGAACATTTTGATTGATAAGGAAGGAACCGTCAAGATTACGGACTTTGGGATTGCATTGGCCCTAAGTGCAACAAACATAACGCAGACCAACGCAGTCTTGGGTTCGGTTCATTATTTATCTCCGGAACAGGCCAGAGGCGGTATGGCCAATAAGAAATCGGACATTTATTCACTTGGCATCGTCATGTTTGAATTGTTGACGGGGAGATTGCCTTTTTCGGGTGAATCAGCCGTGTCGATAGCTCTTAAACATTTACAATCGGAAACTCCTTCACCAAAACGCTGGAATTCTGAAATACCCCAGAGTGTGGAAAATATTATCTTGAAAGCGACAGCCAAAGATTCATATTACCGCTATGAGAGTGTGGACTCGATGGAGGATGATATACGGACGTCGCTTAATCCGGAGCGTTCAAATGAACTTCCTTTTGCGATTCCCGAAGATCATGATGCAACAAAAGCCATCCCCGTCATAACGGATGATCAGCTTTCAAGCATCGATGAGACAATCATAAGGGGTCCTGAAAAAAATACGTTAGTTTATGCGGACGATGAGGAAATTGAATCAGAAGCAGAGAGTAATTCAAAAAAGAAACAGAAGAAACAAAAGAAACAGAAAAAACAAAAAAACAAGTCGGAACACAAAGGTAAAAAGCGAAAGAACATGCCTGCGATCTTGGTGACCACCTTTTTAGTTCTCGCACTGCTTGCTGTTTTATCTGTCACAGTTTTACCTCCCCTCCTTGTCTCGAAGGAAGTGACGATCCCTGACCTTAAAGGGGAAGAATTGGATGACGCCATTACTGAATTGCTTGAAATGGATTTGGAAATTGGAGAGACGATCGAGATTGAAGATGAAGAGGTTGAAGCTGGTCTTGTGATCAAAACCAATCCTAAGGAAGGTAAGACGGTCAAGGAAGGTGCAGTGATCGATATTTATCAAAGCGTTGGTAAAGAGACGATTTCATTGTCCAGCTATGAAGGTCGAGATTACTCTGATGTTAAATCCCTGCTTGAAAAAATGGGATTCAAAAACATAAGCGTTACTGAAAAATATGATGACAGTGCTCCCGGCACGATCATAGATCAATCTCCCTCGGGTGCCACTGAGGTCGTACCATCCGAAACGGAGCTTGAGCTGACGGTCAGTAAAGGGGCAGATCTGTTGAGCTTGAAGAACTTAACGGGGTTCAATAAAGCTGCCCTTGATGATTATTCCAGTGAAAGTGGAATAAAGATCGATGTCGAAGAAGAAATCTATGATGATTCCGTAGCTGAGGGGCTTGTCATTTCCCAATCACCGGAACCTGCTACGAAGGTGGAAAAGGGCAGTACTGTGAAAGTGGTCATTTCAAAAGGGAAAGAAGAGATTCCGCCCAAGAGTGTAACGGAGGAAGTCAAAATCGAGTATGATCCGGTTGAGCCAGGCAAAACACAAAAAATACAAATTTTCATCGAGGATATCGACAATAGCATGACGGAGCCTCAAGAAACATTCTATATATTGGAAGATGCGAAGAGAACGATCGAATTAATGGTTTCCCCGGATAAGAAAGCAGGATATAAAGTCATGCGGGACAATCAGGTCATCATTGACGAATCCGTCTCATATCCAGAATAAATATAATAATTAGGAGTGTGGTTATGCCCGAAGGAAAAATTATCAAAGCATTAAGTGGATTTTATTATGTCCTTGATGGTGAAGAGGTCTATCAATGCCGTGGAAGGGGCCTGTTCAGGAAGAATAAGGTAACCCCGCTCGTTGGTGATTATGTTGTTTTTGAAGCGGAAAATAAAACGGACGGGACCGTGACCGAAATAAAACCGCGAAAGAATGAATTGATACGCCCGCAAATCTCGAATGTAGACCAGGCAATCCTTGTCTTTTCGGCAGTGGAACCTGATTTCAGTCCAGCCTTGCTTGATCGATTTCTCGTATTGATCGAAGATAACGAAATCGAACCGATTATCGTCGTGACGAAACTGGACTTGGTTACAGCTGAAAATCAAAAGAAATTGTCTCAGTATATCAAGGACTATCAGAAACTTGGCTATACTGTACTGGAGACATCTTCCGTTACCGCCGGAGGGATTGAAGAACTAGTGCCGTATTTAGAAGGAAAAACCAGTGTATTTGCGGGTCAGTCCGGTGTTGGGAAATCGTCTTTGCTGAATGCGATCAATCCGGAATTGGCTTTAAAGACGGATGATATTTCTTCACACCTGGGACGCGGGAAGCATACGACCCGGCACGTTGAATTGATCCATATCGGCTCTGGACTTGTCGCGGATACTCCAGGGTTCAGTTCACTTGAATTCATGGAAATGGAAGCTGAAAGGTTATCCTATTGCTTCCCGGAAATGCATAAGCATGGGGAAGACTGTAAATTCAGGGCCTGTCTCCATGATAAAGAACCGAAATGTGCAGTGAAGGAAGCGGTTGATTCCGGGGAAATTCCCCGTTATCGATACGAGCATTATATGCAATTCTTAGAAGAAATAAGAGATAGAAAGCCGAGGTATTAAAATGGTTAAAATCGCACCATCCATTTTATCAGCTGACTTTGCAAAATTGGGAGAAGAAATTCTTGATGTGGAAAGGGGCGGAGCGGATTTGATCCATGTGGATGTCATGGATGGGCATTTCGTGCCGAATATAACGATAGGCTCACTAATTGTTGATGCTATCCGCCCAGTAACGAAGCTTCCGCTTGATGTTCATTTAATGATCGAACAACCTGATCGTTATATCGAGTCCTTTGCGAAAGCGGGAGCTGATTATATAACTGTACATGTAGAGGCCTGCACACATTTGCATCGAACGGTTCAATTGATCAAATCTTTTGGTGTAAAGGCAGGCGTGGTGCTTAATCCAGCCACTCCGGCTTCCTTGATACAACCTATAATCGAAGATATTGACATGGTATTGTTGATGACGGTTAATCCGGGTTTTGGGGGGCAAAAGTTCATTAAATCCGTTCTTCCGAAAATTGCCGAAGTGAAGGCGATGGCAGGAAAGTATAATCAAAATCTCGAGATAGAGATTGATGGTGGAGTAAATGAAGAAACGGCTAAACTATGTATTGAACAAGGGGCGACAATCCTGGTGGCCGGTTCGGCAATATATGATCAGGAAGATCGACACGCAGCGATTCAAAAGATTCGGGGAAAGTGATATAAGCCGACACTATCATATTCATATGATGGTGATCGGCTTTTTTTATCAATTAAACTAAGGCACCTTGGATATGATTTTTATATGGAAAAGGATGATTTCGATGATTATCAGTATAATGGCTGGAGGTCCGGAATGTTTTTGGCCGGATCTGACATGGTATAAGGAGAAGACAGATCTTTGGGTCGGGGTTGACAGGGGAGTATGGTCTCTGCTTGAAAAAGGTATCGAACCTAAGTACGGTTTTGGGGATTTTGATTCGGTTTCGGAAGGTGAATACGAAAAGATTGAGCAAATGCTGGAAGAAATCAATCTTTATTCCTCGGAAAAGGATGAAACGGATTTAGAAATCGCATTTAAATGGGCAATGGGGCAAAAGCCAAGAGAAATTCACATTCTGGGCGCAACAGGGGGAAGAATGGACCATTTTCTCGGGAATATCCAGCTGCTCCAAAAAGAAAGTGTCCTCCCTCATCATGGTGATATGGATATATATATAGTCGATCGGCAAAATATAATCACAGTAAAAACAGCAGGTTCATATAAGGTCACTGCTTTGAATGATAAGAAATACTTGTCCTTGCTCCCAGTAAACGCTGAAGTCACCGGCATTACTCTTTCGGGTTTCAAATATCCGCTGGACGATGCAAGCTTGGAAATGGGTTCGACGCTTTGCATCAGCAATGAACTAATTTCCGAATCTGGGAATGTTTCATTTGAGAAAGGCATATTAATGGTGATAAGAAGCAGTGATTAAAATTCATGCTTAGAGCAGATTCGGATATAATTACGATCATCCTATATCCGCTTAAAAGCTTATGTTGTAATAGAAAAATTCCACTTCATCTTTAATTGTGGGATGCAAAGAGGAGGGGCATGATGAAATTTTATACGATTAAATTGCCAAAAGTTCTGGGCAGTTTGGTAAGGGCTATGCTCGGAGCGTTTAAAAAAGGCTGATACTTATCTCCATGACACCTCTCAAATTAAGGGAGGTGTTATTTTTTAGTAAAATAGGGCGGCCATCCATTAATGGGTGAAGGCATCCTTCTTGATGCAGACTGGACCTGGTCAAGGATTTGAAACCATCCCCATTAAATACCGGCCATTACAAGTAAAAAGGCATCCTAAGAGGATGCCGTAACATTATACGCGTTCTACTTTGCCCGATTTAAGAGCTCTTGCAGAAACGTATACACGTTTAGGTTTACCGTCAACTAAAATACGTACTTTTTGAAGGTTAGCGCCCCATGTACGCTTGCTAGCGTTCATTGCGTGAGAGCGGCTGTTACCAGAACGAGTTCTTCTTCCAGTGATTACACATTTACGTGCCATGTCAAATTCCCTCCTAACTACAACAAGCTTAAGTTTTTCGCAGTCGTCTTAAGTCTTTGTAAAATACTTTAATAATTTATCATACCTACCGCTAGAATGCAATACTTCAGTTAATTACTTTCAAGAAAAAAACCTTGACATACATACTTCAAAATTGAATTATATAGAGTACCGTAAGACATTTACTTTTAAAACCATAGACATTATAGTAAAATGTCTTTAGTTGATTTGATTTTTGGGAGGGAAAAGAAAATGTCTATCGAATTACAAACGAAGTATGGACAAATTGATATCTCTAATGAGGTTATCGCTACTGTAGCAGGCGGCGCAGCCGTGGATTGCTACGGAATTATAGGAATGTCTTCCAAAAAACAATTTAAAGACGGCATTGCCGAAATTTTAAGAAAAGAAAACTTTACTAAAGGTGTAATTGTCCGTCAAGAAGAGGAAGAAGTTCATATCGATATGTATATTATCGTAAGTTATGGAACGAAAATCTCGGAAGTTGCACATAATGTGCAATCAAAGGTAAAGTACACTCTGGACAAAACTGTAGGATTAGCTGTTGATTCCGTTAACATTTTTGTACAGGGAGTTCGTGTGACGAACCCTTAAGTATAGGAGGAAAGTTTTGTGTCAATTACAAGTTTGAACGGAAAGCGCTTTGCAGAAATGATCATTCAAGGTGCCAACCATTTAGCGGCTAATGCCCAAATGGTTGATGCGTTGAATGTTTTCCCTGTTCCGGATGGAGATACAGGAACGAATATGAATTTATCGATGACTTCTGGAGCGAAGGAAGTGCAAAATAACGTCCAGGAACACATCGGAAAAGTGGGTGCGTCGCTTTCAAGAGGATTACTTATGGGCGCACGCGGCAATTCGGGAGTTATCCTTTCGCAACTGTTCCGCGGTTTTGCTAAAGCGATTGAACATAAATCGGAAATCAATAGTGAAGAATTTGCCCAAGCTTTTGAAGCAGGGGTTCAGACAGCTTATAAAGCCGTTATGAAACCTGTTGAAGGAACCATTTTAACGGTTGCAAAAGATGCAGCCAAGCAAGCGGTTTCATCAGCAGCAAAGCATATAGATCTAATTCAGGTAATGGAAGAAATCGTTACGGAGGCCAATGCTTCATTAAAACGCACACCTGATCTTCTTCCAGTCTTAAAAGAAGTGGGTGTCGTTGATAGCGGGGGGCAAGGGTTGGTGTTTGTATATGAAGGTTTCCTTGCTGAGCTGAAAGGTGAAGCCCTTCCAGTCCGATCCGCTAATGGTCCAAGCATGGATGACATGATCAGTGCCGAACATCATATGAATGTACAAGGACATATGAACACGGAAGATATCGTGTTTGGCTACTGTACGGAATTCATGGTCCGGTTGGAAAGTGAAAAACTTGCCAATCAATCATTTGATGAAGAAAAATTCAGAAATGATTTAAGTGAATACGGAGATTCTTTACTAGTCATCTCAGATGATGAAGTCGTCAAAGTACATATTCACTCTGAACAGCCTGGCACCTGCCTGAATTATGGACAGCAATATGGTAGTTTAATAAAAATGAAAATCGATAATATGCGTGAACAGCATACTGCGATTGTAGGTGAGACGAATACACCGCTTCAAACTAAACCGCCCACCAAAGAGAATTACGCTGTGGTGTCAGTGGCGATGGGCGCTGGCATCAGCGAATTATTCAAAAGCATCGGCGCTAAGTCCGTCATCGAAGGCGGGCAAACGATGAATCCTAGTACGGAAGATATCGTTAAAGCTGTCGAAGGGGCATATGCAGATCATGTGATCATCTTGCCTAACAATAAAAATATCATCATGGCCGCCAATCAGGCTGCAGATGTACTTGGGGATCATGTGACTGTCATTCCAACGAAAACAGTACCACAGGGAATGGCTGCATTGTTGGCTTTCAACCCTTCACTTGATGCCGAAGAGAATAAAAAAGCGATGATCGAAGCCCTTTCGCATGTGAAAACGGGCCAGATTACTTATGCTGTCCGGGATACCAACATTGACGGTCTTGCAATCGAGACCGGGGACTTCATGGGAATTGCTGAAGGCACCATCAAGGTGAAGGATAAAGACATGACTCAAGCGGCAAAAGATCTTCTTTCCGATATGATTGACGAAGATTCAGAAATCCTTACCATTTTATATGGTGAAGATGCCACTGCTGAAGATGTCGAAAGTCTTGTTGCGTTTTGTAATGAGAATTTCGAAGACGTTGAAGTTGAAGTCCATAATGGGAAACAACCTTTATATTCTTTCATTTTTTCAATTGAATAAGTAGAGAACATGAAAATAAGGGAAACCTATCCGTCATAATGTTTGGAGGATCCCGAAAAAAATAAAAGGCAATAAACTGCATATGTCATTAGGCTATGCAGTTTTATTTTGGCTGTTTTCACATACTTTGTTGCTATTTACCAGGTAGTGAGGGGTGGTGGAATTCCCCTCCAGATGCTCGCTTTCCGCGGGGCGGGCGGTGAGCCTCCTCGGCGTAAACGCCTGT
>Ga0182745_1004187_pt1 | contig 12062 bp, 11 predicted proteins | sample eDN3rd30CKraftBY_FD_128523 | JGI IMG/M metagenome (GOLD analysis project Ga0182745, IMG submission 128523) | Enriched backyard soil microbial communities from Emeryville, California, USA - eDNA 3rd pass 30_C Kraft BY (version 2) (version 2) | ecosystem: Environmental > Terrestrial > Soil >... | reverse complement strand
ATGATTTTACTTTTCGATTTTTCAACTTCCTCAATTTTAAAGTTCGCGTTGAATACCCACATATCTTCTCCAGCAATATGGCTAGGATAAGGAATTGCCACTTGCGGCAAAAATTCTGAAATTAAGATTGGTGGCTTTTTCCGAAAATCGTATTTCTTTCGCGTGCCGTTGATCCGCCCTTGTAAATCAGAGCAAAAATAAATACAGATTTGATTCATGACCTCATCCACTGTTTCCTTTAAATAAAGATGCCCTTGATAAGTATAAACGATGGATGAATGATTTCCGTTATAATGAGGCGCTATAACAATATTACTGTTTTGTAAAACTACATTTTTAACATCCTCAATCATACTGACCCCTCCACAATTTGAATACCTTTTCAAATTCCAGCTTCTAAAGAATTTTCAATGAACAATAAGAGTACGAAGCTAAACACGATGTCCTTTGGCGTTGGCGAAAGCTACATTTATCCACGCACACAACCATTTCGAAAATAAAAGATCAAACTACACTTTCATAACCTTAAAACACCCCCGTATCTCGTGTAATTTCAAAAAATATCAAATTTTGTATTTTCTTGTAACTATATTTTAAATCCTGAAACTGACTGTGTAAACGGTATCAATAGTGAAAAAATTGTGAATTTTTTCTAGTCAAATCTTACTTTTCAAACTTTAAATTGCATAAAAAATAGCCAAGAATTCTCCATCCTCGACCTCCAAAAAATACTTTCTATTACACAAATTTTCTTAGAGAAATCCCTCTCATAATCTATCAAAATCTCCCTAATTTCCTAGAGAAATTACCCTAATACCTCATTCGCTCCGCGCTAAATTGTCCTTTACGATAAAAACACCCGGGAATACAGATCAAGCGCTTCGATCGATAGGAAACGAAACGTGGACAATTTTGAACAAATTCTAGAACAATACGAACCTATGATTACGAACCTATTACGTCGGGCAAACATCTACAAAAATCACGAACACTTCAGGCAAATCGCAAGGGTCGCACTCTGGCATGCCTGGAAAAAATACAATCCTGAGCGTGGCCCTTTTGCTCCCTATGCCTATCGCTACATGCAAACAACCATCTATACAGAATTGAAAAATGAAAACACCTTTACTGACCATGAAATCTCTTATGAACATGACAAATTAACGGCGACAGCCCAACTATTGGAAATTAAAAATCAAGATCACCAAGAAGATTCCGAACTTCTATCAACGCTCAAAAATCTACTAAACGAAAATGAAATCCAACTCATAGTGGATCTCTACTACAATGGCTACAGCTATGAAGAACTATGTGATAAATATGGCATCGCCTACTATGCCTTAAGAAAACGCCGAGATCGTCTCATCCAAAAAGTTCGAAAACTATTAAAAGAAACAGAAATTGTTTAGCCAACATAGGGCGAAGGGACTGCTTCATGTCCCTCCCCATCCCATGTACAACCAAAGGTACCAATCGAAAGGAGTCAAACCAATGAAACTATTAAGACCGGAACCCCCACTCATCCTACTACCCACACTTGCGACAGATGTTGGACTGAATGAAGCAGTGGTTCTACAACAAATTTACTACTATCTTTTAAGATCCAAGAATTTACGTGATGGGAATCGTTGGGTTTACAAAACGGTGAATGATTGGCAACGGGTATTCCCTTTTTGGTCCAAAAACACGATTGAGCGAACACTAAAGAAATTGGAGCAACAAGAACTCATCATCGTTGGTCGGTACAACAAACACAAATCCGACCGCACCAAATGGTATAGCATTAACTTTGAAAAAGTTTTTGAACTCGACTCAGACATGACAGCCAGCGCCCAAAGAGAACGAAGTTCAACACAAGCTACAACATGAAAAGTATAATTTTTAAGAGTACCGTTAATTGTAATCTGTATTCTTTTTGTCCTATGCCTGGGTCCATAAATACAAATATCTAGGTTCATATTGAAACCATCCTGGGCTCAAACAGAACAATCCATTTCACCAAAATGATGAAATCCATTCCATCTATTTGCTGAAACCATTACCAAAGACTTCTCAGAGATTACTAAAAAAAAAATAAAAAAGAGATATAAATAATTGCCTCTACCCATAGAAAATGCTTCGCCTCATCCTAATTTAATATTTTGTTTTTTGAAATGTCTCTTATTTGAGAGATTCAAACTATTTAAAAGATAGAATGGCACAAACTTTCTATACCAAAAGAACCTTTAGGAGGAATAAACATGAATGAACATACACCAGAAATCGGAGCGCATGAATTGTTTACACGGTTGAGTGAAAAAGAACCAACACACATCATTCTCCCTACATTAGCAGCCCTATTAAGCGTGAATGAAGCAATCGTATTACAACATTTACACTCAATGCTTTTTGATGAATTTAATTCTATCGATGGTCATCGCTGGGTAGACAAAACATATGCAGAGTGGCGTGAAATCTTCCCATTCTGGTCTGAAAAGACACTTTCAAGGATATTTCTGAAACTCGAAAAGAGAGGCTTTGTCATCTCATCACAACCTAAACGACATCATTTCAATTCATCCAAAAGCTATCGAATTAACTATGACAACCTAGGAGAGTTCCTAGCCCAACATAATATCAAAATGAATGAACCAGCATACTAACCATTAATTAAAACAGAGTGGCAAAATAACATTGCCACTCCATTCTCCATACATTATTTACATTTATTATCTCTCACAAGCAATTCCGTCTTTATCTCGGTCTTTTGATGAATTAGCATTATATAGTTCAAGTGAGACAAATGGTTTATATTTTGTCTTTCCACCTTTGTTTTTGATAGAAGCAGAATTAGCTACACCACCACTATACACTTTATTTAGTTCCGTACAATTTTTAAATGTTACGACCTTGGTTTTCGCATCAGCTTGTTCTGAAAAGCTAATAGAAAACACCAACACGAGGATTAATGATAGTAAAACCTTTAATTGTTTCTTCATAAGAGTTCCGATCCCCCTAATCTAGTTATAAATTAAAAATTTGACAATTTCATTGAGTATTCCTCTTTTTCACGAAAAGAAACTAATAAAATATGAAATTTGAAGTAGAATAGATTGAACTTATATCAGAATTATCGTATTTGATTAAGAAATTGGGAGGTTAATTGAAGTGATATGATGCAGCGCTATTACTATTTTCGTTAATCTTTTAATTTACACTAATGCATAATGAAAAACAGGGAGCAATTATATACATTTCATAAAACTTGACTTGACCAAACGATGATATGTAAAAAAAGCGTAATGTAATAAATTAGGAAGAGGTAGCTAATACCTCTTCCCAACCAATAACACTCGGTAATAAATTCATAAACCTTGCAATTATGTTAGAAGGTTTTAAGTTGCTTCTCAAGATGAAAATTTGAAAACTATCTCATAGAAACAACTTCTTTGCCTCTAATTGTTTCCTTCTCAACTGTCTTAACTAAATACTCTAAGAACTCTTCACGAAGATCATCTCTTGAAAGTGCATATTCAACCGTTGCTTTTAGGAAGCCTTGTTTGTCTCCAACATCATAACGTTTACCTTCGAAAGTATAGGCATACATTGCTTCTTTTTGAGCTAGTACTTTCAGAGCGTCAGTAAGCTGGATTTCTCCACCTTTTCCTGGTTCAGTGTTTTCGAGTATATCGAAAATAGCAGGAGTGATGACATATCGACCAAGAATAGCAATATTAGAAGGTGCTTCCTCAATTGCTGGTTTTTCTACTAAACCGTTAACCTTGTAAATAGTATCTTCGATTTGCTTCCCATCTACGATTCCATACTTATCTACATCTTCCTGTGGAATTTGCTGAACTCCTAGAATAGTAGTTTTATATTGGCTATACATTTCCACCATTTGCCCGAGACAAGGTTTCTCGTTTACAACAATGTCATCACCAAGCATTACAGCAAAAGGTTCGTTGCCTATAAAACTTTTAGCACAATAGATAGCATGTCCTAAACCTTTAGGCTCTTTTTGACGGATGAAATGAATATTCACCAAATCAGATATTTTTCTTACTTCTTCTAGTAATTTAAATTTCCCTTTAGCTTCTAATTCAAATTCCAATTCTACAGATTTATCAAAATGATCTTCAATACTTTTTTTGTTTCTACCTGTAATGATAAGAATCTCTTCAATCCCTGATTGAACTGCTTCTTCTATAATAAACTGTAGTGTCGGCTTATCGACTATAGGTAACATTTCTTTAGGTTGTGCTTTGGTTGCAGGTAAGAATCTAGTTCCGAGACCTGCTGCTGCTATAATTGCTTTTCGTACTTGCATTTACAAAAACTCCTTTAAATTATTTGAAACTATATAAAACTCAATAAAAATGCTCCTTAAACTAGTTTTAAGGAGCATTTTTAAATTATCTTTTCAACTATAATACTAAACTTACCGATCTGTAATCGATGTCAGAGGTATAAAGCTAATAGCCTTTTAATTGTCCGAAGAGGCATATGTCTCCATATCCTATTTATATTATAAACTTAATTACCTTTTTTCGAATATCCATTCGGATTGTTCTTATGCCAATTCCAAGCATCACTAATTATTTTCTCTAGAGAATCGTATTGAGGTTGCCATCCTAAAATACTTTTTGCTTTTTCAGATGAAGCAATTAATACTGCCGGATCACCAGCTCTTCTCTCTTTTACTTCTGCATGAATTGGGTGATTGGTTACTTTTCTTGCAACATCAATTACTTCTTTAACAGAATAGCCATTACCGTTACCAAGATTAAATATATCACTTGGATTATCATTTCTTAAATATTCTAAGGCTAGATAATGAGCAGATGCTAAGTCCATTACATGAATATAATCTCTAATACAAGTACCATCTTTAGTTGGATAATCATCACCAAACATATAAATGCTGTCTCTTTGACCTAGTGGCACTTGTAAAATTAAAGGAATTAGATGAGTTTCAGGATCATGGTCCTCACCTATCATTCCGCTTTCATGAGCACCAGCAGCATTAAAATATCTTAATGAAACATATTTAATGCCATAAGCTTGGTCAAACCATTTCATCATTTTTTCCATAGCAAGTTTTGTTTCGCCATATGTGTTGGTTGGACTGGTTTCATCTTCTTCAATAATAGGAATGTTTTTAGGCTCTCCGTATGTTGCAGCAGTTGATGAAAAAACAATTTTATTAACATTATTTTCTTTCATAACATCAAGTAAACACATCATCCCATAAACATTATTATGGTAGTATTCATATGGCTTTACCATACTTTCACCTACTAAGGAGTTAGCAGCAAAGTGAATTACAGCTTCGATATTATTAGACTTAAAAACTTTATCTAAAGCTTCCTTATTTCTAATATCAATTTTATAAAAAATATCATGACTAACTGCATTTCTATGTCCACTTTGGAGATTATCTACAACTATAACTTCTTCATTTTCTTTTATAAAATGATCTACTGTATGTGAGCCAATATAACCTGCTCCACCAATTATCATAATTGTCAAAAACAAAGCACCTCCATACACCAAGAGTTGTTTACTTCACCTTATAATACTCTACATACCAATCCGCAAACTTTTGCAACCCATTCTCAATCGAAGTCTCCGGCTTAAAGCCAACTGCTCCCTTCAATCGATCTGTTGAAGCATATGTTGCAGGTACGTCCCCTGGCTTTATAGGTTCGAAAATCTTTTCGAATTCTACATTTCTGCCTAGGGCATTACCTAGTGCTTTTTCAAGTGTTTCAATAAACACCATTAACTTTTCAGGGTTATTGTTTCCAATGTTATATACTTTATGTCGAACTTCCCCTTCAGGAGGATTGCTTAATAAACGTTCGATTCCCTCAACGATATCATCGACATAAGTAAAATCACGATATAGATCATTTTTAAAATCTCCATTATTAAAGACTCTAATTGGTTCACCTTCAAAGTATTTATTTGCAAATCCGAAATAAGCCATATCAGGTCTGCCCATTGGTCCATATACAGTAAAGAAACGAAGTCCTGTTGCTGGAATTTTATAAAGGTGACTATATGTATGCGCCATTAGCTCATTGGATTTCTTAGTTGATGCATATAATGATACCGGTGTGTCAACAAAATCCGTTTCTTCAAATGGAACTTTCTTGTTAGCACCATATACCGAACTAGAAGATGCATAAACAAGATGATCCACTGGAAAATGTCTACATGCTTCAAGGATATTGTAAAAGCCAATGATATTACTTTGGATATAAACATCTGGGTTTTCAATAGAATAACGTACACCAGCTTGAGCTGCTAAGTTAACAACAACTTCAGGCTTGTACTCTGAAAATGTCTGCATCAAGAAATTCTTATCAGAAATATCCCCTTTTATAAAGGTAAACCTATCAAATGGCTCAAGTAAATTTAAGCGTGTATGTTTAAGATTCACTTCATAATAATCGTTAATATTATCTATTCCAACTACATTACAACCTTGCTCCAGTAACTTTTTAGATAAATAGTAACCTATAAAACCCGCTGCTCCGGTAACAAGATAGGTTTTTGTTGTATCTAGAGAATTGTGATTCATAGTTTTTTACTCCTTTACTGTTCTCTTCTTGCTGGTCTTCTACCAATTGAATGATATTCTACTCCTGCAATTTCCATATCTTCAACTTTATAAATATTTCTTCCGTCATATACTAAAGGAGTTCTCATTAATTTTTTATAAGTTTCAGGAGTTATTGCTTTAATCACTCTCCATTCAGTGAAGATAAAGCAAACATTTGCTCCAGCTAAAGCTTCCTCAAGATTATCTACATATGTAATTGAACCTTTATCATGCTTACCTTCAGGATACACTTTTGCAAAGTTATCAGCACCAACCGGGTCAAATGCATAAATATCAGCACCATGCTCTAATAGCAAAGGAACATTTTCAAGTGAAGCTGCTTCCCTTAAATCATCCGTACCTGGTTTAAATGTAAGACCAAGAACTGCAACTTTTAGTCCATTGAATGTAATTAGACGTCTACTAGCTTTTTTATATAACATAGTTTTTTGTTCTATATTTACATCAATAGCTGCTTTAACTGTTTTTAGTTCGTATCCATTTTGTTTAGCAATATAATCTAAGGCTTTAGTGTCTTTCGGGAAACACGAGCCTCCAAAGCCAATACCAGCATTTAAGAACTTACTTCCAATACGTTGGTCGAAACTCATACCACGAGCTACATCTTGAATATCCGCACCCACAAGTTCACACAAATTAGCAATATCATTCATATAAGATATTTTAAGAGCTAGAAAATCATTTGAAGCATATTTAATCATTTCTGCAGATCTACGATTTACTGAAACTATTGGGATATTAAAAGGCTCATAGATTTTCGTTAATAAATCTTCAGCCCATTTACTCTCAGTACCAATAATAATTCGTTCCGCATGTAAAGTATCATGTACCGCTGAACCTTGTGCTAGAAATTCAGGATTTGAAGCAACTTCAACTCTCACATCATTAACTAAAAAGTCTTTTATAAACTGCTCTACCTTGTCATTCGTACCAACTGGAACTGTTGATTTTACAATTACAAGACAATCCTTTTCTATCGATTCCGCAATTTGTCTAGCAACAGTTGCAATATATGATAAATTTGCTGATCCATCTGGTTGTTCAGGTGTTCCTACACCTATGAAAATTGCGTCTGCATCTTTATAGGCTGCTTGATAGTTCGTTGTATAATCAACTCTTCCTGCAGCATAGTTTTTCTGCATTAGCTCTTCTAACCCTGTTTCATATATTGGAGAAACGCCTGATTTCATCAATTCTACTTTCTTTTCATCTATATCAACACAGGTAACTTGATGACCAACTTCTGAAAAGCACACACCTGCGACTAAACCTACATATCCAGTTCCTGCTACAGCTATTTTATACATAGGTACACCTTCATTCCTTATATTTTTCCAATATTGTTTAGTCACTAAAAATATGTTTGATTAAAGTAAAGAAATAGAAAACTCCTTTTCAACCGTTCTAAGTGCAGCTCCGATTACTTGATGCATATCATAATATTTGTATGTAGCCAATCTTCCTCCAAATATTACTTTATCTTCTTTCTCGGCTAATTCTTTATATTTCTTATACATTTCATTGTTTTTATCATTATTAATTGGATAGTATGGTTCATCACCAGGGCTCCATTCTGCAGGGTACTCTCTAGTAATTACAGTTTTTTCTTGTGTTCCAAATTCAAAATGTTTATGCTCTATTATTCTAGTGAAAGGAGTATCTCTATCTGTATAATTTACAACTGCATTACCTTGATAATTATCGGTTTCTAATAGTTCATGTTCAAAATTTAAACTTCTATATTCCAACTGACCAAATTGATAATTATAAAACTTATCAATCATACCTGTAAAAACAATTTTTTCTGCCGTTTCTCTTAATATTTGTCTATTTTCAAAATAATCCATATTTAATTTTACTTCAATTCCCTCAAGCATTTTCTCAATTATTACATTATAGCCACCCTCTGGAATACCTTGATACTTATCATTAAAATAATTATTATCGTATGTAAATCTCACAGGAAGCCTTTTGATAATAAATGAAGGTAATTCAGTTGCATCTCTACCCCATTGTTTTTCTGTATATCCTTTAATAAGCTTTTCATAAATATCTGTACCAACCAATGAAATAGCCTGTTCCTCTAGATTTTTGGGTTCACCAATACCGGCTTCAAGTTTTTGTTCAGATATTTTCCTCTTCGCTTCTTCAGGTGTTACTACTCCCCAAAGTTTATTAAAAGTATTCATATTGAAGGGTAAATTGTATATTTCACCATGATAATTAGCAATTGGTGAATTTGTATATCTATTAAATTCGGCAAATTGATTAACATAGTCCCATATTTTTTTGTTATTGGTATGAAAAATATGAGCTCCATATTTATGCACATTTATTCCTTCTATATTCTCTGTATATACGTTACCACCAATATGATCACGTTTATCAATTACTAAACACTTTTTCCCCAGTTTTGTAGCTTCGTAAGCAAATGTTGCACCGAATAAACCTGCCCCAACTATTAGATAATCATACATTTATATTCCTCCAACTTTTTCACAAATTTTCACACTATACTGTTTTTTTAAACAATCTTATAAATAATAAAAAGTCTGTCTTGATTTTTGGAAATAGAAAATTCAGGATAACAAAATAAAAAATACAACATAAAAATATTATTAAAAATTGCCACATTAAACCATCATTTAACTGTTTTAAAATAAATCCGAATATACCCATTAAAGAGGCTGAAATGATAGTGGGGATAACATTTCTAATTATTTTTGATATAGGGATACCAATCGCATATTTCATAATGAGGAAATGTACTAATACAAATTGAATACGTATCCAAGAACGGACAAAAACTAGAGCCCAAAAACCAAATTGTACACTATAAATACAAACTGGAACTAGTACAATTAAGTGAAGTACTTGTGCCAAAAAGGAAAGCTTTGGTTGCCCCTTTGCCCTATAAACCTCACTACAATAATGACCAAATACAATCATTATTGCACTTGTTAAAGCCCAGTTTCCAATTATCTGACTTGCTTCACTCCAATTTTCACCTAAAAGTATCCAAGTAATCAAATCACTAAATAGAAATATTCCAACACCTACAGGCAAAACAATTATTGAGACCAGTCTTTGTGTATTAAAAAATACTTTATTGAACTGTTCAGTATTGTTCTGTAATCTAGATAATGTTGAAAATAAAACTGGAACAGTAGCAGAAGTTACCAGTGCCATCATTGAGTTAATAATATTTAAAGACGTCGTATATAAACCCATATAATATGAATTTAATAAACTACCAATAATTAATACGTCAACCCAAGCTGTAAGCCAAATAAAAATTGCTTCTACTAGTGACCAAATACTAAATGAAAGCATGTCTTTTAATATTTTTATATTATAGAATAATCTAGGTTTCCACTTTGATTTAATAGTTAATATTAATGCATTAAAGAGTTGACCAACAAGATTTCCAATAATTAGCGACCAATAATCAAACCCTAAATAGGCTAATGGTATAGTAATTATAAACGGAAGAATTACAGAAACAATTCGTACATAAAATAATGTCTTAAAATCAAAATGACGTCTAAATAAAGCCATTTGTATACTTGAAAAAGATGTGATGGGTAATTGAATACATGCCACTGCAATAACAATACTTAACTCAGGATTTCCTAATATTAAGGCAATTTGTTCACTATAGGAAAAAATAATGCCCCATAAAAGCATAGATATAATAAAGTTTGTCCAAAACGCTACGTTAGCATATTGAAACTTATTTTCTTCACTAGGAAACTCATACTGAATTAGGAATTTTTGGAAACCCGCATCTGCAAACATATCTGCAAAACTTATAATTATTATGACTGTTGCTAGTATACCAAAAGCTTCAGGAGCAAGTATTCTAGCTAATATCATATTGGTAATTGGTAATACAAGTTTTGCCGATAATTCCGTTATTGATGCCCATTTAGTAGCATTAACAGCATTCTTTTTTATTTGAGAACTATTCACGTTTCTTACCTCTTGATAAATAATTTAATACTAGTTCCCTATGAGCTTCACACTCAATTATATTTCTAATCCATAATAGGGACTTTTGTGAGTATAATTGCTTTGTTAACTTTCCCCTAGATATTTTATTCATTATTCTATAAACTATATTATCTCCATGGAATCCGATTAAATAGCTATCAAACATTTGACCCGCGAATCTTTCATAATTATTTTCTATAAATTTTTCTTCTTTTATTTCATTTGATCTTTGAAAAAATTCTTTTAATATAACTTTACTTTTGTCAGCATCAGCTAAAGATACAGTATTATTTACCTTAACAATTGGAATGTATTCAACACTTAATTTATGTTCGATATTTACCTGAAGAAGAATGCTTGTTTTCCAAAAATCACTTTCAGAATAGTCGAATATAAAATTCCCCTGACCATAAATTATAGTTGAATCTTTATATATTTCTTCACAACCAATACAATGACTATGCTGACAAACAACTAAGTCTGCACCCTTTTCAACCAATTTCCTGCAGACTTTTTGTAAATTCGGTGAAGGATATCTGTAGTGTTCTTTACCACCATGATATAATACGATAACGTAATCACATTGCTTTTTTAAATCATAAATATGATCTAAACTTTCTAGTGGATCAAATGGATTTGCCCCAGCCGATGAATCTGTTGCAATAGAAAATTCATTCTCCGCACAAGCATATATACCTATTTTCAACCCATTCTCCTCTATTATATACGGTTTTTTTGCATCATTTAAGCTATCACCAACCCCAACATAGGGTATGTCGTACTTTTTTAATATATTTTCTGTAGATTTTAAACCGACTACACCATGATCAAGAATATGATTATTAGCCAGTGTTATTAATGTTGGATTTAGTTTCTTAATACCATTAATTACTTTCGAAGGAACTGATAAATTCGGGCCACATTTTATTATTGGAGTATTCCTATCAGTTAAAGGTAACTCTAAATTAAATATACGTTTATCTGCCGAGTTCCAGATTGCCAGCAATTCCTCACCTAATAGTTTATCAACCTCTCCATTTTCAAATAAATTAATATTAGATTCTGTTGGAACTAAGTCCCCAGCTATCAAAAGTCTCAAATTACCTTAATCCTCCTCAAGAATATTTCTGTGGTAGAATAATCCAACCACCCAAAATTTCATCGTAAATTTCAGGATAAAACACTTCAAAGCCTGAACCTGGATGGAAGGTTAATTCTCCAAAGTAAATCTTTCCATTAATTTCATAGAAGTCAACTCTTACAAAAGGAAAATCAGTTGATAGAATCTCAGCTAATTCAATCATTTTATTATAGTTTTTAGGTTTTTTAATTTTTTCCCCACTATTTTTGTAGTGTCGTTCAAATGGCATAGGATTCCAGTCAATATCATAAAAATCTACATTCAAACCATTAGGAGAATTTCTATTTAAACATACAAATGAACACTTAACTGTCCCGT
>Ga0182745_1004183_pt1 | contig 12067 bp, 8 predicted proteins | sample eDN3rd30CKraftBY_FD_128523 | JGI IMG/M metagenome (GOLD analysis project Ga0182745, IMG submission 128523) | Enriched backyard soil microbial communities from Emeryville, California, USA - eDNA 3rd pass 30_C Kraft BY (version 2) (version 2) | ecosystem: Environmental > Terrestrial > Soil >... | reverse complement strand
ATCATCAAGTTTTGGAGTAAGTTCCAACAAAGTTCCACGATTAACTAAGTCACGATACTGATCAGCATAAACGAAAAATACATCAGGAGCAGAATTACCAGCCATCATTGTTATAAGTTTAGATGAATATTGTTCACCAGGTACTGGTGTATACTCTACCTTTATACCTGGGTTTTCTTTCATAAACTTCTCCAATCCTTTCTTAACACTTTCCGTTTCTAAAGGGCTTGCTTGCCAACCCATGAATGAAAGGGTAACCACATCTTCAGACTTTGAACCTGAACCTGAGTCAGAATTAGCTGTTTCTGTGCCTGAACTATTGCTACAACCTGCTAAAATAATCGAAATTAAGAAAATGACACTTAGAAATGAAGTAAATAATTTTTTCATAAAAACTTCCCCCTTTAGCATTTTTTAATTCTGAATATTTGATATACTAATTTTATGCCTTATCACCACCTTACTCTTTCACTATTCCTTAATCTAGCCAAGGTTGTAAGCGTTATCATGTAATTATAGTAACACCGTTTAATTTGCTTGTAAGTAGCCCTTTAATAACAAATGGTAGACAAAATTGACTTGTTATAGAGAGCTGATAAAATACTCTTGAAATTGTTTATTTTATTTTTACAGGGTTTCTTTTTCATTACTTACTTTTAACGAGGAGTTTTTTATATGCAATATTTAATGTTGAATATAGAAAAGCCAGTTGAATATATTTCAGGTGGACGTTTTATAACTGAGGTTCCTTGGTCGCATTCAAAGAGAATTATTGATAGCTTTGAAATCATTATTGGTATCAATGAAATTCTTTATATCGAACAGGATTCTACAAAATATGAAGTAAAGCCAGGTCAAACCCTTATATTATTTCCACACCACTTGCATCAAGGTTATAAAATATGTAATAAGCATGTATCATTCTATTGGTTCCACTTTTTATGTCCAGACACCATGATTAGAGATCAAATGACTAATGAGGAAGTAATAAAGATTAGAACTGACCCATTAATTAGAGGTACCGTTAAAGATATTTCCATACCTAAATTTGCTACTCCAAGTGCCATACAGCGCATTAACATACTTTCAAATCAATTGCTGCATGTCGACAATTCACATTATTATACTAGACTCAGTATGGACTACTTATTGACTTCTCTCTTGATAGAACTATCTGAACAAACCATTTCACAATCTGTTTTGCCAAATAAAGATTCTGAGAGTGATTTTAATATTAATCGAATCATGGAATGGACCAGAATCAATTCTCATTCTGGAATCACGGTAGCAGATGTAGCTGCAAAATTCAGCTATCATAAGGACTACTTGTCCCGTTTTTTCAAACAAAAAACAGGTAAAACACTTCAAGAATATATTCACTCTTTAAAAATTAGTAAGGCAAAGGATTTGCTTACTGGAACCCATATGAGTATTAAAGCAATTTCCAATCAAGTCGGAATCATGGATGAAAAATACTTTATGAGATTATTTAAAAAACATGAAAAGATGACACCTAGCCAGTATCGCAAGGCTTATAGTAAAATACATTTTAATAGCAGATAAACAACAAAAGATCAAACCCCTGAACAACTTTAGGAAGCTTTTTATCCGTAAAAAACAAGAAAAGCTTCAATCCCTTATAACAAGGAATTGAAGCTTCTCATTTAGATAGGTTATAGATTCTAAACACCATTCTATCATAACAGAAATAAAGAGTAATCACTCTTCAGGCACCCATATTTTAAAATTTCCGCTCAAGGCTAATAAACTAAAAAAGTATAAACAATTGTCATAATAACGACGATTCCCAGTACGCACTGGTGTATTCCAAAATAATTCTACACATTTCCTTGCATTAGGACCTGTTGTAGATAGTGATGCCATAGCATTAGACGCTAGAAGCCCCACAGGATGAAGTGATTTTTCCTCAAAGGATTCCCCGGAAATTTTGTATCGTCGATAATCTGCAGGCTCTTTATCGGCAAAAAACTGCTGAATTCTTTCATTTATTTCTATCGGAGTTTGTTCATCTTTAAACCATTCATAATCCAATCCAATGTTGCAAGCTACTCGGTAAGAATCACTGAAAAAATGTCCATAACCATTTTCATTATTTGGTGTTCCATCATAATATGCATACTCAGGAGCTAAGCCTTTAAAAGGATGACAGGCAATTTTTAGATACTGTCTACTTGCAATAGCAGCATCTTTCCAGAACTGTCGATCTTCTGGAAATGCCCATAATGAAAACAACTCATAAAAATGTGGTAAATGATAGGAAGGATCAGAAAATTCAACATTCGGAACAAACTTTATCAATTTATTCTCAGGGTTCCACATCGGAAAACCTTCTCCATCTTCTCCCTTATGAAGACAGGTTCTTAGTAAATCCCTTGCTTGTTGTCCATAGTTAAAGATTCCGTCGCTGTCACCCCAACGATGTGAAGCAAAAAATAAGGCCAAGGCAAAATATTCCTCTCCATCTGGTGCCGGTCCATGAGAGCGCTTTGAACCATCTGTATGACAAGACCAAGCAAAATATCCTGCATTCTCTCCTTCTGACATATACATATTTCGATATGTCCACTTCCAAAGACGGTCAAATATATCTTTTTGATCCATTTGGACGGCCATCATCATTCCGTATGACATTCCTTCTGTACGGACATCCAAATTTCCCGTGTCAAGCATGTATCCTTCATCATTTCCAACTTGATAATAAATTTGAGTTTCAGAATGCTGCTCTGAAAAAAGTTTATTCCATGTATCCTGTACTCTTTCATTAATCAATTCGTCAGAATATCCATATTCTCGAAAAACATTTCTATATGTTCTGTTATATAGAATTGCCGTGTTCATCTATCATTTCCTCCCACCTATTGTTTGGTTATTATACAAACAAAGTTTTTTAGAAATTTTATCCCTTTATTTCAAGTTTACGATCTATTAAACTAGTTATTTCATTTTCCCCTTTATAGTGAACCCAATCAAAGAATGCAGGTGTTCTACTTTCTTTTCCATTCCCTGTTGCATACACTCCAAGACAGACACCGGTAAATACGCCTCCAAAACCTCCATTTTCCTCTTTGGATAAGTAGGCCAGTGGAGATTTTCCAAGGTTCTTCCACTCTTCCCCTTCTTCTGCATATTGAAAATGATAATCTTGATTATCTGATTTTATCTTTAATTGAACTGTTGAGTTTCGAATCATACAACGTGCAATTTCTTCTGTATGTCCTTGAATCGTTTTTAATGCAACAACTACTTTTTCTCCATTTAATTGTTTAACAGCTATCTCATAATGTGCTTTTTCATTTAATCGAACTGACAAGCCGGCTTCTTCACCATTATTTTTTGGATCAAACTCTAGCAATGTACTAAATTCCATTTTACTATGTTTTTGTGGTTTACAAATAAATGTAGGAACTCCTTTTTCATCACTCAAATGATCAGGTCCACCAATCAATGACAACCAACTTTTTCGTTCAGATAAGGAATAGTTTTCCTCACTTTTTGCTCTAAGATAAAACCATGTCAAATCTAATACATCTTGTTCAAAATCATCATGATCTAAAAAATTCTCCTTAAGAGTAGATTCTCCGGAAAGCTTCGTTGTTTCCATAACACCTGATACACTACCTTCATTATTATCAATCATTGGCCAGCCATCTTCAGTCCAAGTTATAGGTGCTAAAAACGTTTCTCTCCCCATAATTGTATATTTTTGATTCACAGGTCGTGTTCCTAAAAACACAGCCCACCAGTTCCCATTTTGATCTTCAACAAAGTCGGCATGCCCAATGTTTTGTATTGGATGATCATTCATTTGATTATGTGTTAAGATAGGCTTGTTTAACATTTCAAAAGGTCCATAAGGTTTGCTGCTTTTAGATATGATCGCCCTGTGGTCTTCGCCTGTGCCTCCGCATGCACAGAGTAAATAATAGATTCCTCTTATTTTATATAGGTGCGGGGCTTCGGTCCATTGTCCTCCATCACCATGAGATATAACAATTGGAGAAGTTAAGGCCTTGCCTGTATGAATATCGATTTCATATTGAATAATATGAGACTCGTATCCAGCTCCATTTTGAACGGTTACATAGACTTTTCCATCATCATCAAACATTAAGGAAGGATCAATATTTCCATATGGAATTTTAATTGGATCTGACCAAGGACCTTTTGGATCAGTTGCTGTGACATAAAAATTACCAGTACCTGATACATCAGTCGAAATCATATAAAATGTTCCATCATGATATCGTAACGTAGGTGCATATAAACCACCGGAACTTCTACTATTTCTTAAATTAACCTGACTGTCTCTCGTTAACACACTACCGATTTGTTTCCAATTAAGAAGATCATTACTATGAAAAATCGGTATTGCAGGAAAATATTCAAAGGAGCTTGTTACTAAGTAAAAATCATCATCTCCTACTTTTACGATACTTGGATCTGGATAAAATCCAGATATAACCGGATTTAGATACTTCATTTCTTCACATCTCCTTCTCTTAGAATTAAGAGTTAAGTAGACCTATTCATCTAACCTAAAATAATCAAAGTCTACAAAACCACCAGGTAATTTTGTTGCATAATTAAATAAAGCAAAACGATAGCCTACAAAATGATCTAATTTATATTTCATTTGAAGGATGTTACCTATAGAATTCCACTTCTCCCCATCAAGACTATAGTAAAAATAAGCTTTATCTACTTGATCCCGGTAATCTACATAAATTTTAAAATGCACTCTATCCTGGTTGACGGGAATACTTTCTATTTCTTTCCCATCTCCTAAACTATTATTGATCATAACAATAAAGCAAGTATCTCCTGATTTCCGCACACCAACAAACCCATAGTCTTTTTGAAAGGCAGCAAAACCGGCAAGATCTCCATCCTTCATATTGGTTATTTCCAACGCTACCTTCGCTGAACATTCAGGACCCATTGTTCGTTGTGTAAGTGTATTCCTTGCTTCTTCTATATTTTTGCATGTGTTTCCTGTGGTAAGTCGCAAAAAACCAGGGCGGTCTGTGAGTGACCAAAAGCGATGATCGGGATTGTGATTCCACTGCCATACTACTTTTAAAAGCTTATGGCAGTCTCCATCAGAAAAACCTTTTGATGAAGATGTTGTCAGGTCGAATTCATCTGAATCCACCACATATTGTTTACCACTCACGCGTCCATCTCGACTCATCATTTTTTTCAAACTGCTATCTTGTTCTCCGAAAATTGGCCATTGATTTTCCCATGTAATAGGGATAAGATATGGTATCCGTCCAAGTGCACCACTATCTTGAAACAATAAGCCATACCATTCTCCATTTATCGTGTCGATGATCCCACCCTGGGCAATCCCTTTATGGTTAAAAGCAACTCTTCCTTCATATTCTCCATCTATCTTTTCTGAACGGTGTACTAGTTGAGTTCGATTTCTATTTTTTGGCCATGTAATAGTAAAGACATAGTACATTCCATTTATTTTTTGTATATGTGCTCCTTCTGCGGGTAAACCAACTTCCTCCTTTGGACTCGCAACAAGACTCGCCTGAGGAATGATTACTTTATTAAGTCCTCCTTCTTTGATAGCTGTAGCATCAGCGGTAAGTTCAATCACTTTGATATCATGATTACCATAAACCATATACACATGCCCATCATCATCAAATAATAAAGACATATCATGATAGTATTCATCTAGTACGGAAGATGTCCAAGGACCTTTTTCAATATCATTTGTTTGATAGATATATGTTTTACCTGTTGCCAAGGAACCAAATGTTACATAAAAGGTGTTATGATGATAACGGATGCTGCTTGCCCAGGAACCTTTGCCATATTCGTTTTTCCCACTACTAAGTATTTGTTCTTCATTATCTGCCAGGATATCGTATACATAATTCACAATTTCCCAGTTTAATAGGTCATAGGATTTCATAATCGGAACACCGGGGTTATAATACATAGTCGTGCTTGTCATATAGTAAACATCATTTACCCTGATAACATCTGGGTCAGGTATATCTGTCCAGATAATCGGATTCTTAAAAATCCGCTCTTCTTGTTGAGTTGGTATTGTTCCATTAGAATGATTTTCTTTACACACAATAACACATCCCCTCGACCTATACTTTTTACCTCTTATCTATTAATCACCTTCCAAAAAGATTCCTTTGGTTGATGATGTTCATTAAATAATAATGGCCAATTCTTTCTTCCACGCACTGGAAAATTGTCGAGCCATGTATAATCATCCGCTGCTCCCCAAAAGGTAACGGATGTGATCACGTCAGAATACTCTCGTAATAGTTCAAAAAAACTGTTGTAGCGATCGGTCTGTTTAGCTATCATTTCTTCTGTAGGGACTTTTACATCTGTTCGTTTATCATCAGAACCAAATACAGAAACATCCATTTCTGTAATATGAATCTGTAATCCTAAAGAAGCATATCGCTCTATAGCAGTTCTAATATGATCCAAAGTAGGACTATATAAATTCCAATGTGCCTGTAAACCAATTCCATGAATTGGCACTCCTCTTTCCACTAATCCCTTTGTCAACTAATATATTTTTTCTCTTTTTTCCGGATTTGACTCATTATAATCGTTATAAAACAACAATGCATTAGGGTCTGCCAGATGGGCATATTCAAAGGCTTTATCGATAAAATCCTCCCCAACAATGTCTTTCCATTTCGAATCTCTTAACAAGTTATCTCCAGAATCAGATACAGCTTCGTTTACAACATCCCAACTATAGATTTGCCCTTTGTATCTTTCCATTACGGTAGAAATATGGGTTTTCATTCGTTCTAAAAGGGTGTATCTATCAATAGGATTTCCATTTTTATTCGTAAAGACCCAATCAGGTGTTTGATTGTGCCAAACTAGAGTATGTCCCCTTACTTTTTTCCCATATTCATTGGCAAACGATAGAAGCTGATCTGCTTGATCAAACGTAAAAGTTCCCTCTTCCGCTTGCAAGCTTTCAAACTTCATTTCGTTTTCTGCCGTAAGACTATTAAAATGTTTAATAATCAAATCTTTTTGGTACTTAATCGTTAAGGGATTTACGGCTGCTCCCATAAGAAAGTAATCTTCATATTCTTTATGAAGAGATGGGATTTCAATTTGACCTTTAGATGTTGTCATCCGAATCGCTCCTTCAAATATAGTAGAAAACCAATTTGTTATTCCGGAAACATGATAGGATTTACTTAACAGCCCCTAATGTCATACCCTTAACAAAGTATTTTTGTAAAAACGGGTACACACAAATAATAGGGAGACTTGCTACAATGGTCATAGTAGCTTGAATAGACTTAGGGGTAACAGCTTGGACAGCACGCTCACCACTTGCTTGAGCAGTATTCCAATCTCCATTTGAAGTTGCCGTGTTTTGAAGGATCTTCATTAACTCATATTGCAAGGTCGTTAAATTCTCGTTACTTGAGTTATACAAAAATACGTCAAACCATTGATTCCACTGGCCCACAGCAACAAATAATGCTACCGTAGCTAAAACCGGTAAGGATAGAGGCAACACAATTTGAAAGAACACTCTAAAGTCCCCTGCACCGTCAATTCGCGCTTGTTCAAAAAGACTCTTAGGAAGACCTTCTATAAATGAGCGCATAATGATAAGATTGAATGCACTTATTAATCCCGGTAAAATATACACCCAAAAAGTTCCGATTAAATGCAAATCCCTCATTAAAAGGTAACCTGGAATTAACCCTCCATTAAAATACATCGTCATAATAAATATGATGGTTACAGACTTTTTAAAAACAAATTTTTCCTGAGCGATCGCATAGGCCACCATAGCTGTACATAATAATCCAACCCCTGTACCAACAACTGTTCTAGCAACAGAAACGAAAATGGCCTGTATAATCGATGCTTGACTGAAAACATATTCATAGTTTCGCCAAGTAAATTCTCTTGGCCATAAATAGATTCCACCTTTCACAGAATCTGTTGCAGCATTCAACGAAAGGGCAATTTGGTTTATAAAAGGATACAGCATAATGACACTAAGTAAAATCATGAACATGATATTAAACGTATCAAAGACTACATCTTCTCTCGTTCTCATTAAACTATTTCTTTTTCTAACTCTTAACATTTTTATCACCCTCCTTAATATAAACCGCCTTGGCCCATTTTTTTCGAGAATGAGTTAGCTGCCATTAAGAATATCAAGCTTATAACTGTTTTAAACACTCCCGCTGCTGTTGCCAATGAAAAATTGAACATTGAAATACCATAGTTAATAACAAATACATCAATATTTTCTGAGAACTCTATGTTTTGACCATTACCTAATAGATATTGAGCTTCAAATCCTGCCTCAATGATATACCCAATATTCATAATTAAAAGAATGACAATGACTTGCTTCATTCCTGGAAGGGTAATATATCTAATTCTTTGTAAACGGGAAGCCCCATCAATTTTTGCTGCTTCATATTGTTCTTGGTCAATCATTGATATGGCGGCTAAATAAATGATCGTATTCCACCCTACATTTTTCCATACCTCTGAGGCACCTAAAATCCCCCAGAAATATTCACCTTTCCCTAGCCAAAGAATTTCCTTGTCAATGATATTCAGTCCCATCAATATTTCGTTAACGATTCCATCAATAGACAAGACAGAGGAAACAAGTGCTGCTGCTACAACCCAAGAGAGGAAGTGAGGTAAATAACTAATAGTCTGAACAACTTTTTTAAATTTTAAATTCGTTAATTCATTGATTAATAGAGCTAACCCAATTGCTGTAACAAATCCTAAAACTAAATTAATAATACTTTGTGCCAATGTGTTTCTAAGAACACCTAAGAATCGATCATCAGTAAATAGAAAAATGAAATGTTTGAACCCTACCCATTCTTGTTCTGAAAAAGATCGAGCTGGTTTGAAATCCTGAAATGCCATTGACCATCCCCAAACAGGGAAATATTTAAAAATGAATACCCAAATGACAAAAGGCAATGTCATTAATAATAATGCCTTTTGACTCCGACATTTTTTAATAAATGATTTCATTCCCTTTTCTTGATTTAGTTGCACAATTGGAGACGTATGTGATTTTACTTTTGTTTGTGCCTGCATGATAAGACCTCCCCTTCCTAATTGATCATTGAACAATGAAGAAGGCTGAACTTCTATCTATAGATCATTCAGCCTTTTCATTAAGATTCTTATCTACTTGCCCATTAGTTCAGCTTCCTTTTTAACTGATGCTTCTATTACATCTTCATAAGCTTCATACGGTAATTTATCAAATTCTCCCTTAAATTTATCCCACTCCGCATCAAAGTCAGACGGATCTGCAAGTATGATATCAGGGTATGACCGTTTGATAAGATCACGGGACTGTTGGTCATATAACTGTGCTTCAGAACCGGTTTCGATCACTGCATCCCAGAACGGGAACCATGGTGCCGGATCAGGCTCAGTGAATAAATCCGTAAATGTTTCAATGTTATAGGCTTCTAAGAACTCTTTGTCCACTTCATCATAAGCAAGTTGGGCAACCTCAGGTTGTACAGCCGGATCAACAGAGTTACCATCATCAAATGTTCCGCTCATGATTGGCCAGTACCAACCTAGTGCTTTAAATCCAAATTCATCTCTAAATTCTTCTTTGTTCACTAAATCAATTTGTTCCTGAGTTCGATAATAACGACCTTCTTCATTTACTTCATACGTTTCTCCTTCAATTCCCCATGTAATTAACTTTTGAGAATCAACCTTTGCCATGTGATCTAAAAACTTGATAATTCTTACCTGGTCTTCTTCAGAAGTACCTGACGTTAGTCCCATTCCCGGAGAAGTCACAGTAGATTCCGGATTTAAATATTGATCTTTGATTCCTTCTTCAAAAACAATCGGGAAGCCCATATAATCATTATAAGGATCATCATCTAGCTCAAGTGTGTCTAATGCTGTACCTGATTCCCAACGTGGTCCAAACCATCCAACAACACGTCCTGAAGAAATTTTAGCTAGATACTCATCAAAGTTTTGTGTAAAGGCTTCTCTATCAAATAGTCCTTTAGCATTTACTTCATTTAATATTTTGAGCCATCTCTTTGTAATATCCTGATTATGATGAACAGATACTTCCAATGTTTCATCATCAACCATTATTCCTTCCTGTTCACCTGATAAGAAGGCCGGAGGGTCAAAAAGTTGTCCTACATGCCAATCATATTGTAATAATGTATAAGGAATGGTATCAGCACCATCTGTTTTAGGATGTGCTTTAGCATATGTTTCAACAATTTCAAAAAACTCATCTATCGTTTTTGGATGCGGATAACCTTGTTCTTTTAATGCTTCACGTTTAATCCAAAATGCACTTTGTCCAACATTTGGAGGCTTAATATATCCATTTGATACACCAGATGGAAGAATATAAATGTTTCCATCCTCTAGTTTCATTTTTTCCCAAATTGGATCATACAATTTTCTAAGGTTTGGAGCATGCTCCTCAATAAGATCATTAAGTGGTACAAATCCTCCTGCATCAATAACATCATTTGTCGCGTTTTGAGCATTCAGTAACTCCGGGTATTCTCCACTAGCTATCATTGTCCCTATCTTTTGGTTACTATCTCCAACGATATGTTCAATATCAAAGTTAACTCCGGTTGCTTCTTCAAACATCTTTCCAATTTTGGTATCAGCTGTGTTAACGTCTTTACCAGTTGAAGATGCATTAAAGAATTTGTAAGTAAAAACTTCTCCTTCTTCTTGTCCAGCACTTTCTTTGTTTGTACATGCCGTTACGACGGACAGCACTAGCATAAGACTTAAAAACAAAACTAGAGACTTTCTTTTCACCACTTTAACTCCCCCTTTTTAATGATTACTTATTGCTTCACATCAATGTTGTAAGCACTTTCATTATAACTTAGACACTATTTATAAGTGACCTGACAAAGTATAGTTTTTACTTTGTAAACTTTAGTGATGTTTTGAAATGGTTGTTTTCGAGTGAAAATAGTTCGTACCATTGCGCTTCAGACACTCCATGCGTCAGGGAGGAATCTGAGCCTCTTCGGCTTCGCCTGTGGGGTCTCAGACTCTCCTCACTTCCCGCAGGAGTCGAGTGTCTTCCGCTCCATTTCCACTATAGAGTAAAATAGTAGGTTTCAAAAGTAACAACCTTTGCAAAAACAGTCATTAATATAAAAAACCAATATACACCGAAAAAGAATTCGACACACATTGGTTATGGTTTTTCTATTAATGTCTAAAAAAAGTAAAAATTAAGTTTTGTATTCAAAAAATGGTAGAATAATTTTTACTGTTGTTCCTACACCTTTTGTGCTTATTATGTTAAATTCAAACTGATTAGAGTAATGTAATTTTAAACGATAGTAAACATTTTTTATTCCAACATGTTCACCAATGTTTGCAACCTCATCTAATGATTGCATGACCTGGTCATATTCTTCCGTCTCCATTCCCTGCCCATTATCATTTATCTCACATACTAATTTATCATCATTACGCTTGATTGAAATGATGATCATCCCTTTTCCTTTTATCGGTTCAATACCATGAATACTGGCATTTTCTACAAATGGGATGAGTGACATGTTTGGGATAAGGCACTTAGCAGCTTCCGGGTCTATATCAATATGGTATTGCATTTTATCATCGAATCGGTAATGCTGTATTTCTAGGAAACTTTTAATTAAATAAATTTCTTCATCTACTGTAACCCAATCTTTTCCCCAAATAAATGATTTTCTCAGCATTTTAGCAATGTTTTCTATGATTTTTGCTGTTTCATCTTCTTTTTTTAATATGCTTCTCATACGAATAGTTTCTAAAACATTAAATAAAAAGTGCGGATTGATTTGACTTTGCAAGGCACTTAACTGAGCCTGCTTTCGTTGTAATTCTAAATCCTTCTTTTGAATATCTGCGACATACACTTCATTTATCAGTCTCTTAATTTTAGAAGCCATCCTGTTAAACGCATGTGTAAGTTCACCAATTTCGTCCTGATCATCTACTCCTTCTATCAGCT
>Ga0182745_1004181_pt1 | contig 12080 bp, 8 predicted proteins | sample eDN3rd30CKraftBY_FD_128523 | JGI IMG/M metagenome (GOLD analysis project Ga0182745, IMG submission 128523) | Enriched backyard soil microbial communities from Emeryville, California, USA - eDNA 3rd pass 30_C Kraft BY (version 2) (version 2) | ecosystem: Environmental > Terrestrial > Soil >... | reverse complement strand
TTGCTGTAATAAAAATAAAGCCCAAAAACAAGAGTGGTTAAAAGGCCCAAACTTCCGGCGAGGCCGTCAATACCATCAATTAAATTAAAAGAATTAGTGATAACAACAATTGTAAGCAGGGAAAGTACAATACTGGCAATTTCGGGAAGCTGGTGAATGCCAAGGAAACCTTGCATATCAGTAATTTTTACACCGCCGAATTTTATTAAAATTATTCCTGCAATAATTTGGCCGATGAATTTTTTGCTTGCAGATAAAATTAAAATATCATCTTTTAAACCAAGGAAAAATATTACAACAGAAGCTGCTACAAAAAACTGCATTTCACCGGCATGGTTTGATGGAACGCCCATTAAAAATGCAATAATAAAACCGGCAAAAATGCCAAGGCCTCCAAGCGTTGGAATAACTACTTTATGAACTTTCCTTTCGTCGGGTTCATCGAATAATTTTTTATTTTTTGCAACTTGAATAATAACCGGAATGGCAAAAAAGGTGATTAGAAAAGCTAGCGCCGCACTAAGTAATATGTTATCCATGCGTATGGTTTAAAAACAAATCGATCCGTGCAAATGTATTAAAAAATTTTGCTATCTGCGCGGTCGTAATTTAAATTTAATTGATTTTTTTTAGCACACAATTTTTTTATTTGTGATTTGCGGGCGGCTATTCGCAATTTTTATGCTAAAGTTTTAATTTTTCTTAGGTTTGCAAACAATTTTAAAATAATGACAATTAAAGAATTAGAAAATATTGCGGTTCAGGTAAGAAGAGATGTTGTAAGAATGGTGCATGGAGTACAAAGCGGTCATCCGGGAGGCTCTCTTGGTTGCACCGATTTTTTGGTGGCTTTATATTTTGAAATAATGCACCATAATCCTGATTTTAAAATGGATGGTATTGATGAAGATATTTTCTTTTTAAGTAACGGCCATATATCGCCTTTGTTTTACAGTGTATTGGCACGCTCAGGTTATTTTCCGGTGGAAGAACTTTCAACTTTCAGGAAAATAAACAGCCGCTTACAGGGGCATCCTACAACGCATGAACACCTTCCGGGAGTTAGGATTGCTTCGGGTTCTCTTGGCCAGGGGTTAAGCGTTGCAGCCGGTGCTGCATTGAGTAAGAAATTAAATAATGACAATAAAATTGTTTTCGCACTTTGTGGTGATGGCGAATTAGATGAAGGCCAAAATTGGGAAGCAATAATGTTTGCAGCTCATAAAAAAATTGACAACCTTATTGCAACAGTAGATTATAACGGACAGCAAATTGACGGCCCAACAGCAAAAGTTATGGATCTGGGAAATCTTAAGGCCAAATTTGAATCTTTCGGATGGACGGTAACCGAAATGAATGGCAATATTATGGCTGATGTAGTAGATGGTTTAAAAAATGCAAAAGCACTTTGCGGCAACGGAAAACCTGTAGCAATATTAATGAAAACAGGCATGGGGCACGGTGTAGATTTTATGATGGGGAGCCACGAATGGCACGGCATTGCGCCAAATGATGAGCAACTTCAAAAGGCTTTAGACCAACTTAAATGTGAACTGAAAGATTATTAGTTATTTTTTGAGGCACTGTATGCAGGAAATATGGCGGCCAAAATGCTAATTGAAATTGCGGTAATAGCAACAAGCACGAAATCTGTCCACAACATTTTTACCGGAAAATAATCTATTAGAAATGATCCGCCCTGCATTGGGATAAGGTGAAAATTTAATTGCAGGATACAAATAATCGCGGCAAGGCAAATACCTATTCCGCCGCCTATTACTCCCAAAAGTATTCCTTCTGAAAGAAATATTTTTCTGATTAGATTTTGTGAAGCACCCATTGCAGATAAAATCGAAATATCTCTTTTCTTTTCTAAAACAAGCATTGTTAATGAACTTATCATATTAAATGCTGCAACAATTAAAATAAGTGTTAGAACTGCGAATATTGCCCATTTTTCCAGTTGCATTGTACTGTAGAGGTTGGCGTTTTGTTCATACTTAGTTTGCACCAAATATCTGTTGCCAAGAATTTTTTGTAAATCGGCTTTTACTGACTCAGGTTTAATTCCATTTTTAAGTGAAATGCTAAGTGAACTATATTCATCATCTTTAAAACCTAACTGTTGTTTTACAAAACCAATGTTTGTTATTGCAAATTGGTTATCAAAATCTTGCTGCACAGAAAAAACACCCGCCGGTTGAATCAACCCTTCACTAAGTGATTCAAGAGGATCGGAGCTTTGAACATTATTTTTTGGTAAAATAACAATGATGGGATCGGTATTAAAAAGTGGGTTCAAAGAAATGCCTGTAGCATTTTGAATTCCGGAACCCATAATAATCAAAGGTTTATCTGTGTCGCCGGTTTCGTAAGTGCCACGGGTAATTTTTCCAGAAAGATGACTTATAAAGTTATAGTTAGAATCAACACCTTTTAAATAAATTACTGTTTGATTTTCTCCATTTCTAAGCAAAGCTTTTTCTTCTGCTATAGCAGAAATTTTAGAAATGAAGCTAAGATTTTTGAGCTCATTAATTTTTTGGCCGGAAAGGAAAAATGTTTTGCCTGACGCAGGCGATACTTTTATATCAGAATAAAAAGTTGTGTAAAGAGATTTTACAAGATCTTCAAAACCATTAAAGACGCTTAATACAAGAATCTGACAACATGTTGCAAAGGCAATTACAGCGGTAGTTACCCAGGCAATAATGTTTATAGCGTTTGCACTTTTTTTTGCTCTGAAATAGCGCCAGGCAAACTTTAATATCATTTCTGATCTGTTTCGTTATTTTTCAATTCACGAAATAAGGTTTCCATTTTATCGGCATATTCCAACGAATCATCAATGTAATAATTGAGGACAGGCATAGTTCTTAATTGATGGCGGATGCTTGAAGTCAGCATTTTTTTTATTTCCCAGTTTTTATCTAAAATAAATTTTAATGTTCCTTCCTGATCTTTAATATTAAAAAAGCTTAAATAAATTTTTGCTTCATGCAGGTCGGGCGTAATTTTTACTGAAGCAATAGATACCATTCCACCACCTAACATTGTTAAACCAAGTTTTTGAAAAATGTTATTTAATTCTTTTTCTAAAACAGATGCAACTTGTTTTTGTCTTTTTCCTTCCAACATAATCGTTAAGTTAAGGTGTAAAATTACTTACTTTGTGGCGTTTTATTAGTTTAATAAGCAAATGAAGAGTTTAAGAACGATTTTCAGATATATAGGAAAGTACCCAAAATTGGTTTCCGCATATCTGGTTTTTAATATACTCTCTGCAATTTTCAGTGTTTTTTCACTTGGCTTATTAAGCCCGTTTCTTATGCTCATCTTCAAGCAGGGCGATAGTTTTAAAGATATTTCAGGGAAGAACAGTTTAAATCCGGTAAATCTTCTGAAAGAATGGCTGTACGAACTTATAAATTCTCCGGGAGGGAATATAAAAGCATTATTGATAATTTGCCTGATAATTTTCGGTTCAATAATATTAAAGACTTTATTCGCTTATTTGAGCACTTATTTTTTAAATCCCATTAGAAACAGGATTTTAAATGATATGCGTATGGGCATGTATAATAAAATTCTGATGTTGCCTGTTGGATATTTTACAGAGCAAAGAAAAGGGGATATAATGAGTAAACTTTCAAATGATTTAAATGATGTAGAAGGCTCAACAATAAGCGTTTTGGAAAGTACATTAAGAGAACCGATAACAATATTATTATCTCTTATTTACTTAGTTATCTTAAGTCCGGAGCTTACACTTTTTCTTTTAGTTTTTTTACCTGTTTCGGGTTTTATTTTGGGAAGATTAGGCAGATCATTAAAGAAGGAAAATAAAGATGTTTTACAACAATTCGGGTCTATTTTTTCTTTTATTGAAGAAACCTTAGGAGGTATAAGAATTATAAAAGCCTTTAACGCCGAAAAAAAGTTATCAAAAAAGTTTGAAGATGAAAATGAATCTTTTTTTGTTTTAAAAACAAAAGCAAACAGAAGACGAGACCTTGCTTCTCCGGTATCGGAGGCACTTGGAGTTACAACAGTTTTATGCATTCTTTATTATGGAGGGCGTCTGGTATTAAGCGGTGATAGCGGTTTTTCTTTAAATGCCGGCGATTTTCTTGCCTATATTGCAATATTCTCACAATTAATTCAGCCGCTAAAGGCTTTGTCAAATGCTTCATATAATATTCAGCGAGGAGCTGCAAGTATTGAAAGAATAGAAGGATTGATAAATGAAAATGTTTCAATAAAAGACCCTGAAAATCCAAAGGAGCTAAAAGATTTTTCAGATAGTATAGAATTGAAGAATGTATCTTTTAAATACCAGGATATATATGTACTTCAAAATATTAACTTAACACTCCGTAAGGGAGAAACAGTGGCACTTGTGGGATCAAGCGGCAGCGGTAAAAGCACGCTGGCAGATATGTTACCGCGGTTTATAGACCCCAATGAAGGCGAGGTTTTAATTGATGGTATAAATATCAAAGAATATTCGTTAACATCAATCCGGCATCAGATGGGGATTGTGTCGCAGGAGCCAATTCTATTCAATACATCAATAGCTGAAAATATTGCGCTTGCAAAAGAAAATGCTACCCGTGAGGAAATTGAGAGGGCTGCCGAAATTGCTAATGCATCTGCATTTATTAAAAGTAAAGAAGTGGGGCTTGATACAAATATCGGCGACCGCGGCCTAAAGTTAAGTGGTGGTGAAAGACAACGTGTTACCATTGCAAGAGCAGTTTTAAAAAATCCGCCAATTCTTATTTTAGATGAAGCAACTTCTTCTTTGGATACACAAAGTGAAAGGCTTGTGCAGGATGCAGTGAATAATTTAATGAACAACAGAACATCATTGGTTATAGCACACCGATTAAGCACAGTGCGGCATGCGGACGAAATAATAGTTCTTGAAAAAGGAAAAATAGTTGAACGTGGGAACCATAATACTTTAATGGCGCTTAATGGAATGTACAAAAAGCTTATAGATATGCAGGAAGTGAAGTGAGATAGAGTTAATGTATTTTTTATTCTTTCTCCACCAAATACAGCCAATAATTTAAGTATGGCAGAATTTCATTTTGTTTTACAAACTTAAATATTAAATCGCCGCCGGCGGTGTGTAAATAAATATGCAAAACACCGGCTTGTCGGTGCCAGAAATATTGTTTTACAGAAATCACTTGTATAGCCTTTGGCTGAATGAAAGTGCGGGTTTCATTAAATACACCGGCATATTTAACTATTATATTTTCTCCAATTCCAAGCTTATAATTTTTATAATCAAATAGAAGAATTGCTGTAACAGAAATAATATATATAATAATGAGTGCCGCGAAATAATTAATTGGATACACCAGTTGATTTATAAAGATGAATACTAATGTTGGAACAATAACATACTTTATAATATTGGATGAAAAGCGATATTTTGAAGCGTTTAATATAGCATCTATATTTAAACCATGATTGAAAAACTCCTGTAATAGAAACTGTCCGTTTTGAGAAGTCATTGCAGGAACATGAATTGTAGCCTTTGTGTCTTTTAAATAGTTGGATGAAAACTGCCTTATATACATTTTACAGAGATTGATTTTTTTCTGAATGATATTTTGGCTGATGATAACTAACTGAATTTTTGATTTTGTAGTTACGGTATCTTTCCTGTTAAATAAACCGTATGAGAATGAATAGGCTTTATTTGCAATTGCAATGGTATAATCAAAATAAACTATTAAAACTCTTAAAAAATTAAATATAAAAACTGCAATAAAGGGAATTATGACAGCAGATATTAGGATATGATTTTTTCCTTTGTTAATCAGGAAGTCAATCAGCTGATCATCCTTATCAATTATATTCTTTGCATTTGTATAAAGTGCCAGGAGGAAAATGATTACAATCCATAAACTTTTGAAAAAGCCTGATGACAAGGCATATATTAAAAGCTGTTGAACCGAAACTTTTATAAAAGAAGCCTGTTCAGTTTCTGCAGTTGATTCTACCTTTTTTTCAAGGAGAATGGTTTTAATTTCCATTGCAACATTATGAGAAACTGCATTTATTTTTACTTCTTTTTCAATACCGCCGGCAGTTTCAATCTCAACTTCATAAACATTTAAAATCCTTTGTATAAAGGATTGGTTAATATTTACCTGCTGAATTTTTTCGGGTAAAATTGAAACTTTTTTTTTGCTGAAAACGCCACGTTTTAAAATAAATGAACCATCATCTTCCACACAAAAAAGAAAGTTTCTATAATACAAAAAGCCATAAATAACTATTAAAGCAACCAATAGAATTATGGCAGTTATAAGAATGCCAAGATTTACATTTTTTATTTTCACAAAAGCCAGAATCAACAACGGCCAAAATTGGCGCAGAGTTTTTTGCCCCGCATAAATTATTTCAATTATAACTCCAATTGAAGATTGCCTCTGAGGTGAATTAAGCACTACTTTATTCCAATTTTATTTATAATTAATTCGCGAAATTTTTCAGCGTCTTCTTTTGTTATTCCTGATAATTTTAAATCGGTAAGCCCACTTCCTGCAGTAAATATTTGAAGTTGAGCAAGACCAAACATTCTTAAAAATACTCCTTCATTTATAGCAATATGCTGAATTCGGTTTAAAGGAATTACTGTAGTTAATCTTGATAAAATGCCGTGCTTATACATAATATCCTGGGTTCGTATTGCATAACTCCTGTTGTTAAAAGATATAATTATGAGGAGTATATAGGCTGCAAAAATTAAGCACACAATTAATAATGAAATGAATCGGTATTGTTTTAATTGTTCAACAACATTTGTAAGTATAACAATTATTGAAATGAGAATTATAAACGTTACAAAACTGCTTAAAATTAAAACCCACAGCAATTTTTTATTCACTTTATGTGTTGCAACATTTTGGAGTTGAGGTAAACTGTTAACATCAACCGGCAGGTTGGTAAAACTTGCATTATTTGTTTCTTGCTGCATATTGTAATTCTAATAAAATTAGGAAATTTATATTGCTATTTACAACCGGAATAGTTTACGAATTAAATCCATTGAAATTGCCGCAACACTATATACAGAGCCTTACATGAAATGAGTCCGAATATTTTTAATGTTATAAATAGGAATAATTATCAATAAGGTTGGAAACCTTTTTTTTATTATAGGCATGCGTGCGCCTTTGGCGGAATTAAAGGCGGTGTATTTTAAATAAAAAAGAGGCTAAAAGCCTCTTTTTATATTAACGTTGTTTACTCATTTTAGCTTCAATGCTTAGAGTAGCATGAGGAACCGCCCTCAGCCTTGCCTTATCAATAAGTTTTCCGGTTTCGCGGCATATACCATAAGTTTTGTTTTCAATTCTCATGATAGCTTTTTCAAGGTGGTCTATAAAACTTACCTGACGGCTGGCCATTTGGCTAAGTTGTTCTCTTTCCATACTAAGAGAACCGTCTTCCATTGTCATATAACGGTTTTCGCTTTCATCACCTCCGGTTTCATCCTTGCGGGAAATTAATCCTTGCAGGTAATTCCATTCTTTCTTAGCAGATTCAAGTTTGCGGTTAATTAACTCTCTAAATTCCATTAATTCAGCATCAGAATATCTCACAATTGGTTCAGCGTGGCTGGTTGCCGGCTGATCTAAAATTGAACGTGTAAAATCAGGTTCGAAAGGCCGGCTGGTTTTTGTTTTTATTTTAGGAAGTACCACCGGTTTTGCCGGAATAACTTTTATATCCTTTATATTTTTCGGAACTACTTTTCTAACAGGCTTAATTTCTTCTGCTTTAACTTTTTTAGTGGTTTTTGTTTGTTTTGCCATTTCAACAGGTTGTGGTTTTTTTGGAGCCACTTTTTTAGAATTAACGGCAACCACTTTTTTTGCCGGAACGGCGGCTTTAGCCGGTGCTTTTGATTTTACTTTAGGTAATGTTTTAGCCGGAGTTTTAGATACGGCTTTTTTAGGTGTTGCTTTGGCAACAGGTTTTGCCTTTGTTCCCTGCTTTTTAGCGGCTGCTTTAACAGGTTTTGTAACTTTAGTTTCTTTAGATTTAGCAGGTTTTGCAACAGATTTAGCAATTGTTGCGGTTTTTTTTGCCGCTTTATTAGCTGCGGCCTTTTTTACTGCTGCTTTCTTAGCAGGAGCCTTCTTTGGAGCTGCTTTTTTACTGGTTGCCATCGCTGTTGCTATTTTTTTGTATGTTAACGTTTAATAGGGCACTGTTCACCTCAATTGTTTCTCCGTTGTTTAAATCGGCAACAAACTCAAGCGAAACAGCCAAAATTTCCGTGCAAATATAGTCTTTATATTGCAAAATACTTGATTCTAAAATTTCATTTGATTGAATTTTCACATCTATTTTGTCAGTAAGCTCAAATTGCTTTTCCTTCCTTAATGTTTGCACACGATTTATAAATTCACGGGCGTTACCTTCATTTTGTAAATCTTTTGAAATTGTTATATCTAATGCAACTGTTATGCTTCCGTTTGAAGCAATTTCATAGCCGGGAATTTCATCTGTAGATACTTCAATATCTTCAGGCCGAAGCAAAATTGATTCATTTTCTATTTTAAGTTCATAGCCGCCATTGTTTACCTGTTCTATCTCTTCATTCCTAAACATGGCAATTGCATCTGCGGCTTTTTTCATTCTTGGCCCCAATACTTTACCTAGTGTTTTATAATTTGCTTTAGCCCTTCTTTTAATAAATGAATTGCCGGCTTCAATTATTTGAATTTCTTTAATATTTGTTTCAGCTTTTAAAATATTTTCAATTAATTGAATTCTTTCGCTCATTTTTTTATCAATTGCAGGAATTATTACTTTTTGAAGTGGCTGACGAACTTTTATGTTCACTTTTTTTCTTAAAGATAAAATAAGAGAAGAGGTGCGTTGGGCAAGTTCCATTCTTGCCTCAAGCTCTTCGTTAATGATAGAACGGTCTTCTCTTGGATAATCAATATGATGAACAGATTCAGCCTTATATCTTCCTGTAATTGAATTTAAATTGTTAAACAACCAGTCAGCAAAAAATGGAGCAACCGGAGCAATCAGGGCAGACAATTTTTCTAAAATTTCGTAAAGTGTTTGGTAAGCGGAAGTTTTATCTTCATTATACGAACCTTTCCAAAATCGCCTGCGGCACAATCTTACATACCAATTACTTAATTTATTATCAACAAATTCTTCTATAAGCCTGCCGGCTTGAGTTGGTTCATAATTATCAAGCGATTGTACAACTTCTAATATTAAAGTATTCATAGAAGAAAGAATCCACCGGTCCATTTCGGGCCTTTTTTCGAGTGGAATGCTTTCTTCAGAAAATTTAAAACCATCAACATTTGCATACAATACAAAAAACTGATATGTATTATAAAGAGTACCAAAAAATTTCCGTTGAACTTCCTTAATTCCTTCTTCATCAAATTTTAGGCTGTCCCAAGGTGAAGCATTTGTAATAAGGTACCATCTGGTGGCATCTGCGCCGTATTTATTTATAATTTCAAAAGGGTCAACAACATTTCCGAGCCTTTTGCTCATTTTGTTACCGTTTTTATCTAATACCAGGCCATTGCTTACAACGGTTTTGTATGCAACACTATCGAAAAGTAAAACTGCCAGAGCGTGTAATGTATAAAACCAACCACGTGTTTGGTCAACGCCTTCGGCGATAAAATCAGCAGGGAAGTTGTCTTTAAAAGTTTCAGTGTTTTCAAAGGGGAAATGCCATTGGGCATAAGGCATAGCTCCACTGTCGAACCAAACATCCACAAGGTCAGGGACTCTTTTCATTGGCTTCCCCGAAGGGCTTGCAAGAATAATTTCATCTACAAATGGCTTATGAAGATCATTTACTCCGTCTTTAAATTTCTCATTGATATTATCACCCAAAATTGCCCTTGCTTCACTAATTTCTTTGTTTAATTCTGCAATGCTGCCTATACAAATTTGTTCATCGCCATCCTCTGTTTTCCAGATTGGTAAAGGTGTTCCCCAAAAGCGGCTACGGCTGAGGTTCCAGTCAACCATATTTTCCAGCCAGTTACCAAAACGGCCCGTTCCGGTAGATGCCGGCTTCCAGTTTATTTGCTTATTAAGCTCCACCATCCTGTCTTTCACAGCGGTTGTTTTAATAAACCAGGCTTTAAGCGGGTAATATATTATAGGTTTATCTGTTCGCCAGCAATGAGGATAGTTATGTTCATATTTTTCAACTTTAAAAGCTTTATTTTCTTTTTTCAGTTTAATTGATATATCAACATTTACATCTGTATAATCTTTTTCGTCCTTGTAATTTTTTACATATCTGTTACTGAATTCACCCACACCTTCCACAAATTTCCCTTCCTTGTCAACAAGTGTAATAATTCCAAGGTTATTTTTTTTACCAACTTTATAATCATCTGCGCCAAAGGCAGGAGCAGTATGCACTATTCCGGTACCATCTTCTGTTGTAACAAAATCGCCTGTAATAATCTTGTAAGGTTCGGCCTCAGGAGTTATTTCTTTAATAGCTTCAAGTGAATTTGCCTCAAATTCCAAAATCGGCTCGTACCTTATCCCTTCTATCTTTGAGCCTTTAAAAGTGTCAATTAATTTCCAGGGTATAAGTTTGTCTCCATCTTTATATTCTGCAAGATTAACATTTAAGCCTTCTTGTTTAAAATATTTCGGTAATAATGCTTCTGCAAGAACAACATAATTAGGCTGAAAGGTATAAGGGTTGTACGTTTTAACCAATGCGTAAGTGATATCTTTACCTACTGTAAGACCTAAATTTGATGGAAGTGTCCAGGGAGTTGTTGTCCATGCAAGAAAATATATGTCGTTATTACCGGATTTTTCAAAAAGGAAATTTGAAGATTCATTTTTAACAGCCTTAAACATTGCAACTGCACTTACGTCTTTAACATCTTTGTAAGTACCCGGCTGATTAAGTTCATGAGAAGAAAGGCCGGTGCCGGCAGCCGGTGAATAAGGTTGAATGCTAACACTTTCGTATAAAAATCCTTTGTTATAAAGTTCTTTAAGGCACCACCATAAACTTTCAACATAGTTGTTTTCGAAAGTAACGTACGGATTTTCGAGGTCAACCCAATAACCTATTTTTTTTGTTATTTCATCCCATTTGTCTTTATACCTCATTACAACTTCCCTACATTTCTTATTATAATCTTCAACTGAGATTTTTTTTCCGATATCTTCTTTGCTAATTCCAAGTTCTTTTTCCACTCCAAGCTCAACCGGAAGGCCATGGGTGTCCCACCCACCTTTTCGCTTCACTTGAAATCCGCTCATAGTTTTATAGCGGCAAACCAGGTCTTTCAGGGTTCTTGAGATAACATGGTGAATGCCCGGCATTCCATTGGCACTCGGTGGCCCTTCATAAAAAACAAATGGAGGGAAACCTTTTCTGAGGCTTATGCTTTGCTCAAAAGTGTTGTGGTCTTGCCATTTAGCAAGAATTTCATTTCCAATTTGTGGTAATTGAAGTTGCTGATATTCTTTATATTTTGAAGACATAATTTCCTTGATAAATTAAGGGTGCAAAGGTATAAATTTCGCTTTTAAGGAATTTAATAAAAATTGAGTGGTAGTTTTCCCGAAATTATTAACATTAACGTTCTTTGGCATTATTATGGCTAATGTAACGAAAATAGTTATTAAAACATTTTGAAATATATTCTCAAATTTTTGCTGGTTTAGGGTTTTATTAGGGTAAACGGGAGTATTCATGCTCCCGTTCTTTTAAAAGATCCCAAAAAAACTCAATGCTAGATTCCCGTTTTAAATTCCAATAACATTTGAAAGGTTGCTTGATCCGGCAGCCTTTTATTATTTGGTTTTGGAATTAATTTTAATGTTTCGTGACTCACGAAACATTTCTCAGGAAACATTGCCACAAAACATTGCTTAAAAATCATTGCCCATACAGTTACAACCTATAACTTATAGTGCCCACAAACTGTCGTGGCGCTATAGGATTTACACTGTAATTTTCGTGCACATAATAATTGAACGTATTATAAATGTTTGAAAGTTTTGTAAGAAAATCAAAC
>Ga0182745_1004179_pt1 | contig 12082 bp, 6 predicted proteins | sample eDN3rd30CKraftBY_FD_128523 | JGI IMG/M metagenome (GOLD analysis project Ga0182745, IMG submission 128523) | Enriched backyard soil microbial communities from Emeryville, California, USA - eDNA 3rd pass 30_C Kraft BY (version 2) (version 2) | ecosystem: Environmental > Terrestrial > Soil >... | reverse complement strand
CCGTTGTATCTATGGCGGAGAGAATCGGAGCATTATTCAATGGCTGGAGCGTGGGCAGCTGCTAATAGACCGCGATGACTATCTGAAGAATATTCGCAACAACCTGTTGCAATTTCCTGACCTATGGCGGGAGCAACGGCTGCTTGTTGAATTCGCTGCCTATATCCGTACCTATCTGCAGGCTAAGCAGGATATACAAGACGGCAATCTGCTGGATGCTTACACCAACATTCTGGCGGGGCTGCACAATTGGGCGCATATTGCACTAATTGAAGAAGGTCAGCATCCTGAACTTACCGTCTGGCGTCAGCTTCGCCGCGTGCATCCGGGCATCTACAAGCTGTTCGAAGAGCTGACGACCAGTGCGGAGACGCTCGAGCAGCGCGTGCAGCTCGTATTGTTGGCTTGTGAATTCACGGTTATGAGCAAAATGAAATCATGCTGCTCGCTTCTCCTCCGCACTCTCGCAAGCCGCGAGGAGCCATGGAGCATCATGGAGCTGCATCAGCATCCGACTTTCCTTGACTTGCACGTCGATCTGTCGCTCGTGCTGCAGAAGCTCGCCAACCGCTCCTTCGTCCGCGAAGTCGCCCTCCTCTCCGAGTCGGGCGATCAGGAAGCACTCGAGCTTCGTTACACGATTGCATCCTAGCGGATTGCGCAAAGACAGATGACACATGACACATGACAAGATCCCTCTTGTCGAATGAATGCCTGGCACTTATAATATGTGACATATCAATCAATCGGGCAGGAAGCACCTGCCCGCATATGACCTTTTTAATTGGTCGTGTGCGGGCGGGTGCTTTTTTCGTTGTGGTGCAAGGCAGCGCGTGTTGTGATTGGTGTGTGTACGTGTGCATGTGCGTGTGGTGCGCGGTGTATGTGTGCATGTGCGTGTGCGTGTGGTGCGCGGTGTATGGTGTGCATGTGTGGTGTGCTGTGTATGCGGTGCGTGCGTGTGTATGCGTGTGCGATGTCTAGCGGTTGCTATTGTGGCTATTGTACGTGAACGAGCTAATTTCGAACTGTAACGGTTGTCATAGACGTTATTGGCCCCGAAATGGTGTGTTTTTCGGTCATATCGCGCCAATAAGCACGACTGCAACCGTTACTTTTCGCAAACAGGCCTGAGGAGGCAAATAAGCACGATGGCAACCGCTAGCGTTTGAGGGGGGCAGCTGGTGGGAATGAGGTGAATATGTCGAACAATGTAATAAATCATGTTTTCGGAAAAACAATCTAGTGTTACCATATGATGTATAAAATAATTTTATTAGAAAAGGAATGATTAATGATGAAAAAACAATTTATTTCTGTATTAGCGGCTGTGTCTATGGTGATGGGTGCGGTTGTTATAAGTTCGGTTACGTCGACTATTATGAGCGGATCTCTCGTCGGGACGGCTGCTGCAGCCAGCAGCGCCTATGTGAAACCGACAAATCTCTCGCTTGAAGTACTAGTTAATGCCCGTAAAGTTCAATTTCCAGATGCAAAGCCAAAGATGGTCAACGGATCTGTACTTGTCCCGATCCGAGTCGTAACGGAAACGCTTAAGGGTAAAGTGCTATCGGTGGCTGGCAAGGACATTGTTCTGCAAAAAGGAGATCGCACGGTTAAACTTGCGATTGGCTCTAAAGCAGCTGCAGTAAATGGGAAGGCAATCACGCTAAATGCCGCGCCTTCGGTCTATAACAGCCGTACATACGTGCCGCTGCGGTTCATTAGTGAGGCGTTTGGAGAAGCCGTCGAATGGGATTCTGTCAATCAATTCGTCTGGATCGGGCATAAGAACGTTCCTTATTTAGATTCACTAGGAAAAATTGAAGATATTAAATCTTACGAAAAATATTATGAAGGTGCAGAATCCACACTGACTAATGGAAATGGCATTAAGTACAAAAAAGCACGGATCATCACGGTAAATGACCTTCCGTTCTCTGTTGGTGGAGATCTTTACCTCCGATTGGATCGGGCAACATCCTTCCAAGGCAAAAGTTTGTTTCGGTTCTCAACAACCAATAAGGGATCGTTTGTTGGCGGGGTAGTACTTCTGAGAGATAACGGGATACGTTCGCGCGAAGAAATTACTTTATATAGAGAGTCGATTGGTGATCACAGAATCTTCTACTATGGCGTTGTAAGCAAAGCGGATTTTCAAGTGTTCGGCGATAAAAACTATAAAAGCTTCCAGTTAAGTTCTGTGAAATATTACGACTTTGGATTCTATGGTGAATATAAAGTGCTGTTAGAAAATCCTTGGAGGTAATAGATGAACAAACTTAAAAAGTTATATTCATTCGCGCTAATCTTCTCATTAATACTTCAATATTTTTATATCGTCGATGATGTTCCAAAAGCTAGTGCTGACAACTTGAATTTTGGAAATGCTCACATCGTCCCTTATCAAGTAGGAACGAAGCGTTATGCTGTCGGTTTTATGTCATACGAAATTTGGTCGAACTCCGCTGGTGATTGGACGACTAAAGCACCTTTGGATTCAGTAACTTCATCTGAATTAAAATATACCTACACATTTACCTTTGATAAAAGAAGCGTAAAGAGTGTGAAAGTGCATAAATTCGATCCCTTAACCGATCAGATCTACTTTGAAAAATCGAGGCCCACCGATTCAAACGAATGGGATACTTACACAAGGTATTTTTCTGATGTATCGTCAGTATCCCTAATAGGTGAGCCAACCGGCTACGGAACGAGTACGATAACATTTACAGCGGGCATTAACGGCAAGCTAAAAAACAAAGACTGGCCAACTAGTTTTTATAACGTTCTCGAGCGCGAGCGCCCTGATGAAACATTCGGTGATCTTGTCCAAGCTATTCGTTTCTATTATCCGGTTCTTTTTGAGATCGAGCTTGACGCCCAATATGAAGTTCATAGTTGGACGACAGACGGTCATAATATAGATTCGGAGATTCCGGTTCAAACGGGAAAAATGGTGTTGAATGGTACTTACCCGCCAGTTCCAAAAACGCATCCGAAATATGTTTACGCGGGTAAGTATAAGAAATCAACAGATGGCAGCGATCCGCAAAACAATCCATTCCTAACAGGAGTACCTAGCATTCAATATGATGGAACATTCGATACCTACTTAATCAATTACTATTATGATAAGGCACCAGATGGCAAAGCTATCATCCGACATGTCGATCGTAACGGCAATCCAATCGCTGCACTGGCCAGTCAGGATCGAGATGAAGAACTTGTTAAGAACAAATCATTTACGTCGAAATCTGCAACTGCTCCTGCAGGATACAAATACGTAGGCTATGCGAAAACCACAACAGGTAAACCGCCGTCTGATTACAACATAGCGAATCCAACAAACGGTGAGTACGCGGGCTTTTCATCCTACGATGGCACATTTAACGTCGTCTATCTGTACTACGTGTATGATCTCGTAGCAGCGCCAGGTACCGTACATGTAAGGCATATGGTAAGGACAGATGCATCCAGTTCTTATGTCATGAAGGATGAAACCGTTCAAAATGTGCCGCTGCCCTATTCCCAGCCCTACAGTCCAGATGAATCAAAGTACGGGAAATTTAAGGGACAAAGTGTAGGGAATACAGCATACATCAATTCAGTTAGTGCAATCCCTAGTAAGTCGATAACGGTTAGTCTTAATACGACAACAAAAGAAATCTACTTGTCGTGGTTCTACGAAGAAGTACCGAAACAGGATTTTACGGGTGACTTCGATGTAATTCCACCGACCATTAATTACAAAGACCCATTTACCTTACGCCCTAAAGATTTTGTTATGAAAACATGCGTCTATACCGGTCATCAATGGAAAATCGAACGAGATGGCATGGTCGATATAACACCTGTCTATAGAAGCAATACAACCGATACGACTTTCACATACAGCGACTATCCTTGGGTAATCGGCATTGGAACACATCAGATTTCGATGCGGATTCTCACCTCGAATTGCGGCGATACCGATTGGGGACCGCCGAAGACATTGACCGTAAAAGGTCCGGCTAACAACCATCCACCAGTATTCCAGATCGCATGGGTACGCCCGAGCGAGCCGAAGAAACCAGTTTATGAAGCGCAAGAAGGGGAAGTATTGACCCTTACTGTCATTCAGGATCCGAGCGTTCCGACACCGTCCGATCCAGATGGTGACGACCTTTACTTTATGGGTTTCGATTTTACAAGCACCACCAATTGGGCATCGCAGATCCCGAGCAAACATCAGGAAGGCTGGATGTCTTATCCGAACATTACGATGGACGGGCTAGGCACACATCCTATTAAGGCAATGATGCGAGACAAATTCGGCGCTACAGCAACCGCGAGTACGTACGTTCGAGTGCTGCCGCCAAACCCGATCCCTATCATTAATGGGCCGGAGAAAGTTGTAGAAGGCAGACCGCTGCCGACTCCGTTCGACGCTAACAAGAGTTATAGTCCAGTCGGACGTACGATCGACCATGCGCGCGATGAATGGACGAATCGCAAAACCGTCTACATGAATCCAGGAGTCGAGACGATCACGCTTAGTGTGTATGATTCCATCGGCATGAAGTCCGTAGAGCCTGCTGTCCATGAACTGACCGTCTTGGAAGATTTACCGCCGGTCGTTGGGCTGAAAGGAGCTCTATCCGTTATTCGTAACAGTCCATTCCATTATGTCGTATCGGCTACGAGTCCGGACGGAGACAACATTGTTTCCCTTACGGTTACGCGCAAATACGATTCCGATAACGATGGGGATTTCAGCGATGAAACGGGCAGCGCAGTTACGTACGATTCTGCCAAGGCTTTCGATTACACCTATCCGAAGATTGGAACGTATGAGTATAGGATATGTGCGACAGAAGATTGGGGCAAAAAGACGTGTTCCAGCTACTATGTCGATGTGTTGAATGACTCACCAACGGTATCGTTCGATGTTTCCTCGATATCGACGCCGCCGAGTCTGATCGTCCCGACGCCGATCAAAGCAAGTGATATTGCAGCGTCAAAAGGGTGGAAGAATACAGACTATTCAATGGCCACGAAGCCTATGGCGTGGGTAGCGAGTGAAAGCGGCGTTTTAGGAACGGTTCCATATAACGAACATAAGTTTTCGGAATATCGGGCGTTGACAGCCGCTGAAGCTAAGATTACAACCTATTCGCGTGGTAGAGGCCAAATATTTGACAAGTGCTGCAGCGATTTTGATTTTGAAAATTTTGTATGGCTGGGCAATGATTATTATGCACAAACCGCTTCGTCCGGTGGTTACGAACACCTTATTGAAATCTATCGCTACAATCCCGCTGAGTGGTCTCGTTACAACTATCTTTTCCGCCGTGAGGCGAATACCGCATATGGAATAACGTGGAATGATGAAAGATTGGTTGATGTTGATCTGTTCAACAATTTAGTTACAACAGTTGTGTACGATCGAAGCAAGTATCCGAATGAAAATCATTATGCTTATTATACGATTGAAAGCTTTGTGAACGAGTCAGGGAAGCCATTTCAGATCGATGGTACACCACCGCTCACGAACAGTATAAAGTCATTTAACTACTATCAGATAACCGGCCTATTCAACAATATCAGGTACGATCTGGATGGTAACAAAGCTTATGCCACGCTTATTCCGTGGGATTACAAGAACAGGTCGAATACAAGTAAAATGTATCTTCCACTTAACTGTTCCACAAACGAGTATTGTGGTGCGGCGACAAGCAATGATTCGAATGGGTTAACTTATACAGGAAACTACATCACCTATAACCAGCAGGATGAATCCAACCATCCCCGTGGCTTATACGAGATAAACGGTAAAACCTTTGTTTCGAAATTGTTGACACAAACGGGTTATCTCTATTGGACAACTAAGCCATATTTTGTAACACTCGATGCGAAGTACGCAGTGTTCTCAGTAGGGAGTCATCAATGGGACTTGGTAGATTTAACGACTGGCGATGTAACCTCCAATGTGTTTGGAGGATCTATTCGATTAGCTGGCTTTGCGCAGTACAAAGATATTATTGTGGTCCGTACATTGGATGCCCCGTATCAGCTTAAGGCGTATCAGCTTGGAAAGACGGTAACACCACTTTGGAGTATTTCTGGTTCGTATACCAGGCTTGGCCTGGATGCTACCAGCGATGGCAAGCTATATGTATGGGAAAGAAGCAGCTATTACTCATCTGTGTTGAACTTACAAACATTGGATTTGAGGACAGGTGCCTTGAATACGTTAGAGACGATCGATGTTAGAACGCTTAATTTAGAACTTGGAATTGGTAGTTCTCAGGGGTATGTATCTATATCTAATTTCGAACAGCTCACTGATAATTCCCTATCCTTTGTCATGAGCTACTCCGCTAATAGTGGAGGAGACTACAGGTATTACACCGTTTTGTTAGAGGGATCAACCCCATCGGAAGATATTGACGTTGGGACGCAGAATCAGTTGTTGAACGATACGAAATATACGAATACGCAGCTGCAGTATTCGGTTCGGGCACACCAACTCCGAACAGACAGCTTGTATGCAGGATATGGGTATCGGATGCAGGACAATGAAAATGGCTATCGTGTCGAACAGAATCGTCAGAAAATACGGCTGGTCAAAATCGTTAACCAGAAGAGAACGATCCTTAAAGAAGTGGAATTCGCAGTGGATGAAGGCGATTGGTCAGCGATTAAAATTGTGGCGCAGGATGACCGACATAAGGTCTATCTGAACGGGGTACCGCTGATCGATGTGAAAGATGCTACGTTCTCGAACGGGTACTTCGGGCCATATTCCGAGATCCCGAAAACAGAGTTTAAAGCTCTATCGTTTGCGGATCTGGACGCAGCTGTAAACGGAACGACGATGCATAACATCGTCATCGCCGGTAAAACCGCGGATTACAGCACGCAATATACAGACACCGAGAATGACCCCGCGATTGTTCCATTAACGAAATGGTCGTATGTGAAAACAGCGGAGAAGTTCTTGGATAACGGGGATGGAAAGTCGGGGGTATCTCTACTTGATGGCCGAACCTTTACGACACCGCAGACGCTATTCGATAAAGTCGGCGTCTATCAGGTGAGTTATTCCGCCGTCGATGATCCAATGCCGCAGCATTTGTATCCAGACATGATGTTCGCAGAAGCGAGGAAGGAATCGAACACGTACTACCAAGATATTATCGTTCACAGAGCGCCAATCTCGTTGTTCACGCTGCTGGCGCGAGCTGATGGTACGATTGCATGGACGGACAACAGTTACGATCCAGACCGTTATCTGAGCCCGACCAATTATTCTAAAGAAGATACCGGCATCGATTACTTCAAAACGCATGGCGTAGTGGAAAAGAAGTGTGCGACTTGTTCTGCTATAACCGCCTGACAGCGGGAAACGCAGGGATTCTTTAAATGAATCCAACTCTACAACCGAAGATGGGAATGAGGGAACCATGTACACCGAAACCATCTCGTTAATACTCCTGCGTGCAAGTTACGGACAGACGTAACCGGTACGGAGCCAGGTGAAGTCGGCAGAATGAAGGCTGGAGCCGCCCTATTGGGAAGGTATGCCAACAGATATGCCGGACGGCTGAAAAGTAGACTACGGTGAGAATGTTCAATAAGGAACTGACGAACTGCCGAATGTACAGGTCTAAATTTCGTACACATGGAAACATGTGGCCTAACAAATGTTAGGGTGAATGGTGAAGAGTACAATTATTTTTTAGGAAACTCACTATACCGAACTATGGCGGTATCAAGTTCACAGGCTTAAAGGCAGCACCTACGGTCTATATGGATAGCTAGGTTGTGGGGAACAAGGAAAGCAAGGGACGTCGCCAAAAGGTCTGTCAACCGAGACGGTTGCTATAAGGCTTAGCCGAAATGCATTTGTCCTTGTGAGAGTAGGGGAACGACCGATGACATACCTGTAATGGGTATAGAGGAACAGCCCCGAGTCTTTTTATTCAATAGTCAATTTTCCAAAACACTGAATTGCACCGATCTGGTAAGAAAGTGGGAAAGTCTTTCCCTGAAGGGAGGGATTCCACAGTGCAAGTTTTGCGATATTGGGACTACTACAACATGACGGAAATCTTTACGGATTTGCATGAAAGAGCTAGAAGGAAAGAATGTTTTAACGATCTCTATGGGATCATTATTTCTAAGGAAAACGTTCTTCTAGCCTATAGATCCATCAAATCCAATAAAGGTTCCCATACACCGGGGACAGATGGGAAAACCATTAATGATCTAAAAAGGCTTAGTGAAGAAGAAGTTGTACAACTAGTTCAAGAACTGTTGCTGAATTATCGTCCTAAACAAGTCAGGCGAGTATTTATTCCTAAACCAAACGGTAAGAAAAGACCGCTTGGTATTCCATGTATGATGGACCGCATTATACAGCAATGTTTCAAGCAGGTGCTTGAACCAATTGCTGAAGCTTGGTTTTACAAACATAGCTATGGGTTCAGACCTCTTCGCTCGACGCATTTTGCGTTAGCACGGGTTCAACAATTAATTAATCGCTCTGGACTCCACTATGTTGTAGATATCGATATAAAAGGCTTTTTTGATAATGTTAATCATACCTTGCTGATAAAGCAATTATGGAACATGGGAATCCGGGATAGAATCGTCTTGCGAATTATTAGCAAAATGCTAAAAGCTGAAATCAAAGGTGAGGGTATACCTGCCAAGGGCACTCCGCAAGGAGGAATACTGTCCCCTCTACTGTCTAACATCGTACTGAATGATCTAGATCAGTGGATAGTCGGACAGTGGGAGAACTTTCAAACCGATTATTCTTATTTCGACTCTGGCAAGAAAGTTCGAGCGATGAAAACAACCAATCTCAAAGAAGGATACATTGTACGCTATGCGGATGATTTTAAAATCCTCTGTAGAGATTGGAAAACAGCCCAAAAGTGGTTTCATGCTGCAAGACTCTATCTACAAGACCGCCTGAAACTTGAGATTTCTCCGGACAAATCACAAATTGTAAATCTCAGAAAACGAAAATCCGAGTTCTTGGGATTTACAATCTGGGCAACTAAAAAGAGAAAAAGCAGAGTAGCTTATACGGGTATCAGCAAGAAAAAACAACAACAGCTTAAAGATGGGTTGAAAGAACGGATTAATAAAATACGCCTATCGCCCACTACTCAAAATGCTCTACTCTATAACAGTTTTGTAATGGGCATACACAACTACTTCAAACGAGCCACCCATGTTAATAAGGAATTTGCCCGCATTGCCTATGAATTAAAAACGTTCATCTACAATCGTCTCATAAGAATCGGGAAATACGGTCATCCTAGCAGACCACCACCTACGTACTCAAAGTTCTATAGCACGAATTACAAAACATTTTTAATATGTGGGGTGTATTTGTATCCGATTGCTGATGTACAAATGAGGTTCAACACTTATTTGTTCAATCCTGAGCTATCCCTGTTCACAGAAATTGGTAGGGAGCGGATACATAAAAAGCTAAGGCCGGACATTCAATTTGAAGTTACAAAATTGATGCAGTCCAGTATTCCTGATCGAAGCATTGAATATAAAGATAATCGAATAAGTCGCTACAGCATGAAGATGGGTAAATGCGAGATCACTGGCATCTATCTCCTTGCTGAAGATGTACATTGTCATCACTACCGGCCGTTATATTTAGGTGGTACTGATAAGTTCGATAATCTACGTATTCTTCACAAAGAAGTACACGGACTCATACATGCTTCAAATAAAGAGACTATTCGCAAATTGATGAACAAAATAGGGATAACGGAAAACATGGTTGAACAGATCAATAAATATCGTGAAGCAAGTAATATGGAACTTATTGACCTAATGAATTAAAAAAGATGGAACGCCGTGTGCGCGGAAACGTGCATGCACGGTGTGGAGGAGGGGAAAAGATGGAGATTACCTCAAAATCTTACCTATTCCTATTCTATGCGCTCCGGAAATACACGCCAACGCTGTTAAAATCATTGGAGATTCGGTCAACCAAGTCGGCAGAGCCGCTAATGAAGGCGGTCGATATCATCCGAGATATGAATGAAACCGGAAAGCGAAAGGTTCCGGAAGGCGCACCGCTGAACTTCGTTTCTAACCGCTGGCAAAAACATGTTTACGACGATGACGGAACCATCAATCGGCATTACTACGAAATGGCTGTCCTAACAGAACTGCGGAATTACGTTCGTTCCGGGGATGTATCCATTGTCGGAAGCCGTCAGCATAAGGACTTCGAGGAATACCTTGTACCGAAATCTGATTGGAATGGTATCGATCCTAACGCAACAAAGCTTGCCGTTAGCTTGTCCGCAAAGGAATATCTTGAAGAGCGGACTGAATCACTGATTCAAAGGTTAAACTGGGTTTCGGACCACATCGACGAGCTGGACGGCGTTAATTTGGAGAACGGGAAATTGCATATCGAGCGATTGGAGAAAGATGTTCCCGATGAATCCCGGAATTTCAGCCTTTCCCTCTATGAGCTGCTGCCACGAATTAAGTTAACGGATCTGCTCATGGAAGTAGCCAACTGGACAAATTTTCATGAGCAGTTTATTCATGCTTCCAGTAACCGCGCTCCGAACGAGGAAGAAACGACAATTCTTATGGCTACCCTTATGGCAATGGGAACGAACATTGGGCTTACAAAAATGGCTGAAGCCACTCCGAGCATTTCATATCGGCAAATGGCCAATGCAGCGCAATGGCGGCTGTACGAAGACGCAATGAATAAAGCGCAGGCTGTTCTTGTTAATTTTCAAGCTGGCACTGCCCTCATATTGGGGGAACGGGACAACTTCATCATCTGATGGAATGCGCGTCCAGATCGGAGTTTCGGCGCTTCACGCAGATGCGAATCCCCACTACGGGACCGGAAAAGGAGCTACAATTTATCGGTTCGTAAGCGATCAATTTTCCACGTTCTATACGAAAGTCATCAATACGAACGCTCGGGATGCCGTACACGTCATCGACGGTTTGCTCCATCATGAAACGGACTTGGCCATCGAGGAGCATTACACGGATACAGCCGGTTACACCGATCAAGTCTTTGGTTTAACGCATCTGCTTGGATTTCGCTTTGCACCACGCTTACGTGACTTGGCAGATTCCAAACTCTACGCTATTGGGAAACCTTCCAATTTTCCTAAATTGGAGAAGCTGCTTCGCGGACAGATTAATACAAAGATTATTCAAGAGAACTACGACGATGTACCGGCTGGCTCACTCCATCCGGGAAGGCACCGTTTCGGCATCACTCATTATGGGGAAAATCGGTTCCTATGCAAGACAAAACAGTTTGGCTACCGCGCTACGAGAAATGGGGCGTATCGAGAAAACGATCTTCATCCTGGATTACCTTTCGAGCGAGGCGCTGCGGCGAAAAATCCATCGGGGGTTGAACAAGGGGGAAGCCATGAACGCATTGGCCAGAGCGATATTCTTCGGCAAACATGGCGAGTTGCGAGAACGTGCGCTCCAAGACCAGCTTCAACGGGCAAGTGCGCTGAACATTATCATCAATGCAATTAGCGTTTGGAATACCGTCTATCTCCAACAATCGACAGAACACCGCAAAAAACAAGGAAAGCTTCAGGAAGAACTTCTAAACCACATATCTCCTCTCGGATGGGAGCACATCAATTTCTTAGGCGAATACAAATTCAATTTCAGGCAGAATGCGTCTCTCAATTCATTAAGACCACTGAAACAACAGGAAGTTGAATGACCGGTGTCCCGGGCTATACCGCCCGGACTATTGGGCTTAGAGTAAACAAAAACGCTAAGCCGGTCATATCCGAAGGCTTAGCGTATATTTTCGTTTAAATGTTGGCGCGCCCCCTTTATGTCCGCATTTTACCAGCAATGAAAGGGACAAAAAAAGACACTCCGTCTTTCTAGAGTGCCCACATGATTTCCTTTTATTTCTGAATCGTAACCTGGTTCACCATGAGGTACCCGGCCGGACTCATCGAAAAGCCTTCGATACTAGTATGAACGACCGCCAAATTCTCGAGATTTCGAAGAGGAACGAGCAGGGCATCTTGCAATTCCATTT